>Ga0111150_1093_pt1 | contig 9789 bp, 7 predicted proteins | sample DeeMarSeWOR28_12_FD_80256 | JGI IMG/M metagenome (GOLD analysis project Ga0111150, IMG submission 80256) | Gammaproteobacteria bacterium SG8_11 | reverse complement strand
ACCGGTAGCCCAAAAGGTGTGGTATTAAGTCATGCCAATCTCCTGGCAAACATCCGGGCGATGGGCCACGCCGTCAATGCTACCTCGGACGACGTGTTTGTGAGCTGGCTGCCGCTGTATCACGACATGGGACTCATAGGCGCTTGGTTAGGCAGCGTGTATTACGCGTTTTTCTTTGCAGCTATGTCACCGTTGAGCTTTTTACATCATCCGGAAAAATGGTTGTGGACTATCCACCAATATAAAGGCACTTTATCCGCCTCCCCAAACTTCGGTTACGAACTGTGCATACGCCGTTTACAGGAACAACAGTTGCAGGATCTCGACCTGAGTTCTTGGCGGGCCGCTTTCAATGGCGCCGAGACGGTTAGTGCTTCTACTATGGAACGGTTCTATGAAAAGTTCCGTCATTACGGTTTAGAACAGAAAGCTTTAATGCCGGTCTACGGTCTGGCGGAAAATTCAGTAGGCTTAGCATTCCCCCCCGTTAATAGAGGAATGCTAGTGGATAAAATTGAGAGAATCCCGTTTATGCAGACCGGAAAAGCCATTCCGGCCGTAGACTCGGACGATGATGCTTTGCAATTCGTGTCTTGTGGATATCCGTTACAACATCATCACGTACGCATAGTGGACTCCGCTAACAGGGAACTGCCTGAACGGCAAGAAGGTACATTACAGTTCACTGGGCCTTCAGCGACTAGCGGGTATTTTCGAAATGCCAAGGAAACAAAACGTTTATTTACCAACCACTGGTTGAATTCGGGTGATTTGGCCTACATTGCCAATGGCGAGGTTTATCTTACCGGCAGAGTAAAAGATATTATTATCCGCGCCGGACGGAATATTTATCCCCATGAGCTAGAGGAATGCATTGGCAATATCGAAGGCATTCGCGCGGGCCGGGTTACCGCCTTTGGCAGCACCGATCCTCACAACGGTACTGAGCGACTTGTAATTGTCGCTGAAACCCGTGAAACCGACGGCACCCAATTGAAAAAGTTACACAAACTGGTTCTGTCCACGGTAAATGGGCTGGCAGGCACTCCCCCGGATGAAGTTGTGTTGGCACCGCCAAACACTATCTTAAAAACCTCCAGCGGCAAATTGCGCCGTGCTGCCAGTAGGGAGTTGTTTGAAAAAGGTGTGATCGGTAAAAAACAAAAACCAGTATGGTTGCAAGTCGCACATTTTACCCTAAAAGGCCTAGTTGCCGAATTACGCAAATTCAAAAACTCTGCCATTCGCATGGCGTTTGGTGTGCTTGGGCGTATGGTATTTTGGCTTTTGGCGGTATTCACTTGGACAGCCGTCATCACGTTGCCGTCTTTATCAAAACGCTGGTCGTTGATAAAAACATCCACGAGTTGGTTAGCAAAACTCTCCCGTACGCCGATTAAAATCCATGGGCTGCAAAACCTACCGCCGGAAAATCAAGCTTGTATATACGTGGCGAACCACGCGAGCTATCTGGATGGCCCCATAATAATCAATTTACTACCGAGGATCGTCAGATTTGTCGCCAAATCGGAACTCAAACAACATTGGACCAGTCGTTGGTTTTTAAATCGCATTGAGGCGGAATATATTGAGCGTTTCGATCTTGAAAAAAGCCTCGAAGACCTGGATAGACTTTGCGACAGCTCAAAAAAACCACATGGCTTGTTTTTCTTTCCCGAAGGCACATTTGTAAGGCGCCCGGGATTACTGCCTTTTCATTTAGGGGCATTTTACGTCGCGGTAAAAGAAAACCTTCCTATTGTACCTATTACCATTCGCGGTAGCCGTTCCATCTTGCGGGCGGACACCTGGTTACCCCATCAAGGTACTATACAAGTGTTCGTCAATGAATCCATTGATCCCGCGAAACTGTCACCTGACGTAACCAAGTTAGCGACCAATGGTGATTTATGGACGATAGCAAAACAGTTACGTGATTCCGCCCGCGCCCAAATTCTCAAGAATTCCGGTGAACCGGATTTGTTGTCGTAAAGCTAAAAATTTGATAAAAATTTTTTATGGACCAATATACCTATAATCTCCACGGGAATTGATATATATCACTTTCACATTGCATCGATCTCACTATACTTTTTTATATATTTATCTCTAAGCCGCTGAATCAAAATAGTTTATTGAACAGATCAGGTTTTCGAATAATCGACGTGGTTATAATAAAAAGGCAACCACAACAATAGTTTTTCATTAATTTATGATATACTTATGCAGTTACTAACACATTTTTGGAGATCATAGAAATGAAACAAAGAGTTTGCACAAATTGTGGTTATGTCGGCGAGCCTATTCCGCAATGCGCAACCAGCTTTTTTGTGGATGCTTTTATTTGGTTAACGGTTGCCAGTGTAACGCTGTTTACAGGATTTCTCCCACTGCTGTTGATTCCACTGGCTTGGACGACTTTTCATATCGTTAAATACCGCACCGTGAAATGCCCGGAATGCGAAAATCTTGATATGGTCAGCAAAGAAAGTGCGAAAGGTAAAGAAGCACTACATCATTACCAAAGCACCACTAAAACCGCCTAAAAAAGAATGCCCCCCGGTGCGGCCCTAACAAGGATAGTGGGGCCGCACTATTCGAGATAACGCGAATCGAAAACCTTAACCCACAGGGTTAAGGTTTTTCTTTTTTCGTTTTTCCGCCTCGATAAATACTCGTTTGACGTTGGGAAATTGCTGCTTGATTTCCAGGTCGAGTTTGTCAATGGCTTTTTCAATAGCTTCCGCCACAGTGCCGTCGGCAAAATCCACACTTACATTAACCAAAATGAAATCAGGCCCCATGTGCATGGTTAACACTTCATTGACATGCTCCACGGGACCGGCATTTAACACGATGGTGCGTATGCCTTCGACCACTTTTTTACTGGCGCTCTCGCCAATGAGCAATCCTTTGGTTTCATGCGCTAACCAAACCGCAGTGCCTGCCAAAATCAGTCCGATTAAAACGGAAGCGATACCATCAAAATATAATATACCCGTCAAATCACCTAACAAAATGCCTGTTAAGGCGATTAACAGCCCCAACATGGCAGCCGAATCTTCGAACAATACAACGAACATGGTAGGATCCTTACCGCGTTGCACCGCTTCTATATACCCCCACTTACCTTTCGCTTTAGTAAATTCTTTGAACGCAAAATGCCAAGCGGCACCTTCAAAGACAATGGCCAATCCTAATACGATATAGTTGATGAATGTGTCGGTGACCGCTTTCGGATGAAGAATATGAAGTATGCCTTCGTAAATAGAAATACCAGCACCCAAAGCGAATATGAGTATAGCTACAATAAACGACCAAAAATAAACTTCCTTACCGTGGCCAAATGGAAACTTCTCGTCGGCCGGTTTTTTCGCTTGCCGCAAACCATAGAGCAATAAACCCTGATTGCCGGTGTCCACCAGTGAATGTATACCTTCGGATATCATCGCCGAACTGCCAGTAATACCAGCAGCAATAAATTTGGTAACCGCAAGCGGCATAAATGACTTTTTTGGAACCTGACGCCATGATGTTTTCCCTTTTTTATTATTCTGGATTTTTACTGATAATAGTTGCTACTGTATAGAGTTAATAGCATTCGAACTTTATTTTGAAGGCTTCTTTGCAATCACTTTTTTTAGCGGCGACAGAATGATTTCATCGATAACCGTCTCAGCGCGACTATTAAGTATCCAAATAATAGCTGCGGCAACGTCGGTCGCCTCAATGTAATTCTCCTGACTTTCTCCTGGAGAGAAATCCAATTCATCAAAAAACGGGGTATTTACCATACCAGGGTTGACAATACTGACACGAATTGCGTTGCCGCAGCATTCTTCCCGCAATGCCTGCGCAAAGCCCCGCAGAGCAAATTTACTGGCGCAGTAAACGCTGCCTCGCCGAGCACCGGCTAACGCCGCTTCTGAGCCTACAAACACTACATTCCCTTCGCCTTGTTGCTTTAGCTTAGGTAGAAACGCTCTTACCACATAGGCCTGGCTTAAGAAATTGACGTCCATTAACGTTTTAATCTGAGTGTACGAAAACTCTTCCAGCGAGCCGAATCGACCCATACCGGCACAACATATAATGTCGGTCACGCGGCTGAAGGTCTTGGATAATTCTTTCAAGCGGATTTCGCAAGCGGCGATATCGGCGAAATCCATGCTAATTTTCTGAAAGTTATCCGCGTGCAAAGGCTGCTTACTGAAATCCCGAGCTATGCCAATCACATTATGCCCGGCATCCAATAATTGAACAGCGGTTTCCCTGCCTATGCCCGAGGATGCGCCTGTTAGGATTATCGTTCTTTGCGTCAACATTAACTCTCCACACAACGGTAATAAATATCCTTGGGAATGCGCTGAAATAGTTGTTGCTGGCAAAACTCCACCATTTCCGCTTCGATATCTATTTCATAGCTCGTCAAGCGCTGGCCTTTTTTAAAGTCACTGGCGAAAAATTTTTCATCAGGATACAGTTTCACTATATTGGCAAAGTAATCGTTGGGTATGCGAAACAACCCGATGCTTACTGAGTGCAGTTTATTCACATCGAGTTGGCTAAACAACTGCTCGAAAAGCTGCACGTAGTTGTCTTTATAGCCTTGATGAAAGATCAGAGGCTCAAAACGCAGCGCCACCGGCCACCCCGAATTTTGCAGCTTTTTAACAGCTTCGATTCTTTTCTCCAATGCGGGTACTTTGTGTTCTAGCGCGTTAGAAACCGCTTCGGGGGTAAAGCTATATGCTATTACGCAATTGGGATTGGGCTGCATCTCCAGCAAATGGCGTATTTGTGTGCTTTTGGTCCTAAGTTCCAGCCAGGCGTTTTCATGAGCCCCAAACAAAGGGACGAAATATTCGGTGAACCGGCTGAAAGGTTCCAATGCCAGACTGTCGCAATCGTATCCTGAATAAAAATATATATTCCGGCTTTGTTTGTGATGAATTTTTAATTGAATGTCTTGGGCAAAATCTTCGAAATTCACAAACAATACATAGTGTGACGAGCGGTACATACCTTGCAAAAAACAATAACGACAATCATAAATACAATTGAGCATGTGAGAAAAATAATAACTTTCCCCATCGCCAAAGCCGTAACCCGGCGGTGCCGGCAACACCCAGTGGTCGTGCTTGCGGGCCAAGATCAAAGCCGGTTTGTTTTTTTGCAACCTGAAATTCTGGGACTTGCGGTTAAACACCTCGCCGTAACGGTCAATAGGTATCTGCGGGACGTCCTTAAACCGGTGCAGTGTCTTTTGCGTCAAAGCGAAATCGCTTACGTCTTGTTCAAAATAGATAGCAGAAAACATTGATTTGTTACGATTTAAGAGCCTAATAATGATCTAGCAAACGAACACTTTGGATTGCAGGTGTGACTCTAACGCCTGCAGCACTTGTTTGGCATTGTTAAAATCCTGTAGCGGGAGTTTCTTGGCCACCCCAGTATGCTCTAATGTGCTCCAGCGCTGCAATAACCGTTTTAACTGATTTTGTTGCGTCACCGTAAAGCGGAACCGCTCTGTTAGCGAGTAAAAATCCTCTGGCGGAACAACCATGGCCATGCTGGTCTGCTGAAGTTTTTCAAACTCGTGGAGCAAGCTGTTGATAAGCAGCAATTGATTACCAACCAAATCCTCTCCTACGTGCTTAGTGATGTGCTTATGTGAGGTCGCTTGATTATCGGAGATGACTTTTAGACTATGAATCAGTTCAAAACTGGAAAAACGCGAAGCCGCCGCACAAAATCCCACGGCTTCCATGTCGTAGGCGGCATCTATAGGGTAAGTGGTTTCGGCTTGCTCCACCGAAATCACCTCAGCAGTTAGGCATGGTAAATCAAAAGTGAAACAGGGATAAAATCGTTGCAGCGCCGCTGCATCGCTGACTCTATGGGCTAATATCGCCGTGCCTAGTTCCAATGTCCTATGGCCGGCAATACCGACGTTGAGCCAACACTGCGACATTGGCCGACTTAGTGGTTCTCTGGTAACCGGATTCGATAGTGCTTGTAAATACCCTACCGCACTGGCGGCAGCGAATTTGCCCATGCCACTAATGATCAATGTCATGGCTTCATTTCGGTACACTGGAAAACCATGGGTGTGTGCCGACTTACGCAGGTGAAAGTGCTGAATGATGGGATTGGCCTCACAAGCCAAGGCGGTCACAATGTTAATCATAGCGTCGATTACCGTTAACGGTGCGCAAGTTGCGCTATGCTGAAACTGTCAATGATTTGTTGATAACAAGCGGCTTCCGATTGCTTGCCTCGTTTCAACGCACCTTGAATATAGATAACGCATTTTTCTTTTAGCGTTGTCACCGTCATATGGTAGTTGTTTTTAGACAGGATTTGTTCATTAAGTATTTTCAGCAGGGCTTGAATACGAAATCGATCCATGCCCCAATAGCGCCGGGACAATTGATCGTCGTGCCCGCCGTACTTGACAATTAATGGCGTGTCGATGAATAGCACCGGGTGTGCATTGCAAACTCGCAACCACATATCGTAGTCTTCGCAGGCCGGCAGGGATTCATCAAACAATCCCACTTGCTCGAACAGTTGCCGATGCATCATCACTGAAGATGGTGAAATCGCGCACAACGGCAAGCATTTATCGTAAATATAGCCACCATATTTTTGATGTTTATTCATAGGGTTAACTCGCTTGCCGCGGCGAATCCAAATCTCTTCGGTGTGACAGAGCAAAAAATCCGCATGGCGTTGCAATGCCTCCCACTGCCTTTGCAGTTTGTCCGCTAACCATTCATCGTCGGAATCCAAGAATGCAATCCATGGCGAACGGGCGAGAGAAATTCCTGAATTACGTGCCTTGCTGACCCCTTGATTGCTCTGGTAGTGGTAAATAATCTCGGAATCGAAATTTTGCAGCATAGCTACCGTGTCGTCGGTTGATCCATCGTCTACGACAATGATTTCTTGCGGTTGCACAGTTTGTGCTAGTACGGATCGTACCGCTCTTTCTAGCAACGACTTACGATTATAAGTCGGAACAATGACGCTTACCGGGATAATTTTCTTCATAGGAGACCATTATACAATGGTTGGAAGGGTATGAACGCATTTCACACGTCACAAAAACCACGGCCTTCTCTGCAAACTAGCTCTGGGATTTCTATAATTAATCCAAAGCTGTCAACTGAGTCAGTTCACCACATCAACGAGTCACCTGGAAAACAATGATTTACCTCAATTTCCACAAGCGTATTACGCCAATGGTCGGGGCGCTGGGCGCTGTTATTCTATGTGTTTTCAGCACCCAGGCAATGACCAATGAAACTCTTTGGAGTTATTTAGCCCAAAACAACAATAATTTGGATTTAATGGATATCACTGTTACCGACGAGCAGATTTTTGTACTCGGAGTGAAAACCAGGATCATACCTTGGCCGATGGATTCTACAGCGCAATCGCAATCTCTATTACCGCCATCGCAGCGAAAATTGCTAACAGTTCTGAATGCCAAGACAGGTAAAGAACAAGTGAACTGGCGCAGAGAATATCCCAGCCTACCGGATGCCAGCGAAATTTATTCCAGTGCCGCCACGCCGGATCATCATTTGTGTTTAGTATACGGTGGCGAATATGGGGAACAATCAACCATTAATCCTCTGGTATTACGTCTTGACGACAAAGGCGATATCGCATGGTTTAAGCAGGCCCTGCCCACCGTTTCCGTCCAGGGTTCACATTTCCTACCCAGTGAACAAATCGCCAATCTCGATGCCATCAAAATCACCGCGGCCGGTAGCAACGCCTGTCTATTAGCGTTGATCACCAGATCCGTGCACACCAATAGCGAAACTTTCCGGCTGCATTTGATTCGTTATGACGGCCGGGGCCATATAGATTGGCATAGAGTCTTGCCCACTGGCTTATATGGCAATATGTACTTGCTGCAAGCTGCCGACGCCACACGTCATTTCATTGTGAGCACTAACTTATCACGCGACGCAGCATTGGAGGCGATGTTTCTCGGTCAACCATTTGTACCGCAGATCAAAATTGCCACCATCGATAGTGAGGGCAATCTATTGCCTAACACCCATCAATTGCAATCTCTCAACGGCGCCTGGCTGAATAACGTCATTGCCACAGCTCCCGATTCTTTAATACTGATCGGTAAAAAACGCAACGCCTGGCTAGCCCGCATCCAAAGCGATGGCCAGCTACTCAACGAATATGTAGACAGCGACACTACCGAAGGTAGCTATGAGTATCAAGCAATAGTCGATAGAGACAAAAATGGGTTTATCATTGCGCACAGTGGAGTGCTACGACTGTTTGACAAGCAAATGCATTTACAAGCCACGCTCAATATTGCGGATATCACCACCCAAAGTTACGAAAATCCGAACTTGTCTACACAATTACCGGAGGATTTAGCCGTGGAAAAACTACTGCCTGTGAGTGCACGCGACTACTTACTATTTTACAAGTACGGAACCCGACTAATGAAAATCGAATTGCCCAGCGCAAGACAAACCGTTCAACCGCCAGGTTGAGTCATCAACTACACCATCGCGAACAACAAGGCGAAAAATATCAACACCGCCGCAAGCCCGGCCACTAACGGTTTACGCAGCCAGTCTTCGATGCGCTCCAGCCGTTGCTCATAGGCAGCTGCCCCCAACCAACAGGTATGCAATGTGCGGTACAAGCCAAGAAAACTCGGCGGCTTACTGAGCCTTGGTAACCATGACCAGCCGCGCTCTAGCCATAACCACACATCTCCGGGAGGCAACTGCCAGCGGTTGATTCGCCAGCGCGGTTGTAACACAAACACCGCCAGCGCCACTATCGCCCCAGCCACAAGCAGCGGCCAAGTGGCGTTAGCAATGCTGAAAATAGACCATAGCTGAAGCGTTGACTCTTGTAACGCCCACCGCGCGGTTAACAGCGCCATAGCGCCAATAAGAAATAGTTGCCCCGTAGATACTGCCAAAACACCATGTTGCGACGCTTGTTGGCGCGGCCATGCCAGGATCAACAAGCGCAGCATCAATACCGCGGTTGCAATTGCGCTAAGCGGCAACAAGATAGTAAACCACTGAGACCAGGGTAGTGGCGCGGCACTTAGCGCCGCTTTTAACGCGTCTTTGGCGATAACACCACTGGTGAAAGGCGCACCGCTAATGGCCAACGCCGGCAATATCAAGGCGATTCGTTGCCACAGCAAAGCCCAGCGAGCCCTTGCTGCAGGCAGTGTCACGGCATAAAACAACGCACCTTTTGCCAAAGCATGGTGGATTGCGTAGCCCATCAGCACCACTGACAGAGCTTCCCAATGCATGGGAACGTATAGCGCTAGTCCTACACCGCAAGTCATCAACCCAATTTGACTCACACTGGAATAACCCAACAAAGCTTTGGCATTACTCTGAGTCAAACCCATGGCCACACCGTAAAATGCGGCGCCCAACCCTAGCGCCATTAGTGCGGCGCCCCACACAGGGAGCGCTTCCTGGCCCAAGGGTAAAAACCGTAGCCAACCCAGAAAACCGGCGTTTAACATGGCACCAGCCAGGGCAACGGCCGCTGGCGGTGCTGCAGCGCGGTAAACAATGGGTAAGATAAAGTGAAACGGCAATGCGCCGGCTTTAATACCGAAGCCAAAAATAATCAGCGTGGCGGCCAAATTGTTGGTGCCTATACTCCAAGTATCAAGCAAGTTCAGCGTGGCAGAGGCTTGCGAACCCATCACCAAGCCGCTGAACAACATCACCTCACCAACGATAACAAAACTAACGTAAATAC
>Ga0111150_1090_pt1 | contig 9888 bp, 9 predicted proteins | sample DeeMarSeWOR28_12_FD_80256 | JGI IMG/M metagenome (GOLD analysis project Ga0111150, IMG submission 80256) | Gammaproteobacteria bacterium SG8_11 | reverse complement strand
GGGAATTAACCATAGAGCGGCGGGAATGAAAAAGTGCCGCTTTCACAGAGACTCACTGGTGGATGCCGGAGAGCACACAATTTGGAAATATTGGAGAGCTGGCTGAGTGGTCGAAAGCGGCGGTCTTGAAAACCGTTGAAGGGCAACCTTCCGGGGGTTCGAATCCCTCGCTCTCCGCCAATCCACTAATAGAATCAATAAGTTATAATAAATTCGAGTTCCAACCCTACTAAAAACCCAACATACCTAAACCAATAGCCACAAAAAGCCCGATTTGTGACTATATAATCCTCAATTTATTTTTAGTATCCACTTCAATATGTACTTGATTTTCATCTATAAAATCCGCATAACGTAGGGTAATTAGATTCCTTTGTAATTGCTGTAGGTAAACAAAGGATTTGTTTAAATGGTGAGTGCTGCACTGCGAAAATCAGGCAACTATGAATGAAAAAAGCCAGCAATCTGCTGATGAGGACCAAACTGATTCAGTAAAAGAAATATCTGTTATGCCAATTGTCACAAATCTTTTTCGTCCCACTGCCATAATGTTAGGCAATGAGATTAGGGATTACCTTAAAGGAATTATTGATGACTGGAAAGAAAGAAAACATGCGGAAAACGTATTAGGTCATATAGAAATAGCAACGAAAAAAGTAAAAGAACAAAACCCAGACGCGCAATACAAAATCGACACGATTAAACAACTAGATTTATTTGAAGAATGGACTAAAGGTGCCCAAGAAATTGACCCAAACGATAGTGTAATAGCTGAGTTATGGCAAAATTTGTTGATTGAATTGGCGGATCATAACATTTCAGACAACTTGATCATAAAAAAATTGAAAGCAATAAACGCTAAAGAGGCCCAATTACTTTTATTAATATATTCACAGCGAAATGAAGGATATGAGCCCAAGGGCGGTGAAGTGAAGAGAATTACAACGCTAAGAATCTCCTTAGTAAGGAATTAATAGCAAAAAAAGAAGCCACTTTAGAAGGTATTGTTTCCGTCATGACGTATTTTGTTTTGATTGGGCTGTCGATCTCGTTTAGAGATTATTGGCAACCATTTTTCGACTCAAGTAGATTTGATTTTATAGCACAATTGTTCTTTATAGGTGTTCTTCCATTACTTTTAGCAGGAACTCTTGGGGCCTTTCTTGCAAGAAACAAATTAGGAAAGTACGAATTAACATGGTTGGGTGGCGAGCTAGTTAAATATGCTGTCCGTAATAGAAATAAGGAAAAGAAACAAAACCAGTAAAGCTCCAAAATTTTTTATAAACGCGGGCAGCCCATTTAAGATAAACATAACTCAGGTCGAAAAAACTATTTCGTCAAGACACTTAATCTTTTTACGCCAAGCTGTCTGGCAGCGTCCATTATCAAGGTAACTGTTTCTTGGGTGGTATTGGGCTGAGTAACTATAGTTATTTTTGGTTGTTTGTCGCCAGCTTGAGCTGAGATAGCATTTTTAATCGCTTCAACATCTGTACTGTCCAATAATTTAGAATTCACGTACAACTGGCCTTCTGTGGAAACAGCGATTTCAATATCTATAGTGTTTTCGTTTTGCGCAGAGAGCGAGTCTTTTTTGACCCAAGTTATAGTGTGAAATTTTTCCGCATTTTTACATTCCCAATCTTCACCGATTAGTTTGCTAATTTCCGGTTTTATCGCGGTGTAGAATTCTGTGTAACCTTGTTCAGCCAGTTGTTGGAATATGTTGCGAAACTCATCCGTTACGATTATTCGTCTGATCCTGTTAGCAAGTTCGTCGTAAACCGTATTCATTTCGTTGGAAACATCTTTCCAATTCGAAGGATCATACACTTCACAAAATGCTTTTGCTTCTTGTTTGTAAACTTCTTTGTCAGCGGCGTGTGCCGAACTAATTGCCAACCAATATAGCAAAATAAAGGTAAGAAGTAGTTCGCCTATAGTAGGGCGGTATTTTCCAAAAAAAGAATGTATTTTTGCCATACAGAATTATCTTACTGTTCTTTGGAATTCGGTGAAGGATTTTTGGATGTTTAATAAGCTTCTCTGAAGTTCTTTAGGGTGATTATTTACTTCTATAAGAATTTGCGCCGCTTCCTGTTGTGTTATCTGAACACCGGCTTCTTTCATTATCGTAACAAGCTGCGAGCTAGCTTTTTGAACCTCAACCGGATTATTCCAGTCGGCATTTGCCAGTGATTTTACAATTGGGGAATAACGGTCGTTGATAACAGTGTTATAGGCGTCAACAGATTTCGTTACAGATTTGACAGCCCCTTGAACTAATACTGTGGATACAGCGAGCCAAGCATTGAATGCCTTAGCCGATAATGCATATTTACCGTATAGTATGCCCGCAACCTGGCCTTGCACTTTTTCATCGGATATGATGGTTTTCGGTAGTTGTTTGCCGAATCTCGACCAATTGCCCTGTTTTTCACTGTCCATGAATTCAAGCAATTTTTTATGGAGTGTGGGGGCGTATTGTTTGATGTTTTCCAATTCCGCAAGCAAATCATTCGCCAATTTTTTAAATGCGTCCATCTTAACCTTATTGTCCACCAACAATACGGTTACATCAGATCCGGTGACCGCGAGCCACATGGGTACGCTTACTGTTGAGAACATGCCCAACAGGAAATACATTTCATATTTTACGAGGGTTACCATTGGGCCGGTAGACTTTACGATTTCAGCCGCCAATAGCTTGGTGTTTATATCTTCGAGAAATTGTTGATGCGATTGAATGAAAAATCTGTGATGTGTGGCGGTGTTCCCCGGACTAATCTGTATATAAATAACCGTGTTACAACCGACCTCTACAACCAGTCGTTTGCCATCGATGGATTGATATACGGTGCTACTATTAATTGTATGCGCGTCTTTGTCTAACACCGCACCAAAAGCGTTTAACGCTGCAAATGTTTCGGAATGATATTGGTCAAAAGGGCGATATTTGTCGATTTGAAAGGTAATATCTTTTGCGCCGGCAGGCGGTACAAACCGGTCTTGACAGGCCTTTACCATCTTATAACCGTTTTCGGTCAATTCGAAATCAAATTTTTGGCCCCGTCCAACCGAGGAATTCACTTCTGCGCCCGCCATAACGGTCTCCTGATTGTTTGTCTTTCTTTTTTGAGGTAATTGATATTTTAGAAAACGGTGAAAATAGTTTTCTAAAAAATACCACAGACGCTAACAACGGGATTCCGCTGTGTCAATGTGAATATTACCTGCTCGAAAATTGTATTAAATATCAATGCGTTACAGTAAGTTTTATTGAAAAGCGCTTGAATTAGCCCTCTAATTGGGCTAGTTGGAATTAAAAATCCAATTAATCGGATCTAACACTAGCATGTTCAACAGTGGGTCAGTGGTAGGGAGTAGTTTAGTTAATAAAACGAAAATGGTGAAACCGATTATTAAGCTTGAAATAGAGAAACCTATTTGAACGAGCTTTTTCCTCTTCGTGGCTTCTAATTTCAAGCTGTTAAATTTTACTTCGAAATATCTGCCAGTAAAATACGATAATACTGCGACTGCTAAAAAAAGTGTTCCATAAAGCCATAATGGGATAAAAAAAAGAACGATCATCAATATAAAAGACAATGCTCCAATAGTTTCGCCAACTCGCAAAAAAAACTTATATTGAAAGGCCAGTGCATGGCATGCCGGACAAATAATAGGATCTCCGGGCACTGAATTAAGCGCCTCTTTAGTGCTTATGGTATCTTTGTGGCAGTTAGGACAATTCATAATTAAAATCGGTAATATTTTATACAAATAGCGGGCGCAATTAGCTCTTTTACTTTTCCTGCTATTTTAGTTGCAGTGATCTGCAGCCTTAAATTTTCTCAAACGCAATTTTAACCATAAATCAGAATTGAATGCGATCAAGTTAGGATGCCAAAGACTGAAAAAGAAGCGATAGAAAAAGCACGCTTTATAGTAGAGAAAGAGGGTTGGCCGTGGTTGGAACCCGTGAAAGCTGGTTTATGGGAATACAAAGAAAAAAAGTCGTTGTATTCTAAATCGGCGTATAGAAAAAAATGGAGCGTCACAACTAATTACTTGAATAGAGGCGCCAACGTAAAGATTTCATTTGAAGCCGAAACAGGCGAAGTCCTAGAAAAAGTATGGTCGCCTCGTTAACCGCATGTATAGCAATCCATTAAAACAATCATCGATCTGATGAGATACTGGTGCTTGGTATTATGTTTTGCGATGTCACTTATCGCGTGTGTTCACACTACAAAAGTTGCGTTTTTAGATTTCCAAAATGACTCTTCGTCGCAGATTACAATCAGTTCAAAAATAAACAAAGAAGCTGAGTATTCTGAAGACTTTAGACTAGACCCTGGAAAATCAGATTTATTTTATATGTACGAAGAAGCGCCAGGTAAAGAAGAAACAGTGTTTGATTCATTTAATGAAGTGCGCATTACCAACGCAGATGGTTGCGCGATAATCCTCGATAAAAACGATATCCGTGAACTCGCCAAACGATCCAGCGAAGGACACCGCTGGACAGTTTATATTGGAGATGGTGTATTCGACGAGGCAGGATGTGCAAAATAATTATAGATTTCCTGGTCAGTCCCTATTCTTACAGTTCAATTTTTCTTGCCAATAAGATTTGATCCAGCGTCTTCAAGAAAGTTTTTCGAGATAGTTTTTTTCGGTTGAAGTGTTATATCTTATGCTGAAAAATGGCATCAAAACTTCGGTGCGCCTGTTGCGGGCGCAACAAACTCTATCATGTACTCCATTCTTGCCAATCCTGGTAATGATGTTTTAAATTTGATCGAGGATACACCAACAACATAGGGGCCGTCGATATGGACTACTTTCCCTTGATTAAGCGTTGCAGAACCCTCGTTTTCATCGCCGCATTGCTGGCTGGTTGTGATAGTCCGCAGTCTATCTTTTCGAGTTTGGCTTTAATAAACAGTGGCAAGGAGTTTCCCTATACACAGGACAGACTGGCGCTGTGTCAAAAAACTGAAGATGAGTTTTGTTTACAAGCTTATCAGCAGGTAAAAAAAGCCAAGAAGTCGTTGTTCTCTAAATCACGGGAACAAGCGCTGCAATTAACCTTGGATACGATCTCCAAGGAATGCGCAAAACAACAAAAGCGTTTAGAAGAAGACTTGGCCTGCTCAGGCGCTATAACGGCACTGTACTTTTTTTCCTCTAAAAATGACGATAATTCCATTCGTAGTTTTTTAAAAACCACCTCGCAAGCTGCTTTACAGATTGTGGTTTCCAACGGAAATATGTGGCTCTCAAATCGCGAAGACAAAGCGGCCTGGCAAGAATTGATAGCCAAGTCACCATTGTCGGCAGAGGATAAAAAAATCTCTCTTATTTATCTCGATATGGAACCACAGGAAAATCAAACCATAAATCATCTTGACGATTCTGTATAAAATCCAAAGATATTAGACTAAGGAACTGTGCCAGCAATCGTACTTATTGTTTCTGAACGAATCGCGGCACCGTCATATAAGGCTTCAAACTTAGCGATCTCGGGATCGTCGTTGTCTTGAAACAAGTCGTTAATGAATCCATTAGCCAGTGACTGATATTTTAACTCAGCTGAAAAACTAACATTGCTGTTTGAATTTAGGTTTACTCTTTAGGTAACGATGTCGCTACCGGAATTGAAGTTAGCATCACTCAGTGTGGCTCCAGCCACTTGGATATAATCCGGCACTGTGTTTTTGTCGAAACCTGCGGGCGGTATGCGGTTGCCTTTTAAATAGGTTGCAGCGCGTAGCAACGTGTAGGTTACGTTGCCATCAGTGTCGCCCATAATCGGTTCGTAAATTTGTACCTGGTGTTGGTGGGTTATTTCTTCGTAATGGGGTTCGTAGCGGTTCAAATTGGTATCGGCATTGGCGCCAACGATGCTTCCGTCAGTGTTCGTTTTACCGGATTCGAAAGTAATATTGCCATTGTCTTCTCGAACCAAAAAGTGAATATATACTCGGCGTGATGGAAAACTGGTGGGCAGTTTGTGACCGGAACGGTTGTTGATACGTAGTTGTACGGTGAATTCGTTGTTGCTCAGAGTTCCTTCATATTTTTCTTCTGCATTTGCCATCGGAGCAGGGCATCGGGAACATTTGTCTTCAAGCACGGTTTTATACAAGGGATTGCGTAGAATTTCGCTAGCCACTTTTGCGCGCCAAAAGGGGGCGCGTGTTGCGCCCGGCGTTGCAATACCGGCAACAAGTCAAGTAAACAGGGCAAAACCCCATTTTGATTAAAATAGATTTTGGAATAGCGATGTGAGATCGCCCGGCTGGTGCAACAGCTCCAATTTCACGCCAAGTAATAATCCAATCGATTGCGGGTAATACCCGACACATACACGATTTTGTCGGGTACAAAAAAACCCGGCATTTCATTAAGCGAAATTACAAAAAAATTGTGGCTTGAGAACTGAAAACATTATGATAACGTGAGATACATAAACGCGCGGAGCGATTCAAATACTTTTGAAAAGAACGCTGAATAGCGTCTAGACTTATACTTTTTAAGTGGTAAAGATGTTGACCTCTAAATTTGATTATTTACCCCTGTCAGAAGATATTCTTGCCAAATGGCAAAGAATCGTAAATTTAATCGCCAAGATTATCGACGTGCCCACCGGTATGATCACTCGGCTCGATCGGTCACAACTCGAGGTATTGGTCGTCAGTGAAAATGAAGACAATCCCTACATAAAAGGCGCAAGATACAATCTTGATACAGGTCGATACTGTGAAACGGTAATCGATCAACGTAAACCGTTATTAGTCGCCAACGCCCTTCAAGATTCCACATGGCAGCGCAATCCTTCTATCGAACAGGGGATGATTTCCTATTTGGGATTTCCCTTGCAACGGCCAAATGGTGAGCTGTTTGGGACGCTTTGTGTGCTCGACAACCGAGAGCACCTATTTTCTACTGAACAGCAGGAACTGCTCACAGAGTTTAAAGCGGTTATTGAACAAGATTTGCAGACGTTTGCTGCGCGCCCCGGCAAAGAGGAAGCATTGCTGCTCGGAAGTGAAGCGACGGCACGGGCGCTGTTAAATACGCCTTCGATTCTGACTATGATGTTGGCTGGTAATGGAACAATTTTGGATGTCAATGACACCATGGCAACTCGTTTTAACAAAATCCGGGAAGAGCTCATTGGATTATGTCTTTGGGAATTGTTGCCACCTGAGGTGTTGAAAGTTAGAAAAGCACATATTTTAACCACTTTTAACACCGGCAAGATTCAGCGTTGGGAAGATTATCGGGCAGGGGCCTGGTTTGAAACATGCGCCGATCCGATTTTCGATGAACACGGTACGGTAACTAAAGTCGCAGTCGTTGCCTATGACATCACAGAACGCAAACAAGCACAGCACGCGCTGGAGAAATCGGAGCGCAAATACAGGGAACTCGTAAATGAGGCCGCGACCATCATTCTAAGATGGGATATTAATGGCAACGTAACCTTTTTTAATGAATATGCACAGAGTTTCTTTGGATTCAGCGAAGCTGAAATCCTTGGAAAAAACGTGGTTGGAACGATAGTGCCGGAAACGGAATTTACCGGGCGCGATCTTGCGCAATTGATGGAAGAAATTTGCCTCGATCCATCCAACTTCGAACATAACGAAAATGAAAATATTAAGCGCAACGGTGAACGCGTCTGGATCGCTTGGAGAAATAGACCGATATTCAACCAGGCCGGTGAGCTAATCGAGATACACTCTGTGGGTATCGATATAACCGCCCGCAAGCGGGCGGACGAAGCGTTGAGCAAAGCCAGGGACGAACTTGAAATGCGGGTGCAGGAAAGAACCGCGGAGCTGGAACAGGAAAGGCGGTTGTTTGTATCGGGACCGACGGTGGTGTTTAAATGGAGTGCGGCAGAGGGCTGGCCGGTTGAGTACGTGTCTCCTAATGTTACCTGTCAATTCGGCTATGCACCCGAGGATCTTACCAGCGGCAAAATCAAATTTGCCGACATCGTTCATCCAGACGATTTGGCGCATGTTGCCAAGGAGGTCCAGTCATACAGTAAATCCGGTGTGCCGCATTTTGAACAGGAATATCGGCTCGCCAACAGCAACGGTGAATATCGTTGGCTATATGATTTTACGGTGGTAGTCAGAAATGACGAAGGTGTAATAACGCATTTTCATGGCTATGTAATAGATATCACTGAACGTAAACAGGCCGAAGAGCGGATTTTGGCTTCTGAAACAGAACTCAGGGGCATAATGGAATCTTTGCAAGATGTGTATTACCGCACGGACGCGCAAGGCAACATCATTCGTGTCTCTCCTTCCGCGCGGAAGGTATTTGGCTTTGAACCCGATGATGCGGTCGGTCAGCCGGCCTCATTTTTCTGGCGCCATCCGGAGCAACGCGAGAATCTGCTGCAGGCCATGCAGGCTGGCGGAGGCATGGTGCAAAATTATGAAGTGCAGGTGGTGCATAAAAATGGTACGGATTTTTGGGTATCGGTCAATTCACATTTTTACAAGAATGCGCAAGGCGACATCGCCGGCGTCGAAGGCGCGATCAGGGACATCACCAAACGCAAACAGGCCGAGCAAGAGCTGAAACACCAAAAGACCTTGTTCGAAGCCGTTTTCCGTGATGTGCCCGATGCTATGGTGATTGCCAATGTGAACCGAGAAATCATCATGTGTAATCCTGCTATGACACGCACGTTCGGTTATGAACCATGGGAGTTAATCGGTCATCAAACCGCGCTTATATATGAAAATCACGAGGAGTTTGAGCGTCAGGGGCAAGAACGGTTTAAATTGAGCGCCGAAGAAAAGCTCAAGCCTTATACCGTAAACTACAAAAGGAAAAACGGCGAAATCTTTCCAGGCGAAACGGTCGGGACCGCGATTAGAGATGAGGCTGGCGATATTATTGGTTTTATCGGTGTAATGCGGGATATTACTGAACGCAAACTGGCGGAAGACGAATTGCAGCGCGGTAGGCAGCATTTTCAATACTTAGATAAGATTTCGCGTGGTTTGACTGCGGCTCCCGACTTAAACGCGATGCTTTGGAATGTGTTGGAGGAAATGCTGGAGATTTTTAATGTGGATCGTGCCTGGTTGTTTTATCCTTGCGATCCGGAAGCACCGTTTTGGACGGTACCGGTAGAGGTAACGCGTCCAGGATATGACGGCGCATTTGCCGCTGGGGGGGAAATCCCACACAATCCCGACACAATTGCCGTAATCCAAGACGCTCTAAAATCCACAAATCCCGTGACACATGATTTTTATAAATGGGTGCCGGAACCAGAGCTTGAGCATTATTTTTATATCCGAACCCAATTGATTATTGCCTTACACCCAAAGATTGATAAACCTTGGTTATTGGGTATTCACCAGTGTTCTCACAATCGTAAATGGAGTGTGGATGACAAACGCTTGTTCCGCGATATAGCGGAGCGGATAACAGGAGCACTCACCAATCGATTGCTTCAGCAACAGTTGGAGCTGGATATCGCCCAACGCAAACGCATCGAGAATATAGAAAAAGGGCGCAGCAAAGTGCTGGAACTTCTGGCAATGGGCGCTCCCATTGAAGAAATTCTCAATAGATTGGTTATTAACGCCGAGGAAACCAATCCGCAAATGCTATGTTCCGTCCTGCTAGTGGATGATAAACGCACACATCTGAAGCACGGGGCGGCGCCAAGTTTGCCGGATTTTTACAATAAAGCGATCGATGGAATGGAGATTGGGCCGAATGTTGGATCTTGTGGGACGGCGGCGTATACCGGAAACCGAGTGATTATAGAAGACGTAGCAACTCATCCTTTTTGGGAAAATTTCCGTGAACTGGCTGCAAGAGCCGGAATTCGCG
>Ga0111150_1088_pt1 | contig 9908 bp, 12 predicted proteins | sample DeeMarSeWOR28_12_FD_80256 | JGI IMG/M metagenome (GOLD analysis project Ga0111150, IMG submission 80256) | Gammaproteobacteria bacterium SG8_11 | reverse complement strand
TGACGTGGTCAAGCTTTTTTTGACAACCCAGTTAAGCAACCAATTTTAATTCCATCATTTCCTTTTCATATTGATTTGGGCTTTTATATCCCAAATACGAATGCAGACGATAATTGTTATAAAACATCGATATGTAATTTAAAATATCTTGCTGTGCTTCATATCGACTCTGATAATGCCGCCATTGCACACGTTCCTGCTTCAGACTGCCGAAGAAACTCTCCACAACGGCATTATCCCAACAATCTCCTTTTCGACTCATGCTACCTTGTAATTGATAAGCATCGAGCAGTCGCCTGAATGACTTGCTGGCATACTGTGAGCCTCTATCTGAGTGATGAATTAACCCTGCCTTTGGGCGGCGTTGCCATATAGCCATCCTCAGTGCGTCACAGACTAATTTGGCCTTCATTCGCGAACTCATACTCCAACCGACCACTTTGCGTGAATACAGGTCTATCACCACAGCCAGGTATAACCAGCCTTCCTGCGTCCAAATATAGGTTATGTCAGAGGTATAAACCTCATTGGGCTTTTCTACATCAAACTGCCTCGCCAGAAGGTTGTCATACACCGGTTGCTTGTGATTGCTGTTGGTGGTGACTTTGTATTTCTTCCTGTGGCGCACTTGCACATTCGCTTCTTTCATCAACTTTCTGGCCTTGTTTCTCCCCACCGGATAGCCCAGAGCGTTTAAGGACTCTTTCATCCGCCGGCTGCCATAGCTATCGTCACTGGCTTTGGCTATTTCTCTGACCCAGTACAACATTTCTTGGTGCTCCGGATCCACCGGCTTATTAGCATTACGGCGCTGGTAACTGTAATAACCGCTGCGGGTGACGCCCAGTAATTGACACATCAGGTCGATTGGCCAGGCCTTCTTATGCTGAGCGATAAACGAATATTTTATTTCGTTTCTTTGGCAAAGAAGGCCGTCGCCTTTTTTAGTATTTCCTTTTCCATTTTCAGGCGTCTATTTTCCTCTTTCAGGCGCCGGATCTCTTCCTGTTCCGGCGTTAGCTTACCGTTGCCTCGAAAAGCCTGGCCACCCTGTTTCTGATGTTCGTTGACCCAGCGACCTAGCATGGGGGCACTTATACCCAGGCTTTCGGCCGCCTCAGCCCGACTATAACCCTGATCTATTACTAAGCTGATTGCATCTAATTTAAACTCTTTTGAATATTGTCTTCTTGTGGTCATTTTCTCTCACTCCAGTTACGATGAATTATCCTTAACTGGGTTGTGCAAGTCTATTAGACCACTTCACAGTCATTAAGAAACACTCAAGTTAAAATGTATCGAATTAGAGGATTTTGTTATGGCGGAATATTTAGAATACGATGGTCATGAATTGCATTGGCGGAATCCTCGCGATGGGCAACCAGCAGCCAGTTATAAAACAACATCTGGTCTAATTACCACATCACAAGACTATCAAAACACCACGTATCAGTGCACGCCAGAAATGGGACCCATCCCGAACGGCAACTACAAATTAAAATTGTGGATCGACCCCAACCCGGCTCAAGATGATGGCACTGGCCGTTGTGCTCTCAAGCCTTCCTGGAAGATTCAAACCATACCTAGAGGCGCAACGGCTGGTTCTTGTGAGCCATTTTGGGCAAATTGGGGAAACAAACGCGTTCGTTTCAAGCCAGCGGACGACGCAACCCGTAACCGATGCTCACCGAGACGTGGCGGTTTTTACCTTCACGATTCAACCAAAGGTTTTTCACATGGTTGTATTGAAGTAGAACCAGTTTTCTTTTTTCGCTTGAGCAATTATGCTGGAAGGGGTATTAGTAATGAGTTGAGCCTAAAGGTAAACTACGTATACTCTGATACATACGGTGGTACGTTTGTTCCTACACCGTGAGCTTAAATATGATAAGCTTTAGCGGATTAACTACCAATATATGGTTACACTTCGATGAAACAAATAATATTGCCTTCTTGCGTCTTGCTAACCTTACTTGGATGCAATTCAACTTTGCTTGCCGGTAGCTCGGATAATAACAGCAACGTTTCGATAATTAACAACGTTGAAGATTGCGTAGCTTTTGCATCTCAAAATATTGAAAAAACATCAAACGGTATTGTTTTACATTCCAAGGCAGAGTTCAAAAAAAGCACCGCGAATTGCGGTTGTACATCGCTACTTTTATCTTACAACGTTTCAGAAAAAATAAGCATAGAGGGGGAAGAAATCGAGTATGAGCGATTATACGCTCAAAAAATCGCCCCTAGCACAAATGTCAATGATTACCCTTTCGTGATTTCTGCCGACCCTGAACTTAATTATCGCGGTAAGGTTACCCTAAAAGTTAACTGTAAATCACCTGACTAATCTAATACCCACCCAAATCAGTTTTTTGCGATAGTAATTTTTCGTCTACAAGATCTGATCCTGCGTTCGTGTCAGGCTCCAAGGCGTTTCTGCCAATAACAAAAAGAAAGTAGACCCTAGGAGCTAGGGGCTACGAGGTGGTTGGTAGAGCGAAGGTATGAGGTGCGAGGAGCTAGGTATGAGGTGAAAGGTTCATGTGGTTACCTGTTCCCTTGGTCATGCTGCTTTTTGTGATTGATTGTATAGCCGCCAGCAACTAGCGTTCCTCTCCCAGTAGATAGTAACTTCAATAAACAGCGCCTTATATTGATCCATTTCAATGAGTTAGTTTGGACGATACCGATTCCTTGTTTGGGCTTGGTTACAAACCGTTACAAAGTCACCACACTTTTCGCACAGTATGTGATCCAGTTATCACCTAGTATTAGTTTGTCGCTGAACTTAACACACGACTTCTAAACCGATTGATGTATTCGTGAAATGGCAAACTAAAAAAGTAAAGGAGACTGACTATGTACATCGCACCAGATAAGTTGTTGTTACCACAGGATCATGAACTTGAATACACTAGAGCATTTGATAAAACAGTGAATTTCGTTACCAATGTTTTGTTGATGGGTGTCGGTCTTTTTCCCTGGTTGTTCGTTGCGAATTTGGTGTGACCTAACTAAGCAAAAATAAGCACAAAGTTGTTAAACAGAAGTAACGTTGAAATTAAAACAGAGCCTTTGTATCAGGTATTACATCGATAAGGCCATAGGGCCTTCAATTATAGGTCGGGGAACGGTGATGAGGATACATGGGCTTGTGCTTGTCACGAGCGCAGGTGAGATAAGGTAAAAAATGAAGGAGAATGCGCCGCTTACACGGAGTTTGACGGCCCCACATTTTGGTATCACCAAACGCAGTAATTTTGAGATAGGTTTTATAAGAAGAGTCGATTAAGCTCAGGGCGTAACGTTTTTCTGGTCGACCTTGCCTCCACTCTACGCGCGGCTGAAAAGATAGCCCTTCCCTCGCACCGTCTTTATCCGGTTAGGATGATCACTATCGTCGCACAGATGTTTACGTAGGCGTGAAATTTTCATGTCAATAGAGCGATCTATGCCATCGTAGCCGCGTCCTCGCAATTGTTGATGGATAGTGTCACGGGATACCACCTGCCCGGCGTTGCTGGCCAGTAACCATAGCAGATCAAACTCGCTGTCGGTCAACATGATCTCTGTGCCGCTCAACGTCACTTTACGTGCGATCGAGCTAATCGTTAATTCGTCGAATTGAAGAATTTCAGAAACGGTATCTTCTTCGTCATGAGAGGCGCGGCGCAGACACGCTTTAAGATGTGCCAGTAACACGCGCGGTGCTGTGGGCTTGACAATATAGTCGTCCGCACCGAGTTCGAGGGCGACTATCTGATCGGATTCATCTTCCAAGGCGCTTAGCATTATGATGGGATTTTCGTAGGTCTTGCGAACTTCCCGACAGACATCGACACCGTTCATGCCTGGGAGAAGGCCGTCGAGTATCACCGCATCCGGCAGTTCTTGAACGATGCGTCCCGCCGCGATGGCGCCATTTCTCTCGTGCGACACTTCGAATCCGTAATCACTGAGGTAGAGTGATAAGAGATTGGCAACAGCGTCATCGTCTTCAACTAACATTACTCGCTTGCTTAACATCGTCGCGACCTCGTGGGGTAAAAAGTGTATTCTTGGTCAATCGATAGTACAGCATTGGTTCACATTACTGGTGTGATCCTGTACTTATTTCGACCAAGTGCGTTTTAAATTTAGTGAAATATCAAAAAAATTGGGGGAATGGGTTAAAAAGTGTAAGACACAGACACTGGGCAATTCGATATTGTTTAGATTTTCAGGAGGTTAACCTCGGTTTTTGGATGATTTGCACGTGTCTGGCGTGCAGCGGCTTGGGGGGACGTTGATGCAGAGAAGGCCTCATCGAATATTATAATTTATTACTAATCAAAAAGTTGGCCGGAGCGAGTATGCGCTTACTCCGGCCCAATCTCAGAGGCTTCGTTGCGGTAACGGTAAAAAAAGTAAAAGTCGCACGCTAGTCAAACGCTGTGACATTGTAATATTAGGCTGAACTCGGCCCATGATCTGTGGGAGACGTGTAGCAACTTTGTAACGGTTTGTAACTGCGGAATGGTGGTTGGTGGAGCGAAGGGGCTAGGTGAAAGGTGCTAGGAACTAGGCTCGAGGTGGTTGGTTAGATTGTGGTCAGGCCTGTATTATGGGATTGGTTGAAAGTGTGAATATTTCACAATATTTTTCCTTAATTATTCGCATTTCCACGGGTATATTTGCTGAACACTGCTGCGTTTACCATACAGCCCAGCATTTCTTATAAATAGCCAACCGTCTGAGGGGGAGTAAAAGTGTCGGTCGATATCGTAAATCAACTACACCAGTTACAGGAAGAATCGGGTAAATCGTTGAGCCCTGTAATTGTTTCTTATTTACAGGATAGCTCTCGTCCACGCGCACTGGTTGAAACAGTTTTGGTTGCAAACGGCAAATGGGGGGTTAAGCCCAGAGAAGGTGTCTCTTCACTTACCAAATCCGCTAATAGACAATCCATACGTAAAGTTAAAACACTATCCCCTGGCTTCGAACATATTACCAAACAGCTAAACACGGCATTGCTGGGCGGAGAAAGTTATCCGGTTTTAACTGCAGTCTTGGGTACCGTAGTAGGATTTGCTTCAGCAGGTGCCGGTCTTTTATTTACAGTTGCAACCACCGGATTGAGTTTGGCTAATACTATTCAACGAGTGCTTGCACGCACTGGTGACGAAATTTGGCATGTAGAGGAAATCGGCAAGGTGGGTAATAAGGCAATGTACGTTTCCTCTTATTTCATAGTCGACCCCTATCGAAGCCAAACTCCCAACAAAGGTTGGTTAATACACGAGGAACGAGAGGAAGTGTTGTTGAGTTGATAAACGCGGCAATACACTGCAATATACCCTCAGGTCTACCTTTAAACCGCTTGTTATGATGACGTATTTTAACTTTGGCTAAGGCAAATCCTTTTATGAAGGCATCAATATATAATAGTTTGGATCAGGCGATTTTTTTACTGATTATTTTTTTCTTTGCAGTCGCGTGCAATGGTTCGGCTGAATCCGGGGGAAACTCCGATTACGATAAACTTTGCCAAATATATAAAGATATTACGCAGCAGCCGATCGACCTTAGCGAGAAAGAGATGAAAATTACCGAGAGAGTGCAAAAAGAGTTGCCACAATTTTTCGAGGCCAACTTTGTGAACATTGTAAAAGCGGATGCGGGACAACGATATCAATTCATTAAGCAATTGGCAGAAGCGGAGACGAAAAATAAATGGGATTGCGAGGCTATGCGGTCTTATTACGCTAAAGCGTTCCAGTAATCCACGTATTGGCAATTGATCACATTTACCTCTATCGCGAATATTCTCAATTGCAGTATGAATGAAAAAGAATTACAAGAGGTTATTCAACATGCTCGGGACAGGGCGATAGAAGAGCAGAATAATCAGCCCTGGTACCAGAAAAATCTCGACGTCGCCCTTCCCTTATTTATTATTGCTATTGGCCTTTTCCAGTTTGTTCTTAGAAAATGGATTCTACCGGTATCGAAAGACATCGTTTTCGAATTGGAAGATCAATTTCCGTCTCAAGGTTTAATATATCATCCTGGATTTGGTGTTTTCTTGACGATCTTAGGAGCAATACTTTTGGTCGCTTTTAATTTTGAAGAAATTTTTTAGTCGATTGACTAGTGGTGCTCACGACGATTAAGGTTTTATATAATGGCGTTTTCTCGACCGATGGCATTTCTTGGCTGCCTACTTTTCCTCTTTTCATTGGTAGCGAATAATATTTCTCATGTTTATCATTCGCCGTTATGAAATTACCAACCAAAATTACGATAGTAATCATTGCGGTTGCTATCGCTTTGGGCGTGGCTGTAGCTGGCACTAGTGAGCTTAGTCATTTTAAAAATATTGCCAAAGACTACTACGTATATTATCTAACGGACTATGAAAACTCCTTAGAGGAACTTGGGCAACAATATAATATTGAAATCAAGTATCGCGTCGATCCGGATTTTATCGATGAAAAAGGCCGTCTCCCCCCCATTAATGGTAACGCTACTCAGTTGGATAAATTTGGTATCGCCAGATTTTCAAAAATACTACCTGAAGTACTATCGCAATACCCGCCTGACGTAATCAAAGCAAACATTGAATCAATAAGACTTAGCAAAGAATTGTCGTTTTACGGTGTTCGATATGGTGGCTCTATGGTTGTATAAATTATGTATCTAACCGATAGCGGAAGAAAAGAAGGTTTTACCGACTTTTATATTAAGCAAACTTTTCATCATGAATTCAGTTCTGCATTAATGAAGAATCATGATTTCCCCATAGAAAGATGGTTAGACGCAAATCCTCCGGATGTAAAATACGAAACGGACTTTGAAAAATATTTACAATCTATTGCACAGGATCGCGATTTGCAAGGCAGTGAATATTTTTATCAAAGAGGCATGATTTCAAAGTATAGCTATTCCACGATGGAAAACGATTTTAATCTGTATGCACAAACTGTCTTTAACGAACCGAAACGCATGAAAGATTTAGTCAAAAAGTATCCCTTAATCAGAAAAAAATACGAAATCCTTAAAGAATTTTATCTTTCTATATCACCAAAATTTTCTAACACATTTGATCCCATCACGTAGTGACATGATTACAATGATTCAGAAACTAAGATAAATTGAGCCCAGGCCAAGCAAAGTAGCATATAATTCCAAATTCCTTTCGAGACTATTTGTATTTTTGTGTCACACGGCGCTTAGTCGCTACCCGAACAAACACATGGGCCACCATATGGCGGCCCATGTTTTTAAGAAACAAAAAAATATAATTTCACCAGTGCAATTTTCACAGCCAGTGGATCTACTGCGTAGTAATACATAAATAGCAGTGACATCGCAAACAGCATATTTAACGTGTGGGATAGAAAAACTCTGATCATGACGTCTACCTGACTGGAACCGGACAATATAGGTAGATTCTATTTGGGAAAAATGAATATTTGCTCGTTGAATTATGATGAATCGTGGCTAGTTTAGAGCCACATAAGTCATTAGTTCAAGCGGGATCGCCTGTAGAGCCGCTCCTTGGCAGATTCACATATTTATAATTGATATTGCTGGGTGTATCTTTAGGGCATTGCGAAGGATCGTTGCGACTTTTTAGTACAAACTATATAAGCATATGGTAATCTTCTGTACACCGTGATCAGCCATTTAAATAACTCCTCTCAATAAGTCCTTTGCGCTGTTTCTCCTGTGAACTCCTTAGAATTGGCTTTTAAGGCTTCGAATCCAGTCGATATTCCTATAGCAGTGTGCCATATTAATGATGCCCCACAACCGCCTTTCTCACGGATGTCGCGGGTAGAGCAACGCACTACTTCATGAATTCAGGAAATAGAGTAACGCAGAAGCAGTTTCTGAGAATACCGAAACCGATAATGATGAGTGAAATAGATTGTTGTAATATTATTCCAGTGTTTTCACCTTCAATCCTGCCATCTTTCTCAAAGGAGAGTGGTTTTGCTTTCAGACTACCTTTATTGGATTAGTGGCAATGTCATGAGAGTATTGATCGTTTTATTGATTTTTATTGCTACACCGTCTTATGCGTTGTACACCATCAATGATCTACCGCTGGACAATGTTGCCGCAAACTCCGCATGCGAAGTTACTTCTGAAGAATTTTTTAAGTCCGTTCAGGCAAGCTCGTTCTATCATCAATATGATTTGGAACAATTTATAGGCGAGAAACCACGTAAACGGCAGTTACGCTCGTTTTTATGTAACAACAAGGGATCTAGTGTTTATTACTACGAATACGACGACAAAGCACAAGCAGTCGATGCCTTAAGCGTTATCACGCCTTTTATTTGGGATCGTTTCAACCTTCCCTCACAAGATCATCCAGAGGCAATTGTTGTTGTTGACAATATCATTGTGGTTGTCTCCGGCGAGGATATCGCATCAATCGAAGACAGCTTGCTCAGCGAAGCTAACACTAAAAGCATTAATGCCATTTCCATTGGTAAACAAATGGCGGCTGGTCAGCGGCATCTTCGCAAGCAGGATTATCAAAACGCATTAAATGCTTTCAAGCCTGTGGCTGAGCTTAACCACCCCACGGCACAATTCTTTTTGTGTGAAATTTTTATCACCATGGAAAGCTCTAAGAAAGCAGTAAACTGGTGCACTCAAGCGGCTATTGGTGGAAACTCAGACGCGCAATTACGTTTAGCTAATATGTACTTGACGGATAAATGGCTGACGCCGGACATTAATTCGGCAATTGGGTTATTAGAAAATGCAAGCAATCTGGGTAATACAAAAGCCGCATCATTATTAAATTATTACTATCAATATAAAACCACAGACATCAGCGTTGAGACGCTTAAAGAAATTGAAGATCACCTTCAATGCCAACGCTCAACGGATGAAAAAATTGTTTTTACCTGCGACAGTATAAAATTATTTCGTAAAGGTTATGCGATTGACGGCAATTCTTTAGACCAGATACGTTTAGTGGGTGTTGGCGTGGCTTTCAACCAACACAATAAGCAAGCGCCTTCGTTCGAACTCGCCGGACTGCAAATCAATAAAAACGATGCCGTTAGCGACAAAGTTTTTAGATTTCGTGCCACCCCCACGGAACCGGGAGAGGCGGAAATAATAGACAATGCTATTAAGGCATTATTAAAAGGTAACGTACCAAAAGATAATTTGGCCTATCAATTTGTTTCAAACAGCCCATTGTCTATGGAACCTAGCCTCGCATGGAAAGATTCATCGAGTCAATCTACTGGTAGTATGGTGGACGGATTTCGAATATTATTTCGCAGATATAAAAACAACATCATAGCGCTAGAAATACATCCCCAGGATACATTGGTTGTAGAGAATCGATTTTATGTTATGTGTTATGAAAATTAGTAGTTTTTCAGTAGCATTAAACGTCAGCCATTGACATTTGCTCAAATTAATCAAGATGAAATTAATTTTGGGGCAATGTTCACGAGAAGTGCGTAGTGGGGTTTCTAGCCAGGTAGAGTGGGCAGCGCCTACCAGATCGACTGTGAAATTAAGATGTTTAGTGGGCGGTGTCCACCCCACTAGCCCATCTCGGTAAATTCTAATAACCGCAAATCGCGCCCCATAGGGTCGCTCCTACCTTTCGTGGCGGGAAGTTACACCTTAGGATGCGCTACAACCAGCCAACCTTTTACAGGCTGAAAACGTTCGGTCCTAAGGATGACTTCATGGATTTCTGGAGTTTGAAATCCGGCTCGTTGTAATTCCCTGGTTAGGTATTGATGAGCATGTTGATATCGGCCGGTGTGTGACAGCTTATAATCTGAGCCGCTTTCCAGCCTTTCCACTGTAAAGGCTAGTGTTCCGCCGTCAGTCAGTGCGTTGCGCATGCCATTTAGTATGTCGGTTAGCGAACCGAAGTA
>Ga0111150_1087_pt1 | contig 9998 bp, 11 predicted proteins | sample DeeMarSeWOR28_12_FD_80256 | JGI IMG/M metagenome (GOLD analysis project Ga0111150, IMG submission 80256) | Gammaproteobacteria bacterium SG8_11 | reverse complement strand
TGGCCTCTCGCGACACTAATACATCCTTGTATGTCGTCCTTGTACTTCGCGGCACCTGGACATCCCTGTCCAATGGCCGCTCTCGTACGGTCGCTTCGGCCATCCATGGCCTCTCGCGACACTAATACATCCTTGTATGTCGTCCTTGTACTTCGCGGCACCTGGACATCCCTGTCCAATGTATAATTGCTTTAGTAGAATTTCATTTTGGATAAAAGGGATCCACTAATGCCATTGTTAACTCGTATAGCTTTAGATGTCTTAAAACCACATATACCCAACGCGTTGGAGTTTGCAAACGCCATCTCAGAAAATAGCCCGGGATGCAAAATCACTGTTACGGTAATAGAAGTCGATGAGAAGACTGAGACTACCATGGTCACCATTGAGGGTGACAATATTGATTACGACAAAATCGTGAATTCGGTCACCACCTTGGGCGGTTCGATCCATAGTATCGATGAGGTCACTGTGAGCAATTTCATTCAGGAAGCTGAATAACTTAAAACCCCATGTTGAATTACATCCGGTTTTTAATTCGAATCACCCATGCGCATAGAATATTCAGGCGATATTTCGTCGTAAATGGATTTGACGGCGCATTGACCACCCTAGGATTGATCGTTGGATTCTATTCTGCTGAGAATGTGGCTGTTTCTGTGATGATAAGCGCTTGTATGGGGGCTGCTATTGCTTTGGCAGTCAGTGGCTTTTCTAGCGCTTATGTCAGCGAAGCAGCTGAACGGGAGAAAGAACTTAAAGATCTGGAACAATCATTGATTAAGAATCTGGACGATAGTGCCCATGCAACAGCTGCGCGTCTAGTACCTATTTTGGTCGCGGTGGTCAATGGCATGGCGCCACTGTCCATGTCGTTAATTATTATCTCCCCTTTGTTTCTGGTACAAGCGGGAGTGGAGTTACCCTACCGCCCATTGGAGTGCGCCACTGCATTGGCGTTTTTGACGCTGTTTCTTTTGGGGGCGTTTTTGGGAAAAATCAGTGGTCGATTTTGGCTGTGGAGCAGCTTGCGCACCTTGGCTATTGCACTGATTACTGCGGTTATCATTTTAAGTCTGGAATATTGATATGTGGTCGCAATTCTCTGCGGTTGGAAAATCGCTACAACATACTGGCCAACAAAGTCGCTATTCCGAGAAAAGACATAAAACCCACTACATCCGTGACGGTGGTTAACACGATGGATGATGATTGCGCCGGATCTTGCCCCAGTCGTTTTAACGTGATCGGTATGACGGCACCGGAAAATCCTGCGGCAATCATGGAAATCACCATGGCAGAACCGATGACCAGCGATAATCCGAAAGATCGGCTCCAAAGATATACGCCTAAGGAGGTGGTCAGCGCAACAGCTACACCGTTTAAAAATCCCACATTGATTTCTTTCAACACCACTTTGGGCCAGTGACGCAGACTGATTTCGCGTAACGCCAGTGCCCGCATGGTTACCGCCAACGCCTGCGCACCGGCATTACCTGATTGTCCCGCAACCACCGGTAATAAAACGGCCAGCGCGGTAAATTTCTCTATAGTCCCTTCAAACAATCCTACCACCGCCGCGGCGATAAACGCAGTGGCCAAATTGATATGCAGCCACGGTAAGCGCTTGATGACCGAAAAACCAACCGGCGACAACGCTTTTTCGTCTTTGCTTACACCGACCATGGTTTGGATATCCAAACTGGTTTCTTCTTGCACTGCAGACATTAACGCTGGTGCCCGAATGACTCCGATAAAGCGACCTTCAAAATCAACCACGGGCACGCTGATTAATTTTCGCCTTTCGATGGTCTCCAATACTTCCTCCCGCGGTGCAATGTCTTGCACGGAAGTTACAGATTTGGTCGACAGCTCAACGAGCTGTTGATCCGGTTCGGCAATGACTAAATTTTGAATATCCACTTTGCCGGACAATTTTGCCTCGTTGTCGATCAAGTACAATTCGCGCAGTGCTTTGGGTTTATGCTTTCTAAGCCTTTGTTGCGCTTCTTCGACGGTCATCTCACTGTAAAAGGGAAATATCCGGGTATCCATCATTCGACCGGCGGTATCCGGTGCGTAATCGATTATGACTCTCAACTCATCGGCCACTGATCTATCGAGAAGCGCGAGATAAGCTTCACGGGTTTCTTCAGAAAGCCGGAACAAGGTGTTGGCACTTTGCGATGGCTCCAAGCGTGTTAGCAATAAGCGGATGGTATCGTCGGAAAAGTTTTTCAATAGATTGTCTTGCGTGTTAGTGGGAAGCTGCTCCCATACCAATATAAGCTCTCTTATATTGACGCTTTGTAGAACATTGACCGCTTCCTCATAGGGTAACGACTCGATAAGTTGGGCAACTTCGCCTGGATATCGTCGGCTGTATGTTCTGTTGAGACGGTTAATCGTATATGTCAATTCTGTACTTTCCATACACTCATTCCATTTCGTTAATTTTTTCGCAGCAGGATGCTGTACATATCATTCAATAACTCAATGAAATTGTTGAACAAGGCCCAAAATAGATTCAACGCCTCACCACCAATGTTGGCGGTTTGCGCATTGAATTCGAACCGGGATTTGTCCAGTGCCGTCATTAAGTCCTTATAAGACAACGCGCCAACCAAACGCTTATCGTGTTCAACAACGGGCAGTATCTTAAAGTGCTTCCAGGCCTCGTGCTCGGCAATGTCTTGAATGTTTGCCCGCGCAAACAAATCATAAATTGATATGCTCCTTATTGCCGAGATGTGCGCTTTTAAACTGGCTTTTAACAACTGGGAAGTCTGTATAGTCGAAACCAATTGCCGCTTGGAATTGACCACATATACATAATCCTGGTTTTGCAGTTCGCTACCCTGAATATATTCGATAACTTCTTCTACGGTTTTGTCTTCCCTTACAAAAACATAATCCGTGCTCATCCAGGCGCCTACACTGTATTGACTGTAGTTATTAACGGTTTGTATGGCCAATCGCTTGCTGAATGGTAACTGATTCAGCAGCCGGTATTTCTCTTTAGCGTTTAGGTACCGGAAGATATCTACTGAGGTTTGAATATCAAGTTGTCTGAACACTTGCCGTTTTTTATCCAGCGGCATAAGCGCCATACATGCCGCAGCATAATCGGCTGCTAGGTGAGTTACCACCTGTACAGCGAAAGTGTCGTCAATGGCCAGCAATAATTCACTGGTTCTATAAGGCGGTAAAGTCTCCAGTATTTTTGCGGCGTCACCCGGATGATGTTCGATAAATCTCAGCGACAGATCAAGTGGCTCAATCATTACCGGCTTGTTCCTCGACAAGGACTACAGGCAGTTCATGCACCAATTTAGCGGGAAGTGAAACCGAACCTTCGGCCGTTTCTAACACGATAGAGGTTGAGGTTAATTCCACAATCTTTCCTTGATGCTCGCCGATACAGACCACTTGCCCCGTCTGATAGGATTGCCTTAGGTAGTGGGCACCGATTAAATTACTCACCGCTAATCGCGCGCCCAAACTGATTGCCAGGGCGAGACTGCCGATGACACTACCTGTTATGACGGTAAATAAAATCATTAAAATGGTAACTTCGATGCCAATTTGGTCTAAACCAATCAACACCACAGTAACCATTAATAACATATGCACGGTTTTGGCTAAAAATTGCCGCTGTACAACATTGGCCAGGTTGGAGCGCAATATGGCTTCTTTCAACAGACTGCTAAGTAAATAGCCGATAAACACAATAATTCCACCTGCCAATAAGGTGGGTAAATAAGAAATTATTTTATTCAACCACTCGGAAATAATATTCAGCTGCAATAGATTCAGCGCGGCTGTCACAAAAAACAGAATGACGATCCAGAACACGAATTTGGAAAGAAAATCGGTGGTGCTGGCAATTTGCTTTTTTTCGGGTTTTTCATGTTTGCTGAAGCGCTGCAGCAATCTTTCCACGGTGCGCATCAAGCGCCGAAAAACCGCGCGGATAAAAAACGCCACGAGCCAGCCGGCAACCACCAGCAATACAGCGCCGATGATATTCGGTAAATACTGGGCGAGTTTTTCCATCAGTTGAGCAAACGTGTTATTTAACGCTGTGCTCCAGGTTTCAAGTTGCATGAGTGTCTCCTCTATTCACTCAATAGTCGCTTCCGTATATATGAAATTAAAACGGATGTCTAGTAGTTCCAATGTGGAAGTTGAATAACTATTTTTTAAGGAAATTATAGGTGTTTTCGCCCAACAGAAAACCAGTGTGTTTCCTGTTGGAGAACTATCTTCGCTGGAAGATAAATTTAAACAATAGTCTGTACTCAACCGTTATTTAGCTGCCGTTTGTCCGATATCCCGCATCGCAATACCGCGCAGTAACCGGCCAAGAATGTCCGCCCCGGTGATTACCCGTTTCTCTTCAGACCAGAGGAGAATAAGGTCATCATCTATGACATCATCCAGATCAGATAGTGGATGAACCCTTAATTTGGACAATACCTTACCAAGCAGAGTATTCGAATCCGACACAATTATCGGGCGATGACAATAAATGTAAGGATTTATTGGATCCTTGCCAAACAATGCGTCTCGAAGAAAAGCATTGGCGTTTAATACCACGCAGGGCTCATTTTGTTCATCAACAATGATGACCCATTTTTTTGTAGAACTATTTATATGCTGTAAAAATGGGGCTTCGGCAAGACGCTCAAACTCCGGAAACACCGGCACGCCGTCTTTCGTAGGTAAACTGATTATACTGTCTGGATCGACATATTCACCTTCCTGGGTTATGGCAATGTCATCCAGTGCTAAAAAATTCAATGCACCTATTCCCTCCAGGCGATCCACATCGGTCTCTTCTGCTTCTATATGCTTGCGAATTACCGTGCGAAGATCCCGCTCCCTGAAATAGCGGATGCCCTCCTCGCCTAACCACCAGTCCAGCACCATAGCAGTGGGTTTAGCCAGTGGATAAAGCAAAAATTGGTAAAATCGTAACAAAGGGGCCAGCAAAGAACCCATACGCATGGCGTGTCGAGAGAAATAGGCTTGGGGGGCGATTTCTCCTGCAAATGTGATGAGGAATGTAGAGAAGAAAAACGCAGTGACACCAGCCATTACCGAGTCGGATAACAATGTTAACAATACATTGATCGCGACATTCCCCCAGAGAATTGTGGTGAGTAGAAAATTGAAATCTTTTCGTAGTTTAAGGATCTTTACTGCGGCGGGATTACCCGCAGAGGCTTCCACTTCCAGGCGCAGACGACTGATACCCAGTAACGCCAGGTTCAACCCGGAAAACATGGCCGACTGACTGATACAAAACAGTATGCCTAACCATACCAAATAAGTGGATGAGAATATTTCCATAGTCGAGATAGCCTGACTCAGCTTTCAAAGTTCTTATTCTATCACTGGATTCTTCAACTCGTTTGGAATTTACCGCGAAACCGTAACACGGTCATGAAAGGTTATGTGAGAGTGATTTTATTTGTCTACTTCGAGAATAAAATCCAATTTGCGGTTCTGATATTTTTCCTGAGCAACGAATTGCTTCAAACCAAGCAACGTTTTATAAGGCACCTGCCAGAGAAACTGTTTGACTAGCCATTGAAAAAGCGACAGGCGGTAGGACGAAGCAGATATACTTCCGCCGGGCTCGCCATAACCAGTGAAAGTTACTTGCACGGTTCCGTCGTCCCGCGGCATTAACTGCCACTGCGAAACAGCCACTTTAACACGGACCAAATCATCGTAGGGTTGAATATAATGTGGGGTGTTTTTTAAATCGATGATTACCTTTTTTGTCGACGGAACTTGAGTTAGCTGCACGAAATTTATCGAATCCCGATTGCGAAACGGAAACGGCATTGTGTGAATAGTATAAATATACAATTCGTTGACCTGATCGCGCTCCAACAGGGTCACTTGTTCTGTGCGATAAAGCCATTGTGGCATATTTTCAAAATCGAGAAATAAGGCGATGATGCCACTTAGAGAAGAGGTAGTGTGGGTAATCCCCTTGAATTCGATATTACCCGACGGCAGTGATCGATAGTATACCGATATGTCGTTATCCTTATCGGATCTTACGAGTTCCCATTGCGAATCGGCATGAGTCATCTGGCTGCATGACAAGCAGATTAGCACTAATAAGTACTTGCAGCCGTTTGTGGGGTTGCCCATTGGTTCAGACCCGGTTGGCTAGTCAGTGTTACTAGGCGCGTTTTCTTTTATGCAAGATTTATGGGGTATCGTGATATTGTGCCGTGGCGACAAGGTATTTGACTTTACTATTGTCATCGACAACAAGATTATATATCCACGGTATCGTTATACATTCGCCATTTGCCGTACTACAAACGTGATTTTTAATTTGAGTGGTAAACGTGCCAGAACGAACGTCCTCCAGCAAAGATTTAAACCACTGCGGATTCTCTTTGGTAAAGACTTTTTCCCAGGGCAAAGTCCCGATCACATCATTGGCTTGCAATGTGGTCAGGCGTTGGCACATGTCATTAAAATGCACGATTTTCTCATCGTGATCGAATACAACCACCGGCACGGCAATGGAATTGAGTATTTGCTGACTCACATTGAGTTCGTTGGTAATTTGCGCTTGTTGCTCGTGACTGTTTCTTCGGTTTTTGGCAACCAGCAATTCACGTCTGACCACGGACACCAGGCGCCGAAGATTGTGTTTCAATAAATAGTCTTGCGCGCCTGCCCGCATGGCTTCCACGGCTATGTCTTCACCGGTGGCACCAGTAATCACAATGAACGGAATGCTGACATTCATGTCATGCACAATTTGCAGTGCCGTCAAGGCGCTAAAACCCGGCATGTAATAATCGGATAAAATGATATCCCACTCACCGTTTTTTAATGCTTCGCGCAGTGTTCTAGGGGAGTCGACCCGCATATGATCAGGAACGTAATCGCCATGGCGTAACTCCCTGAGCAAGAACTCTGTGTCATCTTCCGAATCTTCAACGATGAGTACTTTAATTGGAACAGACATACAACCCTCAAAAAGTACTTCGGAGTATTACCTATCGGTTGCTAATAGTGACAACTTTACCCAATATGTCAATAGTAAAGTAAAATGATTGGATATATTTAAGAAATAGATACGAATATCTATTTCTCGATTTGAGATCAGCGGTGGCAATAAATGGTCACAGATAGTATCGGCGTGATGGTTCTCGCGTATAAGGCCAATGAATAGGCGAATTTTCTTGGACGGGCGCGATAACGCGTATCACGGCGTGGTGATATGTCCCCTCTGAATGAGGTATTGGCAGCGGCATCTGTACAGGTTTCTGCGAGTCGACGACAGAAATTGGCAGGTAATGGAAAAGTATCGTGATGTAAATGAAAAATCCACTCAACCAGCCGAGCGTGCAGGCACTTAAAATGGACAACCCACGTTTGAAATTAAAATCCATGTGTCGTCTCTGTTTACGGGATAATGGTTATAGTGACAATGCCGAATACCACCAGCGTCAATGCGGTACCGGCGAGTACACCGATCCCCAGGCTCGCGGCAAGCCCCAATATACTGTCGCGCCATACGGAAGGTTTTTGCGGTTTTGCGATAGTTTCGTAGGTTTGTTCTAGCATAATGTTTTACTCCTTATCTATTTGATCCAGCGGCGCCATTCCTTGGCGAATTCGCAGTCCTGCTGGCGCCGGAATTCTTGTCTGATGTCTTATAATTTAACCGCGGCGATGTGGTAACTTATTGGACCAATACTGGCGATCCAGCGATCAAATCTGACGAAAAATGATTTTTCACAATATAACTAGATTTCAATGAGTTATGTGCTATTTTAAAGCCGTCAAACCATTAAAAATGACATTTTTATATACACTTACGTTGAGGAGTATCAGAAATGGCAAAACGCATTGCCATCGTTGAAGACGAACCAGCCATCCGGGACAACTACGCCGATGCGCTACGCAAACAAGGTTATGAAGTGGAGTCCTATGGTAACCGCCCCACCGCCCTGAAAGGATTCCAGCGGCATTTGCCCGATCTAGCTTTGTTGGACATCGGTTTGGAAGACGAAATGGATGGAGGCTTTGAATTGTGCCGGGAGTTACGACGAATATCGCCGACCTTGCCTATAGTATTTTTAACGGCGCGAGACAGCGACTTGGACACTATTTCAGGCCTCAGGCTGGGCGCGGATGACTATTTAACCAAAGACATCAGCATTCCTAACTTGTGCGCTCGCATTACTGCGCTGTTCCGGCGAATTGATGCCTTCAACGCGCCACCCGAAAACGAACAAATCATCGAGAGAGGTTCCCTCTCCATGGACATGAACCGTTTTTCGGTGAAGTGGAAGGACAAGCCGGTGGATTTGACGTTGACGGAATTTTGGCTGGTGCATACTTTAGCGCTGCGGCCGGGACACGTAAAAAATCGCGAACAACTCATGCAGGACGCGAAAATCGTTGTCGACGATGCGACTATTACCTCTCACATTAAACGTATTCGCAATAAATTTCTTGCCCTTGATAGGAGCTTTGCGTGTGTCGATACCGTTTACGGCATGGGGTATCGTTGGGTAGAAGGCTAATCTCCTCGCCGACTTCAGCCATTTTCCCCTGAATATACTATGCTGAATTTCTCCGGTCTTGGGTCCGCTGTAAAACTTAATATTCGTTCCAAGATATTACTGGTGTCCTTGGCGCTACTGATTATTCCGTTTGTTGGCTACAAATACATTCAACAAATGGAAGAATATCTGCGGCTGGAACTAGAAAAATCGCTGGTGGAAAACGCCAGAGTTATTGCTGCCGTAATACAAAGTTATCCGGAAATTTTCCACACACGCGTCGAGCCCGGCAACTCTGATGCACCAGTCAATGAAGTGGCTGCGGAGCGCCACCTGTATATTCGACCTCTGCAGTCTGCAATCCAAATGGATGGTTATGCAGATGATTGGATCTATTATCGGGATAGAATAATTGCCTATAGCACCAGCGAATCATTGTCTGAAATCCCATCAATGAGTTTGGAAACCAGTAGACGGAAACCGTTTTCCTATCGCTTTCAAGCTGGTCACTTTGGCCGATATTTATATGCGTTGTTCCAGGTTAAAGATCCGCACATTGTATACCGCCAAGCGAACGACATAAGTCTGATAAAAAACGATTATTTGCAAATCGCATTAACCGATCCGAAAAATAAACTACGTCACTACATTCTCGCAACTCACTCACCCGGGCGGATTAGTGCATACGAAATCGCACCGGGGGAAAAACAAGCCAAAACCGCAACCCACCTAGAAGAGCGAATTCAAGCGGTTTGGCAGGAAACGCCCGGTGGATACAACGTTGAGTTACAAATTCCCTTGTCCATGCTAGGTGAGCGGTTAACTTTTGCGGTGGCAAATGTGGATGACAGTGTCAAACGAAATATCCAGTTTTTTCTTACTACGACCGCTAGCAACCAGCTCGACAAGATAAGCACTATCAGCATTCCCACGCCGCAAATCGAACAGGTGTTACATCGTATTGTCCGCGGTTCTTCGCGTATATGGTTGCTGAACAAATACGCCCACGTGATCGCATCGGCGGGCAATTTGACTAATCCCGTTCTTGAGCCTGATGATGTGGAACCGTTTATGGACATTAGTTTCAAACAAGTTATTACAGGCATGGTTCGACTGTTTTATCAGATGCTGCTGCCGCAACCCGCTAGAGAGTTTCAGGACGACTTATCCAATGTGTCTGTACTAAGTAGCAAAGAAGTGCAAGCGGCTCTAAAAGGCCAATCAACCACCAAATGGCGGCAGACTCCTGACGCTAGAGTCAATATTCTCACCGCTACTTATCCAATCTACGAAAACGGTAGCTTGGTTGGTGCCGTAGCAGTAGAGGAAACCAGCAACAGTGTATTGATTTTGCAGAATAAAGCCATTGAAATTCTCATCAATGTCAGCGTTTTGGGTTTTGTCATCGCCATGGTGATTCTGCTCAGTTTTGCTACACATTTGAGT
>Ga0111150_1070_pt1 | contig 10244 bp, 10 predicted proteins | sample DeeMarSeWOR28_12_FD_80256 | JGI IMG/M metagenome (GOLD analysis project Ga0111150, IMG submission 80256) | Gammaproteobacteria bacterium SG8_11 | reverse complement strand
CAAAGAGGTGCACACTTTTTTTTCGCGCACTTTTTTAGTGCAAAACCATTCGGTCAGCTCTACCCAAATCGTTGTAACTTGTTGTATTTACTAAGAATTACCCGTGGCACAGTTTCTGCACTACGGTACAGCATTTAGCCGTTCTGTCGCACAACAGAATACAAATAACACACTACTTGAGGAGGAGTGAATCAAATGTCCGCTAGCGACGTCTTAAAAATGATGCAAGAAAATGAAGTGAAATTTGTCGATTTTCGCTTCACAGACACCCGAGGCAAAGAACAACACGTATCAGTACCTGCACATATAGTTGACGAAGATATGTTCACTGACGGGAAAATGTTCGATGGCTCTTCGATCGCCGGCTGGAAAGGCATTGAGGCCTCTGACATGATTCTCATGCCCGACCCCGATACCGCGGTTATGGACCCGTTTGCAGACGAGAATTCCTTGATTTTGACCTGCGATGTCTTGGAGCCCTCCACTGGTCAAGGCTATGAACGCGATCCACGTTCTCTGGCCAAACGTGCTGATGCGTATATGAAATCCACTGGCATCGCGGATACCGCGTATTTTGGTCCGGAACCAGAGTTTTTCATTTTAGACGATGTGCGCTGGGGCGCCGACATGGCTGGTTCTTTTGTGAAAATTGATTCCGAAGAGGCGGACTGGAACTCTGAACGCGTCTATCAAGACGGGAACATGGGTCATCGCCCAGGCGTCAAAGGTGGCTACTTCCCCGTACCTCCTGTCGATTCTTTGCACGACATTCGTGCGGCCATGTGTTTAGCCATGGAAGAAATGGGTGTTGTCGTAGAGGTCCATCACCACGAAGTGGCCACTGCTGGTCAGTGTGAAATCGGCACCTTGTTCAACACCTTGGTGACCCGCGCTGACTGGAACCAACGCATGAAATACGCAATACATAACGTAGCTCACGCTTATGGTAAAACGGCAACGTTTATGCCGAAACCCATTGTTGGGGATAATGGTTCAGGCATGCACGTGCATCAATCCCTGGCCAAAAATGGGCAAAACCTGTTCGCCGGTAATGAATACGGGGGCTTGTCCGAAATTGCCTTGTATTACATCGGTGGCATTATCAAACACGCCCGTGCTTTAAACGCCATCACCAACCCTTCCACCAACAGCTACAAACGCTTAGTACCTGGATTTGAAGCACCGGTATTATTGGCGTATTCCGCACGTAACCGTTCGGCGTCTATTCGTATTCCTTATGTATCTAATCCGAAAGGCCGCCGCATTGAAGTACGCTTCCCCGATCCAATGGCCAATCCATATTTGGCGTTTTCAGCAATGATGATGGCAGGCTTGGACGGTATCCAAAACAAGATCCATCCAGGCGATGCCATGGACAAGAACTTGTACGATTTGCCACCGGAAGAGCTGAAAGGTATCCCAACAGTATGCCATGCGCTGGATCAAGCACTGGAAGCGTTGGATCAAGACCGGGCGTTCTTAACGGCGGGCGGTGTATTTACCGACGATCTCATCGACGCTTACATTGATCTGAAAATGGAAGATGTCACTCGCATGCGGATGACGACTCACCCCGTTGAGTTTGACATGTACTACAGCATGTAATTTTTTCTCGCTCTGTCACTGAATGCCCCCTTGTTAGGGGGCATTTTTTTTGCCTATTATTGACCTATCCACCGGCTTCATCGCGATGCCCTGGAAGCCACTGCCAACAACTAACCTTGTCAAGAAGCGTATGTTTAAAAAAATTCGAATTATCAGTCTGTTGCTCATCTCACTCACCCTGGTTACGCCCATGCTGCTACTCGCTCAAGTGTATAAACATGTTGATGAAGAGGGCAACGTGACCTATTCCGATGAGCCGCAAAAGAAAGGCGATCAACCGATATCTTTGCCGGAACCCACTACAATAAAAATTGCCCCCGCACCAAAATCGAGCACGAATAGCGAAGGAAGAAAAAAAGCCCCACCGAAAAAATCCATCAAATACGACTCGGTGGAAATCGTCAGTCCCAATAATGATGAGGCAATTCGTTCCAACAGTGGCGACATCACTATCCAAATCAGCTCCTCACCGGAATTACAAACCAATCATCTTTATGCGGTGTATGTCGATGGTGCCAAAATGCTAGCCAGCGCTGCACCCACGGTAAATTTGACCAATTTAGACCGGGGCTCGCACACGGCTACTGTGCAAATCCAAGATGAAAACGAGCAAACTTTAGCCACATCCTCCCCTATTACCTTTCACCTTTTAAGAGCATCGGTTCATTAAGCGCACTGTCACTAACCCTATTCGCACCATAGCAGAGCGCATACTCGACGATTTCGACTGCATGCACTATAATTGTGCATGCTTGATCCGATTATAAATGATCCAAGTCCAATGCCTCCCATTCACTCACTGAATGGCGTTTATTATATACTCCGTAACTTATTGTAATTAATAAATAATTCGACAACCGCGCCAAGCGGTTTACGAATTGACTCAGCAAATCCGCGCCCGTCGCCAGTTGGTTTAGTTTTTGCTTTGGCCTTAACAATGAAACAGCAGTTAAATTCGAAAAACCTGATATTTCAACAAATTGTCGAAGGTTTGAGCGGGGGAGTGTTGATGTTCAATAAAGCGCTGAAGCTGGACTACATCAACCCTGCGGGGGAAATGTTGTTCGAAATCAGTGCAAATCGCATGCAAGGCCTGCCTTTGGAAGAGGTGTTTCCGAACAACGATGGCTTGGTCACAGCGATGCGCGATGCCTTTGAAACCGGACGCCCATTCACCGAACGGGAAGTTGTGCTCTACCTGCAAGTCATGCGTACTACCGCGGCCGACTGCTCTGTCACTCCGCTGTTCGATCTCCCCTCTGGCAAAGCCTTGTTAGTTGAATTGAATCCTACCGAACGGGTAATGCGAATTTCCCGGGAAGAGAATCAGTTCAGCCAAGTGAATGCCATCCGTGCTTTGATTCGAGGTTTGGCCCACGAAGTCAAAAATCCCTTGGGCGGTTTGCGTGGGGCCGCTCAACTCTTGGAGCGCGAATTGCCCGATGAATCTTTGAAGGAATATACCAATATCATCATCGGAGAATCGGACCGTTTGCGCAATTTGGTCGACCGCATGCTGGGTCCCAATTCGGTGCCACAACGGGTACCATTAAATATTCACGAAGTGCTGGAACATGTGCGCCAGCTGATGGAGGCGGATGTCAGTGACTCTATCGTGTTAAAAAAAGACTATGATCCCAGCATCCCCGATATCAGTGCCGACCGGGATTTGTTAATTCAAGCCATTTTGAATATCGTGCGTAATGCCATTCAAGCGGTCGGTGAAAGCGGCGTAATCACTTTGCGCACCCGCGCTTTGCGTCAGTTCACCATCGGCCATATCCGCCATAAACTGGTGTGCCGCGTAGACATCATCGACAACGGCCCGGGTATTCCGGAGGATAAAATCGAAAGCATTTTCTATCCCATGGTCAGCCACCGGCCGGAAGGTACTGGCTTGGGGCTATCGATTGCTCAAACCATGATTCAACAACACGACGGTATCATTATGTGCGAAAGTCAGCCTGGGCACACGGTGTTCAGTGTCATGTTACCGGTGGACGCAGACAATCAAAAAACTGATCAATAGAAGAGAATTCATATGAGTACTAAAGCAAAAATCTGGATCATTGACGACGACCGCTCCATACGCTGGGTATTAGAAAAAGCCCTTAAACAAGCCAACCTCGCGGTAGAAAGTTTCGAAAGCGCAACAGGCTTAGTTGAATTGCTAGCCCACAAACAACCCGATGCCATTATTACCGATGTACGTATGCCCGGTATGGATGGCCTGCAGCTGCTTAGCAAAATTAATGAACACTATCCCAACCTTCCAGTTATTATCATGACGGCGCATTCGGATCTGGACAGTGCGGTATCAGCATATCAAGGGGGTGCGTTCGAATATTTACCTAAACCCTTTGATGTGGACGAGGCGGTAGAACTGGTGTTTAGAGCCATACAGCACAAACAGAATCTGTTCGCCGAGCAGCAACCGGCCACCGGTGAGGAAATGCCCGAAATCATCGGTGAAGCACCCTCCATGCAAGAGGTGTTTCGCGCCATCGGTCGATTGTCCCGTTCCAAAATCACCGTAATGATCACTGGCGAATCCGGCACCGGTAAAGAACTGGTGGCCAAAGCGCTGCACAAACACAGCCCCAGAGCCAACCAACCGTTTATTGCCTTGAATACCGCAGCGATTCCCCGTGACTTATTGGAATCGGAATTGTTTGGCCACGAACGCGGCGCGTTCACAGGCGCGCAAAATCAACGTCGCGGCCGCTTCGAACAAGCCGACGGCGGCACATTGTTTTTGGATGAAATCGGTGATATGCCTGCGGAACTCCAAACCCGCTTACTGCGGGTGTTAGCCGACGGTGAGTTTTATCGCGTCGGTGGGCACACTCCTATTAAAGTGGATGTGCGCATCATAGCGGCCACCCATCAAAACTTGGAAGAAGGCGTCAAAGCCGGCCGTTTCCGCGAAGATTTGTTTCACCGCCTCAATGTTATTCGCATTCACATGCCGGCATTACGCGAACGTAAACAAGACGTACCCTTATTGCTAAAGCACTTCCTGGCCAAGGCCGCCAAAGAGCTCAATATGGAGCCCAAACGCCTGGACGCCGAAACCGAAAAATACCTGGCAACCTTGGATTGGCCCGGCAATGTGCGCCAATTGGAGAACGCCAGCCGCTGGCTCACCGTGATGTCCCCCGGACAAATCATTCACATGGATGACTTGTCACCCGAGTTGCGCGAAAGCAGCAGCGAGAGCGGATCGAATAACGATTGGGAAGTGGCCTTAAAACGCTGGGCGGATCAAAAACTCTCCCAGGGCGAATCCACTTTATTGAACAATGCACTGCCCCGCTTCGAGCAAATTCTCATCGAATCAGCCCTTGCCCACACCGGCGGCCGCCGCCAGGACGCGGCTAAACTGCTGGGCTGGGGACGAAACACCTTGACTCGGAAAATCAAAGAGCTGGGTATGGAAATGGAAAAAGAGCGGGATGTGGTGGCATAAGCACGTGTAGTGGCTTTTATCTAAACATTCATAAATTCAACGTTGCGGGCGTTGTATACCGTATTGTGTACACACGCGTTCCCCGCATCCAACTGACTGCTGAGATTAGGGGCTAAGCTGTTCATGCGCCGACAACTACAGCGCTTCAACCCAAGTGTGCCTTCCCCCATCGCCACCAATGATTATTTTAGCCGCAGGTTTTGTTTTATTTCTCACCAGTGAGATGAACAGGAAATGTTGTGGGTGAATTTATAGGCAATAAATATTAAATGTTCTATGCTTAACTTTAAGGAAATTTAACATCTACCAGATTTATCCTTGAAATATGTAAAACCAATCTATGAACTTAATAAAAAAACTGGAGGAACTATGTTTAAAAGACTAAGAAAAATGCGCCTCTTGGCTGGTTTTCTGGCATTCACCATGACGTACTTTTCACTGTTACCCAGTGTTCACGCAGCGATGGTTTCTACGGCCGACTTAGTGGCTGAACAAGAGATAAAATTTGAACGGACGCAGCTGTTACAAGCCCTTGACCGGGAAGATGTTCGTACCGCGTTAATTCAACAAGGTGTAGATCCCGAAATCGCCAAACAACGCGTTGCCAGTCTGGCCGATGCGGAAGTACAACTATTAAATCAAAAAATCAATGAACTACCGGCGGGAAGCGGTGTGCTGGAAGTTTTATTAATCATATTCCTAGTGCTATTGTTCACAGATATTATGGGATGGACGGACATTTTTCCATTCGTGAACAAGCCAAAATGATTGAATGGTTTCACAAACCCGCCTTGCTAATGCTGGGCGGGTTTTTTTATGGCTTTTTATCAGGCTGCAGCCAGATCCCTTTGCAATCCCAATCCCTGCAAGAACATCCTCCGGAGATTTTTCAAAAACCCGTAGAGCTTACGCACGTCGCATTCAATCCTCAGAACCAATACCAATGTGGTCCGGCGGCATTGGCAACCATTCTTCAGCAAAACGATATTGCCGTGCAAGTAAGCGAACTTGTACCGCAAGTTTACCTTCCCGATAGAAAAGGGAGCCTTCAAGTTGAATTAATAGCGGTTACGCGGAAATATGGTCTGATTCCTTATGTCCTGGATAAGAAGCTAAGCTCGTTAATTGAAGAATTGCGTGCGGGCCATCCAGTATTGGTAATGCAAAATCTTGGACTGGACTGGTTCCCGCAATGGCATTATGCGGTGGTAATTGGTTATAACTTGCATGATGGTGAGCTGATACTGCGCTCAGGCACGATTAAACGCCATATTAATAGCTTTGAGCTGTTTGAACGCACCTGGCGTCGCGCGCAATATTGGGCATTGGTGGCTGTCCCTCCTGGCACCTTACCGTCGTCAGCCACTCCCTTAAGCTATTTAAAAAGTGTCGCACCCTTTGAAGAGCTCGGTAAACACGATATCGCGCAACAAGCTTATAAAACCGGTTTAAGCCGATGGCCGGAAGATCGGCCGTTACGCATGGCTTTGGGCAATGTCAGTTTTAGTCTGGGCGAATACAGCATAGCCATTGAAAGTTATAAGCAGGTCATTCAACGCTCCCCTGATTACGCGCCTGCACAAAATAATCTGGCATTGACGCTCATGGAGCTACAACAATTCGAGGAGGCGGAAAAGTACGCTCGTGAGGCAATCCAATCGGGGGGGCGCTTTAAAGAACAATACGAAAATACGCTTAAAACGATTTATCAGAGAAAACTTGAATCCAGCCCATGACATCAAGCAGAAACGGTATCGACCTTTTGCGACAACTCAATTCACAACGTCTTCTTTTCCTGCCGCAGTGCGGCCCCTATCGCCAACAAACACTGCGCTTGTTGTTGTATGCCCAAAGGCTCAGCACTGTCAACAATATCGTTAACATCCAATATGGCGGTAGCGACGCCCGTATTGCTACTTAGGTAATCCACCAGTCCGGGAATAGGCTCTGGCGTCGGACTGATGACGATTTTCACCACATTTGGCTGAGAAAAATAGCGATCATAATAGTCCAGGGAACGCTGCACTTCTAACACCACCCGGTCGAATTCGGGATTGTATTCATCGGCGCCGAAATCGCCCGCTTTTTCCGTGGACTGAATCAAATGTTCATACCCAAAATCCAAGCTGCGCGCCAAATATAATGTTGCATCCTTGGTGATGGTAAAAACACCTTGATCCTTGCTAAGATATATAAATACCATACCCCCAGTATCTTCCGGGCAATAGGCCGTTATGTTTCGGATTACTAACTCGGGTATGTCGATAGTTGTCAGGTTGGCATCCGCTTCCTGTAGCTCGCTGATATGTTGTTTCACATTATTCATCCGCGAAACAACGACATACAAATTGTGTTGCCGTTTGTCAGCTCCACTGGCTGGTGCGTCAAATACGTCCAACACGGCATCATCAATATGAAAATCGATCAAGTCTTTAATTTGCCAGCGCACAGCGGCCCGCAACTCCGCCGGCGGCACATCGGGCGCTTCCACACTCAAGATGGTATATTCTCCGAGATTCATTGTGGTCGTGTATGGGCACCCGGAAATACGCAGGGCTTTTAGCTGCTTTTTAATATATTCAGCATCGCACTTATCTTTAGGGCATGGAAGGTATTGGCATTGAGTCAAGAAGGGTTTTCCGCCACCATCATTGCGGACGGCAGCAATAGCCAGCCCTCCCTCAGAAGGAATCAGGGCAGTGATCGCTTTGTCTTTGACTCGGCGGGCAAAGGCTAGCATATTTTTTCGTTATCCACTGTCGTTGGCAATGAAATCATGTTGAGAACTGTTAAATGCAGTTTAGAGGCCAAAAATTTTTTCTAAAAATCTAAAGTTTTTCACACTTAATCCGATAAAAAACGCAGATAGCCTATCATTGCGTTTGCAGTAAGTGTAAAAAACATTCGATATTTCAATGGCTAAACTCGATTTTCGGTGTAGTTACGGCTTGCTTGCGCTGCGCCAATCCGGCACAATCCAATGTAGACATAGCCAGGCGTATAAAAATTAAAAACGTGAGAATAAAAACGCACTGATGAGTGTTTATTGATGTTTAACACTGTATAAATTGTAAAAAAAAGCAAATCAGTGTTGTTCATCAGTTGTTAATCTTTAGGTCAGGGGTATATATGTACGACGGTAGTAGAAAACCTTGCGGTTGGAAAATTCCGATTCCAACGGCTTTCTCTAAAAATCTGATTCGGATGTTTTACGCGTTGCTTATCTGGGCACTGATGACCGCCTTACCGGTATTCGCCGCGGAAGAGGACTACCTTAAAGCGCTGGAATCGGAAGCTGACAACACCAGCTCTCTCAATCAAAAACAAAGTAACAATCCAACAGCCGCCAAATCCGGTGGTGTTAAGAACAGCGTTAAGGAAGATTTCGAAAAGCTTTTGGAGTTTGAGCTGCCTTCTACTTACAAATTTTACACCAAGTTAAAAACGGACGATCAGATCAAAGTTGTTAAACTCTATAGCCGGGAGAAAAAAATGTCTGCCGCCAGCAAATTGATTTTCGACTTATATTTCGAAAACAATAAGTAATAAACACCAACCGTTACCAAAAGCGAGGAAATATAGAAATGTTTAGCGATACTCGAGCAATTTGGAGAATCCCTGGTTTAGCGTTGCTTTTGTTATGGAGCAATCATCTATTTGCGTTGGACGTAAATATTTCACCAGATCTACCTTATGTAGAGACTGCTCATGAGGGCAAACCTTTTCGCGTTCAACGGATACAAGATGAAAACCATGTATTGACCGGTGGATTTACCAAAACCTCGCGCAAATGTCCCCCATTCTGCATTCAACCCTTACATGTGGCACCGGGAGTAACCACGGTCGGAGAACTGGAATTCCTGGAATTTATGGAGAAAAAATTAAACACCGGACAAGGCGTGGTCATCGATGCGCGCACGCCTTCATGGTACGAAAAAGGCACCATACCCGGCTCTATCAACATTCCCTTTACATCCTTCGATAAAGAAACCAATGAAGCCGTCAAAGCCATCGCTTTAGGCAAACTGGGCGTCGTTAAAAAGAGCGGTTCGTCAATTTTTACTTCTATGTGGGAAAGCGTGCTAAAACTAGCGGGTAACAAAAACGCTAGCAGCCCCTGGGATTTCACGAATGCAAAGGAAATTTTACTGTGGTGTAACGGTATGTGGTGCGGTCAGTCACCACGGGCGATTAACAACTTACTTGAACTGGGTTACCCGGCGGAAAAAATCTACTACTACCGTGGCGGTATGCAATCCTGGCAAATACTGGGATTGAGTGTAGTCGTACCAACCGTAAAATAATCTTTACGAACCTCAACAAAAAGGGGGAACATTATCCCCCTTTTTTATCCACTCAACGCCGTACACTTACCGTATGCGTACTCAGGTATTGCAATTCCACACAGCGATCTAATTCAGACTCATCTAATGAGTCTGCGATCAACTGCTCCACGGGAGTACCATAAAACACTAACAGCTCATAAACCCGGTTTGCGCGCTTTTCGCTGAGTTTCGCAGAATCACCTAGTGTTTCACCGCCATCCGCATGACCAATAATATTCAAGATCAAATGCGGATTATTCTTGAGAACTTTAGCGTGTTTAAGCAATTCCCTACGGCCTAATGCGTTTATCTTATCATCATTGGTGGAGAAGCTAATCATGGATTGCAACTGCATATCTTCTGCCGGATCGAAATCGGTCAATGTCTGAGCGTAACCAATCGAAGCATCACCATCACTCATTGTAGGCTCCATGCTTGTTGACAGAAAACTCGTATCACTTTTTGTAGCACCCACACCCACCACCAACGCGATGGCGAAGGTAACATATAAAAACACCTCCAAAGCCCGCTCTTGACGTTTGTTCATGGGACACCTCCTGAAATAGTTATTGCTATCGTTAACTAACTGTTAGCAATAATTAAAGCGCAACAATGTTGCGCTTAGCAGGAGGAATTATGGGTGGGAAAATATGAATTATGACGAAATGTGGCGAAGCAAACGGATCCGCTCAAGGACCGTGCTCACGGCACGCTACATATAGAACTTTAAGAATTCAGATTCGTAATGTGCGCTGTGCGTACGATGAACGCTAGATTAGAACTTCCCAATGACGTTAATAAAGAACCCCTGACTGTCGTAACTCAGGTCGGTCAGATCATCGGAG
>Ga0111150_1086_pt1 | contig 10284 bp, 8 predicted proteins | sample DeeMarSeWOR28_12_FD_80256 | JGI IMG/M metagenome (GOLD analysis project Ga0111150, IMG submission 80256) | Gammaproteobacteria bacterium SG8_11 | reverse complement strand
CGTAGATACATTTGTCGATTTCCAGCACACGCTCTATGATCAGGGAAAAAAAGATAGCGGCGGTTAACAAAATTAATGCAGCATTCGCGTCTTCCATAACAGTCCTCACACGGTGGCGTAGATAAACGGTTTTTGTTTGAACAAAGCGATCTGTTGTTGCGCGCTTTGCGACTGCGCCCACTTTTGAAAATAGAAGCTGACTTTTTCCTTAAACTCATCGTGGGGAAAATTTGATCCCGGACACACCGTATGACCCGGCATCGCGGTCTTATGCGGTAGTATATCCATGGCGAAATCCAGCTGAATATCGGGATAAAGATGTACCCATAGGGCGACTACACGCGCGCCGGCATCCAACTGCACGCTTGTCGGTCTTTGAAAACCGAATCGACCGTCGTGATTGGAATAGCGATCATTGGCCAAGGTGTGGAAGTTGCCATGAAAGGCGATGCCTAAACTGCGTCGGTTGAGTCCTTTGGCGTGGTTGCCGTAACGGTCCCAGCGGCAGAAGGGGTGAATGGCGCCATCGGGCATGATCACGCAGTGATAACCTGTCAACCAGCCTTTGTTAACCAGAAACTCATCAACTATTGCTTGAAAGGAAATATTACTGGACATGGCGGTGTGGTGATAGACGATTAAATTCGGCTCTGCGGGGCGCTGATGATATTGTTCTAACGACTCAGGTTTGACGCCGCCATTGTATATAATGGGTTGCCAATAGCTATCATCTTGTTGGGGAGCGGTGGGCTGCACTGGTGTTACGGCTTCTGGTTTGGTTGCTGCCTCTTCAGTCTCCGGCGCTAGTTCGCTCGCGGATACTTTGCGCGAAGTCAAAAAGCGCAGTAGTACATGAATGGGTTGACTGCCGCCACCGATTACAATTCCGGTAAACAGTATGTCCGCCCAATGAGGAACTGCAGTGCCGAGGAACAGCGATATCAATTTAAGATTGAAAATTTCCGCGAGAATGATGCCGAATCCGCACGCTAACAACGCGAGCACCAGCGCAGTTTGCGCCTCTTCAATGGGTTTGCCAATGGCGGTAATAATGACTACGTTGTCGTGGCGCTCAAACTCCGCGTATTCCGGTTGCTCATCGGCGCTGGCCGTTTCATCCGCAGTTGGTGGCGGCGACAGCGCGGGAGTCGCCTGCGGAACGGCCGTTCGTAAAGCATCCAGCTTTTTGACCTCCTTGTAGGCATTCAGGGCGGTCTTTAATTTCTCTATGAGTTGTTTGGCTTCATTGACGGAGAATTTGGCGGATTTAGTGACTTGGTCTTTTTCGATTTTCGCGTTGTCTTCGTCACGAAAGTGCTTAATGACTTCCAAGACCCGCTCAACCACTAGCGACAACGCCGCTGCAACGGTGAGAGTGGTAATGACCAATGAGACGTCTGGCATAGAGATTCTCCTTTATCTCGCCGTGTCCGGCCTTGCCTTAATCGAGAGCTATAGGAAAGGTACAATAAAAATCCGATTTTATCCAGACGGTGTTTACCGCCAAACTACATCCCTATTCAGGGCGATAGGAGGAGCGATGACTCGTGTCGGTGGAGTGTTGGCCCAGATAATCGTACGCGGCTTTCCCTGCGCTACCGTATCCATACACCACTTATCTAAAAACATAGGTGTGTGTTGCCGCCAGAAAACAAACTAAGTTGCAAATAGAAAAAAATGTATTATCACTTATTTATGGTTGTGCTCATACGCCGGGATAGACCGCTCTAATAGATTGAAAAATATGGAGAAATCTGGTAATGATGGGGTGCTTGCGACTATTGACGTTGTAACAAAAGCGTATGGTAAGCATCTGATCAAAAGGTAGGGGGCGCTAGCGCATCAGTCACACATCTGGAGTCGATGAGGTCATGTATGGATTATAGGTTGCCGGTTATTTTGGGTTTGTTTTCCGCGGCGTGTTTATTATTGTCGCCGCTGGCGAAGTCGGGTAAATCTTTTTTCCAAGGGCATGCGGCAGACGGCCGGGCCCCTGGTTTACTGACATTGACATTTTCCCAAGTCACGACTTGGATTTTCGCCCGTTCATTAATGAATGCCGCCATTTTGGGTTTTTATTACGGCATTTGGGGCACTCTGGCATATGCGGCTTATTACCTATCGTTTCTGACCGGTGCGCGCATTGTCGATCATATTCGCTTTAAACATAACTACGACAGCATACAATCTTTCCTCTACGATCGTTTCGGCACGGTGGGAAGTCAAACCTATAACCTGGTTATCGGTATACGTTTGATCAGCGAAGTGTTTGCCAATCTGCTGGTGATCGGCGTTTTGTTTGGCGTCGCGGGGTCCACCGCCTATGTATGGGCGATTATCGCCTTTGCATTGGTGGCGCTGGTGTATTCGGCCATCGGGGGCTTGCAAGCGTCGTTGCGTACCGATTTCTTCCAAATGGTGTTGTTCCTGCTGACGCTGGCGGTATTAATGGTTTTTGTGATCGTCAATCCCGCCCTCAACCTGACCGATCTGGGTTTTAAGCCTTTTGAGCTCAACGATCCCGGTCCCATCTTAATTATGGTGGCGTTATTACAGATCTGGAGTTATCCCATGCACGATCCGGTGATGATGGATCGGGGATTTATTGCCGATAGAGATACCACTTGGCGCAGTTTCCACCATGCGGCATGGCTCAGTGCGCTCTGCATTATTTTGTTTGGCAGTCTGGGAGTGTTTGCCGGTGCGCATGCTCTGGCGGAAGAATCCATGAACGCGGTGTTGACACGGTTTTTGGGGGAAGGGCCCATGTTGTTGTTCAGCATAGCCTTGATTGTTTCGGCCATGTCCACATTGGATTCGACTTTGTCGAGTTCGGCGAAGTTAATCGCCGTGGACATGAAGGTATTGCAGCCGACCCTGGCCAACGGCCGTTGGGTCATGCTGGCGTTTATGCTGCTGGGTTTGCTGATGGTGTTTTTTGGCAATAAAGACTTATTCTCTGCAGTAGCGGTGTCGGGAACAGCTTCCATGTATTTGGCGCCGGTGATCTTCTTTTGTGTGTGGGGTAACAACAAATCCATACCGCTGTGGAGTTATATGGCTGCCTTTTTACTGTCCATCACCGGGGCCGTGTTGTATTTCACCGAGTCATCCGGATACACCACCTGGTTCAATATGGCCTTTGGATTGGAACATAAATACAGCAAATTGTTGTTGATATCGGTGATAGTGTTGCTGGGCGGCGTATTGGCGTTTTGGCTGGGCTCCTTATTCAAATCACGAGCGAAAGCTGTCGCCGAGGCCGCGGTGTGAGTGAGCTCGATCTAGGTCAATTGCAAGATACGTTGTTGTTGTTCGGAGGTCCTTACAGCAATTTGCAAGCAATCCTGGCCTTGCGGCAGCGCGCCGAACAACTGCAGATCGCACCCGGGAATATCATCTGTACGGGCGATAGCGTCGCGTATTGTGCTCAGCCTAACGAGACACTTAAGCTGATACGAGAATGGGGGATTGCGTTGTTGATGGGTAACTGCGAAGAATCCTTGGCGTTTAATGCCGAAGATTGCGGTTGCGGTTTCGAAACGGGCAGCACTTGTGATTTATTATCTGATGATTGGTACCGTTTCGCTAGCACAACAGTTGAGCAGCAGCACAAGCAGTGGATGGGGGCCTTGCCGCGCCGCATACGATTCCTTTATCAGGGTAAAGATTTTATAGTTATTCACGGCGGCGTTACGCAAATCAATCAGTTTATATTTGCTTCCACCGATGAGCGTATCAAGTTAGAACAAATACAGCTGGCCCAAGCCGCTGGCGTGATCGCGGGCCATTGTGGTTTGCCTTTTACGCAACCGCTACAGGGCAAACTCTGGCATAATCCCGGTGTTATTGGCATGCCGGCCAATGACGGCACGACACAAGGTTGGTATTCGCTTTGGAAGCCCGCGGGCGACAAGATCCGTATTGAGCACCACAAGATCCGTATTGAGCACCATCGTTTGCACTATAACGCTGCCGGCGCAAAACACCATATGCTTAGCGCCGGGCTCAACAACGGCTATGCGGAGGCGTTAACGAGCGGTCTTTGGCCCAGTATGGATGTGTTGCCTGACTATGAGAGGGTGCGACAGGGCAAGAAGATCGGTGAAAACTCGTTACTATTTTAAAAAATAGTCCTGAAAAATAGTGTATTGTCCCCTTCGCCCGCCGAGTGTGATCCCCGTTCCTATTTGCGGGCTATTACCCCTCGAAGACTTTGATTACTTCCACCAGGTTGGTACTCAGAATGGCTTCTGAAGGCATTTGATTGAGATACACGAAAGTTGCGGTAATGACAGTTTCGGCAATAACAATGTTCATAAACATCAGAAAGGTGGAATTTTTTAACAACTTCTTTAGCAAATTCAGCATTGCGAATCCTTTGACATAGGGTGAATTGTGGTTTAATACACAAATGCGAATAGTGTGCCACTGCCTAGAAATGAAATTTGATAGGGTTATATAAACCTTTCACATACAAATCCATACTGGCAAAAACAACCAGAATACAGATACATAGATGTTTTCGAGAAGCCACTTACAAAGCCATCTGTCCAGGGATCAATTGATGAACAAAGCGCGAGTCGAAGTTGCGATCGCCATGTTGGCGCATATTTTAATTATTTTTGCCTTATCGGCGTGCACTTCCATAGACCGGCAAATTTTTTCCCGGGAATATGCCGCCAATCCGGTTCCGCCTGAGCAAGTCCGTACGTTTACGCACGAAGACGACGTTTCGCAATGCCGCAAAGTGGCCTATTTAAAAGCCGAAGGTGAACAGCCTGAGGAGAAAATGCTATACAAACTGCGTAAGGCGGCCGGTAAATTAGGCGCAAATACTTTACTGCTTATTGGGTTCAAGCGCACAACCTTCCAAGAGGTGATGGAAGGAGTGCCGGAAGCGGCCGTGGCAGGCGCCTTAGGAATAAATGCCGCAACTCCGCCAGCGCAAACCGGGGAGGCGGTTGCATACTATTGCGAGGATTCGGATTGAGCGTTTCGAGCTTCGCATGTGACAAACTGCAGGCTTTTGGGCTAGTAAAAAGTATTGAGCGTTCCAGCGGGTTAGAGTCATGTGCGCGATTCTAAACCAAAGGTATTATTAGCCAACGGATTATTTGACGAGCATTAAAATTAAAACATTATTGTTGTATTACTGAATGCTGCCATGGTCAGTTGCGTAACGGTAAAAATGCCCGAACATATGGTGTCGGAGGGGGCATATCACTGAGAACAATCCAGGTTGTAGAATATTGGTTTTAATATCACAATTTAGGATATAGGTTCTAGCTTCCCTGTCATTATTGAGTTTAACCTTAGGTTAAGCTTTCGGAACTAAACTTCAGTGCTCGGATCGATTTCTACTCGCCGTACTACGAAGTGCACAAAATATTAGATCCCAAGTTTGTCTTAACTCATAATAACATTCCATTGGCGCTAAATAATTGTCGAGGTTCGTAATGATTAGATGGTTAGCATTATTAGTTGGAAGCATTACATTGATAGCTTGTTCTAGCAGCGACGATAGTTACACTCCCGGAAGTGGGCTTGATATATCCTCGTACTTTGACCAGCAAAGCGATGTTATAACCTTCAACGATCATTTTGAAGCGACCTACTCGAATGGAGAGAGAGCCAGCGGAGACTCGATCAAAAGGGAGTACTACGGCCTAGTGAGTACCATACCGTCAATATACTCATATAACGGTGCTATATCGGCGCCTTATATACTACGGGTGGATACGGAAGATGGAGAGATCGACGGTTTTGAATACAGTAGTATGCTAGACGAAGAAATCATTGAAGACGATTTGGACACTTTTAAAAGAATCGATGCTCGAACTAAAACCGGTACTGACGAGCCGGAGAATTTAGATGCGATAAATATTGGCGACGAGTTTACCTTTGAAGACGACTCAACTTTATTCGATTCCAAGTCTGCACAAGTAGTGGGTAATGAACAAGAATCCGGTACGCTTACTGTCAGTGCGTTCGAACCGGTTTCGGTGCCGGCGGGCAACTACAACAATGCCGTAAAAATCAATTTTGTAATGAACAAAACGACTACTTTGCGCAATATCACCGATACTTCTGATTTTCAGGGCTCTGGCTGGTTCGATGCCACAACTGGGTTGATGTTGAAGTTGACGGGGACTTTAACGCTGACATTAAATACCAACCCGCCACTACTAGTGAAAATAAACCCGCCACTACTAGTGAAAATAAACAAGTTGAGCGCTCAGCTATCACTCCAATAGGGGGGGTGTCCGCAACGATGGTTAAACAAATCCTAGCGGCACAACAAGATATTCAAGTGAAATAAATGGAAATGCGAGTAGTGGTGTTTGCATTGTAGAGAAGTAAACATTGAATAATAGGTTGCTTCATAGCAACCTCCTCGCGAATCCGTGGCATTATTATGTATTATGTGCCTTGTCCTTTCTTAGTTTCACAGCCTGTTTTTATAGAAAAATCCAACCGTTTGGCGACGGCGCAGCGCCACTTAATACCCAAATCCATTATTTGCCGTGGCATCTGACCAATAATTGCAATATATTAAGTGCGTCTGGGTGAGCCATTGCCGATTATTACCTAGGCGTATGGGAATATTTTGCTTATGAAACACTTTGTTATTGCATGCCTGATTTTGCTGTTTCTGCCCACTGCAGAACAAGTGCTGGCGCAGCCCATTGCGGAAACTGAAGAACTGGTCCGCGTCGGCGTATTGTCTTATCGCGGCAAAGAAAAAGCCTTGCAACGCTGGCAAGCGACCGCTGATTATTTGTCGCAGAATATCCCGGGCTATCGTTTTGAACCAATAGCGCTGAATTTATCGGAAATGGCGTTGGCGATTGACGAGGATCGCGTTCAGTTCATCTTGACCAATCCAGGCCATTACGTCGAGTTGGAATCGCGCTTTGGGGTTTCCCGCATTGCCACTATGAAATCACGCCGCGCCGGGCAAATTTCCACCCGCTTCGGCGCCGTTATTATTTCCAGATCCAGCAACCAGTCCATCCAAAACCTGCGCGATTTGCGCGGCAAGTCGTTTATGGCGGTCAGCCCGGATGCGTTCGGCGGTTTTCAAATGGCGTGGCGGGAACTGGCCGAGCAGGATATTGATCCATTTAAGGACTTCTCCCGGTTGGAGTTTGTTGGTTTCCCTCAAGATCAAATCGCCCTGGCGGTATACGATGGCAAGGTGGATGCCGCCACCGTACGCTCGGAAACGTTGGTGCGCATGGTGGAGGCCGGTTGGTTCGAGCTAGCGGACTTTCGCATTTTGAACCCACAACGTATTACCGAGCACAATATACCCTTAAGCACCCGTTTATATCCGGAGTGGCCTTTCGCAAAAACCAAATCCGCCTCCAGAGAGTTGGCCACCAAAGTGACTTTAGCGTTGTTGGCCATGCCCAGCGAGCACCCGGCGGCGTCAATGTCGCGAACCGCGGGTTGGACCGTGCCGTTGGATTATTCACCGGTGCATGATTTGATGCAAAGTTTGAAGATTGGCCCTTATGAAATTCTGCGTGAGACTTCCCTGGCCGCCATCGCGAAAAAATACGCTTATTGGCTGCTTGCCGCTGCGGTATTTGTTGCTTTACTTATTTCGCTTATCGTCTATATATCCCGGACCAATGGTCGGCTAAGGGAAACCGACCGCAACCTGCGCAATGAAATCAAGGAACGTAAACAGTCGCAGGCGAAATTGGCGGAGTATAAGGACAGCTTGGAGCAACGTGTCATTGCCCGCACCGCAGAACTTGAGTTGGCCAACAAAGCCTTGCAAAGAAGCCAAATTGCGTTGCACCAACTCGTGGATATAACCAGCGCACCCGGATTAAGCCACGATGAAAAACTGGCAAAGCTTTTGGAGACTGGCCGGGAATATTATCAATCCGCGGTAGGCAGTATATCCAGCCTCACCGGCGGCGAGCAACGAACCTGTACCATTGCGGGACAAGAAAATTTGGTGACCGGCCACAATGGGCCACTCAACAAGAACTGTATTCAACAAGTAATAGAGCAGCGCGATACGCCGTTGGATATCCCGGATATGGCCGTGCAAGACTGCGCTCAACCAGGTTGCGGGTGTGGACAACTGAACAGTTATCTGGCAACGGCGGTGTTTGTCAAAGGTCAGCCGCATTGCGTGCTGGAATTCGCCGATACGGAAAAACGCTACGCCCCTTACACCCACTGGGACCATAACATTTTGCAGGTAATGGCCCAGTGGATAGGCAGCGAAATCGAAAAGCAGGAAGCCATAGAAGAAAAACAGCGCCACCAATCAGAGTTGGCCAGAGTGGCGCGGATGAGTGCGATGGGGGAAATGGCGGCAGGTCTGGCGCATGAATTGAACCAGCCGTTGACCGGTGCGATTAATTACAGCAGCGGTTGTCTGCGCCGGTTAAAGCAAGGCAATTTAGATAAAGACAAATTAATCCAAGGTTTGGAGCGCACTGTGGAAGGTGCCACTTTGGCGGCTGATATCATTCGCCAGTTACGTGAGTTTCTGCAAAAAGGTCATTCCGAGCGAAAGTTAATCGCCTTGAACGATATAGTGTTGAGTATCGTCGATCTGGTGTCCGCGGAGATTAAGCGTCATCATGCGAAGGTGACTTTGCGCTTAAACGAGGGCTTGCCCGCGATCATGGCAAACGCTGTGCAATTGGAGCAAGTAGTATTGAATTTTATCCGCAACAGCTTGGACGCTATGGAAAGCACCCATCCTGGAAAACGGGAGCTTATCATCGCGACCGAACAACGGGACGATAAACTGAAGCTGTCGGTAACCGATTATGGTGAAGGGCTGTCTTGCGATGCGGAAAGCAAATTGTTCGATGCATTTTATACCACCAAACCGGAAGGTATGGGTATGGGATTGTCCATCAGTCGGTCTATTATCGAGGCGCATCATGGCATTATCTCGGGGCAAAACGCGCCCGGGGCGGGTGCCTGCTTTAGTTTTGAATTGCCAGTTGGTAAAGAGATGTAATTATGGAATCCATGGTCTATGTAGTCGATGACGATAAACTTGCCCGCGAGTCGTTGGAATGGTTGATCGAGTCCGTGGGTTTGCCTGTCAAAGTCTATGAATCCGGGCAAAAGTTTCTAGACGATTACCAAAAAGGGCAGGCTGGTTGTGTGGTGCTGGATGTGCGCATGCCCGACATCAACGGTATGGACTTGCACGCCAAATTGAAACAAGATGGTTGTACACTGCCGGTGATAATAATGACTGGCCATGCCGACGTTGCCATGGCGGTACGGGCCATGAAAGCCGGGGTTTACGATTTCATTGAAAAGCCTTATAACGATTCCTTGATGTTAGAGCGCATTCAAAGCGCCATCGCTTTTGATCTGGACAACCGCAAAGCACAAGAGCGCATCGATTCTGTGAAAGAACGCCTTGCCACCCTAACGCCACGCGAATACGAAGTTCTGCAATACGTTTTAAAATCCACCGCCAATAAAGTCATCGCCGCCGAGTTAAACATCAGCATAAAAACCGTCGAGTTGCACCGCTCCAATTTAATGACCAAGATGCAAGCCAGTTCGGTGACGGAACTGGTGCGGCTTGCGCTGATCGCTGGTATAGAGTAGAAAAACAAAGTGTGTTGTGTTTGTGCTTGGCGCCATCCTTTTAACCAGTAAATAAGAAACTTGCATACGGCAAGCGATTTTTTCACCTAGTGCTATGCAAAACGCCGTAACTTAGCTAATTGCTGGTTACGGCGTTTTGTTTATATTAACTCATTATTCAAACACTAGCGTCCCGGTGTATTGCAAAGTGCCATTAATGGTTGTCGGTGCTGTTCCATCATGACCGAATACCGGCAACTCAAGTGAATCGAACGTAACCGTCTTGGCTTGTAGGTCAACGCTAACGTGTGTCGCTACTGCTGGGCAGTCGGGATTCCCAAAACAACTTAAATAGTAAACGTAAATCGGGTTGTTCAACGTGTCCTGAATAGTGTAATGTCTAAAATCGACCCCCCGGGCACTGCCGTCTGCATTGATATCCACCCACACTTGGGTTCCTCTGCCATTGGCTTCGCTTATCCACGCTGGTCTGTCCGGGTTCTGCATGTAGCTATACTGTGGCGTAAACGTGGTGCCAAAGATTGATGTGTCTGCTCCGGCTACTGATATGGTCCCTGTTTGACTGGGAGGGATAATACCGCCGCCAGGATTGTCTCCACCACCTTCATTAAGACTAAGTAAGGTTGTTCGGAAATGTTCCTGGGCCGCGGTCGCGGATATTAAAGCCAGGCTGCT
>Ga0111150_1067_pt1 | contig 10307 bp, 10 predicted proteins | sample DeeMarSeWOR28_12_FD_80256 | JGI IMG/M metagenome (GOLD analysis project Ga0111150, IMG submission 80256) | Gammaproteobacteria bacterium SG8_11 | reverse complement strand
CGCGTCAGTCGCAGCGGTGGCAGTGATCGGGGTGCAAACCATGAATCAACCTAAGGAGGCGGCGCCTTCGTTGGCAGAGATGCCCTCTACAGATCAATATGTGCGAATGGAACCGATTGCTAACACGGCCTCGGTTAATCCAACATCACCCGCCTATGTAACGCCCAATCCTAATGTGGTTACGCCCAGTGTGCCAGCAATGAAAGCTTCGGCTTCAGATAGCGTTCCATCCAATGCCCGGGGGACACAAATTTATCAATACCATCCACAGCTAAACAAATATTTGCTCAATCACAATCAGTATACATTGAGTTCACGAGTGCAAGGTGTGATGCCTTATGCGCGTATCGTTGTGACACCCAGCGAAGCTCAGATCCAAGAAATAAAAGAACAAGGAAGATAGTATTACAGTGATAAGATTCGCTTCGCTTTTGGCGGTCTTTGTACCCATTAGCTCATGGGCGATAGACGCCCAATTGAGTGCTATCGACTATATTGGGAAGATGGGGCAGGCACTGCAGACGCTGAACTACCATGGTTCACTGGTCTATATTAATGACGGCCGCGTTGAGTCCATGCAGCTTATCCATAAGAATGATGGTGAAGGTGAATTCGAACGGCTGGTACATTTGAGCGGAGAGCCTCGTGAGGTCATACGCAAGAACGATGTGGTCACCTGTTACCTGCCGGACAGTCAATCAGTGCTTGTCGGTCAGCGCCGCTTCAATAACCACTTATTCGCAAAACTCACCACAAATTTGGAACAGTTCGCTCCCAACTATGGTTTCCTAACGGTTGGTAAAAGCCGGGTTGCGGGTAAAAACGCACATATTATAGAAATCAATCCTAAGGATCCGTACCGTTATGGCTACCGGCTATGGATAGAGGAGACTTCCAACTTATTATTGAAATCCGAGTTGGTGAACGCGCAAGGCGAAGTGCTTGAACAAATGATGTTTACCCAAATCGAAATCGTCGATCACATTCCCGAAGCGATGTTAAAACCGGCCATTTCCGGTGATTCATTCACTTGGCATGGCGATGATGAAAAGAGCAAGAATAGTCTTGATATTGATCGGTCTTGGCAAGTGGCTAACCTGCCCAGCGGATTTGTGATTTCGGCCCGCTATAAACAACAAATGCCTAATAGCACCCAGCCGGCGGAGCATGTTGTCATTTCGGACGGTTTAGCATCGGTGTCCGTGTATATCGAGCCGTTTAACGCCGAAAGTCAATCCTTTGTGGGCGCATCGCGTATGGGGGCCGTGAATATTTTTGGTTCGGTACATGATGATCACCAAGTTACGGTAGTGGGAGAGGTTCCCATGCCGACGGTTGAAATGATCGCCCAATCTCTTCATTATTCGCCCGACTCGTCAGCCGAGCAAAAGGCTGGACAATGATCGAAGAGCAAGGTGTAGTCGTCGCAGTGAAAGATGAATGGGTTTGGGTAGAGACCGAACGTAAAACCGTGTGTGGCCAATGTGCCGCAAATAAAGGTTGCGGGACTTCCGTGCTCGCCAAATTGTTTGGTAAAAAAGCCAACGCCATAGCGGTGATCAAAACCCTGCCGGCTCAAATCGGTGATCAAGTTATTATCGGTATTGAAGAAAATTCCTTAGTAAAAGGTTCGTTGCTGATTTACGCCTTACCGTTGGTATTGCTAATTGGTTTCGGTTTGCTTGGCGAAGTTGTCAGTGCGCAAGTTTTATTGTCAAATACCGACATACTTACGGTGTTATTTGCGGTTTTCGGATTAGCGGTGGGTTTTTTCTGGCTAAAACATATATCATCTGCGATACGTCTCGATCCGACGTATCAACCCAAATTATTAAAAATAAAAAATACGACTACTGTGTCTTGAGCCTGATCGGCTCAACCGATTGTGAGATTGTTGTTCGAATTTTAGGAGAAAGCATGAATTCTTACCAAGCGATAGCTAAGGCAATAAGCGTAAGCGCGTTTTTATTGTTGTTTTTCATAGCGCCGGTGCAAGCCAGAGAATTGCCTGATTTTACCCAATTGGTGGAAAAATACGGATCAGCTGTTGTTAATATCAGCACCACTCAAAAAATCAAACACCCCATGAGCAAATCGCCACAGATGCCGGAACAAATTCCGGAAGGCCCGTTTGGTGATTTGTTCCGGCATTTTTTTGGTGAAGAAGGCGAGCCGCGGGAATTTGAAGACTTCGACTCAAAGTCGCTGGGTTCCGGATTTATCATTTCCAAGGATGGCTATGTGTTGACGAATTACCATGTCATCAAAGACGCCAACGAAATTATTGTGCGTTTGAACGACCGACGGGAGCTGGAAGCCGAAATGGTGGGTAATGACCCACGCAGCGATTTGGCCCTGTTAAAAGTCGACGCCTCGGAGTTACCTGCCGTGCAAATCGGCGATTCCAATGCGCTTAAGGTCGGCGAATGGGTTTTGGCCATCGGTTCGCCTTTTGGATTTGATCACTCGGTTACCGCCGGTATTGTCAGTGCCAAAGGCCGTAGTTTGCCAAGAGAAAACTATGTGCCGTTTATTCAAACCGATGTGGCGATCAATCCAGGCAACTCTGGTGGTCCGCTGTTCAACTTGGACGGTAAAGTCATTGGTATCAATTCCCAAATATACAGCCGTACCGGTGGTTTTATGGGATTGTCATTTGCCATTCCCATCAACATGGCAATGAATATTGTGGATCAATTAAAACAAAGTGGCCATGTATCCCGTGGCTGGCTGGGCGTGCTGATTCAAGACGTTACCAGGGAATTGGCGGAATCCTTTGGCATGGACAAACCCAGAGGTGCGCTGATCGCTAAAGTGCTGCCGAACAGTCCGGCGGAGAAACATGGCTTCGAGGTGGGCGATATTGTGACAAAGTTTAACGGTCACGATATCGTCCGCTCCTCCAACCTGCCGCCAGTGGTGGGTTTGACACCGGTGGGCAAGAACGTAGACGTAGAAATTTTGCGCAACGGCAAGGTAAAAACCCTGGAGATTAAGATCGGTGAGCTGCCCGATGAGGAGCAGCAAATCGCCAGCGCCAATGGCATACAAGAATCCGAGGACAATCGACTAAGTGTGGTGGTTACGGATTTGACGGCGGAAGAACGCCAGGAATTGGACATTAAAGAAAACGGCGTCATCGTGACCCGCATAGGATCAGGGCCTGCCCGCAAAGCCGGCATTCGCAAAGGCGATGTTATTTTGATGATCAATAATCAAGATGTTAAGAGCGCTGAACAATTTACCGAATTAGTAGAAGCTCTGCCAGTGGGTAAATCAGTCCCCTTGTTAGTGCAGCGTCGTGGTGGCCCGGTGTTCTTGGCGCTGAAAGTGCCCGAAGAAGGGGATTCTTGATTCATTGAGTGTCGGTGGATCACCTTCAATATCACCACTGCTTGAAAACCAATAAAAAGTCCCAATAAATGTGCAGGTTATTGGGACTTTTTCATTTTTAGTCCCGCCACGGGCATCAACAATAAATAGTCTGATTTTTGCCGTAGAGATGCCTTACCGGGCAAAAATCGATTAAAATAGCACGCCTTTTTTCTCGGTTGGAAAAATCCAGATTTCGGCGCAAGTGGCGTAGCACTGAGTATCATCCGTTGACCGGGACAAGACATCAATTCGTTAATTGTTAACTTAAATTTGTGAAGGCCGTAAAACTGCATGTCTGAAATGCAACATATAAGAAATTTTTCCATCATTGCGCATATTGATCACGGCAAGTCGACTATTGCGGACAGATTTATCCAAATCTGCGGCGGCTTGAGTGAGCGGGAAATGGCTGAGCAAGTACTAGATTCAATGGATTTAGAGCGCGAGCGTGGCATCACCATTAAAGCCCAAAGCGTTACCCTGCACTTCAAATCCCAGGATGGCAATACCTATAAATTAAATTTCATCGACACACCGGGGCATGTGGATTTTTCCTATGAAGTCTCTCGATCTCTGGCGGCTTGTGAAGGAGCTTTGCTGGTGGTGGATGCTTCCCAAGGGGTGGAAGCGCAAAGTGTCGCCAACTGCTATACCGCCATAGAACAAGGTTTAGAAGTGTTGCCGGTGTTGAACAAAATCGACCTACCTGCGGCGGAACCGGAACGGGTGAAACACGAAATAGAGGATATTATCGGAATCGAAGCGCGGGATGCCTTGATGGTCAGTGCCAAGACCGGTCTGGGAATTCCGGAGTTGTTGGAAGAACTAGTCAAACGTATTCCCCCACCTCAAGGCGACTACGATGCTCCCTTGCAAGCCCTCATTATTGATTCCTGGTTCGATAGTTACCTGGGTGTGGTTTCTTTAGTCCGGGTTAAACAAGGCAGACTTAAAAAAGGTCAAAAAATCAAAGTAATGTCCACAGGTGCAACTCACTTGGTGGATAGAATTAACGTATTTACCCCAAAGCGCGTGGATATCACTGAACTCAATGCCGGTGATGTGGGTTGCGTCATATCGGGTATTAAGGAGATAGACGGTGTACCGGTGGGCGACACCCTGACTCACGCGGACAATCCGGCGTTAAAGCCGTTGCCTGGATTCAAGCCCGTGCAACCCCAAGTGTTTGCCGGCTTGTTTCCCATCAGCTCCGAAGATTATGAAGATCTTCGCGATGCCCTGGGCAAATTACGTCTTAACGATGCAGCACTTTTTTACGAGCCGGAAAATTCCCAAGCCCTCGGACTGGGTTTTCGCTGCGGATTTTTAGGCATGTTGCACATGGAAATCATCCAGGAGCGCCTAGAACGCGAATACGATCTTGAGCTCATTTCCACCGCACCCACGGTAGTCTATGAAGTAGAGACCAAAAAAGGCGAGATCATCAAAGTCGATAATCCCGTGGACTTGCCCGATGCCAGCTCCATTCAAGAAATCCGCGAACCCATCATCCAAGCCAACATATTGTTACCACAGGCGTATTTAGGCAATGTGATAGGATTGTGTGAAGAAAAACGCGGTGTGCAGAAAAAAATGTTGTACTTGGGCAGTCAAGTTTCGTTGGAATACGAGTTGCCCCTTAACGAAGTGGTGTTGGATTTTTTTGACCGTTTGAAGTCGGTAAGCCGAGGCTACGCGTCATTGGATTATCACTTCCTTAGATTTCAATCCGCGGACTTGGTTAAACTGGATATTCTGATCAATGGTGACAAGGTCGATGCGTTATCTGTTATCGTGCATCGCAGTCAATCACAATACCGGGGCCGGGAGTTGGTGGAAAAAATGCGTGAAATCATTCCCCGGCAAATGTTTGAAGTGGCGATTCAGGCCGCCATCGGTTCGCATATTATTGCACGCAGTAATGTGAAAGCACTGCGCAAAAACGTTACTGCCAAATGTTATGGTGGTGACATCACCAGAAAACGCAAGCTTTTGGAAAAACAAAAAGCCGGCAAAAAAAGAATGAAACAAGTGGGCTCAGTTGAAATTCCCCAAGAGGCATTTCTCGCCGTGCTCCAAGTTGGAAAAAAATAGCCTAGAAACAAAAACATCGAACAAAGCGAGATAAGTCTAATGCATTTTGATTTTGCGGCATTAATGGTTTTAGCGACAGTTTTTACCGGTGCAGTTTGGGCGTTGGACGCTTGGCTATGGGCACCGAAACGGCAGGAGAAAGCTGAACAATTAAACGATAGCCTTTCCCATTTGAGTGATAAAAAGCTTTCCGAGGCGCAGGAAAAAGCCATCAAAGAACCTATTTTGGTGGAGTATTCTCGCTCGTTGTTCCCGGTTATTTTGATCGTGCTGTTGTTGAGGTCTTTTTTGGTCGAACCGTTCAGAATACCTTCGGGATCCATGATGCCCACCTTATTAGTTGGTGATTTTATTTTGGTAAATAAATTTGCCTACGGTGTGCGTTTGCCCGTAATTAACACCAAAATCATCGACGTCAGTAATCCGCAGCGGGGTGATGTTGCCGTATTTCGTTACCCCAAGGATCCTTCCACAGACTATATCAAACGAGTCATAGGTGTACCTGGCGATCGAATTTCCTATTACAACAAACAACTTTATATCAACGGCGAAGCCATAGCGCTGGAGAACAAAGAAATTTATCAAGGTGTGGGTTCTGGCATAGGTATGTCTGGCGCTCAAGTAAAACTTGAAGATCTTGACGGTACTAAGCACCAAATCTTAGTCGACAGACACCGTCCCACAATAAACGATGAATACATAGTGCCCGACGGCCATTATTTTGTCATGGGTGATAATCGGGACAACAGCAACGACAGCCGCTTTTGGGGAACTGTGCCTGAAAGCAACCTGGTCGGTAAAGCATTTCTCATATGGATGAACTGGGACAGCGCCAATAGTGGCATTTCTTGGGATCGCATAGGCTCATCGATCGAATAAAGTCATTGCTGTGCTATATTTAATAAAATTTATTAATCAAACAAATTCAACGCGGCCAAATCATCGCACACTATGTGCAGCGGCCGTTTTCATTGGAGCGTTTGCATGAAGTCTATACGACATCAATCTGGTCTTACTCCGGTTAGCATTATTGTATTACTGGCAATCGGGGCGTTTTTCATTATGTTAGGTTTACGCCTTACCCCCATCTATCTGGAAAATTTTAAAGTGGCATCTCATCTGGAAAAATTGGCAAAAGACCCAGACACAAAAAATATGAGTGAAGATGAGATACTCACGAAATTGTTTAAGCGTTTAGATCTCGACGACGTGGAACATGTAACCCAGGAAGATGTCACCATTGAACAATCCGATAGAGGCTTAATGCTATATATCGATTACGAAGTCCGGTCCCCAACTATTGGTAATGTTGACATTGTAGTCAGCTTTGCCGAAAAAGCTGAAATCCCTCGTTAAGTGTTTTGCTCTTGTCCATTAGCGCTTAGCGCGAAAAACTCTCTCAGGTGACTAGTTGCCAAAAAAAGTAACTCGACACGGTGACCAGCGTCAGCTCCAACGGTTGTGCAAGAAATTGCAGTATGATTTCAATGATCTCGACTTGCTTGAGGAGGCGTTGACTCATCGCAGCAAACAAGCCAAAAATAATGAACGCTTGGAATATTTGGGGGATTCTATTCTCGGTTTCCTAGTTGCGAAACAATTATATGAGATGTTTCCCACAGCTACTGAAGGAGAGCTGAGCCGCTGCCGGTCGAAATTGGTTAAAGGAGAAACCTTGGCCAAATTGGCCAAGGCGCTCGATTTAGGCGAGTTTTTACTGCTAGGCGCGGGAGAGATGAAAAGTGGTGGATTTCGCCGTAATTCCACTTTGGCGGACGCCTTCGAAGCGATCATCGGTGCTATTTACATAGATGGCGGTATGCAAAATGCCGAGGCATTTGTGACCTGTCAATTTAACGTGTTGTTGGACAATATGAGTCTGGACGAGACCCATAAGGATCCAAAAACCCAATTGCAGGAGTGGTTACAAGCGCGTAAACAACCATTACCTCAATACAATGTCGTTGCCACAGTCGGCAACGATCACGATCAGGTTTTCCGAGTACAATGTTTGGTCGAGGGCTTGACTCCCACTACGGGCGAAGGGACCAGCCGGCGCAAAGCCGAACAAGCGGCGGCACGGATGGCGTTAGAACTGATCAGAAATTAAATGACGTACATATTGGCGCTAGTTTGGTGCAGAAATGAACCTTGAAATGAATCCTAACTATTGTTGCGGCTTTGTAGCCTTGGTGGGTAGGCCCAATGTGGGCAAGTCCACTTTGCTGAACAGCCTATTGGGACAAAAGATCAGCATAACTTCCACTAAGCCGCAAACCACCCGCCATCGCATACTGGGCATTAAAAGCACGGCGCAAGAGCAAGTAATTTATGTTGACACTCCGGGGTTGCATTTGGGTGGCGAGCGGGCCATTAACCGTTTTATGAACCGCGAAGCCAGTGGCGCCGTAGAAGATGTTGATGTGATTATCTTTTTGGTGGACAGAACCAAGTGGACGGACGAAGATGACAACGTACTGCAAAAACTGCAACCGCTGAAAACACCGGTAATTCTCGCTATCAATAAAACCGATCAACTGGAAGACAAAACGCAGTTATTACCCCACATCGAATTTCTGCAGAAAAAGATGGCGTTTGTCAGCATAGTGCCAATTTCGGCATTAAAAAACGAAGGCGTGTCGGCTTTGGAAAATACGGTGTCGGGCTTGCTGCCCGAATCGCCACCGTTTTTCCCTGAAGACCAAATCACCGATCGCAGTGAACGATTTTTTGCCGCTGAGTTAATACGTGAAAAACTCATTCGCAACCTTGGTCAGGAGATCCCCCACCGCCTAACCGTGGAGATTGAATCATTCAAACAAGAAAGCGGCATGTACCGTATCAACGCTATTATTTGGGTGGAAAAACCCGGTCAGAAAGGAATAATTATCGGGAAAAACGGCTCGCGTTTAAAAATAGTGGGCGAGGCGGCTCGTAAGGACATGGAAAAAACTTTCGATCACAAAGTATTTTTGCAAATGTGGGTTAAAGTGAAAAAAGGCTGGTCTAACGATGAAAGGGCCATGCAAAGCCTTGGGTTTAAAACCGAATAGGGGCACCAGACGATGTCTCAGAGAGTCGTGTTGCAACCGGGGTATATTTTGCACCTAAAACCGTTTCGGGACACTAGCGCGTTAGTGGAGTTGATTACGCCGGAATTCGGCCGCATGGGTTTGGTGGCCCGGGGCATCAGAAGTCCAGCCTCGAAACTGCGTTCGGTTGTGCAACCCTTTTCTCCCTTACTGGTTTCCTGGTCAGGCAGAGGTGAGCTGCCTAACTTGATTGGGGCGGAATCTCAAGGTAAACCGCTTTTTCTTCAGGCCGACGCATTGGCTTGCGGGCTGTACATGAATGAGTTGCTTATGCGTTTGACCCATAGGGACGAGGCGCAAATCGAATTGTTTAGTATATATGATGAAAGCCTGCGCCAGCTTGGCGAACTGCGTTCGTCCGTAACGGCCAGCTTGCAATTGCAACAAACTTTACGGCAATTTGAAATTAAGTTATTACAGAGCCTGGGATACGGTTTGCTGCTGGCCGAGGAAGCGGGAAAGGGGGAGCGCATTCGTAGTGAGCAGACTTACGACTACCAATTGGAGATTGGCCCGGTAGCCTTTGCGGATCCGCACCAAGAAGTCTTTGGTTTTAAAGTCAGTGGCAAAACGTTGCTGGCTTTGGCGGGCAACTCTATGCTGGAAAGCACTACGGATAGGGCTATCTACAAAGAGGCGAAACACCTACTGCGCTTTGTGCTGGACCGTTATCTAGGTGATAAACCATTGCTTAGCCGGCAGTTGCTACGCCGTAAATCCACAACGCCGGAAATTTGTAACTGACAACGACTCACTACTGGGAAAACTGCTAACTATGATACTTGCCAACGATATTTTATTAGGCGTGAACATAGATCACGTGGCCACGGTTCGCCAAGCGCGCGGAACCCGCTACCCCGATCCCGTGCAGGCGGCTATCGAAGCAGAGCAAGCCGGTGCGGATAGCATTACTTTGCACTTGCGTGAGGACCGCCGCCATATTCAAGAGCGGGATGTGGAAATGCTTAAAGACATTTTGCTGACCAGGATGAATTTGGAGATGGCAGTAACTGAGGACATGTTGCTTATCGCCGAGCGGGTCAAGCCTCAAGATTGTTGCCTGGTCCCCGAGCGTCGCGAGGAGTTGACCACCGAGGGTGGTTTGGACGTATTGGGTCAATTAGAAAAGGTAACAAAAGCGTGCAGCCGTTTAGCCGATGCCGGTGTGAAAGTATCGCTATTTATCGATGCCGATGCCGCTCAAATCGAAGCAGCGGCTAAAACCGGTGCTCCCGCAATAGAAATTCATACCGGTCACTACGCCGATTCCACCAATAGCGAACTGCGTCAGCGCGAACTGAATAAAATTTTCAGTGCGGTGAATTTGGGTATAGAACTCGGTTTCCAAGTGAACGCCGGACATGGATTAAACTATCAAAATGTTAAATCCATCGCCGCCATTCCAGGAATCAAAGAACTGAATATTGGGCACGCCATCGTGGCAAGAGCTTTGTTCACTGGCTTAGGTGAGGCTGTTCGAGAAATGAAGCGCTTAATGTACGCGGCCCGTAATAATCGTTGATTTGTGTTTCGCTGGGAGTGGGTGACACTGAGCAAGATCTTCATTTCCAATGCTTTTCCGCTTATGGGTCAATGAACTTCCTAATTATTTTTCAATCATATGTAACAAGGCCTTGAATAGCGGGGGGCATTTTAGTTAGAATGCGTCCCCTTCAGGTGCGGGGTGGAGCAGCCTGGTAGCTCGTCGGGCTCATAACCCGAAGGTCGTAGGTTCAAATCCTACCC
>Ga0111150_1064_pt1 | contig 10369 bp, 7 predicted proteins | sample DeeMarSeWOR28_12_FD_80256 | JGI IMG/M metagenome (GOLD analysis project Ga0111150, IMG submission 80256) | Gammaproteobacteria bacterium SG8_11 | reverse complement strand
CAAGCTATGGCCATCGGCATCCACCACCATAATGTCCGATTGCGTCAGCTTACCCTTGTGTCGACCGGATACTGTAATAGCAATCCTGCCGTCACTGAGCCGCGCCGACAAATTACCACTGGTCGCTGGTACCATACCGGATTTATACAAGGATCTACCGACTTCCACGAGCTCAGTCGCGCGTTGTTCGAATTCTGTCATATAAAAATATTGGCTCTATCTATGTTTAAAAATTACTCATTTTGGACGCATTGTAAGCGATTTTACGCCAATTCTAAAAAAATTCTGTAATAAAAGGGTAAATTTTTGGACTACCGAATTGTGGCACGATAGTATGCACAGCCACACGGTTACAACAACTCAATAATCCATATAGGGGGTTCTCAATGCAATCAAAAATTTCTCAATTTCATCGAGAGGTATCAATTATTTTTGGTCTGTTTATGATGCTGGTTTCCGGTTTTAGTTTCGCTCACGACGGTAAGCACGACGACCGACACCACGACGGTGATAGAAAAGAAAAACCGATGGACTACGTTAAAGGCGATTTGTCGGTCATGGTTTTGGGCTCCGGTGGTCCAGCGGTCACCGCAGATGGGCGCGCCAGTGCCGGTTATTTGATTTTCACCGATGGAAAACCACGCGTATTGATGGATGTAGGTGGCGGCACACATAAAAATTTTGTGTCCAGCGGCGCCGACATCAAAGATCTGGATATTGTGTTAATAAGCCATTTGCATATCGATCACATGGGTGATCTTTCTCCCATAGTGAAAGCAATGTATTTCCAAAACCGAGTTTTTAACTTAGCTAATGATACATTTCCGCCAGGTCGCAAAGACGCTCCAGTACGAATTTTCGGCCCGGACGAAAACGGAGTCCCTTTTCCAAATACTAGTATCTCGCAATATCCCTCTTCTCAGTACTTTGTCGATTCTCATTACCACCCCCAAACCGGCGATGAACGCTATTTACATATATTTACACAGGCAATTAGCGCTGGAACATTTGAATACGAAGCCGTAAATGTCGCCCCCGGCTGGATGAACTACGCCCCAGTGACACTCGTAAATGAAAAAGGATTAAAAATTATTGCCGCGGGAGTCAATCATGGACCGGTACCAGCATTGGCTTTCCGTATTGAATACAAAGGCAAATCTATTGTTTACTCAGGCGATACCAGTTCAAGAGGAAATAATATGATCGATATCTCCAAAAACGCGGATTTGTTAATTTACGACACTGCCATCATGGATGACGCACCGGATGGGCCTAATGATGCGGTTTTCTTTGCCCTGCACACTACACCTAGCCGAATCGGTGAAGTGGCTACAGCGGCTGGCGTGGAAAAACTCGTACTTTCTCATATCACCGCCGTTACCCAATCTCGTTTGGGCGAAGTCGAAAACTTGATTCGCGCTCAAGGTTTCCAAGGAGAAATCAACGCCGCGGAGGATTTGAAAGTGTACAACGTGGGCATGCGGCATCACCATTAAACTGAAATATTCTATTGACCTAGAAAGCCTCCATATGGAGGCTTTCTTATTTATTCTTCCCACTCAAATCGCGGTAATTCGTCAAACACCCGTTTAAGCCCATCTTTCCAACTGGTCTGCAGCGACTGATAAAAATCCGCCTCTGAATCCAAGGACATATATTGCGAGATCTGTAAACTGTCTTTGCGGTAAATACACAGCTCCACAGGAGGTCCCACCGACAAGTTACTGCGCATAGTGGAATCCAAAGACACTAATGCGCAACGGGCCGAATCTTCCAGGCTAGTGTTCGGTGTAATGATTCTATCCAAAATGGGCTTGCCGTATTTGGTCTCCCCGATTTGTAAATAGGGTTGGGTGGGCGAAGCGCTGATGTAGTTGCCTTCCGGATAGATCAAAAACGTCTCGTGCGGTTTGCCCTCGATTTGACCACCCAGGATAAAACTCGCCTCTAAATTTACTTTACCCTGCTGCATGGTGCTACCGTGGCGCTCTTGGACGTGGCAACTTAAGTCACCGACGTATTGGGCGGCGTCAAACATATAATCAACTTTGCGCAGACTCCGCTCGGCCTGTGGATTTTCCAGATCGCGCAACAGAAAATTCAACACCGCCTGCGTGGTACCGAGGTTACCGACACTCAACAGCACAAATAGCCGGTCATTAAAAGTATCGAACACGTGCATTTTACTGTAACTGCTGATCTGGTCGACGCCCGCGTTGGTGCGGGAATCGGAGGCGAATACAATGCCGGAATTTAATTTTATACTAAGACAGTAGCTCATACGCTATTTGATCAACCCTAAGTGTTAACGATGTTTTCAGCAGCCACCCGAAAAATGAGTGCTGCGGTTGTTACATTATAGTGCGTTTATCACTATTTTGGTGCGGAATTAATTTGATCCAAGTAAACTTTCTTGAAGAAATTGATTCAAACAAGAAAACACTAATATATAATGTATATATCTGGCCGTATTGGCAGGATTCCCTAAAGCAAGCTTACTAGAAGGAACCACCGAATTCTATGACCATTAAATGGAAAAACTATTCTGCAGATGGTTTTTTTGACGAACTCATTCTTCCCTCCGGGCGACCGCGCAAAAGCGCCGCTTCGTTATGCAAATACATTGCCTCCCTCAAAGACGATGAATTGCAGGAACGAAAAGACGCCTCGGAATTGGCCATTCGGACCATGGGTATTACCTTCACGGTCTATTCCGAAGAAGAAGGCGGCACCATAGACCGCGCCTGGCCGTTCGATATCATTCCCCGGGTCATTACGAACACCGAATGGGAACAAATCGAAAAAGGTCTGAAACAACGCGTGCAAGCGCTGAATATGTTCATTAATGATCTTTATAATAAGCAGCAAATTCTCAAAGACAACATCGTGCCGCGGAACCTTATAGACGACTCCGCCAACTTTCGGCCGCAATGTGTTGGAATCAAACCTCCACACGGCGTTTGGGCGCATATTTGCGGCAGCGATTTGGTCCGTGACAAAGACGGTACAGTTTACGTCCTGGAAGACAATCTGCGCGTGCCGTCCGGTGTTTCGTACATGCTGGAGAATCGCGCAATAATGAAACGCGTATTCTCTGAACTGTTCGAAGACTATAGTATCCGGCCGGTGGATGAATACCCGTCCAAGCTTTACGACTGCCTCGCCGCTATTTCTCCACGTAAAACCAAGAATCCAGAAATCGTGGTGTTAACACCCGGCATTTATAATTCGGCGTATTTCGAACATTCCTACTTGGCACAGCAAATGGGTGCGGAGTTGGTAGAAGGTTCGGACTTATTGGTCGGTGACGATGACTATGTCTACATGCGCACCGTGGAAGGCTTGTCTAAAGTAGACGTGATTTACCGTCGGGTCGATGATTTATTCCTTGACCCGGAAGCCTTCCATCCGGATTCCATGTTAGGTGTAAGAGGTCTGATGCGTGCCTGGAAAAAAGGCAACGTAGCACTGGCCAACGCGCCGGGTGCCGGCGTAGCCGACGATAAAGTGATTTATACTTATGTTCCGAAAATCATCAAATATTACTTGGACCAGGATCCCATATTACCCAACGTACCATCCTATCGCTGCGTCAATAAATCGGAACGGGATTATGTATTGAACAATCTCGACAAACTGGTGGTTAAACCCGCCAATGAATCCGGCGGTTATGGCATGTTAATCGGCCCTCAAGCCAGCACCAAGGAACGGGAACACTTCGCCAACCTCATCCGACGCAATCCCCGAAACTACATGGCACAACCACTGATAATTTTGTCCACTGCACCCACGCTGGTGGATCACAGTGCTGAACCCAGACACTTGGATTTGCGTCCGTTCATACTGTCCAGTAATGAGATTTATGTCACCACCGGTGGACTGACCCGGGTGGCCTTACGAAAAGGCTCTACCGTGGTGAACTCTTCCCAGGGCGGTGGCAGCAAAGATACCTGGATTGTCGAGGATTAGGAGACATTATGCTTTCGCGAGTCGCAGAACGTATATATTGGATGGCCCGTTATATAGAGCGTGCGGAAAACACCGCGCGTATGATTAACGTGAATACTAACTTACTACTGGACTTACCCAAAAGAGTCACCTTGGGCTGGCAACCCTTGATCCAGATTACCGGCAGTAAGAAAATGTACGACGAAAACTACCCGGAAATTAACGAGCGTAATGTGGTGAAGTTTCTAATAGCGGATACGCGCTACATAGGCTCTCTCATCAACTCATTAAATGCCGCTCGTGAAAACGGTAGAACCATCCGCGATATTATTCCGCGCGAAGCGTGGGAAAAGGTCAACGACCTTTATTTGAATACCAAGAACCAACTACCGCAAGTCTTATCCCGGCGAAACCGCTACGATTTCCTGGGCTATATCATCGGTAGTACGCAGGGAATTACCGGCTTATTGGCCGGAACCATGACCCACAACTTCGGCTATGATTTCCTGCGCATAGGCCGTAATTTGGAGCGCGCCGATATGACATCGCGTATTATCGATGTGCGTTCAGTGAATCTTTTGCCGGAAGAATCCGAGGACTTACCCCCTTATGAAACCATCCAATGGATGAGCGTGCTGCAATCCTTGTCGGCGTATCAAAACTATCGCCAACAAGTGCAATCCCGGGTACAACGGGGCGAGGTGTTAAAATACCTGTTACAGGATATTTATTTTCCGCGGGCGTTTAATCATTGCATACACGAAGTGCATAGCTCATTAAAAAACCTGCCACGGCATATGGGTCCCATTCGCCATTTAAACCAAATCATCCGCAGCGTGGAAACGGCCCAATTAGACAAGATCAGCAAGAAAGCTTTACACAAGTATATTGATGAGCTGCAATTACAGCTGGCCGGTCTGCACCAAACCATCAGCACGACATACTTCTCCATTCAGGAAGAACAGCCGGTCAAATCCAAAAAGAAAAAAAGCAAATCCAAAAAGTCTGGGAAGAAATCCAACGCAAGCACGGCCAGAGCCGCCCAAAGCGCGGCCACCGCGAACTAATTTGAGGTAATTGCGTAGTTACAAGAGGTCAAAATGAGTAGATCGTTAGAATTCAATCGCCACGGAGATAAACAAAATTCCCCGTTTTTCGAAGATTATTTGGTCAGACTGCTGGAAGAAAGAGACCGGGTGGGACTGACGGAATTAATCGGTGAAATCGATGCCATCATGCTCACGGTGGATCCCGGCCATTCCATCGATTACGTCGCTGAACTGGCGTTGATGACGCCCTACCATTACTTGGTAACCTTGGAAAGCGAAAGTCACTGGACCCACATAATGCGCATCGATATGAATTCTCCTGACTTCCTGGTGCGAGAGGTCAAAGACCCAAATATACGCGGAATCTTTCGCAGCTTAAACGAGGTCTACCCTATCGGTGCCAAAAAACCCAACTGCCGTTACATGGGAGAAATCTTCCGGGTAAACAACTTACACGAAGTGGTCAGTGCCCAGAACGAACGAGAGTTTCGATTTTTCACCCAAGATGACATCCGCAAGCTGGAACTGCCGGGCAATATTGCGTTTACCAAACCCTCACCGTATACCCACAACGTTGTTGGCTACTTGGAACGGCCGGAGGATCAACTACGGGTTTATTCTTTGGGTTGGAGCAGCATACGCAGTGACGTACAGGCCGTGTATGAATCGGCCAAAAATCTCCAGGCCAAAGTGGGCATCGACAAGTTACTACAGCCCATCGATCATCTCGCAACACGTATTTACAGCCAAAACCGCGAAGTGGCCATATTGGAATTTTTATCCTTGACCAGTTACTACTACTGGGGTTCCTACGACATCAAAGATCAAAACTCTTCCACCAATGTCACCAAGAGCGTGCATTTTGAGCAAGAAAGCCACAGCCCGGCAAAAGTATTCACCGCGAACAACACTCCCTATTTCGTCAACCATTTGGAAAAACTTCCTTCCCCGACGGAAAATTTTGTCCGCAACTATGGACCGCGGCTACATCACGTCGCATTTGCCGTCAAAGACGGGGAAACCGCCAACAAGGCTAACATCGATTACGTGGTCGATGTCATAGAAGAACACGGCAAGAAATTTTTACTTGACGTGATTGGCTCTCAAGAAGAAGGACTGAAACAAATCTTCTCCAGCGCGTCGCAGCACTCCTCCCTGATTATCGAATACGTGCAGCGGTTCGGAGATTTCCAAGGATTCTTCACTAAACAAAATGTGGCGGACTTAACCCACGCAGCCGGCGTTGAAGAAGAGCTGAACGAACTGCAAAAAAGTGCTAGTGATATGCATGGTTTTGCGTTATAGCGCCCTATACAGATGAAATTGATCCACGAAGGCGCGAAGAGCACGAAGACTATTTATAACTATGGGTAATAACCGATCGAATCAAATTGTAGATACTAATCAAACTCTTATTTGCTTCGTGTTTTTCATACCAGCGCAGTAAACAATTTTTCTACAAGCACCTCTGATGCGCTTTAGCGCGATATACGTTAAAATGCAGATCTTTTATTTTCAGTACATGTAGGTAAGAATATATGTGGGACGAACGATACAGCGCCGACGAATACATTTACGGCAAAGACCCTAATGAATTTTTGGCCAATGCGGTCGACAAACTTCCTCAAGGTAAAATCTTGTGCGTTGCCGAAGGTGAAGGCCGCAACGCGGTTTTTCTGGCGACCCACGGATATGAAGTGGTTGCGGTGGACTCTTCGGCGGTGGGGCTGAAAAAAGCCAAAAAGCTCGCTGAAGAGCGTGGCGTCGGCATTGAAACCGTTGTGACTGACCTTGCTCATTTTGACATCGAGCCGGAAAGCTGGGACGGTGTGGTCTCCATCTTCGCGCATTTACCCCCGGTTGTACGCAAAGAACTGCATAAAAAAATTGTTAATGGTCTACGCCCGGGCGGCGTATTAATTTTAGAGGCATATCGGCCCGATCAACTCAAATATAAAACCGGTGGTCCGCCAACCGCCGATTTCATGATGACACTGCAAAGCCTGGAGGAAGAACTAAGCGGACTGGAATTCGAATACGCCGTCGAGCTGGACCGCGACGTCATAGAAGGTCAATTCCATACAGGTAAAGGTGCCGTCGTGCAACTCATCGGCAGAAAACCAGTAGAGTAATTTTTCCAGCCTAATTTTCTAGCGACACCGAGATGTATTGATTGTCGTAGATACATAATTATTTCTGATAAAATAAGACCTTAGCAACCGCGTTGAGTTTATCCTTTTTATCGGAGACACTTTCCCTCCTTCCCCTTTCCACGTGTCTCCAATTTTATTGTAAAAATATTGATAGAGATCAAGTTTCTTAAAATTAATTTAGTTTTGAAAAGAATTAAATAAAAGGCAATATATAAATAAAACATGAAGTTGCACAATCACTGTCACAATACGTCTGGAATTTTTATATCCACGGTCTATGTAACGATACAAAAAAAATGATATGGTAAATAAATAAAAGTTTTTCATAAAAAGCATGCATGGTAGATCAGCCCTAATAATTATTTACCAGGCTGGTCGCAAATTAAAATCAATTCAGGAGAAATAGACACCGATAAAGGAATATCCTCAGGTTAGTACAATAATTTTGTTGGATAAAAATGCAATACATTTTATTTTGCATACTTGTTGTTCTTTCTATCAGCGCATTTAGTCAGACCGACGATGAAGAAGCAATCCACGCGCTTGATTCCCAAAGTTGTCACAGCAAGATAGTAGAAGCGAAACGAGATTATTATCGTCGAACGTATCCGGATATTTTATTTGTTATCTTCAAAGGCGGTGATGAAACTCTAGACGATATGGTAGTGCTCGATACCTTGTTAGGCCCAAACCCGGTAAACTTGGACTACGAACACCCAAATGAACTACGCGAGGATTTGATGATCGTCAGCGCTGGACGGGTGTGGTTTATGTTACAAAACAGCATTCCCTCAGCGACACTTTTTAAGGCAGACAATCCTCTTGGTTGGCAAGAACATATTTGTGTTGTGACGTTAGATCCTTGCGTTGTTGCATCGAGCAACCTCGATGCAACAGGATATATGCTTGAGTTGCCGATTGAAGAATTACAAAACGTACCTGAGGAAATGTGTTTAGATAAAGAGGACTGTATCGAGTTTACTATTGATCACGAGGCTTATCATTGCTTGAAATCAATGTATGTGGGCCCACAAACCATGTCATCGCACACCTTGTGGGGTGAGTACAACCACTATCTGGAAGAAAAAGGTGCCGACGCCTTTGCCTTGGCCATGCATATTAGAAAACACAATCGGCTAACGCCGTTTGCCGAAAATATCACCCGTATTCGCGGAGCTTCTCTCTTGAACGCAGATCCCAACCATTTTACATGCGATGCACTCAAGCAGATGTCACATATCCCGATTGAAGAATTAACGAACATGACTGATGCCGAGGTGTTTAACCTCGCCAATCAAATCAAAAAGGAACGAACGATAAGCTATGATGAATATCTTGATTATCTGGCAGCTGCCATAAGCGCCATAAAAATACTCGAATCCGAAAACGCCAACTTGAGTTCACTGGAAGAAAAAATTAAAGGTGTAAAAGTCAATCAAGACTTAGTTAAAAAACTTGTGGAGTCTTCGCGCTCATGCCTTAGTGAATTACAAATTCAAAAAAAATTCGAAAAATAGAGTAGCAAAACAGGTTCAGGCTAAACCCCGACCAGTATCTAATTCTGTTAAACCCTCGTTGATTGTATGCGCCCCAGCAGCGCGACAATTTTAAAGACCTACCGTCCGGATCAGCTCAAATATAAAACCAGCGGTTTACCCACCTCAGAATCCATTATGACACCACATAAACAAGAAAAAACTGGCAAGGATAATCTGAATATTCATGATATTTATATCGATCTACGCTCGCTTACTATCCCATAACCGCGCTTCGTTTTTGAAGACTATTTTTCAGCTATGCGGCGTAAAGAGCCATTTTAGTTCCAAAATATTTTTTGGGTATTTAGCCCCATTGCGGCCCTTCGTTCACATGAGAAAATTGACTTTACTTCCTAAATCTATAAACAAACTACTTTTCCGACAATACATTAATGCAAGCCTGACGAGACTTTGTGACGAGACTTTGCAGAACAGGAGATTCTGTGCGCACTATTGATGGTGTTGATAATTATCTATCAAGTGAATAAGACTTCGAAAATACATCCTTGAAAATAGGTTATTTTTCAGAATTGAAAAACTGTACAATTACTAAGGGACAAGGAACAAAACATAAAAAAATATTATTGGTTCCAAACTATCAATTGTTCATCGGGAACACGAGTAATCTACAACAAAAGGAGCACAACGTGACTTACGCTGCGCTCCTTGGTTTTTGCTGCAGAGATTTTCGTGTTTAAATAGCTAGGACTATTCCTCCTCTTTACGCTTCACCGGCGCAGCCTCTTCAGGTAATCCAACTTCAAGATCTTCATTAGGACTGACCGCTTTGCTACCCGCTAAGTTGCCGAGGAAGTCTTTCAGCCAGCTGCCTACACCCCTGGACTTGTCACTCTGTGCTTTGGATGTAGTGGCGTCGGTAACCGAAGCAGGCGCTTCCCACTTAATCTCGGGGATGGCCCCATCGGACTTGACCTCGTTCTTCTCCATCGTCTCAGCAACCAACATTGGCAGTTCTTCCAAGACCTCGCCAAATTCGGTTGTGTCTGTGATGTCAGCTGGGTTGATCGGTATGGCGCTTTCGTTTACCACGGTGATAGCATCGCTCTCGAAATCCTCAGTATCCTCTGTCCGTGGCAGATTCACGATCAAAGGCGTGCCCGCTTGGGCCCAGCTGACGTCCACCAAGTCCATAACCTCATAGTCGAAGGCTTCCACCAACTCACGCTGAGCAGCGAGGTCCATTTCCTGCTCACCTCTGGAAATCGGAGGTAGTCGGCGAATACCCACATCTAAAGTATCGCCCATTGCAGCCTCTGCGTCGTTATGCTCGAACCCAAACAAGTGTCCCAGCTCATGACTGACAACAGATATTAAATCCATCGCTCCTGCGGCATCTGTATGCGCCTTAGCCTCAAGTGCTGCCTGAGAGGATATATCGATAACAATAAACTCCTCATCCAATTCAGGTGTTTTATCGACAAACCATCCATGGCCTGCCGCATCGGCGTCTATGCTTATTACATTGCCTTTGTTCTGGCCAAGTAACAATCCCGGCAGATCAACAATATGAAATTCAATGCCATCGGCCTGACCTATTTCATCTGCCGTAACCAGACCACTGGCCAGCCAGCGTTGCAATGCGGCGTCAACGACGGATTCAAGTTCGGCCACTGACAAATCAGTAGCTCCCGTGAAAAGACCTTGGCTTCCTGCCAACAGG
>Ga0111150_1063_pt1 | contig 10371 bp, 7 predicted proteins | sample DeeMarSeWOR28_12_FD_80256 | JGI IMG/M metagenome (GOLD analysis project Ga0111150, IMG submission 80256) | Gammaproteobacteria bacterium SG8_11 | reverse complement strand
CGGGTCCGCAACCAACATCTAAAATTCTTGCGGTCTTCTTTATTTTGTTAACTTCATCAGCGAAAGCATATAATGACGGAGAAATAATATCCTTCCATGTTTCAAAGTACTTTTCTGCATTTTTATTGTAACATCGGGTCGTATTCTTTAAGAGTATATCCTGTTGGTATGATAATATGGGGCGCTCATAATTGTTCAAAGAGGAAGTATCGCAGGTGAGATGAGTCAATAAATTGATGATCTCGTTGTCAATGGACTCTTTAAACCTGAACTCGTGAAATTGCTTGAGAAATATAGGAAACTTCTCTCTATCCGATGCCTCATTAACCCTCGGCAAATACACGGGAATGATGGGCTTTTTCTCCTCTATGCACTGCGTAGAAATTATTTGGTATATTCTAGATTCGATTTCCTGCCACCTGCCAACACCCTGGCTACCAAGTAGAATAATTATCACGTCACTAGACAGTAACGCATCTTCTATTTTTTTCTGCCATATATCACCCGGCTTTAGAGCATCCTTTTCAAAGAACGTTTTATAGTTTGAATCCTTCAAATACTGGAAGATCAAACTCGCTTCGCTCTGGTCGTGGGAGTTGTAACTTAAGAATACATGGTAATGCATATCATATCCTGCATAGTTGATTAGCACTTAACGACTGCCTTCACTTGCTCAGGCAAGTCAGCGCCGGAGTCAAGTGTGAGGCATTGTTATCCGATAATTTTACTATTACTATATTCATGGTTTTGACTGATCCGCAACGCGTCGTCACAGTAAAACAAAATATTTTCTTCTATAGATTAAAACATACCCATACATTGCTTTTATTATAGTTAAGTATATTGTTCAGGCTCTCTACTTACTATTACATCACGAGCAGAATTTTGGAGTTTAAAAACTAATGCGAATTGTTCTATATATGGTTTAGAACCTATTTTGTCGAGATCATACTTAGATAGGCCAATATGCTGTAGATTAGATGGTAAATCACTAATCGCTTCACAAATGGGGAATACAAGTTTTCCCATACCATGAGCCACTCCCACTTCATATATAACATTATCATTAAGCCCGGATAGTTCTGCTAAAATTATTGATGATCCGCCAATCAATCTTATCAACAGATTCTGGTATATTTCAGTTGTAAATCCACCCCAGGCCCTAAAGGGTTGATAACCTAACTCAATAAGCAGGGGCTTATAAAACTCATCATATCGATCTTCAAAGGGCTGAATAAACGGCATTGCAACAAATGCGGATTTTCCATCGACTTCAACTTTAGAAATAATCATTTCCAGGAATTTTAAAGCCGATGTATGCAAATCATGAAAAAGAATCTTGTTTTCCTCGTTCGCACTTAATTTATAACAATCAGTATCTTTAAAAGAGATATCGCATGATCCCAATAATTCAATTAACCTATCTTTCGATAGTTTGGCTCCGCTAGAACCAAAACTAGCTTGGATTATAAAATGCAGGAATACGGCACCTATAGCCGAAAAGCGCGAGACTTCACTTGAAAAAATACTTAGGCCAGTATTTATATTTGTTGCTATGTCTGCGGCACTGTTAATATAATCTTCATGCTTTTCAGGGAGTTTAACGTTAAATAACAACTCATTCTCGGCAAAACGCTCAATACGTCTTTTAAGCCTTGGGTATTCACTCTCGAATGCCTTGTAGCATAAACCAGCCACAAAGTAACCTAACATAACTCCATTATAAATATTATAAAGGCTAATTTTTTTATTTGACATAATTCCCACTCAGCGACACTTTTTAAATGCTCGTTAAATCGAGATTAAGAGACATTGACTATTTGTATAATTGAGTATTCACTAAAAGTGTTAAATAAGATGCCTTAATATTCTTTAACGTTAACAATATGTATCCTTATTGCCGGCCAAAGTAAGTTCATAATGCTTGAAAGTTAAGAATATAGAGGCTTTATTCTAAACTCAGTACACACTAAGCTACACTTGGGTTTTGTAGTTTCCTTTAGATAGTTATTTCAATCTCCCACCTGTTGAGTTTTCCGGTGTCAATACCGTAGTTATCTGATACCGCGAGCTTCCAATCACCCTCAATATTTTCTCCTACGAGTTCGTTGAGTTGGGCGTGTGATGAAATAGCATACTCTGATTGAAGATTGTCGGTAGTTCCGCCAGTCATGTTGTGTAGTAAGACTGCCTTGTTCGACGGCGATAGTATTTTAACGATTAAATCACCGATGTAGGTGTGGGAGATATCGACACGTACTCTAACGTCTTTCACTTTCCCTGAGTCAGTTATAGGAATCACACTGGTGACACCGGTTGGATCATCATCCGGGATATGCAATCCCGGCGATGCTGAACCACGCACAAGATTTTCTTTGACTCTAAATTTCAAGCTCCATCGATTTAATGTGCCGGTGTCGTCGGGCCACCTGTCGATTGCTTTTAACAACCACGATCCCCGAACACTTTTCCCTTCAAGCGTTTGCAAATCCGGTGTAGTACCAATGTTATAACTCGTTACTAAATGGTTCGCACCGCCGCCTTGCCCCCAATGAAGCTTAATTTCATGGTTATCCGGGCTTATTAACGATACGAGCAGATCGCCACGATAACTGTGGGATATATTAACCGCTACTTCCTCTACCATATCAATGGTTCCTTCTTCATCAATATGTATAGGTGCAGTAATGCCCGACATATCCCGGTCTGGAATGGGTATTTCTGGAGTCACTTCTTTACTAACAATTCGTACAGTTCCACCCACCTCCATATCACTTTGCACCGCTTCAAGGGCTTTATGGGCATTTACTCGGCCAAACCCGTATTCGACACTGTAGCCATTAACATAACTGCCATTCATTTTGGCTATCTTATCCGCTGTATCGCGCATATATTTACGTACCTGATCCCATCGAAGATCCGGGTTCACCGAAAGGATGAGCGCAGCCACACCAGCCGCGAGTGGCGTAGCGGACGATGTACCGCCGAATGAATTGGTATATAAACCTTCGGCATCACCGCTATTTATATTGCCTACATTAAATCCTCTGCCGCTGATAGAAACATCCGTGCTAAAAATGCCTTTGGTGCCGCCATTACTTCGGGCAACAAAATCGATTCCCTCGCCGTAGTTGCTGTAAGAAGAGCGTCGACCTTGATTCGTCGATGCCCCAACGGCAATGGCTTCAGGCACACTGGCGGGAAAACCAATAGAACTGCGATAATCATTGCCGGTTGCAACGAATACTGGTGTTCCTTTACCGCCCCGTCCTGTTTGGGTGACATCTTTAATAGCCTGTGCAACGTTGCTACTTGGAGGTATTCCCCAGCTATTACTCAGTACATCAGCCTTTTGTCCAGCGTACCGAATAGCATCCGCCAAGACACTAAACAACACCAAATCATCAGCTAGAAAGATCTTAACCGGCAATATTTTACAATTATAGGCAATGCCTGAAACACCGGCGGTATTGTTGCCAACGGCTGCTGCAACACCTGCACATGGGGTTCCGTGACTATCATTGCCGGCCAACCTATCGTAAGGAGGCGTAAATTTACGGGGTCGCGGATCGTCGTCATCATCAAAAAAATTCCACCCATGTTTATCCAGTGCGGTACCATCGGGATTCTTCCAAATGTTCGCTTTCAAGTCCGGGTGGTCTATATCAACGCCATCATCGATAATGGCTATCGTGATGTGTGATACACCTTTTGATATCTCCCACGCATCAATTGCGCCTATATCTTCCCCAATTAAACCACCATGCTGCCCTGTGTTATGCAAATGCCATTGTTCATTTAAAAATTCATCGTCGGTCAAATTTGCCTTTTTTGCCTCGGCAATGAAATTTGGTTCGGCAAATTCAACCAGATGAGATTCTTGATATTTATTCGCCACGCTTAATAAATCTTCAGGATTAGCAACACGCAAAAGATATTGGTTTGCCACAAAACGGTTTTTCTCGATAATTTCCACACCATTATCGCTATTGAGTTTGGCAATATCCGCGTCGGATACATTCTCTTTAAAGCGCACGGTCAGCTCATCAGTGGCAACCATACGCAGTCCCGATTGAGCTTCCCGGTAGACAGGATTAACAGATTCTACGTTCGCGTCATCCTCTACACTTCTCACTGAGGCCCTCATACTCTCCAACTTCGTGGAGGGTGGCATGGTAACGAGCACCATGCGGTATTTTGGTAAGTCTTTGCGCTCTTCTGCATCCGCAAATTCCGCTCTTTCTGCCAGGTTTCTTTCCATTGCTCGAGACGGCATATCAGACTTGTACTTAACGGCAAAGCAATCTGTCAGCCTGGTCAATTTCACTTTTTTACCCGCTGCATAATAGTATTCTTTTTCGTTACTCGTCATCGTCGTATCCTCCATCTCGCCATGACCTGGATAAACTCTAATTGCTGTGTCGCCTTAGCCAATTAGCCGTGCCAACGACACTCTACCGAACCACTCAGCATATGATTTAGGCACTTTCTCTACACCATAGACACTTCAACCGAATAGCTAACAACAACGATCGACTTGTTCGGAGCTAATTGGATTTAAAACTTTAATATTATTAATGTGTACGGTGCTATGAGGACGAACAGCATGGCAACGCAGCAACCGACGTATGAATATTATTTATTTAGTGAATCCTGTTAGATTAATAATGTCTTGTCACACTATCAGCCTTGTATTACAGCCTGCCGGAAGGCAATAAAGACCATTAGCAGTCAAATTAGCGACTAAAAACTTCCCTGCACACCGGCACCAATCACCCAACGCTGCTCCGGATTATAAGAAATGTTTAAACCTGCTCCAAAAGGCAAACCACCCTGCCCTTGCTGACCGTAGATCTGTCCAAGGGAACGGCCGAATGTGCCTATTGCACCAATGTTCTCCCGGTTCGCCTCATACGCTGCCATGGGATCCGACATAAAAGCCGGGAGAGCACCACCCATAGCGGAAACACCTTGCCAGGCTGCTCCAGCCTGCTGTCCCAACATATTCGGCATTGGCAGTAACGGAGCGCCATAACCCAGGTTCAACCCGAAAGTACCCGCCGTGTTTCCACTTAAACCGTATCGAAATCCGCCGTGTGAGCCACCCAGCGACATACTGCCCACACCGGTTTGCGGATTGATACCAAGCCGGCTTTGAAAATCGCCGATATTGGCACCATAAAAAATATCGCCGCCATATTGATAGCCAAGGTTGGCCCTGCCTTCGTCGGAAAAATAACTCAATTGCGCGGCACTGGTATCGGCAGACATTCCGAAAGGGCCATGGCGATAAGATAGGGAGGGAGGTATCAGATTATAGTTGAAACCTTGCTGCTCCTCTTCTTCATCCCGTTGAATTACTCTATTAGAACTTTGCTGGCCTATAGGTGGCGTGCTGTAGATACTGTTGGATTTAAATGCAGCTTTGTCGCCTGTCATCACACTGTCGGCAACACGATCCGCTTCCTGTTCATGCGCATCATTCGCCTCTCCCATGCGCACACCGGATTCAAGCTCTTTCGCATGTACCTCACCTGAAGATTGCTGTAGGACATGCGTCAGCTCATGCGCCAGTAACCGGTCTCCTTCCCGGGAACCGGGTTTGTAATGCCCCCGGCCAAAGAAAATATCTGGGCCTACCGTAAACGCTCTGGCATTGAGTGACTTGGCTATATCATGGTGTTGATTATTGTTGTGAATTCGAACAGCCGTTAAATCGGATCCAAGTGCCGTTTCATATCGTTGCCTCACGTAATGAGGTAATGGTGATCCTCCCTGTTTTGAATGATTAATGGCAGCGCCTATCCCGGAGGAACCTGGTTTACTATGCGAACTACCGGTCGATTCACTGCTTTTCTGTAAAAACAGCGGCACCCCTGCCTTTGCGCCCTGGTTCCGCTGGGACTTATTGTGGACATTCAATCCGGAATGGTGAGAATTTGATCGTTTGTTTGTTATTTGATTGCTTTGTGACATCGCCATCACCGCCTGTTAGTTTTTAATCACCTTGGGTGTGTATTCGCTGCATATCATTCGCCGAATGTCATTTACTGCGCTTAAATTTAATTATAGACGTTGATGAAAACTTGACAGGCCGCCTGCTTCCCAACACCAACCGATATTGATCTAACATTAACCTGTTTTGACTACAACACACTTACAACATGAAAGCCAAAGCTAAACTAAAATTATCATGTTTAAGTGATCACAGCATTGACGCAACTCACGCTCCGACCATTTGCAGGATTCAGCCCTTGAAGAGGACAATATGAATGTGACAGCTAATCCCGACATATCATTCCAGTTCCTCATCACCCTTGTGCCCCACACTAATCTGCAAACTGTCTTGAAATTATTGGCGGCAAAAGGTATCACTATGTCTATTGAGGAAACGGCCTGGCAGCCACTTCTGAATGATATGGAATACAATACTTACCGCAGCGATACTCTTGAAATCAATGGCATAAGTTGCATACTGGCACTTGAACTGATTCGCAACAGAAAAGCATCTGACCAAAACCATATTAGCGGATACAATTTAACACCCGCTCCACCAAGTAACGAATCCTGGATCAATAGTATCCGGAATATGGTAGCAGAATTATTTACGCTTACCGAGAAAGCGGCAAATGGCACTGAATATTATCAAGGGAAAAATAATATCCACTGCGCGTTGTCACCTCGCAGCAGAGATCAACCGCGGCAGCTCTTACTCTACAGAAAAACAAAGATAAGACACCGCTAGTCCAACGTTTGCTATTCTAGGGACGACCCTTTCCGGGGAATTCATTACGTGGATCACTGACGACAACGGTTGCACGGCGATTCTTTTTCCATCCACCGGGAATCTGATCCCGCTCGCCACGTGTTTTCGTACTAATGCGACTACCATCAATACTCTTTCCTAACAAATAGGTTTTTACCGCATCGGCCCGGTTTTGACCAAGCAACTCATTTTCCGCGTCACTGCCTTGAGGATCGGTTCTTCCGGTAATTTTTACAGTGGCTATACTGCGACCTTGCAGATAGGCAACAATTGTATTCAGTTTACCGGGATCAAGAATTGCGTTTGCACCGGTATCAAAATGCACATCTTTCGCTGCCGGTATGGGCCGATCTGTTTCAATTGCGCTACCGGTTCCGCTGGCCTCCAGCAATCCGAAGCGCCAGCCTTCGCCAAGGAAAAATGCTCGTTGAACGGAATCTTCACCATCCTGGCCATGGCGGTACAATATATTCCTTAATTCCACCACTTTATTAAAATAAGAATCGTAGGCGTGATCACCCCTCGCTTTTTTCTCATCCTCTGGTAATAATCGTGGAGGTGCACTTGATTGCAATGCCGTGACGACCTTATCTCTTACACCTCGTGCCAAATACTCTGCCATACCTTCAGTAAAAATATCCGTTGAACCGCGAACATCTTCTAGACGGCCAATTTGATCCGAAAAATCGGAATGCTCAAACAGGTGCATCGCTTCATGGGTTACGGTATGCGGTATTACCCATTGTTCAAAACCGCGGCCAAATAACACTGACCCGGCACCTGCACCCGCAGAGTCAGCTTCCGTTGCATTGTAAGTATCGTATACGGCGGAACGCTCTCGAATAAAGAATGGAAAGCTGTCCCACACACTACCACTTGACATAAACAGTGCTTCTGGCCTTAAAACCATTTTCCCAGAAAGCATCAAGCCACCAAATGCTGACCAGAATCCTGCACCCCGAATCCACGCTGCAAATGCGTCCCAGAAACTTTCCGTTAAACTGTGCGGAGCTATCAACGAACTGACTAAACTACTATCACTTGCATACCATTCCAGAAACTCAGCAAGGTCCCCAGTGTTGTTGCGCACTGGGTCACCGAAATCGGTGGGTTTACGACTCACACCACTCATAAATGTCGCAGGCGCAACGGATGGAGCATAGGGACTGTAATGGGAAGCAATGATAGGCATAGCCACATCCGCCGACTGTGATGCCAACGTCATTGGATCTGCCGCATCAGCAGGCGTTAAACTAGGGACATCAGACATTAATTCCATAGCGAGGCTAAATGCAATCACTCTGACCATAGCTGGTTCAATTGGAGTGGGTGGCGGCCTGGAGCCTCCTGTTGGAAATATTTCGCGCTCCATTTCCCTTACCATGGGACCAGTATCCGTCGACATACCATGCTTACTTCTACCGGCCTGCTCTGCGGGTGATAATATTCCAAACGAACCGGCCAAAGGCAATGGTTCGGCAGCGGGAGGCGCGGATGCGGTTGGATTTGGGGGAGTTCTTTGCAGCACGTTATCACCGTACAGTCTTTTTATAGGAGAAGCACCATTACCCGCTCCTTGTTGTTGGACAACATGCGTTGCTTCATGAGCCATTAACGGCAAATTGTGAGCATTCTGACCTTTCCCCAGGTAAATATGATTTTGGTGCGTAAACGCCCGGGCATTAATTGACGAAGCCGCGCGGTGAGCGTCATCATTATTGTGAACACGCACATGACTTAAATCACGACCAACGACTGGTTCTATTTTCGATTTAACATAGCCGGGTAGCGACCCTCCTCCCTGACGAGAATGAATGGCATTAATGGCAGGGTGTTTTGCGGATTTTGTATTTGCTGATTTATCCGGCTTGCCCTGGATTATCTCATCTTTACAATTTGCGCACATGCGCTGCAAATAAGGTGGCGTTTGTGATGCACGTTGCAACAGGGGCTGGGAGGCAGTCTGATTGGCGGGCATTCGCATTACACGATCTGCTACCTGTTCCGCTTCTTTTTCATATTCATCATCTGGCTCGCCTACTGTCAGTTTAGGTTGGATTAGTTCTTCCTCCTCTTCTTCATCGGCTTGTCGTTGCAGAATGGAGCTGGTTTGTTTAGCCTGCACTTCTTCTTCCTCTTCTTCCTCTTCAAGAGGCTGGCGGAACAGTCGATAATCAGATGAGGCACTTTTATCATGCAAACGATGTAAATAAATTGGCATGGCATAACGTGTATCACTGCTTTTTCCAGGGCTACTATTATTGCTGCCCCGCGACTCATTATGATTCGTGGAATGTTTTCCTTTATCACGGCTTGACGGTGCTGTAGCTTGCATAAGCTTATTCCATCTTCAATATGATTGATCCCGACTTAATATTGATAAAAAAGGCCCCTGTTTGGAATTCCTTCTTCAAGGCTGCGCATAATGTTAAGTTTTTCTTGCGCCTCTATTTCCGTTAAATCTGACTCTGCATCATCGATAGCCTGGATGAATTGTTTTAAGAGCAGTTTCCACTCGCACATAAAGTCCAACCGCAGCATTTGAATCATTCCAAGCTTATTCAATGCGGCTTCATAACCGCCGGGGACTTTTACCCATTCTGCTGTAATAGTTACATATTCCGCTGTTGTCATAACTTTCCATACAAATCCAACATTGGCTGAGCGAAATTGAAATGGTGTGAATTCGTCCAATTCGAAATCCTGAACAGCGCGTAGCATCGCGATTAAGTCATCAATGATTGCGGCTAGATCTTTTTGATATTCAAACCTGATTGGAATCCCATTCCAGAGCATAATTGCATATTCGAGATTATTACGAAATATATGCCGATAGGCCTCCTGCAGCGTGCTAAATCGTTTGCGATCACACTCTATTCCCTCTACGAACCCCGGTTGCAATCGCAAACCGGACTGATCGGTATCAATCACATCACTTGTTTCCACTGCAACATTCATGCTTGTCTTAGGCCCTTTCTTGTGTACAGTTCTCCATAATCACTTATCTTCTTATCGATACCCATCAACATCTCCCACTTGCGCCTTTCAGTACCGTCCTCGATTTGCACATTGCCCGCGATAAAAGAAGTCACAATTTGATGTAATAACGTATGCCATTCTCTTAAAAACGCGTTCTTGGATATCTTCAACAATGAGTAGTTGTTAAGTGCATCAATATAGGTCTGGTAAATATCCATTTGCGGAGTAAACTTTGCTTTCAACTCCAAATCGTCATTAGCCCATCGCAACTCACATTTAATTGACACAAGCGGAGTCTGTAAATTTATAACATTGCTCCCTTGATCGTCACGTTCTAATAACCATGCCATAGCGAGAATATCATTAAAATTACGGTATAAATCTTCTCTATAGCGAAACTGTATTGGTATGTCATGCCAAAATAGAAATATTGATTCTTCATTAATTCTAAATAACTTCAGAAAAACATCACTTACCGAAGAGAATTCTGTAAAAGAATCTGTTGCTATTTTTGGATGACCAAGTTGTATCACGATAGGCTTCAAAATTTATGTCTCACCAGCCAGTCAGGAATGTACTCCGTACTAAATCCCATTTCTATCTTTGGGTTATCATAAGCAATCGCT
>Ga0111150_1073_pt1 | contig 10409 bp, 6 predicted proteins | sample DeeMarSeWOR28_12_FD_80256 | JGI IMG/M metagenome (GOLD analysis project Ga0111150, IMG submission 80256) | Gammaproteobacteria bacterium SG8_11 | reverse complement strand
TTCCATACTACTAAACAATCAAACCGCCGATTTCAGCAACAATGGCCAAAAGAAATCCTTGGAGTTGCTAAAAACACTGATTGCGTTCGGCGGCCGGGAAGTGGGTGAAGTACGGTTGTGTGAAGCATTGTGGCCCGACTCCGATGGCGACGTCGCTCACACCACATTCTCCGTCACGCTACATCGCCTGCGAAAACTCATCGGCACCGACGCTTTGCTGTTGAACGACAGTCGCCTGACCTTAAATCCGGAGGTTTGCTGGGTAGACGCCTGGGAATACGAACGCACCATAGGCAAAATAAAACAATTGCTGAACACCCGGCCTATTGATCCCCAACACATTACCAAAATGGTGGAAAAAGCCATCGATTTATACCATGGCCCCTACTTAGGAAACGAAGACGAGCAACCCTGGTTCCTCACCTATCGCGATCGCCTACATAGCAAATTCATCCGCTGCTTGCTGGATGTGTGCACCTATTTGGAAAGAAATCAGCGATACGATGAAGCCAGCCACCTGTACGAAGCCGGCCTCGACATCGACGACTTATGCGAAAGCATCTATGTCAAACTGATGGCGTGCTACCAAAGCCTTGGCCGCCGCGCCCAAGCCATGAAGGTATACCAACGCTGCCACTCAGTGATCAAAGCACACTACGGCGTTGAACCTTCTAATGAGCTACAAACGCTTTTTGAATCCCTCAAACAATGTGCGTAACCTTTATGTTTTCCATCTCCCCTGCAACATAAAGGCAGCACAGCTCACTCCTCCTACGACAAGGGCTGCGTGAGGGATATTCAAGGCTAGGCGAACCATGCGCATTCTCCCGCCTAGCCTTTCTTTTTACTTTCCTACAGTATTTTAGGGGCATTATATGCCTTTATTGTCATTGTGAGGCGTTGCGAGCGCAGTTAAGCAACCTCGCCGCGGCAATTTCCGTCTCATGGTGCAACGTTCACGCAGAACAAATGTGAATAATGCACAAATCCATGGTTACTATTTATACCGAATATAGTGCATAGTTCATCGGCCTAAAGCACTTCATCTTATAAACTTCAATGTCTATAGAACAAATCCAGATACATCAGTACACTAAACCATCTCCGGAGTAACGGTGTCTACCCCTTACTCTGTAACAACACAACTACAACAATGAGCCGTCAGGGGATATGAATAAACTCGCCACTTTAACGCTCAGCGCGATGATTCTTGGAAGTACACACATCCAAGTGCTGGCGCAATCGCCGAAACGTCCGGACGATACCCGTCCTGATGTAGAAAAGGAAATCGAAAAACCTAAAGTCCAGCCAAAGCTGACCTTACCGCCTATCGAGGAACTACCACAAATCCCTCCTACACCCGGGGTGCTCAAATTCCCACTGAAGGGTGTTGAATTCGAAGGCAATAGTGTTTTTTCTAATGAAGAACTTCTGGCGCTGATTAAAGGCTATATTGGTCGCATCATTTCCAGTGCGGATCTGGAAAACATTCGCCTGGCCATTACCAATCACTATATCAACAACGGCTATATCAATTCCGGTGCCCGAATCCCCGATCAGGATTTAGACGCGAACGTCTTAAAACTGCAAATCGTAGAAGGCAAGCTAACCACTATCAATTTGCAAAATGATGGCCGGCTTAGGCTAAACTACTTAACTGGGCGGATTTCCCCCGACCCGGACCAGCCGCTCAACATAGTCGACATGCAGGAACGCTTGTATCTGTTACAGCAAAATCCTCGAGTCAAACGCATCAACGCCGCCTTGGGGCCCGGCGCCGAACGCGGCGAAAGCATATTGGACATTAGCGTCACCGAAGATAAACCCTACGCACTATCCGTAGAGTTCAACAACTTCCGCCCGCCCAGCATCGGCGAAAAACAAGGGGAAATTCGCTTTTCCCACTTAAATATCACGGGGGCCGGTGATTCTGTTGAAGCCATATACAATGGCACGGAAGGACTTAACGCCGGCTATTTGTTTTATAAATATCCCATCTTGAAAAACGACACCACGATAAACCTGGATCTGGAACAAACCAAATCAAAAGTCATAGAAGAACCATTCAAAGATTTAGATTTGGAAAGCGAATCCTGGTCGGTAAACGCCGGAATTACCTACCCAGTATATAAAAGTATCTACGCAGAATATAATGTCGAATTTGAACTCTCCCGGCGCCACAGCAAATCATTTCTGGGTAACGATCTCATGCAGTGCCAAGCCCATGGCGCTTGCGACGTAACCGCACTGCGACTGATACAATCATCCATATGGCACAACCACAATGAAGTGTTCTCGTTCAGGCAAGTTATCAGCGTAGGGGTAAATGCAATCAACTCCACCATATTTACCGGAGATGAAAAAGACGTAGATGATTTTAACAGACACGATATCCTCGCAGACAGCCGTTTCACCGCCTGGCTACTGCAAGCTCAATGGGCCAAACGGTTCTCCCCTTTAAACATTCAGACTATCCTGCGCGGCGATACCCAAGTTGCGTTTGACTACTTATTAGCCATGGAACAATTCTCAGTGGGCGGCGCTTACACAGTGCGAGGGTACCGGGAAAATCAATATGTGCGGGACAACGGTGTCTTAGCCTCATTCGAAGCACGCTTGCCGGTATATCAAAGCACCTCTACAAAACAACAAATATTCACCATGGTATTTGCCGACTACGGTAACGCATGGAATTACAATGACAAAGACAATGCGGAAGAAATCTCCAGCGTAGGATTAGGCCTACGTTGGACTTACACCGACCGGGCGTCCGCCCAAGTCTATTGGGCTCATCAATTAAGAGAGATTGAATACGACGGCGATGCCTGGCAAGACGACGGTTTTCACGTAGCCATCCGTGTAAACGCATTGTAGTAATTGTGAGTGTATAAATAAGTAATAATATCTACCGGGGTAATGTGGCCAATTCCTATTCCACCACCGGCGAAATATTTTTGTAGGAGCGCACCTGAAGGGGCGCGACATGTAGTGGTTACTGATCCAATATCGTGATTTACGATGCGCTGCTACACATCATAGTAAAATTGGCGCCAGCTTAAATTGAATACTAATTGCCCATAATCTAGCAGAGCTATGTAGCAATAATGCTTTGCATATAGACATAGAAAACAAACTATTGCTTTATCCTAAACACTGGTACATCATAATGGTGTGTCAAAGGAAGAGACCATGGCGAACATTCATAGAAAAAATCTAATCTATACGCTAGTAGTCAGTGCACTATGTACCAACACTTACGCTCAAATAGTATTAGATGGCAGCACAGGATCTTCCGGAAACATAGATGCCAATACCGACAAAGTGTACGAAATAACATCCAATTTAGGCCGCATCAACGGCAGCAACTTATTCCACAGTTTCACTGAATTCTCCGTAGAATCACAACACACAGCGCATTTTTCGCACAATGGATCCCAAAACATATCCAACGTCATTTCCCGAGTAACCGGCAACAATCCTTCGGAAATATATGGAACTATAAAAAGCTCAATCCCAGGTGCTGATTTTTATTTGCTAAATCCTAATGGGGTGTTGTTTGGTGAAGGTGCTTCACTAGACATAACGGGATCCTTCTACGCGACAACGGCTAACTATATTGATTTTTCTGACGGTTATCGAATGGATACTGCTGTTAATCCTAATATGTCTTTTACGTCAGCTGCGCCATCAGAGTTTGGATTCACCTCTACCTCACCTGGGAATATTGAAGTAAATGGCACGAAATTATCTTTAAACAATGGTGAAAGTCTATCTCTTATTGGCGGCGACACCACAATTGACGACGCCACACTACAAGTTAGTGATGGACTAATCAATTTAGCCAGTGCTGCATCGGCAGGTGAGGTATTACCCAGCGCGAGTGATGTTAAAATGGAGGACTTTGGGCAACTAGGTGATATTGACTTGATAAACAATGCAAGAATCGATGTAAGTGGCAACTCTGGGGGGCGTATTGTTATTAGAGGCGGTTCACTGAAATTGAATCATTCATCTATCAAATCAGATATAAAATTGCGAGGATCAGGTTCCAACATCCATTCGGATAGCATAAATATAGCCACCCAAGCAACTATTCATCTGGATAACAAATCCAGCATCACTGACACTGTTGGATTTTATGCAAAGGCTAATACTAAAGGTATAAGTTTATCTTCAAACGAAGTAACAATAGACAACGGCTCACTAATTGAATCTAATACTAACGCACTAAGTGACGGAACCAGCGGCGGCGTCCTAATCAGCTCAAACACAACGCATATATCGAACAAAAGTAAGGTAGCGGCCAATAATTCTGGGAACGGCACTTCTGGAGACATTGATATTAATTCTAAATTTATACATATTTCCAATAAAAGTTTTATCACGGCAAATACCAAGGGAAGCGGGTCTACTGGGAATATTAAAATAGATTCAAAAAAGGAAGTTATTGTTTCTGCTGGATCGGAAATAGTTTCAAAAACCGAAGAGAAGTCAGAGGGTAATGGAGGAAACTTATATATTTATTCAGAGAAATTGGAGTTATCTGATAATAGTTTTATTTCTACAAGAAGCGATGGTATCGGCAGTAATGGAAACATAAAATTGGATATTGGTACATTGTCTATAGCAAACGCCAGCGCTATCGAAACAATATCAAATAGCCCTGCCGCATCTGGCAACATAGAAATACGATCCGACAATATTTTTATGAAAGGTCTGTCGTCGTCTGAGGACCCGTTCGGAATTGATATCAATGCAATCTACTCTACAAAAGAAAAACCTGACACCGACGGAGGCCACATTGATATAAATAACAGTGGCAGAATTGTATTAGATAACCGCTCTCAAATAGTATCTATAAACCAGGGATCAAAAACTGGTAACAACGTTAGTATTGTCTCAGATACCATTGACGTGCTAGGAGGCTCCCAAATCGGCTCGTACGCCGAGGAGGCAGGGGATGGCGATGGCGGCGATGTTTCAATTTTCACAAAAAAACTAAATGTTATTGGTATTAATGAAGAATATTTCCTTTCAGAAGGTGAGCAACCCAAATTTTACGAATCCACAATATTCTCCTATGGACCAGATGAATTTGAATCGACTGGTGATACCGGTGATATTGAAATCAATACACGCGAGCTAAGTGTAACAGATGGCGCCTTTATACTTTCCCGCTCTGGAAATAGCTCCGGCGCCCCCGGTGATCTACGGATAGTTACGGATAAGGTTCGTATATCCGGTGTAAATTCGGCCAAATATCAAATTTTGAAAAATGTCACGACTCGCCCCGATCGGGAAATACTTGTAGATTCTAGCTCTCATATACGCAAAGAAATTAGATTTAATGATCCAAATGGAACGTTCCCTCCTCCACAATCCATTGGAACGTTTGAGATCAAGGCAGACAACCTCGAGTTAGATAACGGAGGATTTTTGAGAACAGCGAGTCTCGATGCAGCAGATTCTAGCAGTTTAACCATATCTACAAAAAGTTTGTCCTTAAAAAGTGGTTCTTTTATTTCTAGCCAATCAAAAAATCGGGGTGATTCAGGAAATATAAATATTTTCTCTGAAGATATTTCTTTGAATGGAGAACAAAGCGAATCGATCCGCACCGGTATATATTCTGATGCAGGAGTCTCCGGAACTGGAGACAGTGGTAACATAGCAATCGAAACCGAGACATTGCGAATAATTCATGGTTCGGTTATTACTAGTGAAACAGGCGGCGCAGGCGACGGCGGCAATATTTTGATTCAAAGCACTCAGAATGTTGCAATAAACAATCTTTCTGAGATTTCCGCGAAGGCCTCATCTACTAGAGGCGGCAATGCGGGGAATATCAACTTGAGCACAAACTTGCTATCTGTAACAAACAGTAAAATAATAACAACGGCTAAAGCAGGTAACGGTGGCGATATTAACATTTCCGCCGAAAACATATTTATCACTCCAAACAGCGTAATAAATGCGGCTGCGGAATCGAAACAGTTTGTCAGCGGGACGATTAATATTACAAATAATTCGGACATTACTTCGGCATTAGTAAAACTCAATGAATCTTACACAGATGTAACCGCTCAATTCAGCAACGAATGCGACAACACAAGATCCACTGCTAGCAGTTTGTTAGTCAATAATCATTTTAAAACAATCAGCACTATAAATATGAATCCAAGCGAATATTCAGGAAACTTAGCCACACGAGAACATAGTCAAATTGCAAAAGTCAATTCATCGCCGAATCCAGATAAAACAAGATTCGTCGCCTCAAACTTTGAAAACAAATGCAGCAGGTGATGCTTAGTACTGAAATAATAAAACGCTAAACTAAAAGGAGAAGCGCAAATGAAAACATTTCTCAATAAGAAAAGATTAACCGACAACATTGCAGTTCTGGCTTTAGCTTTTTTTGTTCCAGTAATGATTTCCAGTTGCGATGTATCGAATAGTTCTACACCAGTATTCAAAGAAGAAAGGCTAATTTGCGAATACCTTACAAAGGCGTATAAAAATAAAGATCTTACATTTGAATATGTGGTCGCGAACTTTGATAATTTCGCCGTTAAGCACTTCTGTAAGAAAGATGGGTTCCATATCCCTAAAGAAGGGGAAGAGGTTAAGCTTCCTCGCCCTCTTCCTGTGATAATGGCCGAAATCACCAAAGGAAAAAAAATCGACCAGTGCAAACGCTACGGTTACGACAATTCTACATTGGAGTCTGATCAACAAATATGCGCCTGTATTAGAAGCGGAAAATCAAAACGCCAATGCGTGCACTTGTACCAAAAACATGAAAGTGAACAGCTCGAAAAATCCCTTTAACTAAATGTGGAGGTTAAGAATGAATAAACCGATGGCAATCCTTGTTGCTTTACTCATGGTGATAGTAGTTTTTACATTACCATCAGCTATGGCAAGAGATCACGGTGTAGCTGACGGATCATGTGATGAATTTTGCGAAGCTGAAAACGAATGCAATGACCTTCTAGACTTGATTACCGACGAAGAGCAATTTTATGAAGCGGTAGCGAATAGCGACAATTATGCAGTTCAAAGTAGTTGCGTATTTGGCGTAGGATTTATACGATAACTCCCTGCTCTAATTATTTTATGTAATATATCACCCCCATACTCTGAATATGGGGGCGGTGAGAAAATTGAAAATGGGTCCCCTTTATCTACTACCGCATTTTCAGAACAGCAGCGGAAACTTTGTGAAGCCGATGACTTAATATGCGATGCGGCATTTGTCTGCAACAATTGGTATAGACCCTATTGGGAAGATCTAGAAGATGAAGCCGGTTTTTGTGATGAAGTTAGCCAAGACGGCAATGGAATTATTGCGACTGGTTGCGTGTATGAAAAAGGATTAGAGCTAAATAACAAAATTGTTTACGTAAGGGAAGATGAGTTGCAATGATTGTCGCTTGCTCCTGAATGGGTAAGGGGGAGTACCAGGATGGAGGTTTCAAGCATTTACAACAATACTCCGCTAGAAAACCTTTTCTAACGGGGTATCGCTTTTACACAGCAGCATGCACCTCCGCTGTCAATTCGCCAGCTAGCAGGCTTAATCCAGCTTCCTCAGAAAAATCTTTCGGGGTGTATTCATTGGAAGGTTTTTCTTCACCGAGCAAACCCATTTGCTGATAGCTTTCCGCTATTAGCTCGCTACAAAACAGCGTTGACAAATCTTCAACGTTTTGGCCGAACGGGCCTTCATAAGCGGCTTTTAACAGCTCGATTTTGTCTTTTTCGTATGGGCGTCCTTTTACGGATTCACGAAAATCACTTAACTTTTGCAGCATGTCAGGGGTTCGCTGTACCTTCAAGTGCCGAATGGAAACTTCTCCCTGGTATTTTTTGATACGTTCGCTTAACGGCACCAATTGCACGCCTTTTCTGGCTTTGCCGGATTCCAGGTCTTTGATATCACACAATCCTGTGGATTCCCATAACAGCACCAGATTCCATTCCGGTAGTCGCAACGCCATACCCACATGCGACCAAGAACTTATCGCAACCGGTTTTAATGCCGGCACTCATTCCTCCTTTGCCGGGGAACAAAACAATATCGCCAGTTTCGTGAACGATTGTTTTCGTATGCGGCGATGATCTAATTCCTTTTTAAACAATGGTACAAATTCAACAGCATCCTAGACTTGTAGGATAAATTATATATTTGCCGAAAAAGGGAGTCGGGATACGCGACACCTATCCTATGGTTAACAACTAACGCATTAAATCCTTATAGATATATTTTCTTGTAATATTCGGCTGCTTTGCGCAGAACAGAAACAGCCTATTTATCCGTATCATCACAAATACTTTTGTTCGGCCTGACGACAATTTTTTTAGATTCATGCGACGGAAAACAACCAATAATAGTTACGAAGCGCAACGGCTGGATGAACGCTTGGGAAAAAACTTCTTTCGATACGGAGCAACCGCCCACACGCATGCGGGCGGTTATAGTTTATTAAAATTGATCGGCTCTAGGCGCGTCTGCGGTTTATATTCACAATTAACAATAACAAAGCTCCGACCAATATCAGAGGATCGATAGCACCACCACCGTCGTCTGATGCAGTACTGATCGGTGTCTTAGAAATCGGTGGTCCGCTGGCTATTTCGGGTGCCTCGGTCACTGTAACTGAAACCGAACCGGCTGCAGTGGTAATGAAGCCTGAAATTGAGGTCTCTACCGTAGTACTACCACTGGTTAATGGATCAAAGGCCACGCCACCGGTGGCTACGGTGGTTGCCGACCGGGCTGCACCGGCGGGAATTTGAACGGTCACCATAGCTCCTGTTAGGGGTATCGTCACCAATTGCCCTACCGCCACATCACTACTACTAACGGTTGCAATCAAACCAGGACTACCGGCACGTACCCGCTGATCGGAACTCAGGTTAGTGTTGCCTGCGTTGGGCACCCCGACCTCTAAATAAAAAGGGTTGTCTGCCGACAAGGTGGTTGTGTTTGTTGACAATCCTTGAATTCTTACCGCCGATTGCACAACGTTGACTGTACCAGCACCATCAATAAAACCTGGTGCTGAAGCCGTTAAAGACACCGAGCCCGTTGCACCCTCGACTCCGTGCACGACATAAAAAGCGTTCTGTTCCCCATCCGGCACGTATACATCGATGAATTCAGTGCCCACGGTACCACCATCCGGTGACACCAGCGCCACCGACGAATTACTGCTCTCGATACGTACCGTCACACCACCGTGCGCCGTCGCTCCCAGCCGCACCAGCCGATTATCATATCGCGACATTAATCCCGCACCGACCGTTTCATCTCCATAGTAAAAGCTTAACTCCGGTGCTGAAACTTCTATTGTCTTACTTCCTGCGTCAGTGGTAATAAATCCAGGTATCGAGGCTGTAACTATGGTAGTACCTGTGGTCAAGGGATCAAAGGCCACGCCCCCTGTAGCAACTGTACTGTGTGATTGATAGCCACCGACGGGGATTGTCACGCTCACGGGACTACCTGTCGTGGCCGTGGTCACCAACCGTCCGATGCCTGTCGCACTGCTTTGTAGCGTGACACTCAGACCAGCACTGCCAGCCCGCACTCTTTGCGTACCACTTAAGATGGTGTTGCTCGCATTCGGTATTCGGAGGCAGTAAGTGTGGCCGTACCAGTAACACCTTCCATTCCGTGCACAATAAAATAAGCGTTTCGTTCGCCATCGGGCACGAACACATCGATGAATTCAGTGCCCACGGTATCACCATTCGGTGATACCAGCGCAAGCGACGGATCGCTGCTCTGGATGCGCACCGTCACGCCGCCGTGCTCTGTCGCCCCTAGCTGCACAAGAAGGTTATCGTAGCGAGACATTAATCCAGCGCCAACAGTATGGTTTCCATAGTAGAAGCTAATACCGGGTGCGGTTACATCCATGACCACCGAAGCCGCATCGGTGGCAATAAAACCTGGGATGCTGGAGCTGACAGTGGTGTTGCCACTAGTGGTTTGTGGATCGAAGGCCACACCCCCTGCGGCAACTGTGCCATGTGATCTATAACCACCGGATGGAATCTCCACCGTCACTGGGCTGCCGGTTGCCGCAGTCGTAACTAGAACCCCCACCGCCACATCACTGCTGGTAATTGTCGCCGTCAAGCTACTGCCGGCCCGGACCCGTTGGGACTCACTCAAGGTGGTATTGCTTGAATTGGGCAGCCCAACACGAACTTCAAAAGGATCATCAGCAGACAAGGTAGTGGTAACGACGGTTAATCCATCTATTCTCAGCGCCGGCTGCACAACATTGACCGTGACGGTAGCAGAATTGAAACCGGGAGCCGTAGCTGTCAAGCTGGTTGTACCGGTGATACCTTCCATACCGTGCGCTACAAAATACGCGTTTCGTTGGCCATCGGGC
>Ga0111150_1056_pt1 | contig 10613 bp, 5 predicted proteins | sample DeeMarSeWOR28_12_FD_80256 | JGI IMG/M metagenome (GOLD analysis project Ga0111150, IMG submission 80256) | Gammaproteobacteria bacterium SG8_11 | reverse complement strand
GTTTAGGTCTTTAAGACCCTCCACATCAAACACTTCATATTCGGCGCGTACGGAAAAAGACAGCAACTGAAACCGGGCACCGATGCCATAGGCTGAGTCGGTACCCGAATCGCTTTGTGAGACACCACCTAATGTGGTATCAGCGTCCCATTTAATCATGCCGACTTTGCCGAACACCGCAAAAGGGCCGAAGGTCAGCGCCCCTACACCGAAACCGTCAAATCCAGTCGCTTTGGCATCGTTACCCCCATCTTCAATTTTGCCAAAACTCACGTAAGAGCCTTCTACCCCCAGGTCTATCAGAGGGATGATACCAATGTTATAACCTAAAATAACTTTGTAACCGGCGTCGCTGCCATCATACTTATAAGTTTCGTCGTCAAGTGTACTATCCACTTTCATGGAGGAGTTACCTACACCGCCGCCGATATAAAATCCGCTTTCACCACCAGCCAGAACCGTCAGGGGCATAGCGAATAATCCAAGCACTAAAACTTTTAATAGATGAGTTTTCATTGTTAAGGTCTCCTGTGTTTTTTCGCGCATTTTGGCGATACGCGGCTGCTAAGTCAATTGAACATTTTTCAAAGAATAGTCTATTAATACAATTTTCGCTTCATAAATGTAACGAAATTGCCGGGTATGTCACGTCACGATTTATTGTTGGAATTGCTGTTTGGGGTATAACCCGCTTACCGGCTTTCCAATACTACAACGCTGCGCCCTGACACGCTATATTGGTCGTCCACAAATGGCTGATCTTGTGGCAATAGAATATCCGCCGGCGATGGTTGGGATGTATCTATGGCCCGGTACCAGTTGCGGTTAGCGATTTCAGGCAACAGTAGTTCATAGGATTGCTCGGACATATTGAGCATAATATGCAAGTCTTCCGCTTCCGGCTCCAGCGCTCCAAGGGTATAAACTAAAAGTTTTGCCTCGGGATCGTCCCAATGTGGTTGCTCCAGCTGTGCACCGTGCCAAACAACATCCGGCAGGCGCGCACCTTCTGGTTTGTTGCCTGTTAAATACCTGCGACGCATGAGTGAATTGTGGCGTTTGCGAAAGGCAATCATCTCGCGCACAAATCGCAACATGGCGGCACTGCTGTCGGTCAACGTCCAGTCGAACCAGTTCAGCTGATTATCCTGGCAATAGGCATTGTTGTTACCGAGCTGCGTACGCAGCACCTCATCCCCGGATAAAATCATGGGTATGCCGTGGCTGAGCAACAAAATCGCCATAAAATTTTTGGCTTGGCGCACCCTCACTTGCCGTATGTCTGCATCGTCGGTCGGGCCTTCATGCCCATAATTGTAACTAATATTGTGGTTAAGTCCGTCGCGATTGTTCTCGCCGTTGGCTTCGTTGTGTTTTTCGTTGTAACTAACCAGATCATACAAGGTAAAACCGTCATGACTGGTGATGAAGTTCACACTGTTGATGGGTAAACGCCCCGCAGACTGATATAAATCGCTACTGCCGGTCAACCGCGTAGCCAACTCGTTAACGCAATCCTTGTCGCCACGTACAAACTGGCGCACCAGATCGCGGTAGCGACCGTTCCACTCCTTCCAGCGAAAGCCCGGAAAACCGCCCACTTGATATAAACCCGCGGCATCCCAGGCCTCCGCGATAACAAAATGATGCGCCAGCGAATCGGAAAACTCTATGCTCCACAGCACCGGCGCGTGATACAGGGGATTGCCATCTTCGCCCCGCGCCATGGCACTGGCCAGATCGAAACGAAAGCCATCCACGTGCATTTCGTCCACCCAGTATTCCAAGCAGCGCACGATGAACAACGCGATCATGGGATGATTGGCGTTGACAGTATTGCCGCAGCCGGTGTAATCACGGTAACGGCGGCGGTCCATCGGGTCCAGGTGGTAACTGAATTCATTACCTAACCCTTTGAAGTTGATTACCGGCCCGTCTTGGTTGCCCTCGGCGGTATGATTGAACACCACATCCAATATTACGCCAATGCCCGCCTTGTGCAGCGCTTTGATCATGTCGCGAAACTCACGCTGCTGGGTTCCCTGCTCAGGTGTGACACAATAGCGGGGATGCGGCGAATAAAAACTGTGGGTGCTGTAACCCCAATAGTTTTTAAGGCCCAGGTCGATGGCACCCGGCGGCAGGTCATATTCATCAAAAGCCATGATCGGCATAAGTTCCACGTGGGTTACACCCAGTTCTTTAAGATAAGGGATCTTTTCGATGACGGCGGCAAAAGTTCCGGGATGACCAACATTTGAAGAGGGGTGCCGGGTGAACCCACCCACATGCATTTCGTAAATCACCGCTTTTTCCGGCTGATAAGGCGGCGGCTGATCGCCTTCCCAGTCATAAGCATTATCCACCACGATGCCGCGGATGGCAGCGTCGTGGTTAGGGCCAGGCTCACGGGCACGATCCCGGTCCCACAAATAATCGGATACAGCGCGCGCCGACGGGTCCACCAACGCTTTTTGCGGATCGAACCGATAACCACTGTGTTCGGTAGCAATGTCCGGCCCGTCAACCCGCCAGTTGTAGGCCACGCCCGCCGGTAACTTTTCCACATAAACATGCCACTGGAAAAATGTGCGGTTGACTTCTGGATCCAGCTTGATGACTTGAAACGGTTCCCGGCTTTCGGCGGTTTCGAACAATAATAATTCCACACCGGTGGCGTTGCGACTGAAAACCGAAAAATTGGTGCCTTCGGAATCGTAAGTGGCGCCAAAGGGATAACGAAAACCTGGTTTTACTTTATATTGCATTTATTATTAACCAAAATTATGCAGCGCAATTTATAATTCTACGGTAGTAAGATAAATTGATTTTTAACCATGAAGCACACGAAGAGAATGACTAAATAAAATTGTTTCTGCCTTCGTGATCTTCGTGCGCTTCGTGGTTTATATTTTTACTTATGCCGCTGGATCAGCTGTAGGATGGTCACCGCCAACCAAACGGATTTGACTAATACGGCCAACGCCAGTCGCGAAACTCCGGTTTGTCTATGCCGTATTCATGGGCATAGTTGCGGCTTTCGATTTGCATGTCTCGCATTTTTTCTTTTACATGCGCTCCGGCCACTTGTAAACGCGGTACACGGTTAATCACATCAATAGCCAGGCTGAAACGGTCGATTTCGTTATTGATAGCCAGCTCCAGAGGCGTGTTGATGTTACCTTTTTCTTTATAACCGCGCACGTGCAAATGGTTGTGGTTGGTTCTGCGATACGCCAGGCGATGAATCAACCAGGGGTAGCCATGAAAATTAAATATGATGGGCTTGTCTTTGGTGAACAAGCTGTCAAAGTCTCGATCCGACAGTCCATGAGGATGCTCACCTTCCGGTTGCATCTTAAACAGATCCACTACGTTGATGAAGCGAATCTTCAAATCGTCGAAATGCTCGCGCAACAAAGCGGTGGCCGCCAAGGCCTCTTGGGTTGGAATGTCACCGCAGCCCACCATCACCACATCTGGCTCCTGACCTTGATCGTTGCTGGCCCAATCCCAAATTCCAATACCCTTAGTGCAATGTTTGATGGCCTCATCGATGTCCAGGTATTGTAAATGCATTTGTTTGTCGGCGACGATCACGTTGATATCGTCGCGGCTGCGCAGGCAATGGTCGGCTACTGAGAGCAATGTGTTGACATCGGGTGGCAAGTATATACGGGTCACTTCCGGATTTTTATTCACCACCACATCGATAAAACCCGGATCTTGATGGGTAAAGCCGTTATGGTCCTGGCGCCACACGGTAGAAGTAATTAGCAAATTTAAAGAGGAAATGCGCGCCCGCCAGGGAATCTCTTCGCATATGGCCAGCCATTTGGCGTGTTGGTTATACATGGAATCGATGACATGCGCGAAGGCTTCGTAAGTGGCAAAAAAGCCGTGTCGCCCGGTAATCAGATAACCTTCCAACCAGCCTTCCAAGGTATGTTCGGAGAGCATTTCCAACACTCGCCCATCAGTGGCTAACTCACCACCGTCATCATCTTCCGGCAAATAATCCGCCAGCCAAAGTTTTTTACTGACTTCGTAAATAGCTTGCAGTTTGTTGGAAGTGTTTTCGTCCGGGCCGAAAACGCGGAAGTTGTTCATATTCTTGCGCATAATATCTCGCAGGAACTCGCCCAGAGGAATGGTATTGGCTTTTTCTATCAAACCCGGCTCTTCCACTTCCAGGGCGTAGTCGCGAAAATCGGGCATACGCAAAGCCTTTCGCAACAAACCACCGTTGGCGTGAGGATTGGCGCTCATGCGCCGTTCGCCGGTGGGGGCCAGAGACCGCAGCTCGGGTACCAACTTGCCTGTCTCATCGAACAATTCTTCCGGGCGGTAGCTCTTGAGCCAATCTTGTAGCATTTGTAAATGCGCAGGATTGTCGCGGATACCGGACAACGGTACTTGATGAGCCCGCCAGAAACCTTCCACTTTGTTGCCATCGACCACTTTGGGACCAGTCCAGCCTTTGGGACTGCGCAGCACTATCATAGGCCAACGTGCGCGGGCCGCCTTTCCACTGGCGCGGGCTTTTTCCTGAATGCTGCGGATCTCGCTAAGACAACGGTCCAGGGTCGCCGCCATAGCCTGATGCATCACCATAGGATCATCGCCTTCAACGAAGTAGGGATTCCAACCATATCCCTTGAATAAATCCACCAACTCCTCATGACTGATGCGAGCAAGAATCGTTGGATTATTTATCTTGTAGCCGTTCAAATTGAGGATGGGCAATACCGCACCGTCGCGTATGGGATTAAGGAATTTGTTGGAATGCCACGAGGTGGCCAAAGGTCCGGTTTCCGCCTCACCGTCACCCACGGCTACCGCCACCAGCAAATCCGGATTGTCGAACGCCGCCCCAAAAGCATGGGAAATGCTGTAACCCAGCTCACCGCCTTCGTGGATGGAACCCGGCGTTTCCGGCGTGCAATGGCTACCGATGCCGCCGGGGAAGGAGAACTGTTTGAAAAAGTGCTTCATACCCTCCTCGTCCTGGCTTTTATCGGGATAAATCTCGGAATAGGTACCTTCCAGATATACCGGTGCCAGTACACCGGGTGCACCGTGACCCGGTCCCGCCAAAAAGATGGCGTTGACATCCTCGTTGACGATTAAGCGATTCAAGTGGGTATACATGAAGGATAATCCTGGACTGGCGCCCCAATGGCCTAAGAGCCGGTTCTTGATGTGTTCCTCTTTAAGAGGTTCTTTGAGTAAAGGATTGTCTTGCAGGTAAATCATCCCGGCAGCTAGATAATTACATGCACGCCAATAAGCGTCGATTTTCGCAAGCATCTCGGCAGAAAGAGGTTTATCGGTGGATTGCAAATCGGAAGCGGCGACAGCCATGGCGAAATCCTCCTAATCTATTAAATATCTTGCTAATGCCAGGTAGATTATGGTCTCACTGCATTTGGCAACCAGCATTGCAAATTTATTAGGTAACAAAGTGTACACACGAATTTGTGACTATGTGCAATAGTGTAGACTACTATTGAATAAGTATCCGAGCGCCAGAGCAACGATTGCCTTTTTCCTGATATATTTCGTTATCATGTGGCGATCTTATAAAGTTTTTGTATCCGTCAATTGAATTGTGGAGTTCTGCCTGGCGAGGGGCTCACAAAAACACCTTTGTCCTCATTGTTGTCGACACCTCATCTATGATCAATATCTGTACAACTTAATCGTTCTATCCAAAGCGATTAGTTTTTTTACCGTTACGTTATAATGTTCACTCTTGATGACTACCGTGATTAGCTAACTATCCAAAACCATAGGGTGAACAATGGCACAAAACATTTATGTAGCCGGTGCGGAAGCAAAAAACGGAAAGTCCGTCATTGCTTTGGGCCTCATGGAATTGTTATCCACCCGCACCAATCGCTTAGGATTTTTTCGCCCCGTCATTCGCTCTAAAGACGTCACCGATTCCATGATTGAATTAATGGCGACACGCTATGCGTTAAGCGTTCCTTATGACGCGATGTACGGCTGCAGTTATGAGCAAGCCCGCGATTATCTCTCCCAAGACCGGTATGACGAACTGCTTAAAGTCATTCTTGAGAAATACAAATCCTTGCAAACGCAATGCGATCATATCGTGTGCTTGGGCACCGATTACAGCGGCGTGACAGCCGCATTGGAATTCGATTTTAACGCTGATGTCGCCAACAATCTGGGCTGTTATGTTATGCCGGTGGTGAACGGCTATCGTCGCAACGCCGAACAAATCATCAATGCCGCAACAGTGTTTATACATTTATTGGAGGAGCGCGGATGCGACATCATGGCAACCATCGTCAATCGGGTGGAGCCGAAGAATGCGGACAAGGTGACACAAGAATTGAATCGATCGCTGGAATTAACCTCACCCTTGTATGTATTGGCGGAAAATGCCTCGCTCAGCAAACCTACCATGTGGGACATTGCCCAAGCCTTGGATGCCGTGTGTTTGTACGGTGATCCGGAAACCCTGAACCGGGAAGTGTACAACTATAAAGTTGCGGCTATGTTGTTACCGGAGTTTTTAAACTATGTTGAAGCCAATAGTCTAATCATTACCCCATGGGACCGATCCGACATTATATTAGGAAGTCTGATGTCATACCCCTCGCGCGCCTATCCGCAAATTGCCGGCTTGTTGTTGTCAGGGGATTCGCAACCCGCTAAAGAAGTGATGCAATTGATTGACGGTTTGGGAACCGTGCCGGTTGCCGTATTAAGTGTGCCGACGGACACTTTCACCACCGCCATGAACGTCAGCTCAGTCACTGCCACTTTGAGTGTCGACAACGAACGCAAAATTGCCGCAGCCCTGGGCGCAATTGAAACCAACATCGATACCGATCAGTTACTGCAGCGCATCACCACCAGTCGCTCCACGCGGGTCACCCCATTGATGTTCGAATACGAACTGATTCGCAGAGCTCGCACCCAACGCCAACACATCGTATTACCGGAGGGCAACGAACCAAGAATTTTACAGGCCAGTGAAATACTCACTTTGCGGGACGTGGCCAAAATCACCCTGCTGGGGGACCCGGAACAAATACGTACTAAAATTGATGAACTCGGATTACACCTGGATGAGGTGGATATCATCGATCCACTACAAAGTAATTTGCGCCAGCGGTTTGCCGACACTTATTATGAGTTGCGCAGACACAAGGGCATATCCCGGGAAATGGCTTATGATGTCGTGGCGGATGTAAGCTACTTCGGCACCATGATGGTATACCACGATTTGGCCGACGGCATGGTTTCCGGCTCAGTAAATACCACGCAACACACCATCCGTCCGTCGTTTGAAACCATCAAAACCAAACCCGACGCCAAGATTGTCTCCAGTGTGTTTTTCATGTGTTTGGAGGATCGTGTATTGGTATTCGGCGATTGCGCCGTCAATCCCAATCCCAACGCGGAACAATTGGCGGACATTGCCATCAACTCAGCGCTCACCGCCCAAAAGTTCGGCGTGGAACCGCGCATTGCCATGTTGTCTTATTCCACCGGTGAATCCGGAAAAGGCGAAGCGGTGGACAAAGTGCGCCAGGCCACTAACTTGGTAAAACAACTGCGCCCCGATTTAAAAATCGCCGGCCCAATTCAATACGACGCCGCGGTGGATATATCCGTGGCAAAAACCAAACTGCCCGGCAATGAAGTGGGTGGCAATGCGACGGTGTTCATCTTCCCAGACTTAAACACCGGCAACAACACCTACAAGGCCGTGCAACGTTCAGCGAATGCATTGGCCATAGGGCCGGTATTGCAGGGACTAAACAAACCAGTAAACGATTTAAGCCGCGGGTGTACCATACCGGATATAGTGAACACGGTGGCTATAACGGCGATTCAGGCGCAGGCGGATTTATTGTATTAACCACGAAGGCACGAAGAGCACGAAGAAAAAACAAATTAGAAGTTTTATGAAATTTGACACACTTTTTAATCAGGTAATTGGTTGTGCTATTGAGGTGCACCGTGAACTTGGACCCGGACTCCTGGAATCTATATATGAAGAATGCTTGGCCCACGAATTAAAGCAGAAAGATATTAAATGTGTTACCCAAAAACATTTACCTGTTCAGTACAAAGGATTGCTTCTTGAATGTGGCTATCGGATAGACTTATTGATAGAAAATAGATTGATCGTAGAATTGAAGTGTGTCGAATCGCTGCAGCCAATACATGAAGCACAAATATTAACTTATATGAAAATGGCCAAAATTAGTACTGGTCTGCTTATAAACTTCAACGTCAAATATTTAAGACATGGAATCAAAAGATTTGTACATTAATAATGTTTACCACGAAGGCACGAAAAACACGAAGTATTTATTTGTTAATTTTTGTTTTTCTTCGTGTCCTTCGTGCCTTCGTGGTTATTAATTAAAAACATGAAGATTCTAGTTATCAACTGCGGCAGCTCCTCCATTAAATACGAGCTTTTTCATATGGAGCAACACACAGTACTAACCTCTGGTGTGGTAGAACGCATTGGTGAATCCAACAGCAAGCTGAAGCACAAGTGGAACTCTAATAACGGCGAACTTAAAGAGACAGTCTACGAACAAAAGGTAAACGATCACCAACAAGCTTTTGATTTAATCCGCCAGGCGATGCGCGAATCCAAGGTCATAGAAGACCTCAACGATTTGGCGGCGGTAGGCCATCGAGTTGTGCACGGCGGGGAAGCGTTCAAAGAGCCAGCGCTACTGAACGACTCAGTGCTTCAGGGCATAAAGAAAGTATCCTCATTGGCGCCTTTGCACAATCCAGCCAATCTTACAGGGATAAAGATCGCCATGGGAATAATGCCCCATATACCGCATGTGGCGGTTTTCGATACGGCGTTTCATCAAAGCATTCCGCAATACGCCTATCGCTATGCCATACCGGATGAGCTGTATCACGACCACGGCGTGCGCCGCTATGGTTTTCATGGCACTTCTCACAACTATGTGGCAAAAAGGGCTGCGGAACATCTCAACAGGCCTCTAAGGACAATGAACTTAATTACCTTGCATTTAGGCAACGGCGCAAGCGCAGCGGCCATACAGCAAGGCCAGTGCGTGGATACTTCCATGGGCTTAACGCCACTGGAAGGCTTGATCATGGGCACCCGCAGCGGCGACATCGATCCAGCGATTCCCTTGTATCTCGCCAAACACGCCCATTTGTCCTTTGACGATGTGGACACCATGCTTAACAAACAAAGTGGCTTAAAAGGCATTTGCGGCTTCAACGATATGCGCGAGGTCCTCCATCAGGCGCAAAACGGCAATCCTTCGGCGCAGCTGGCTATAGACATGTATTGTTATCGCATCAAGAAATACATTGGCGCGTATTACGCCATCCTGAGGCACTTAGACGCTATAATATTCACCGCAGGCATAGGCGAAAATGCGGCGTTTATTCGCGAGAAAGTGTGTGATGGATTAGGCGGTATGGGAATTCGCCTGGATAAGGATAAGAATTCAAAAAGGGAACAGGATATAAGTGCGGCGGACTCGTCAGTGAAAATATTGGTGATTCCCACTGATGAAGAATGGGAGATCGCGCAGCAAACCGTGAGTTTGCTATAGACTGAGCGATTTAGATAGCACCACGAAGTGCTCGAAGAACACGAAGTTTTTGTCGCGTAGCGTGCGCTATGCGCACGTAAATCTGATTGCATATCTCTTATTTGACGTGCGACATATGGCTTAACAAAAGCACAAGGTGAATTAGCAAATACCCCTTCGTGTTGAATAATTAAATTTCTGGTTTTAAACAAAGGAGACGTACAATGGCGATTCACAAACTGGCAGGCCAACCGGCCCCCGCGGATAGTTTAATTGACGTAAGCGCTCTGGAACGGGCGTATTTTGAAAAACAGCCCGATGCTGAAGATCCCAACCAACTGGTCAGCTTCGGCACCAGCGGACATCGCGGCAGTGCTCTGAACAACAACTTCAATAGCAGTCATATTCTGGCCATCACCCAGGCCATATGTGAATATCGTCAGGCACAAGGCATTGGCGGGCCGCTGTTTTTAGGTAAAGACACCCATGCCTTATCGACACCCGCACAGCGCGATGCTATCGAAGTGCTAGCTGCGAATGGCGTGGAAACAATCATCCAGGTGGATGACGGTTACACCCCCACACCGGGAATCTCCCGCGCTATATTGACATACAATCGCGACAACAAGGACCGCAGTGCCGACGGCATTGTAGTCACCCCTTCTCACAACCCACCGGCAGACGGTGGCTTTAAATATAATCCGCCCCATGGCGGCCCAGCCGATACCGATGTTACCGGATGGATTGAGCGGCGGGCAAACGCATTGTTGCGCGAAGGCAATTCCGGCGTTAAGCGCATGCCTTACAATGACGCGATCAATGCTTCAAACATCCATCAACAAGATCTCATTGGACCTTATGTGGATGATCTGGCATCCGTTATCGATATGGACGCCATCGGCAAACAACTGAAGATCGGTGTGGATCCGTTGGGCGGCGCCGCGGTGGCCTATTGGCCACGCATCGCGGAGCGATACGGTCTTGACCTTACGGTGGTCAATCCCAAGGTGGATCCAACGTTTGGATTTA
>Ga0111150_1055_pt1 | contig 10663 bp, 10 predicted proteins | sample DeeMarSeWOR28_12_FD_80256 | JGI IMG/M metagenome (GOLD analysis project Ga0111150, IMG submission 80256) | Gammaproteobacteria bacterium SG8_11 | reverse complement strand
TGGTGGCTATCGGAATAAACACGGAAATCGGCAAGATTCAATCATTAGTGGGCGCCGCCAGACCTCCGGAAACCCCTATGCAAATTCAATTGAAGAAAATCGGCACGCAATTGGCGGTTGTCAGTAGCATCGTATGCGCCAGTGTTTTTTTCATCGGTTTGTTGCGCGGACAAAGCTTCCTGCAAATGTTAAAAAGCTCGATTTCCTTAGCCGTTGCGGCCGTGCCCGAAGGTTTGCCCACAGTTGCCACCACAACCTTGGCGTTGGGCATACGAAAAATGCATCAACATAAGGTGGCCATACGCCAACTCAATGCGGTGGAAACCCTAGGTTCGGTGCAAGTGTTTTGTTTGGATAAAACCGGCACGTTAACGCTGAATAAAATGAGTGTGGTCGCCGTCCATTTGGGGGTTCAACCGGTTGTTATTTCAGGTACCCAATTCGTTCTTAACGCTAAAGTTATTGATCCGCTAAGACGCCGGGACTTCAAACAATTTTTACAGGTGCTGGCGTTATGCAATGAAATTGAAGACTTAAGCCGTATCAATAACGATGTATTCAGTGGTTCACCCACGGAAAACGCTTTATTAGAAGTGGCGATCAAGGCGGGTGTTGACGTTAAGACGTTGCATCAAAAACACCCGCGTTCCAAAATCGAATTCAGATCGGAAGATCGGCCCTATATGAGTACCTACCACCCTCTAAAGGACGGCAAGCATCTGGTGGCGGTAAAAGGCAGTCCTTTGGAAGTTTTGCAGTTATGTCAGCATTATTTTAAAGGCGGCAGACGATCTCGATTAAACGACGAGGTTGTCCAAAGCATCATGAACGCCAATGAGCGTATGGCAGGTGATGCACTGAGGGTTTTGGGCGTGGCTTTTGCGGAACAAGACGATGATGGGCAAAATGCCATTGCCGATCTTACCTGGTTAGGGTTGGTGGGAATGATTGATCCACTTCGCACCGGGATGCCCGATTTGATTGATGTTTTTCATCAAGCCGGAATAAGAACCGTCATGATTACCGGAGATCAAAGCGCCACAGCGTACGCTATTGGCAAACAACTGAATCTCAGTAACAACCGACCATTGCAAATATTGGACTCCACTCGGTTAGACAAGCTTGATCCAGTACTGTTACAAGGCCTTATTGAAAACGTGCATATTTTCGCCCGGGTAAGCCCGGCACACAAACTAGAAATCGTGCAAGCACTGCAAAAATCTGGGAAAGCCGTCGCGATGACCGGTGATGGTATTAATGACGGCCCGGCATTAAAAGCGGCTGATATTGGCGTGGCTATGGGAGGTGCTGAAACCGATATCGCGCGTTCTGTATCCGATGTAGTGTTGGAAGATGATAATTTGCACACCATGGTAACGGCGGTGCATGAAGGCCGGGCGATTTATAACAACATCCGCAAATCCATTCATTATTTGATATCCACCAATCTCTCGGAAATTGAAGTGATGTTAGCCGGGGTGAGCATGGGCATGGGTCAACCGTTGAGTCCTATGCAGTTACTATGGATTAACTTGGTCAGTGACATATTCCCGGGGCTGGCGTTATCCATGGAACCTCCGGAGCCGGATTTAATGCAACGGCCACCCAGGGGACGCGACGAACACATCATTCGCCGCCAGGACTTAATGCGAATGCTACGCGAATCCGCGTTCATCACGGCTGGTAGTTTTGCCAGTTACGCTTATGGCTATCTGCGCTATGGCGCGGGCCCAAAAGCCAACACATTGCTGTTTAATTCCTTGACATTAGCGCAGCTCATTCACGCTTACAGTTGCCGCTCTGACCACTATTCTATATTTAGTAAAGAAAAGCTGCCGCGTAACCCGTCTCTGTTGATGGCGACCGGCGGATCGGTGGCGCTGCAAGTGGCGGCGATGACGATTCCGCAGCTGCGAAAATTTTTAGGCTCGACCACTATTGGAATGGCTGACAGTGTAGTGATAGCCGCGAGTGCGGCCGCCCCCATATTGTGCAATGAATTGGTGAAAGAAGCAGGTGCCCGCAAGCGGCTGAAGACGCATATTCCACAGGATATGCAAAACACGACAGATATAAGCGATGCAGAAAATGAGCACACAAACAATTAATCGATCAACGATTCAAACAACGATTAAACCAGCAAGGCAGTACCAATGTTTGCTAACAAAAACGGGGAGATGTTGATATGAAATCCGATTTTGTATTTACCTCCGAATCCGTTACCGAAGGTCATCCTGACAAGTTATGTGATTTGATCAGCGATGCCATCGTGGATCAATTTCTCATCCATGATCCGTATTCCAGGATTCTAGCCGAATGCGCCGTGGCCAATGGCGTGATATTTATTTCTGCCCGGTTTGTCTCCGAGGCTTCCGTTGACATTCCGCAAGTGGCGCGGCAAGTGATACAGCGCGTTGGCTATAGTGGTGAGGGTTTTAACGCGGAGGATTGCACCATATTGACTAATTTTACCGAGATGCCCAAGGAACTGTATTCAACGGTAGACGAACGCAATTTATCGGGGGGGCAATTGGATAAATTCCCGGCGACACGCCACGCAACCATCTTTGGTTTTGCGTGCAATCAAACTGAAACGCTCATGCCGTTGCCCATCTGGCTGGCGCATCAACTGACAAGAGCTGTAACCGAAGCCCGTGTGGAGAAAAAACTGCCCTACTTGCTGCCTGACGCCACCATACAAGTGGCCGTTGAATATAAAAAGCAAAAGCCTTATCGCATCCACAGTATCAATATGGTGACCAGCCATGAGCAACTGAGCGAAGCCCAATTGAAAGACATGCGGCAGGATTTAGTAGAGCAGGTGATTTCACCGGTGATTGATCGCCAGGATATTCACTTTGACGCCACAGCCAGTGTGTTTGTTAATCCAGAGGGGCCACTGGTGGGTGGGGGTCCGGTAGTGCATTCGGGGTTAACCGGCCGCAAAAACGCCGTGGATTTGTATGGACAATACTGCCGGCGCAGCGGTGCGGCGTTGAGCGGCAAAGACCCCAGCCGTATCGATCGAATCGGTAACTATCAAGCTCGTTACGCCGCCAAAAACATCGTCGCCGCTAAGCTTGCCGATGAGTGTGAAGTACAATTGAGTTATTCGATAGGACAATCTCAACCAGTAAGCATACAAGTGGAAACTTTTGGCACCGGTAAGATCAGTGACGATGATATTGTCTCAAAGATCAAAGAAGCCATCGATTTTCGGCCGGCGGCGATTATCGCCAATTTCAATTTGCGGCAGTTGCCGGCGGACAGCAAGGGAGGTTTTTATCAAAAACTGGCCGTCTACGGCCATGTGGGAAGAAACGATATTGAGTTGCCGTGGGAGCAGAACAATAAAGTAAAAACACTGAAATCCTAGATGTGTCGATTATGCTTATTTGTTTTTATCTTTCATCAACACTTGCAACGCATACCACAATAAAGTGCTGGCGGCGCCAAATACCGCGCCTTGTTGCAGTTGCCTGATCGCCATTATCACCAACACTATGAATAGCAGCGATTTAAAATCGAATTGACCGGAAGTGATTTCTTTCAGATGTTGGTCGAAGGTGTCTACTCCCGCAACGGCTTTTTCCCACACTGTTTGAGTGTCCATGGGGCGGTCGCTGAGTTCACATTGAGTTGCTGATTGCAATTTCGCCGTTAAGTCATCTACGTCCACTTGTTCGGTGTCATAGAAAATTAACGCACTGGCTGTTAATGGATTAACCTGCACTTGCTCAACCCCGGGAGTATCCAATAAAGTTTCCCTTAAAATATGAAAATACTCCGCATCCCCGCGCTTGGAAGGTATTTTAAAGCGGCAGCGGCCAGGCGCTGCGTGGACTAAGTAAGCGAGGCTTTGCTCGGCAACGTTCATTGGTTTCAGTTTTAACTATCGGTGGTTTCCACCACTGTTTCGACGATGGTTTCTTCGGTGACGTCGTCAACATTGTCACCCTGTTGTCTGTTTTGTTCGATTTCTGCCTGAGCTTCGGCGAGAAGGTCATCTATGACCTCACCCAGTTCCGCGACCGTTTCCTGGCCTTTTTCGAATAATAATAGCCCCGATTTAATCGCCGCCCGGGCCATTGGCCTGGCCGCTCTCGCCACTGTTGGCAGTACCAGTGGCGCTAATACGGCCACGCCAATACCTATCGCTATGCCTTTTCCCATGTTACTTTTGAAGAGATCTTCTATGGCCATGATTAAGGAATCCTTGGGGAAATCATAAATTAAATTTATTTCTTACTGCGTTTTAGGAGTGTTGGTCAATTTCTTTTGATATTCTAAAAGCAAACTGTGCAGTCAGCACAATGGTATTCAACCATGATTTGATTCGCATCAATCAGGAAAAACATTCCGATTACCAGCCTTCCAAGGGGCTGTATTGTTTGGCCTGCTCGGCCTCCTTTTTGCTGATTCGCTGATATATTTTACGGATCATTTCAGAACCGTATTTTCGTTCCAAGCGACGCACGATGAAATGCCCCTTGGCGACGTCTTGAAAATGTTTCATAAATAGCAAATTGATTAATGCGCCACTCACAGCGCCTGCCACAGGAACCATCCTGGCCGCCGCTTTGTCTTGAATCACCAATCCAAATCGTGCAGCCACAGCCCGCACAAACTCTAATGCACCGGGAATCATTCCAGCGGTGTTAGCTCCGGGAGTGATAGTGGGCGAAAAATGAAAACTCACCAAGGCCCGTAATCCGTAATAACCCGAATCGGCGGCTTCGTCTTGTTTCGTTCGGCTACCTAAAGCAAAAACCTCCATGCAGGCCAGTTTGGCTTCGGTTTGCGCGAGATCTTCGCCTTGGCCATCGGCGATGTCGGCAATCGCGCGCAACATCAATACGGTCATAAGCGGAAGTTCCGCCAACAAGGTTAAAGGCCCGAATAATCCTCCCAGCGCGCCTGTTCCCATAGCCATAAACCGGTGAAAGTGAACATGGGAAGTGTTGGGCGTGATGTGTTCCATGGAGCCAAGCGCCAACTCCAAAGACTTGCGAATGCTCAGTTCGGCCGCGGCATCCAAACGTTGATACCAGCGCTTTGGCAACAGTTTAAACCCTTGTTCGATGGGGGAGCCAATGAGATTGCTTAATCGCGCGGCAAAAGAGGGATGTTCCAGATGGTTGTGGGCCCAAATAAGGTCGTCAATTTCTTCGGATTCGAGTTCTTTTATTCGTAATACAGTCGCAGCCATGAGGTGTTTCGCTTTTAGAGGAAATGGTTTGATTCAGATGACTTGTATAGTCACTGTCTAAATTATAGGAAATTATTAACAAGAATACGACGTCGATCATTGGGGAGTAGTACGCCAAGATGGTTTCTCTGCCGGAGTATTGAAAAGCTTGAGAATCTAAGTGCAGTGATTCAAGCTATACTCAATATGAACGGTTTCTGAAGCTGGGTAACTTACAAAAACCATAGTATTTGCCAAAGATCAATGTGTTATTAAACTGGTTATATTATGTTTTGATACGTTTATATCAACTATATAGCAAGGAAAGAAATCATGGCCAAAAAATCGCGCGCGAAACAAACTCACTCTAAAAAAGGACCCGCCAAGAGCACGGTGCGGAACCTTGTGGATGAAGTGGAAAAAGCCAGTGAAACACTGCTTAAAGATATAAGAGAAGGATTCGATACCATCAGTGACAAGGTATCGGTCGCTGCCAAATCCGCCGCAGAAGGCATAGCCGATACTACGGCCACAATGGCGGACAAGATGTCGAAAACACAGACAACGCAACAAATTAAGTCGGCACTGGATCATATTGAAACCGTTGGTGAACGTGTTATTGACGCCATAGGTGAACGATTTGAAATATTGAGAGAAAAAGCAATTGCTAGCAGTAAATCCGCTCCTAAGAAGAAAGCCGCTAAAAAAGCCGTTAAAAAGAAAACTGCTGTGAAAAAGAAAAAAGCGGCGAAAAAAGCGGCTAAGAAAAAAGTAGTCGCGAAAAAAACCAGCAAGAAAAAAGCCACTAAAAAAGCGCCGCTTAAAAAAGCAGCAAAGAAAAAAGCGGCGGCCAAGAAAAAAATCGCCAGCAAAAGGAAAAAGTCATAATATAGCTGGTTTACGCTTAGCAGCTGATATGGAGTCTGAAAAGACTCTTTGGGTGACTCGGGAGTAGTCGCCAGTGAATCTTTAAGCTCTATGCCGACGCAGTTCTTTTAGATCCTTCGCAATCGCTCAGGATGACATCCGCTCTGTCACTCTGATTCCTGAGTATAACGAAGGATCTTATTCTAGGAAATTTGAATTCAAATAGACGGTAAAAAGCTTGTTAGCGACCGTTGAAACGATGCAGCTGCCTAATCTAGAGTTTTCCTCGTATTTTAAACCTCGGCATCCTCCATACCTCTAGCAAACTCTTTTAGCTGTGGATAACTCTTCAATCGCATTAGAATATTCTGAATTTAATATTATAGATTTATTACGCTGCTTCCCTGAATGAAAAATTGTTGTAAAAAAAACGTAAAAACTCTACATGATGAATTGCATTATAAATGCGCTCCTATTCAATACCATGTTGTAAAATATTTGCTTAATCTGATTGCTACCCGGTTTAGAGGTTGTTAACAACGATATCGCTGGCGAGAGATATTTAAGGGATATTACTTGTAGGTTAAGATCGGATGCTATAAATTAGTGCATAAATTACATCAAGCATTAATGATGTTGCGGGGGGTAGAGCATGGGGCATAGCAACGAATTTGCTGAGTTTGTAATAGAAATGCTGCAGCTGTTTGGTTCCGTTATTGCCAAACCTATGTTTGGGGGATATGGGCTGTATGCCGATGGGGTGATGTTCGCGTTAATTGCCGATGACACCTTATATTTTAAGGCGGACGAACTGTCAAAAAACGATTTTATCGCCTTGGGTTTGGCGCCGTTTTGCTACTCGAAAAATGGCTCAGAATACAAAATGTCCTATTATTGTGCGCCCGACGACGTATTCGAAGACTTTGAATTAATGAATGTATGGGCGCAAAAAGCGTATGATGCCGCGCTACGGGTAAATAAACAAAAAAGCGCTCTGCGTGATTCAGTGGTAAAATCCGGTTTACATTCTCAAAGAAAGAGCACTTACTATGGCTAAGGTTGATTCAATTACTTTTAGTATCACCCGAACCTCTTATCCCACCGGCCATATTTGCAGTATCGATTATTCCTACTTTTTGCGTATCGACGAAGAGGAATTCGAGCATCATGAGGCCTTTAATGTGTCAGTGGTGCTTTTTGGTGACGATTTGTTGTTCGACAAACACATTGGCGACACCGCCTACGATGCTCATGTGATTACCGTAACAGATCCCATGCCGGTGAAGCGCAGTTTTGCGGTGGATTGTTCCGTGTTAAACGAAGCGATAGGTGAAGACCGGGTATTTATAAAAATCTATGCCGTTTCCAATAACGGTGAAACCGTTACCAGTCGCAGCGAAACTATTCGCGATTGGTTTTGATTTTATTTAAATATACTATTCCCCTCTGGTAGGAGCGGGGCACTGCACTGCGACTTGCCTATATCATGGATCACCTTCACAAGTCGCGCCCATAGGGACGCTCCTACAAATCGGTTTAATCGATCTGTATCCGAGTTTTTATTTCCTGCCACAATTGTACATAGGCTGCCGCTGAGCGGCTTTTTCCGGCATAGGCATTGACAGCGGCTCGCTGTACGCCCATTTGTTCCACTTCGGACGCATAAGGAACGTAGCTTTGTAAAAAAGGCACTTGGCTTTGCGGTGGGTTTTCCACAATGTCTTTGTGCAAGCTCTTGCGCATGTCCACCATGGAGAAAAAAGGCATTAAGCGGTTTAGGTTTAAGTGTTCTTTAGCGAAAAAATCCTCAATTTGTTGCAAGGTGCGCAACGATAACACAGTGGGAATGGTGGGGATTAATAATGCATGGGCGGCATTGAAGACGTTTTCTGAAACCAATGAAATGCTGGGCGGGCAATCTAAAAACAAAATGTCGTATTCATCCGCCAAGGGCTTGAGCAATTTGTGTAGACGGCGCAATGGCTTTTTGCTGTCTTCCAAAACTAAATCCATATTACGGTACGAAAAATCCGCCGGCAGTAGGTCCAGGTTTTCGTAGTCAGAGCCCTTGATAAAATCGTCCATTTCTCTTTTTTGTTTGATCAGGGCCTTGGTGCCGCCTTTGATTTTTGGCTTGATGCGCAAATAAAAACTGGCGGCCCCTTGTGGGTCCAAATCCCAGATAAGAGTTTTAGCGCCTTCCTGGGAAGCCAAATAAGCCAGGTTAACCGTAGTGGCGGTTTTGCCCACGCCACCTTTAATGTTGTAACACGCGAATACTTTCATTATAAAAATTCATTATAAAAAATCATTATAAAGATTCATTTTAAGAATCAGCCTGTGTTGTCTCCCCCGGTTTGAATAACGCTTCAAACAAGCTGTGGTATTCCGATGCGTTGAATTGCCTGAACTGCGACTCAAATTCACGGCGCACCGCTTGTTGCTTTTGATCCAGGCTTTCGATCAAAGTACCCATGGCCAATAAGGTTTCCGCGGGCGGATGTTCATGTTCCAGCATCAGTTTGCTGAAGCGTTCCAGTGATTCCATTTGCACGTGCAAATCATTGTAGTCGCCTAAATTGGTTTGCAGTTTTTTTAACGCTTTTATCAGTTTGGCGATTTTATCCGCTGGATACAAGCTTTGAAAAAATTCCATCAGGTAACGCAGTTTCTTACAGGATATACGCAGTTCGTGTAAATCAGTCGGCGGTGAATCGTCGGTAATGGCTTCGCCCTCGTTGACGACCCGTCGGTACATTTTCCAAGTGCGTTCATTTGCCACAGCAATGATGGGCCGGGCGGCGTTTTTTACGGTGGTGCGCGTCGGCACTGGGGTTTGCAAATATTGCCGCCAGCTGGCAAGCAGGCGCTGGTAACGGGCAGTCTGTAACGCTTTTGTTAACTTTCGTTGTTCGAGTTTATGCTGTTTGCGCAAAAAATCGTGCAATTGTTCCAGCGCCGCTTGCAGATGTTCGGGCACTTGTTTTTTGTAGTCATCGAAGGTGAGCAAGTACACATCGAGATCCCGGGTTGGGCCGGTCACACCGCCCAGCCAGGCAAATTCGCGTTTAAAGCGTTCGGTGGTCTTTGGCGGAAAAACCGCTTTAATCTGGCTCAATGCCGACCGCGTGCGCCGACAAGCAACGCGAAAGTCGTGCAAGAACTCTGAATCAATGTCTTCCATTGTGCCTTGTTGGTTGGTCTGCAAAGTGTCCAGTAAATGCATCAATATCTTTTTACTGGCTGCATCGGCGCGCATGGTGGGATCGAGTTGCACATCGAGTTTCGAGGAATATTGGCCCGGTAGGATTTTAGATTTTACCAGTGCCAAGCTATAGACATCGTGCTTGCTCGGTGTCAGTTGCAAACTGTTCTGTAATAATGTTACCGCCGTGTCATGCTGCTTTTTATAGCCGCGAATGCCTTGCAATATCAGCATACGATTGAGCAACGCTGTAGCGCTGGTGGACTTTTTCTTCAGTTTGGTCTCTTCTATTCTTACCCGTAGCACGGTTTTTTGGTCTTTATTCAAAATATCGAATTCGTGTAAGGTGCTACGTAATTCCACTACCGGTAACAAGGCGCGCATTTCAATAATGGGAGCAAGCTGTTTTTTTAAAGTGCAATCCGGTAAGTCCCAGGCAAATTTAACGGGCTGCTGGATTCTTAATGTGGCGACGTTGTGATGTGTGTCGGATTGTTGCAAATTGATTAGTTGCTCGTGGTCGCCTGTTTGGCGCTCCAATTGCAAACCGGCAGAAAATAATCGCCAGTCGAACGTGTCCAGGTAAGTACGCTTCTCAAGCCGCACGGGATTTTCTTTTACGGCAAAATGATTTTGTAAACTGACAATAAAATCGTCGGTATTCGATTCGTTGGTAAGATCGTAATAAGAGAAGGGCGTTGTCATTTTACAAAACTACTTTGTATAAAACGGATTTTTATAACACTGCTTTTTACAGACTACTCCACGCATAAGCGAACCGATTGAAGGGACTTTATGCGTATTCACAGAATGGTTTTTTATGTATAGCAATTAAAAACTAAGGGCATGCCACACAGTTTTTTAATCGTGATTGATTCACCAAAATATTACACTTTTATGACACGTTTTACCGAGCCACGCACTGCTGGTTTGAGCGCGCGCGTGGGCCCAGAGCCTGTTTATACCATATTTTTTGTATCTGTGGTCGGTAAAATGCCGTTTGTCCTGTAGCCATACTTCAAGCATCAGTTAAATATCAATCAATGTAGCTGTATAGCCAATCTTGGCTTACACTTTTTTATATAAGAGCCTTTTCGCGCAGTGGCGAAAAAAGATCAATTGACAGGATTTTTCACATAATCACTATAAATTAACGCTATGTTTGAAGTTGCAGAACTCGGCCATAAGGTCAGTAAACAAGAATATCAGGAGCAAGTGCCTGATCTGCGTGTACATTTATTGGACGCTCAGTGGGAGCTCAGCAAACTCGATTTTCCAGTGATTGTATTGATCTCCGGAGTGGATGGCGCCGGTAAAGGCGCCACGGTGGGTTTGCTCAACGAATGGCTGGATCCCCGTTATGTGCGCACGTTCGCCTTTGGCAAACCCACTGATGAAGAAAG
>Ga0111150_1053_pt1 | contig 10758 bp, 11 predicted proteins | sample DeeMarSeWOR28_12_FD_80256 | JGI IMG/M metagenome (GOLD analysis project Ga0111150, IMG submission 80256) | Gammaproteobacteria bacterium SG8_11 | reverse complement strand
TACATTGGGTGTGGTGGCTTCACTTGCCGAGGCCAGGAATCTTCCGGAAAATTATGAGCCTTTGGTGGCCGACCATGGTCCTTTGTCTCTGGCGGAGCTGGTGGAGGATGAAATCTTATTGGCTTTACCGGCCATAGCGATGCATGCAGAACCATGTTCGATGAGTGGAGCAAAGAATGCGACTGTGGAGCAACGAAAGGCCGCAGATTCGATGTATAATCCGCCGACAGCAGACTTCATTGTCACGGATGAGGGCAAACCTAATCCGTTCGCGGTGTTGGCGGATTTAAAAGAGAAATTGAGCAAGTAAGACATCTTTACTTGCGCGCGCTTTAATTAATTTTGAATTGGCATTAGGCAGTACTTAGCAATCTAGAAACACATTAACCGAATACAGAGGATCCAAACATGGCTGTGCAACAAAACAAAAAATCACCGTCGAAACGTGGTATGCGCCGAGCGCACGATGCGTTGAGAAATCCCGCTCTTTCTATTGAACCAACCACCGGTGAAACCCATCGTCGTCATCACATCAGCCCAGACGGCTATTACCGTGGCAAAAAAGTGATTTCCGTCAGCGAAGACGAAGAATAGTCCTCACTTTTCTCTCACATTTCCAGCTCTGTGAAAGTTCTGCCTTTATTTGATAGCGAGAGCCGTTGCAATCATTGCAACGGTTTTTGGCGCTCTTCCAGGAGTTTCGATCAGATATGGGCGGATCAAGCTTCGCAACAGCAACTATAACCCCCCGAAAAAAACAACAATGGCTCAACACATCACAATTGCACTTGATGCTATGGGTGGCGATTTTGGACCGTCTGTGGTCGTGCCCTCGGCCATTCATGTATTGAAGGAAGATCCCAAATTGCGAATCATCCTGGTCGGTGATCAGGGGCAAGTTGAAAACGAACTCGCAGCCATTAAAGATATTCCACGCGAACGAGTCGAAATACAACACACTACACAAGTCGTGGCCATGGATGATCTGCCATCTCATGCACTGCGCAACAAGAAAGATTCTTCCATGCGAGTCGCGATAAATCTGGTCAAAGAAGGCAAAGCTCAGGCTTGTGTCAGCGCAGGTAATACCGGCGCTTTAATGGCGACTGCTCGTTTCGTTCTTAAAACCATTGCCGGGGTGGACAGACCCGCGATTATCGTTCTGCTGCCTACTATAAAGGGGCACACCCATGTGTTGGACTTGGGCGCCAATGTAGATAGTAGTGCCGAAAATTTGTTTGAATTTGCAGTGATGGGTTCGGTGCTGACTAGCGCAGTCGATAACATCGAAAAACCCACAGTGGGATTGCTAAACATTGGTGAGGAAGAAATCAAAGGCAATGAACGTGTCAAGGAAGCCGGGCGCTTGTTGGCCAACAGCAATTTAAATTATATAGGCTTTGTAGAAGGGGATGATATATATAAAGGTACAGCCGATGTTGTGGTATGCGACGGATTTGTGGGTAACGTTTCCCTAAAAACCACAGAAGGGGTCGCTCAATTGATTGCACACTTCGTAAAACAGGAATTTAATAAAAATCTGTTCACCAAACTTGCGGCACTAGTAGCGTTACCTGTTTTGAAATCGTTAAAAAGAAGAATTGATCCCCGCCGATACAACGGCGCCAGTTTAGTGGGATTACAAGGCATAGTTATTAAAAGTCACGGCAATGCTGACAAGCTTTCCTATGCGTATGCCATACGTGAGGCGATAGTGGAAGTTAAAATGAACGTGCCGCAAAGAATTAAAAATCAGCTGGAAACCATGTTGTCAGCGAGGCAGGCAAGTTGAAGTATTCAAGAATTACCGGCACCGGCGGTTATCTACCTGAAAAAATCCTTACCAACTCAGATCTTGAGCGTATGGTAGATACCACCGATCAATGGATTACGGAACGAACCGGTATCAAAAAACGCCATATCGCAGGAGATAATGAAACAACTTGCGATCTGGCCGAACACGCTTCGAAAGCCGCTATGCAAGCAGCTGGGGTCAATGCCAGTGACATCGATTTGGTGGTTATGGCCACCACTACACCCAACCAGGTATTTCCCAGCACCGCTTGTTTACTACAGCAGAGATTAGGCATTCACGGATGTGCGGCGTTTGATGTGCAAGCGGTATGCACTGGATTCATATACGCCTTAGGCGTTGCTGATAAGTTTATCCGCTGTGGCTCCGCGAAGACCGCTTTGGTCGTGGGTTCTGAAACCTTGTCAAGAATTGTGGATTGGAGCGATAGAAGCACCTGTGTGTTATTTGGCGATGGTGCCGGCGCTGTCGTGATACAAGCCAGCGACGAACCGGGAATTCTTTCCACTCATCTGCATGCGGATGGTCAATATAAGGATCTATTAACCGTACCCTCGGGTATTTCTGAAGGATTCAATGATGTGCAAGCAGGCAAGGCATTTGTCAAGATGCAAGGTAATGAAGTTTTTAAAATGGCTGTAAATACTCTTGGAAGGATTGTTGACGAAACCTTACAAGCTAATCATATGCGCAAATCAGACGTGGATTGGTTGGTACCGCATCAAGCTAACATCCGCATCATCGCGGCGACGGCGAAAAAATTAAAGATGTCTATGGACCATGTGGTGGTTACCGTGCCAGAACACGGGAATACCTCAGCGGCTTCAGTTCCGTTGGCCCTGGATGTTGCTATTCGCGACGGGCGTATCCAGCGTGGAGACACCTTGTTGTTAGAGGCATTTGGTGGCGGGTTTACTTGGGGTTCGGCTTTGGTTCACTACTAGTACCCGGTATTTATTTTCAGCAACAAACGCTAATCATTTTCGAATTAGAATAAAGTAAAAGTATAAGGTAACTTAATAATGACGTTAGCTTTTGTATTCCCCGGTCAAGGCTCCCAATCCATTGGCATGTTAGCGGACCTGGCCAATGAACACTCCGTAGTGAAAGACACTTTTGATGCGGCTTCCAATGCGCTTGGGTATGATTTATGGCAAATCGTGCAGGAAGGGCCTGAAGACAAATTAAACAAAACCGATATTACTCAACCGGCAATGTTGAGCGCCGGTGTGGCTGTTTGGCGCGTATGGCAAGAAAAAAACGGGGCACAGCCGCAAGTCATGGCAGGCCATAGCCTGGGAGAATATACCGCTTTGGTTTGTGCAGGCAGCTTGGTATTTGAGGATGCAGTGACTTTGGTGGCCGACCGCGGCCGCTTTATGCAAGAGGCGGTTCCTGTTGGTGAAGGCGCCATGGCGGCAATCTTAGGATTGGACAACGATGTTGTGAAACAAGTTTGTGAACAAGCCGTACAAGGCGATGTGGTCCAAGCGGTTAATTTCAATTCACCCGGCCAAGTGGTTATTGCCGGTAATACCCGCGCGGTAGAACGGGCGGTGGAAAACGCCAAACAAGCGGGCGCCAAGCGCGCATTGGTGTTGCCGGTCAGTGTGCCCTCCCATTGTCAGTTAATGGAGCCGGCTGCCCATTATTTGGCTGAGCGGTTGCAGAAAATAGATCTGAAAGTGCCAAGTATCGACGTTATTAACAATGTCGATGTACAAGTGGAAACCGATACCGATACGATTAAAGATGCCTTGGTTCGTCAACTGTGTAATCCGGTGCAATGGGTAAACACGATTCAAAAGATGACCGCCGACGGCGTAGATACTTTGGTGGAATGCGGACCCGGTAAGGTACTGATTGGGCTAAACAAGCGTATCGATAAAAAAATGGCGGCGTATGCAATATATTCTGACGATACAATTGCGCAGACGATGACGGCGATAAGAGGGGAGAGTGTATGAGTCTGGAAAATGAAATCGCATTAGTGACCGGGGCAAGCCGGGGCATAGGTAAAGCTATTGCGCTAGGACTTGGCAATGCCGGGGCGGTGGTGCTGGGAACCGCCACCAGTCAAAGCGGCGCCGATAATATCAGCGCCGAACTCGAAGTCCACAACATCAAGGGTAAAGGTTACGTGCTGGATGTCACGGATCAAAACTCTGTAGACCAGTTAATATCTGCAGTGCAAAACGATTTTGGTTCCCCATCTGTTTTGGTGAATAATGCCGGGATTACCAAAGACAATTTGCTTATGCGTATGAAGGATGATGAGTGGGACAGCATAATCAATACGAACTTGACCTCTATTTTCCGTTTATCCAGGGCCTGTCTTAAGGACATGATGAAACAGCGCAAAGGGCGAATCATCAATATAAGTTCAGTGGTAGGCGCATCCGGTAATGCAGGCCAAACCAATTATGCGGCCGCCAAAGCCGGCTTGCTGGGTTTTACCAAATCCTTGGCACGCGAAGTGGGCCCTAGGGGAATCACCGTCAATGCCGTCGCCCCTGGTTTTATCGATACCGATATGACAAGAGCACTATCGGACGCGCAACGGGACGGCTTGTTAAAATCCATTCCGTTGCAACGGTTGGGGCAGCCGGAAGAAATTGCCGCCGCAGTGGTATTTTTGGCTTCACCACAAGCTGGTTATATCACCGGTGAAACATTACACGTAAATGGCGGCATGTATATGGCCTAGAGATTGTACATTATCGTAAAAAATATAGAATTATTATGTAGATAGCTAACATTTATAAAGATTTTTATAACTTGTAACTCAGTGAGGATTTCACTAGAATACCGGGCGCAGCAAGTAGCTGTTTTTCAAACTATTGGGAGGATTTGCTTAAAATGAGCACCATTGAAGAACGTGTTAAAAAAATTGTAGTTGAACAGTTAGGCGTAAAGGAAGAAGAAGTCACCGGTGACTCTTCTTTTGTTGACGACTTGGGTGCCGACTCCCTCGATACTGTTGAGCTGGTTATGGCTCTCGAGGAAGAATTTGAAACGGAAATTCCGGATGAAGACGCCGAGAAAATTACTACTGTTAAGCAAGCAACGGATTACATTACTGGGCATCTCGGTTCTTAAAAACAGATTTCTAAATAAGGCCGTGGGATCACATAAGTGGTCACGGCCTTATCCATTTCATTGCCCGTGATATTTTATCACCCTGATTTTCAGATAAGTCATCAAATCTAGCGAGGATCCTCATTGACTAAAAGACGTGTGGTTGTTACAGGACTGGGTATGGTGACCCCTGTTGGTCTAACCGTAGCTGAATCTTGGCAAAATATCTTGGCAGGTAAAAGCGGTATTGCACCGATCACACAATTTGATGTGAGTGCTTTTTCTTCGCGCATTGGTGGTGCTGTTAAGAATTTCGAAGCTAGCGATTATATCCCGCCCAAAGAAATCAAGAAAATGGATATCTTCATCCATTACGGAATTGCTGCGGGAAAACAGGCGATCGAAGACGCCGGCTTGGAAGTCACGCCCGAAAACGCACCGCGTATAGGCGTTTATATAGGCTCTGGTATAGGCGGAATTATCGGCATTGAAAAAGGTCATGCGGCGTATTTAGCGGGTGGTCCAAGGAAAATTTCGCCATTTTTTATCCCGGCGAACATCATTAACATGATTGGCGGCAACTTATCTATTATGTATGGATTGCAAGGCCCCAATTTGGCTATCGCCACGGCTTGTGCATCCGCCACGCACAGCATCGGTGAAGCATCACGCCTGATTGAATATGGCGATGCTGATGTCATGATCGCTGGTGGATCGGAAATGGCTTGTTCGGCGACAGGTCTAGGTGGATTTTGTGCGGCGAAAGCCTTGTCCACGCGAAATGACGAGCCCGAAGCGGCCAGCCGTCCCTGGGACAAGGACCGCGACGGTTTCGTGTTAAGCGATGGGGCCGGAGTTGTTGTGTTGGAAGAATACGAGCATGCTGTCAAACGCGGTGCGAAAATCTACGCCGAATTGCTGGGATTTGGCATGAGTGGCGATGCATACCATATGACATCACCCGCACCTGGTGGAGACGGTGCAAAGCGCTGCATGCAAAATGCGCTGCGCAATGCGTCCGTTAATACGGATCAAGTCCACTATATTAATGCACATGGCACATCGACGCCTGCAGGTGACAAGGGCGAATCTGAGGCGGTTAAAGCCGCGTTTGGCGACCTAGCGAAGAAAATACCCATGAGTTCTACAAAGTCCATGACAGGGCATTTGCTCGGTGCCGCTGGCGGAATTGAAGCGATATTCACCGTTTTAGCCATACGCGATCAAATCGCACCGCCGACTATAAACTTAGACAACCCCGATCCCGAGTGTGATCTGGACTACGTACCCCATACCGCCAGAGAGATGAAAATCGATGTAGCAATCTCCAACTCCTTTGGATTTGGGGGCACTAACGGTTCTTTGGTATTTGGAAAATTAAAATAAGTTCACAGACCATCTACCACTATGATTCCTGGTGGTTAAATTTGTGCAACCTTACTGCGTTAGCGTAGCTGCGACCGATGTATTTGGTGCAACGCATACAATCTGACATAGACTTGCTGCTGTTGCACCAATATGACTCCGCTACCTATCCATTTCTTCTAGAAACGGCTCTAAAAAGCCGAGACCGCCATTTCGACATTCTATTTGCATTTCCACAGCACACTTTATTGCTGCAAAAAGATGGATTGAGCTTGGTTACCAATACCGGGCAGACATCTACAGGGAATAGCGACTTTCTGTGTGATAACGAATTTCTTAGCAGTTTCGATCAGTGGTGGCAGGCGGAAAAAAACTCGTCCTTACCCACTGATTTCTTGCCGTTTTACGGTGGTTGGTTTGTGTTTATAAGCTATGAATTAGCTGGTCAGATCGAACCTGTTTTGCAGTTACCCGAAAACGCACAATGCGAACCTGTCGCCTACGCGACACGAATTCCAGCGGCGATTATCAAAGACCATACCACGGGTTATTTGTACGCGGTGGCAGAAAACGGTCGCCAGCTGCTTATTGACACCATGCTTAACCATGTGCAGCAGGCTGGGATGGCCTATTCGGAACCGCCTATGCCAACGCATCCCATTCCCCGTATTAGCGAAGAGAATCCTGAGAAATATTTATCCGGTGTGGAAAAAATCAAAACTTACATTAAAAACGGCGATGTGTTTCAGGTTAATTTGTCCCGCTGGTGGAATATTCAGTTTACTGGAAATTTACCGCATACTTGGTTATACAGGCAGCTTAGAATACACAATCCATCGCCATTTTTTGGTATGGCGAAGTTCGGTGATTCAGTCATAGTCAGTTCTTCTCCGGAACGCTTGTTGAAAGTGCAGAAAGGGAACATCAGTACCCGACCCATAGCTGGCACTCGTCCTCGAGGAGCAATGAACCAGCAAGATCTGGAACTGCGCAATGAGTTGATCGCTCATCCGAAAGAAAGAGCCGAGCACATTATGTTGATTGATTTAGAACGTAACGACCTCGGTAGAATCTGTCAACCCGGTACGATTAAAGTTGATGAGCTTATGGCTGTGGAGACTTATTCACATGTACACCACATCGTTTCCAACATAAACGGACGTTTGCGGGAGGATATAACGCCTGGCCAGATCATTCGGGCTATGTTTCCTGGAGGAACTATCACGGGATGCCCTAAAGTGCGGTGCATGGAAATCATCGCGGAATTGGAGCAGACCGGCCGTGGTGCTTACACCGGCTCTATGGGATATATCAACTTAAACGGCGATATGGATTTTAACATTTTGATTCGCACAATGATCGCATGTGAAGATACGGTGCATTTTCGTGCCGGTGCCGGCATTGTGGCTGATTCGATTGCGGAGAAAGAACTTGCGGAAACTAGAGCGAAAGCCAAAGGCTTATTAAAATCGCTAGGCTTGAACCAGCAGAGTTATATGGCATAGTCCGCACTTGTAATGATCAATATTCTAGTCAACGGCGAACCATGTGACAGCATATCGGCCTTGGACCGAGGGCTGCATTATGGTGATGGGGTATTTGAAACCTTAAAGGTCGCTCATGGCCAGATAATGTTTTTGGAACAGCATCTGCAGCGCTTATGTCATGGATGCGAAAGATTGCGAATACCTCAACCTACTATGGATAAAATAGTACAGGAAGCAGACAAACTGGTGGGCGATCAAGAAAAAGCGGTGCTGAAAATTCTCATCACCCGCGGGCGAGGCGGCCGTGGTTATCGCCCAGCGGAAATCGCAAGTAGTAATCGCATCATCATTCGTTATGCGTTTCCCGACTACCCATCGGCGAATTACCACGAAGGAGTCAAAATACGCCTGTGTGACATTCGATTATCGGCCAACGCCGCGCTCGCCGGCATTAAACATCTCAACCGACTAGAACAAGTTCTAGCCAGGAGCGAATGGAACGACGAATCCATAGCCGAAGGTTTGATGTTGGACCAAAAGGGAAATATTATCGAAGGCACTATGAGCAATGTGTTTGTCGTCCAACGTGGCCGATTACTGACTCCGGATTTAAAAACCTGTGGAGTGAAGGGTATTATCCGGCAATATGTCCTGGATGCGGCTCAAGACTTTGGAATTTCACACGATATTACTGAGGTGAAAAAAGAGGAATTGTTGACGGCTGAAGAAGTATTTCTCACCAACAGCTTAATTGGAATATGGCCAGTCAGACATATGGTGGCCACACCCTCGCACTCAGATGCCCACAACGATTTCAAGATTGGCCCTATAACCGAAAATTTGATACAAGCGCTTGCCAGAGAGGAAGCCAGACAGGAAGTATGAAGTGAGGACGTTGATTTACAAAATATCCGCGGTTGTTGTGTTATTGGGTAGTTTGTTAGCAGGCTGGTTTTTGATGGGTTATAACCAGTTTCTGAATAGCCCCATCAATGTGCAAGCAGAACCCTATTATTATCAGATCAAACAAGGTGAGACACTGCGGCAAGTCTCCAATAATTTATATCTTGCCGGAATCATCGAACATCCTAAATATCTGGTGTGGCATGGGCGGCTTACTAGAGTCGCTAACAAAATTCAAATGGGTGAATATGCTTTTAAGCCTGGCATGACCCCTAAGGATATCTTGCAAGACATTAGTACCGGCAAAACAGTGCAATATTCATTCACGCTGATTGAAGGCTGGAATTTTCGGGAAATGATGCAGGAACTGCGCAAAAGCGAGCAATTGGTGCATACACTCGAAGGCTTGAATAACAAGCAAATCATGGAAAAGCTGGGATTTCCCGATCAACATCCCGAAGGCCGATTTCTACCCGACACTTACCACTTTCCACGTGGGACGACAGATGTGGATTTTTTGAAAAGGGCGTACCAGGCCACAGATCAGTATTTACAAGAGCAGTGGCCAGATCGCCAAGCTGATTTGCCCTACAAAGAGCCTTACGATGCCTTGATCATGGCGTCCATTGTGGAAAAAGAAACCGGTTTGGCCAGTGAGCGGCCTGCTATTGCCGGTGTGTTTGTGCGCCGCTTAAAAAAGAAAATGCGCTTACAAACCGACCCCACCGTGATATATGGTTTGGGCGAGAAATTCGACGGTAACTTGCGCCGGCGTGATTTGGTCAATGATACTCCGTATAATACCTATCGCCGCAACGGCTTGCCGCCCACGCCTATATCTATGCCGGGTAAAGAGGCGATCCGGGCCGCGTTGCATCCCGAGGACGGAGATGCATTATATTTCGTCTCTAGAGGGGACGGCAGTCATGAATTCACCAGTAACTTAAGAGACCATAATCGAGCCGTGGTGAAATATCAGTTGGGGGGCAAACCGAGACCTTTCTCATCTATGCCTAAAGTGTCCAATTCAAACTAAATACGCATTACCAACCACCATAACAGGAAAATGCCAGGAAAATTTATTACCTTGGAAGGGGGGGAAGGGGCTGGTAAAAGTACCGCATTGGCGTTTATCGCCCAATTGATCCGCGACAATGACATCGATCTGGTGTTGACTCGAGAACCGGGCGGGACACCGTTGGGGGAACAGTTGCGTGCCTTGTTGTTGGATTACAGAAATACTCATATGTGTGACGATACCGAATTGTTGCTGATGTTCGCCGCGCGCTCCCAACATTTGGCGCAAGTCATTGAACCGGCATTGCGAGAAGGCAAATGGGTATTGTGCGACCGCTTTACCGATGCCACTTACGCGTATCAAGGGGGTGGTAGAGGCATTGACATGCAACGTATCGCGCAATTGGAGCAGTGGGTGCAGGGTGAACGTCGTCCTGATTTAACCGTGTTATTGGATGTGCCGGTGGACGTCGGTATGCAACGGGTTTCCACCCGTGAAGAAACCCAGGGACAGCGCGATCGATTCGAGCGGGAAAAGCATAGTTTTTTTGAAAAAGTGCGCCAAGCCTATTTAGACAGAGCCCGGCAATACCAAAATCAATATAGGATCATTGATGCCGCCCAGTCTCTGAGTAACGTGCAGCAGCAATTGCGTGACGTATTAACCGTGTTTATTGGTGAAAATATATAATGTTCCAACGTTATCCTTGGCATGATCCGGTGTGGCAACAAATATTAGACCGCATCACAAACGGGACGCTGCCCCACGCGCTTTTGCTCACCGGTGGCAATGGCATAGGCAAGCGCGAATTCGCCATGCAACTGGGTCAACTCCTATTATGCGAGACCTTTCAGGCACAGCCCACAGAAGACAATCCCATACCCTGTGGTCACTGCCAGGCGTGTGCGTTAAACAAAGCCATGACACATCCCGACTTCAAACTGGTGGAGCCGGAAACGGAAGGCAAAATCATCTCCATCGATCAAATTCGGGAGTTGTCAGAATTTCTTGGTCTAAAAAGCCATTACGGCTTAGGACAGGTGGCGATTATTCACCCCGCCGAAAAAATGAATAAATTTGCCGCCAATAGCCTG
>Ga0111150_1059_pt1 | contig 10765 bp, 9 predicted proteins | sample DeeMarSeWOR28_12_FD_80256 | JGI IMG/M metagenome (GOLD analysis project Ga0111150, IMG submission 80256) | Gammaproteobacteria bacterium SG8_11 | reverse complement strand
CCACCAGATCACTCTGGTTTTCCATCACGACATCGATGTCCTTGTAAGCACCCGGTATCTCGTCAATCACACCATTATCTTTACGGCATTCGATACCGTGGGTCTGCGCTACCAGGTCATCAGCCGTAAATTGTTTTTTAGCCGCCGTGCGGCTCATGCGACGTCCGGCACCGTGTGAGCAAGAACAGAACGATTGCACATTCCCCTTGCCACGAACGATGTATGACTTAGCACCCATGCTACCGGGAATAATCCCTAACTCACCTTCGCCTGCGCGGATCGCGCCTTTACGGGTAACAAACACTTTTGCATCGAAGTGATCTTCGATCGCCACGTAGTTATGGTGGCAATTGATCGCTTCTTTGGTCACCCCAAAGTGCGTCAATTCCTTGCGCAGCATCTCCAGGAGGATGTGCATCATTTCCCGACGATTCGCCATGGCGTAATCCTGCGCCCAGTGCACGGCATCCACATAATCGTCAAAATGTTGCGCCCCTTCTTCAAAGTACGCCAGGTCTTTGTCCGGCAAATTAGCAATATGATGACGCATGTCTTTCTTGGCCAAGTCGATAAAGTAACGCCCAATGGCATTACCGATACCCCGGCTACCAGAATGCAACATCACCCACACATCCTGGTTTTCATCCAGGCACAACTCGATAAAGTGGTTACCACCACCCAGCGTCGCAATCTGACGCACCCAGGTCTGGTACGCTTTCTTTTGCAAGTTGGCAATCTTGGGATGTTTACCCAATATTTTGTCCAGACCCGGCGCCAAACCACGAATTGTCGAGTTACGCGCTTTGTCGGATTTATGCATATCAAAACCCACCGGTATTGTCGCTTCAATCATCGAACGTACACGACGCAAGTTATCCGGCAATTGCTCGGCTTTAATAGATAAACGTACCGCATTCATCCCGCAACCGATATCCACACCCACGGCTGCCGGAATGATGGCACCCTTGGTCGGAATCACCGAACCCACGGTCGCACCAATTCCCGCATGCACATCGGGCATCGCCGCGATATGGCTATGGATAAACGGCAACTGTGCGATGTTCGTCAATTGCTGCAAGGCCTGCGATTCTACCTCGTCGGTGTAGATCTTTACTGGTACCTTGCCTTTGGTAATGTGTCGTTTAATGGGCATGGCCCTATCCTCTTTTCCAATAATTTAACTATCATTCAGTGTAGTAAAAGAATCCTCCACACACCCACCGACATTGCCGACAGGCGGTGGAGGCTTACCAGTGAATGGTTATTTGATTTTCACCAAACCATTCATCAGTCCTTCAAGTCCACCGAAAACAGACAGGTTACCGACGTTTTCAGTGACTTTTTCCAACGTTTCCAGCTCTTTCAAGCGTAGCGCCGTTGGGTTGTCTTCCATGACTTTGGCTGTGTTCAACATTGAACGTGTCGACGCTGTTTCTTCACGACGTCGAATTGAGTTCGCTTGTGCGGCTTTTTCGGCTTCGACCACTTGAGCCAAAATCATTTTCATATCGCCTGGCAGGATAATATCTTTCACACCTACATCAGCGATAGAAATACCGACATCCGCTGTTTTTGCTTTGATGTGCGTTAGTACGCTTTCATCAATCGCAGTTTTATCTTCAAGCAACGCATCCAACGTGCGTGTACCGACTGCTGCGCGCAAACCAAATTGCAGTTCACGACGCACGTAGTCATTCACATCAGACAATTTTGACGTTGCTGCCATCACATCCGTGATTTGATAGCTGCAAGACAAGTTGATACGTAGGTTCACTTTGTCTTTTGTCAAAATTTCCTGACCGGTCACGTCCATATCTTGTACGCGCGTATCGAACGTTTCAATACGAATGTTACGATTGAATTTCCAGTACGCATGCAAGCCTGGCGTCAATGTGCCCGCCGTTGCACCGTCCACGTACAAAACACCGACGTGGTATTCAGGTACGTGTTGGAAGTACACGGCGTGGACCATTGAGTCACGCAACAGACCACGGTCAGCAAACACCAATTCGGCAGCCAAACGTGATGCGATCGCGCAATCATCTACAATATCGATCACTTTGGCTTCAACATCCACCAGTCCTTTCCAGAACAGGGTACGTGTTGATGGTGCCAACACATAAGCCAGACGACCATTTTTGGTGATCAAAGCAACTTGTGTTGCATTCAATTCCACGATGTCGAAGCGTTTGGCCACGTCATCGGCGAATTGCTTGATCAACAAATCCGTCAAGCGGTGTGTAAACTCGGGTACGCTCAAGTCAAAAACATCCACCTCAATTTTGCGGAGTGGATCCAGGAAGTGGTAGGTACCCGCATCCAGGAAGCGTACGAAGTCACCGTTTTTGAACAGCAAACCACATTCATTTTTTTTCACAATAAATTTACGAATTACCAACATTGTCTTACTCCTAGTATCCTTATTACCACTTCTTGGTTGTTTCACACTCACATCCTTGTCAGTACCTAAAATCGCCTTGTTCCATAACGTCTGATTCAGTGAACCAGAGCCTTTGCGCACGGAAGCTGGTCTGCTTCGATGCCGCTGTGAAATCAGGGCGGCCATTTCTTCGATGGTGCGCTTTGTGTTCATGATTTGATCCTTTCTATTACTACCTCACAACTAATTAAATGGTGATGTCACTTCCACACCATTGCAGCGGGTGATAACTTGCGAACCACCAGGTTTGAGCGGAACGACGCGTTGCAGTATCCGTCGATATAAATTGCTTTACCCCGACTCGACGTTAACACGTCGTTGCGAAAAAACCGGGCCAATCCGTACCCATTACCACACAGGCCCAACGATGCTGTGCAGTGATCCAGGCGTCGGCATCAACAACCTGCCTTCCCCCAGACCGTCACACGGGAAGTGACATCGGTGGTTTGGTTTCCTCTCGTACTCCCAAGGGGTCTTTACCTAAGACCAAAGAGGGGACTCGAACCCCGGACCGTATAAGGGTCTTTACCGTGGTTGCTTAGACAGGATTTGAACCTGCTACCTCACGATTATCAGTCGTGTGCTCTACCCAATGAGCTACAAAGCACGGGCGTGAATAGCCTCCTCTATAACGGTACACGTCGATCAATTTACAGATACAACGCGCCAGCCAGGTATACAGAACCATCGCCGCTGTTACGAGTAAGACGCTGACTCACTCTGTAAAGGATTTGAGTCCTTATGGTCACAAATCCTTAATTCTTTTCTATCCATTTGGTGGACAGGACCCGATTCGAACGGGCATTCAACGAGTACCGGGGCATTACTACCGGCATGGATCGTCTTGGAAACGCGCGCCAGTTGTGACCATCTCCAGCCACGAACCTGCATCCTCAACCCTGTGACTTTCTCACTTAGCTCGTCCAGGTTTTACCCCACCCTAGCCTATCGTTTTGGGTGTGCATTGCCGTTTATGCTACCTGCCCTAATTCTTACAGTGCCGATGAGCAATCACGCCCACCGGCAATGTCGAGTGAATCCTGCTTTCAAAAATTCCATTTGATCAGCCAGAATTCTGCCGCTATTTCGCAAAGCCAGATACTCCGCATGGTTCGGCGTATAAGGCAATGCCAACAGTTGCAATTTGCATTCATTCGGCAATCGATCACCTTTGTAATGATTGCAACGCCGACAGGCGGTCACTACGTTGGTCCACGTGTTTTTACCACCTCGTGAGCGAGGAACCACGTGATCGCGTGTCAATTCGTGCGAATGAAATTCGCGACCGCAATACATGCACAAGTGCTGGTCACGACGAAACAATTCCTTGTTGGTCAAGGGTGGCACAGCGCGCACGCGAAAGTTTTTGTCCACACCTTTGACCGCAACGATCGAATGTACGTCAATGTATGAACGTTGTGCGCTCTCACGATTTAACCCACCATGAATACGGAACTGATGGTCTCCCATCGTCCAGCCAATTCGATCTTTGGTATACATCATCACGGCATCTTGCCAATGCATCCAACCCAGCGGTTGGCCTGTCATGTCCAATCGCAAAATCAATGGAACCATGGTTCTCTCCTCTATATCTCTAGACAACTTTAACAAGTTGGGAAGTACCATTATGTATTGGTGTGCCCGGAGCGATTCGAACGCTCATGCTTATAGCGACAGGGTTTGAGCCTGCTGTGTATACCAACTCCACCACGGGCACATTGTTCGAATTGGTGGAAGAGATAGGATTCGAACCTATAAATCCGTTTCACAGGATTCACTGGTTAGCAACCAGCTGCCTTACCGTTCAGCCACTCTTCCCTTTCATAAACACTGGTGCGTGCGGAGGGATTCGAACCCTCATGCTTCTGGAAGCGGTGGATTTTAAATCCACTGTGTATACCTGCTCCACCACGCACGCCCGCGACGCCGCTATATATGTGGATGTGGCAACAGGGATCGAACCTGTATCATTCAAGGTTATGAGCCTCGCGCTTTACCGATTAAGCTATGCCACACCTGGTACCCTTGGCAGGAGTCAAACCCGCATCACTCGAGGTAGAAGCTCGATGCTTTATTCATTAAGCTACAAGGGTGTGTTCAATAAAAAGTAATTGGTGCCCCCGGCAGGATTTTCGCCTGCAGCCTACCGCTTAAAAGGCGGTTGCTCTTGATGTTGAGCTACGAAGGCATGGTTAAAATTGGACACCCCATTCGGAATTGAACCGAAACCTACAGGGTTGCAACCTGTCGTCTTACCACTCGACTATGGGGTGACTATTGGCACCTCGAGCAGGAGTCGAACCCACACCCACTGTTTTGGAGGCAGTTGTTCTACCGTTAAACTATCGAGGCACATTGTATTTTTGGTAGGGGATCCTGGATTTGAACCAGAACTCTGAGCTTCAAAGACTCGTGTGCTACCGATTACACCAATCCCCTTTCTATTATCTATTTGGTACGCCCACCAGGACTTGAACCTGGATCTCTCACATTCGTAGTGTGAGGCTCTCGCCATTGAGCTATAGGCGTGTTGGTTGACGTGGTCAGAATCGAACTGACGACATTCTGCTTGTAAGACAGATGCTCTGCCATTGAGCTACACGCCACTAGCAATTGGTGGAAGGCGGAGGGCACGATCCCCAAACGATGTTTCACGTTCCACTGGTTTTCAAGACCAGGCCAACGCCCAGCGCGTCAGGTCACCTTCCGTACCTGTTTCACATAAGTCCGCAATACCGAACCGTTTTGTGATCCAGATGTGTGTTGCGATTTCTTTGCAGAAGATTGACGACGTACCTGCACCAATGCAGCGAGTTGTCGTGTTGTCAGTTTCATGGCATCACCCTCCTCTTTATTTGGTACGCCCGGAAGGATTCAAACCTTCGGCCTCTTGGTTCGAAGCCAAGCGCTCTATTCACTGAGCTACGGACGTATTGATGTAAAATTTGGTAGCGTGCGAGGGATTCGAACCCTCAACGGCCGGGGTCTAAGCCCGGAGTGTCTGCCAATTGCACCAGCACGCTATTATTTGGGGCGACCGACGAGACTCGAACTCGTATCTTCTCGGTTCACAGCCGAGGGCTTTCACCGTTAAGCTAAGGCCGCCATTGTTCTAGCGAATTACAAATTTGGAGCGGGTAACGAGATTCGAACTCGTGGCCTCAACCATGGCATAGTTGCGCTCTACCCATTGAGCTATACCCGCAATCATTTGGTCTGGGCGACAGGATTTGAACCTGTGACCTCTCGGTTCCAAGCCGAGGACTCTGCGCAGACTGAGCTACACCCAGAGAGAACACCAACACAGTCGGTTGGCGGTGCTTCTGTTAATCCGTCACAGTCGCACTCCCACTCCTTTTACGGCGGTGGTTGACCGGCGACAGGGAGTGCCGCGCTTAATCAATTGGTTGCCCCTATCAGATTTGAACTGATGACCTCACGATTATCAGTCGTGTGCTCTACCACTGAGCTAAAGGGCATTGGCGAACCGGACGGGACTCGAACCCGCAACGTCATCTCGACACCAGGTTGAAGGCCTGGTCGCTTTGTCCACTTTGCATACCGGTTCATAATTGGCGACCACGACCGGGAACGATCCGGCATCTTCCACCTTGACAGGGTGGCGCTTTCCCCAATTAAGCTACATGGTCTTTGCTTGGTGGAGTCATTCGGAATCGAACCGAACCCGGTCACTTGCAAGGCGTCCAGTGCGACCCATCGCTGACCCCATATTTTTTAAATAAGAGTTCTAAATATTGGCTGGCAGGGTGGGACTCGAACCCACATACAACGCCTTAACAGGGCGGCCGCCTACCGATGGCGCACCTGCCAACATCAATTTGGTGCAGCGAAATGGATTCGAACCACTATCGCCCTGGGCTTCAACCAGGCGCTCTACCTATTGGAGCTATCGCTGCAATACTTATTAATTTGGTGGAGCACGGAAGGAATCGAACCTCATGCCCGTAGGACCTGGGTTACAGCCAGGCTGTGGACCATCCACACTTATTGACATGCTCCAATACATTTTTGTGGTTGACTAAGGCCGGTTTCACCCCACCGACTCCCGAATCCGGTTTTTCAACCCATGAACCGACGTGACTTACCCTTGCACACCCAGGCAGAGATGAATGGAGTTACAACGGGTCTCGGTTACAACCTGGTGCTGCCACACCACTTAGCCAACCCAAAAACGTACTGAAAAATATTTGGTGCCGAAAGTAGGACTTGCACCCACAACCGTCTGCTTACAAGGCAGCTGCTCTGCTAAATTGAGCTATTCCGGCACTGGTTGTCCCGGCGAGATTCGAACTCACAACTTGCGCTAATCTGGCGCTTTCTCAAGGTATAAGCTTGGCGTTTTTCCAGTTAAACTACGGGACACCGTTCTAATCATGTGCAGCATCTCAAGCTAACTCTCTGGCTAGCTTCAACGCCGCATCAAAATGTGGATGTGTTGTGTTTTGTATGGCACCGTTTCGTAAAAACCACCGCACATTAGGCTGACTAAAACGTTTTCTGTCGGCCGGTAGTTTCATGGTTTTAATGAGGTACTCATAACGAATCACCTTTTCCTGCATCATCATCACCTCCTTTTTCAATATATCCACACTAATTAATGTGGTGCGGGCAGACAGGCTCGAACTGTCATCTTCTGCTTGGAAGGCAGGTGTTCTACCGTTGAACTATGCACGCACACTTGGATGTCATATTGCCTTTGAGTACTATCACCCTCTGCAGGCAACACCTCATCCGGTCATCACCACAGGTGATGACAAAAATGGTACTTCCCAACTTGTTAAAGAACGTCGTTAAGCCAGCTTGGACTTTAACGGGGGCACAAAAAAAGCCCCGGTATTTATCGCGTTGGCGATACCTACCGAGGCTTAATGGTTCTTTCCTGCGGAAGGTTCGCTTGTGGCCTCACCTTCCGCGCGCGATTTCGCGAAAGGCTACCTCATACCGGCCTTTTCATAACTGAGTTGATCATGATTAAACGCAATGGGCTGATTCCCGATCACATTCATATTCCATAAACACACAGCATCACTATTCGATGGGCATATATATCCCCTGGTCAGTCGCCAATCGCGGCTGATCCTAGTCTGTGAATGTTGTCTGGGAAATATCTTCATGGCTCTACTCGTTAATGACTCGTTATCTATCTGTTGTTCGCTATTTCTCACGTTGAATTAGTTGATTCCTACTTCTTTAACGGTAATAACAAAAAACCCTGATGGCTTTTTTAGCCGACCAGGGTTTTATATCCGTATTCATGTTGTCCTGTACCCTGGTCGGCTTTTACAAACCTTCCAGAGTGTTGGAAGATTTGTCAGGTGATTGTTATCGATTCTAAATTCAGTTTGTCGCTACTACCTTTGTATTGTTTGCTATGCTGTTGTCTCTCAGTGTTTATCGCGGTATACCCATCATGATCACGCCGATCACACACCCTGCCGAGCCCTGAGGCGGCGGGTTGAATATCGAAAATCATGTTGGTCACGTTGTTCATTTGCATGGCGGTAAGTATAATTATTGAGATCAAGATTTCAAGTATTATTTTCAAGTTTCTTGTAATTTATTACCCAAGTATTTTTTATTACAATCAACTCATACACGGCATCCATCAACACTATGAAAACTCCCAACAAAAATCCCACCGCTATCAAGATTGGTAATCGCATCAAGCAAGCGCGTAAAATGGCGGGCTTCGAGACCGCTGCGCAACTGAATGAACACCTAACTGATTGGTCTGCCTCGCGATTAGGCAATTACGAAGCAGGCATTTCCACCCCCTCCCCCGATGATATTGAACGGATCGCCCAATTGACGGATGCCTCTCCCTGTTGGATCACCTTTGGGATTGGCCCGATTCGTTCGTCAATGCGTGACATTCAGGCCATTCGTCATCAGAACCTAGTGTATCTTGCGGAACAAGCGAAACAATTAAGTAAAACAAAGGCTTTAGTTACAGCACTGGGTATTTCTAAAGTTAAACTGGACGAACATCTCGACAATCCTTTCATGAACATCACGGATCGGATTGCGAGACGCTGTGAGAAATTCCTCAATAAACCCACAGGCTGGATGGACGAACAACACGTGGAATCCGACCCGGTGTGTGCCGCTTTCCCAGACGATATGCGGGAAGTAATGGGAATCTACTCCAATCTTGATCCGGAAGAACGGCAACGTTTTTTAAGAATTGCCAGAGCTTTCACGGGGACACCAACGGACTGACAATGACGGCACCGTGAAGCAACTCGCCTCCCTTTAAAAAGGAGCCCAGAATAATATTAGATTTCGCACCACTGTCTAACCCAAAGATTTTACTACCTATCTTGTCCACTACATGCGTCCATAAAAATTACTTGGGTCACAACACTTGATTCTACCTCTATTTTTCATTAATTTCTGTATATACAGTAATTACTGGAATATCGAACATTATGAAACTGACACCCGTCATGCAAAAATACATCCTCCACTGGGGCGAAATGGGTACCCGATGGGGAGTCAATCGAACCGTAGCGCAATTACATGCGCTACTTTATCTTGCCAAGGACCCGCTTACCGCAGAGGAAATAACCGAGCTGTTGGGAGTAGCCCGTTCCAATGTGAGTACGAGCCTGAAAGAACTCCAGTCCTGGGGACTCGTTCGCGTTGTGCATGTTATGGGTGATCGCCGTGATCACTTTGAGTCACTCCACGAAATCTGGGATATCTTTATGGTGATCATGGAAGAACGGAAAAAGCGGGAAATTGATCCAACGCTAACCATGTTGCGGGAATGCGTCCTGGAAAGTGAAACGGACAAGAAAACCGATCCCGAGATAAAGGCCCGTATTGCCCATACCCTGGAATTCATGGATATGTTAACGGGATGGTATGACCAAATGAAAAAACTACCCCATCCCACGTTGATAAAAATTATGAAGTTGGGCAGCAAACTGCAAAATCTGCTCAACAAAAAGTAAAAAAATTTGATTTGTTATTTCTGTCTTTACAGAAATTAAAGAAACACAAAAGGAGATCAACATGAATGATACTGTCATTTTCACGCTGGAGATTATTACCTGTCTTGCCATCAGCGGTTCCGTGATTTATGTGCTCAATCCACTATTAAACGAAGTGTTAACAGAAACCTGTGGCACACAAAAGCGCGCCTTGTTCTGGGTACGTTTCACCGACATTATGCTACTCATTTCACCACTTCTCATGGTGATATTTTTCACCCATACGGGTGAATCCAATGCACCCAGCTCACTGATTATTTTCAAAGACACCTTGTTTCGTTCACTTCTCGGAGAATTTATTGGCTTAGCCATCATCGGCCAAATTATCTGGAAATCCCTTCAGCTACCCGGGCAAAGTAGCGCATCCGGAAACACGAAACCTGAAGCGGTAACCGGTCAATAACCGTGCATATACTCATCACCGGTGCCAGCGGTTTCATTGGCCAACATATCATGGCTGCTTGCCTGGAAGAGGGACACCGAGTGACCGCCTGTGTACGCAATCCGGACTGGGTTAAACGGTATTACCCGGATGTCCATACCATTACTGCAGATTTCACACGGGACCATGATACTGAAACCTGGTTATCGAGACTGCACAGCATCGACGCCGTCGTTAACTGTATAGGTATTATCAAAGAACACAGTAAACAAACGTTTGAATACCTGCACACCAAAGCACCTTGCGCACTTTTCAAAGCCTGCGATATCGCTAAGGTGCGAAAGGTGATTCAAATATCGGCCCTTGGCGCAGATGATACGGCATCGAGCGAATATCACCTTAGTAAAAAAGCCGCAGATGAATGTTTGTCTCAGCGCGCCTTGGATTGGACTATTCTAATGCCGTCGATCGTGTATGGTCACGGCGCTAAAAGTATGGCATTTTTTAAAGCACTAGCAGCATTACCACTAACACCCTTGGTGGATACCGGTAATCAACCCATACAACCGGTTCATATCGACGACCTCTGCCATGCAGTCATCAAAGCCCTGCACACGAATCACCTGCACACGAATCAGTTGTCCCACAAACGTATTGATGTAGTGGGGCCTGCACCAGTCACCATGCGAGCCCTGTATACCACGTTAAAAACCTGGTTAGGTATGAAACATGCGATTTTTGTATCCCTCCCCTACGCAGTGAGTTTATTCGCTGCCCGCGTAACGGGTTTTATGGGCAATACACCCCTAACGCACGAAACGGTGCAAATGCTGAAAAAGGGGAATACCGGCAATGTCGCACCGTTTATTGAGGCGACAGGGATTACGCCACGGCCGTTTGAGCAGACGATAATGAAAACGCCACCTT
>Ga0111150_1052_pt1 | contig 10775 bp, 9 predicted proteins | sample DeeMarSeWOR28_12_FD_80256 | JGI IMG/M metagenome (GOLD analysis project Ga0111150, IMG submission 80256) | Gammaproteobacteria bacterium SG8_11 | reverse complement strand
CTCAGGTTTTTCAGGGGGTGGTTTGCCCGCGAGCAACTTTTTGTCCGCCGTGGATGCCTTTGGAGGGATTTTTGCTGGCTCGCCGGGTTTTAGCTTTTTTTTCCAATTCACGGAGCGCCAATAACCATGCGTGGAAAAACACTGCCAAAACCTTTTGCTCCAGCTGATCACTGCAAATGCCAGCCACAATGCCCACAATAACATCAATATCCGGTATATGATCATCGGGATGGTGAACATCCACGCCATCGGCGTCATTGCCTGGTTGATATCTTGATACCAGTTGAGTTGATACTGATTAGATCCGTTGCCATAAATTTGCATGTTGGGTGAGCCCAACAACCCTCTCGAGACCGCGTACACCAGGGTGCCTGCAGTGACCAGAGTGAAACCAAGTAAAACCAATTGATATAAGTTGAATTTCCACTTTTCGGCATCGGCCGCCAGCCGGCAGCGAAACCCGGTGATAAAAAACCAGCCTATGACCACTAACGCGCTTTCTACGGATACCGGTACCAGCCCCACGCTTAACAACGCCCACTGCCAGTAGCGCAGCGGAACTAAATTTTTAAATTGTGCCAGGCCGATACAAGCGAGCAAGAACACAATCACCACTCCCCAAAACAACACCGCCGGCCCCATTGCAGGCCCTCCCACAAACAACACCACGCGATCCCGCGGTACCGAAAGGGATATGTGATGATTTACATTGGCAGTGCCTAGATCCACTTGAGAGACATTAAAACGCATGTCCATGCCGCGGGTTTCCTGCCAGCTGACAGCGTAGTTTTGCTCCCCGGGTTTAACCGGTAGCATTAAGGTTCTGTCCTGCATGCGCAGCGGTATGGGTGCATTATCGATGCGTACTTCCAGTAGGGTGCTGTTTTCGGGCAATACGATAGGGTGTTGTGAGCCTTGGCTGCTGCGTATATGAATTGCTAGTTTTACGTTGGTGATGCGTATGCCTGGATCCACACCGATTTGGCTATTATCTATGGTGGTAGCTTGACCTTCGACGCCTTGTGGGCGAGATAGGATTAAAGTCACTTGTTCACCGGGCCAGGGGCGCCATTGGGGCAACCAACGGTCGGCTTGTTGATGGCGTATAACCGGTATGCCTTGATATTGCATATGCCAGATGGGAGAAACGTCCAAATTCCAGATCTCCGTCCATTGGGTGCTTTCTGGTGCTGTCAGTTGCAACTCATCTTTCATTTGCAGCAAAGATTGCCAGCTGGTGGAAGCCTGGTTGGCGTTCATATTAATTAGCACATTGCCGTTTTCCACTTTTATTCCTTCCGTGGTGACTGATTCACGCGGTAATAATGGAACTCGCATTACGATGGCCGTCCCGGTCGGGCTGAGGCGGGTGACCGTGGTTTGCACGCGCCAGTCCAAGCCCAGCGTTATGTGGCGTTCAATTTGTGCGAATGATGGCAAGTTAGCAGCGTTGAACTCACCGCTTGTGTCTTCGCCTGATCGGGCTATTTGCGCCAGGCGCGTGAACTGTAACTGAGCTTCTATGCTGCCGTCGGCATGTACTCCCGCAACGTCCCAGCCGTCGCTGGTAACGGATACGTGATGGGGTTTTAACGGCAACGGCAGCTGCACAATATCCGTCGCAGGTAATAATCCCTCCAAGCGCACAATGTGTTGGCCCGTACTGACGGGCAGCCATAGATTGCCCAAGGAGTCTTTAATAAGGCCTTGGGCGCGTTGCTGATCCAACAGTACTTTTTGCGGTGTCCAATGTTCCGCATGCCCAGGTATGGGTATGACCACGGCTTGACTGCTGTTTATGGTCAAATTCAATATCAGTGTGTTCGGCGTTATGTTGACCGTCATGGACTGGGCTTCGGCGCAGCGCGGTAAACATTCCGGCGGCGCAAATAACCGGTTTTGCAGTTCTTGTAATAGTGAATTGCTGGGGAATTCGGCGTTCGCGTCAGTGGGAATGCTGAATAACACGGGCGCCACTGAGTAAAAGAGTAAGCTTGCAGTGAGCGAAGTCAACGAGGCCATTCGTAAGCCGGTACTTTTGTTGACACGCAGTTTCAGTAAGCCGAGGATTAATACAGTGACGAGTATGACCCGTATCCAGCCCAACAAGGAATTGGTCAGTGGGCCTATGTAAGTGATATGGACTTCTTGCTGGCTGTCTACGGGGCCGCTCCACGAGAATTGCACGCTGTTCCATTGCCATTGCGGTAGCCCAGGGCCGGTTTGCAATACGGCATTGGGATCGTAAACCTCCAGTTTGGATTTTTGTTCGTATATTATTTTTGGCGCAATGCTATCACTTCTAAACATTTCCGAATCTTCGCGCGCTTCTTCCGTCGCAATACCAATCTCCGCTCGTTGTGGCCGCATGCGCGCCGCGGGTGGTGGCACAGCCTGGTCCACTATTGAAGGCGCCCGTTCCGCAAAGGGTACCGCGGGCTGATAATAGCTTTCCAGTTGAGGGTACAGGCTGGTGCGTATCTGCTGGATAAAAAACGGGATGGTAATTAGTATCAAACTAATCAGAACAATATTGCGGTATGCGATGGCCCACTGACGAAACCGGCCGCTGGGCAACACCCTTAGTAAGGCGAAACCTAATATAACGAATAACCAAATCCACACCGGTGCGTCGGGTTCGTGATATATCAATGTTAATGTGATCAACGTAATCACCCCCAAAGTTTTCCCCCATAGTCTGCCCACGGCGGCGGTGATCAACAATACTAAAAAAATATCCAACAACGTCCAACGACTGAGCCATGTGGCGGATACATGGTCGGCACCAGTAATGGAAAACACTTGGTATCCCGGCGGAAGATTCAATGCGGTGCGCACGTTATTGAAATTCTGATTCCACCCAGTTGCGGGCAGTACCGTGACATCACCCATGACTATACTATCCGCCGTCAATTGAATATTGCCCTGCCTGACTTCCACACCACGGCGCTGACTGTCTTGCAGGCGGGTGATGTATTGCGGCTTGCCATTGATGCTCACTTGCCCCAGTTCCACCGGAGGATTCATTTCTAAACGCCAATCGGTCTTTTTCACACCGCTGATGTCATCTTTGACGGTGTATCGATCACCGCCAAAGCTGAGCCACAATGTGCGAGTCAATGACAAATTGTCAGCACCCGGATTCGGGTCACCACGTCGTTCTTCATTAAACGTCATGATTTCCCCTGCCTGTACCCGGTAAGCCGGTAATTGTTTCCAGGCTTCCGGCAATAAGGTTTGCTGAGGATCTACGGCGGTGACACCAGTGACGTTGACGATGCGGTATTGCGGTTGGGCGTTGAAAACCCAGACTTCTTCATCCACCCATAAACCGGCCGTTTTTTGTAGCGCAAGATTTTGTAAGGGTCCGATGCGCCGTACGCTGAGTTCAACACGCCAGCGCCCGGGTTTGATTTGTAAAACTAATTTGTGATCGGTATCCAACCGAGCTGGCAGCGGACTTTGCAGTCGTAGGGGAATGAATTGCTCCGACAACGGCAGTTCCAGGCTAATTTCCCGGGCACTGCCGGCCACTTGCATGTCGAGGTAAAAGGTGACTTGCGCGGGAATGGTGTCATCGATGTGCCGGAACACTTGCAGTTCGAACCGATCTTCCACTTTACTAACTTGCTCGACTTGCAGCCACAATCGATCGTTTTCGACTCGAGGAAAAGGAACCGTTTGACCGCCCAGCGTGACTACAAGCAATGCCGTGGATTTTGGTAAGGCGAGGGATTTCGGCATGGTGTTCCATTGTAAACGCCCTTTGATATTGTAGCTGCCAGCACTAACTTGAATGGCGGGTGCGCCGTTGCGGGAAATGACTATTCCGGGTTTGCCGTTGATAGTAACTTCTAGCGGCCAATATTGAGTTTCCCCAGGTAATGCCAGCCAGCTTTCTTCATAGACATGCCAGCGTTGGCTAAATTCTCCCCCAGAGGTGCCAAGATTGAGTTTTAACTCATCCGGCCAGGCGCAATAAAATTGCTCAAAACTGGAGTATAGGAACGGACAGCGCTTGTGCTCATTGCCCTGGGAAACCCAAGCAACCCATGGTTTCAACGGTTCGGGGACTTCTTCCATTTTCAAAGGTTTAGCGAAGGCGGTGCCGACGCACAAGAGAGTAATGATAAATACAAAAAGCCGGGGTGTTGTCGCTATCATAGTCAGTGTAAACGTGTGGCTGTGAAAAAAGGGTTAATGGTTTTTGTTAATTATAGACACCTTTAGGCGTAACAGTGACTGGTCAGAATTGTTCATATTTCATCACTAAAAATCCAGTTAGGTATGATTTAATCGCCTGTAGTTGAATATTTATTACAGAGGTAACCTCATGTTCATCGCGCACTTACCTGCCGGTTACTTAATTACTCGCTATTATCTGCGTAACACTAGACCTCGATTGGCTTACGCCAGCTCAATGAAATACTATGTGATGTTCGGTTTGTCGTGCAGTGTGCTGCCGGATTTTGATTTGATATATTTTTATTTGATCGATCACCGGCAACACACCCACCACACTTATTGGACGCACATACCCTTGTTTTGGGTTTTGTTGACAACTTTGTTGTATTTCTCTGTCAAAGCGGTTTTCAAAAAAGACATTGGCACGGCTTGCGTAATTTTATTAATTAACACGGAACTGCATATGTTATTGGACTCGGTGGCCGGAGGGATTTATTGGCTGTATCCGTTTGCTGAAGTGAAATATAGTTTATTTGAAGTCACTGCTCAATTTGATTGGTGGGTGTGGAATTTTATCATTCATTGGACGTTTGTATTTGAATTGATATTAGTTGTTGCTGCGGCTTATATTGTATGGCAAGACAGTAAACTGGTGACGCAGAAAGCTTGAGTATAAGTTGGTTGGTGGTCTTGCTAGTGTTGCACTCCAGACTGCTTCAATAGATTAAAGTGTAAGCAAACCGTTTCGCGAGAATCGCTTATCCATACTTGCTCATCTTGTATGGTGCATTGCAGCCGCATCGTTCTTTCTGTAAATTGTGTCAGCGATTTGATCTCTTTCTCTGGCAATCCGATTACCGTCAAATTTTCTAGGTGGGTGAGATCGTCTCGGATCTGGCGCCACCATACTTCCGCAGCTTTTGGGTTGTAAGTATAAATAAGTACATGATTAGAGTTTGCGCAGGCCTTGCGAATCCGCCTGGCATCGACTTGGCCCAGTTCAATCCACAATTCCACATCACCCCTTAGATTTTTTTGCCATAAATCCGGTTCATCTTCTGTGCTGAGTCCTTTTGTGAATTCGAGGTTATCATCGGCGTGTAACGCGAAAGCCAGGATTCGCGCCATCATGCGCTCGTCGTTCTCCGAAGGATGACTTGCGATGGTGAGCGTGTGATCCCGATAGTAATTACGGTTCATATCCGCTATTTGTAGATCCACCTTGAATATGGTTGCTTTTAAGGCCATGGCAGGTTGTGGGGTTTTACGGTACTGATTCAAAGTTAAAATTTACACTTGCCCAACAGGATTTATCATGTTATACCTATCGCCGTGAATACAATCAAGTCAAAAAGCAATTCACACAACATCCAAGTGATGTGGCTATGGCTGAAGTGGCGCAAATCCTTCATCCGTGGTCATTTGTTTTCTTTATATTAGTGTAACAATATTGGCTGCGGATCTTACCGCAGCTACCTACCGCGTTACCAATTCCACACCTGCTGTAAGATTCGCCGCCGTAACAGGGAAAGAGGCGAATATGAATATTTCAAACGAAAAAGAATTACGTCAGTATTATTTTGTTGGAGTTTTATTGGTATTGGCAGGGACAGTATTTTTCTCCGCCAAGTCGATTTTTATCAAGAAAGTGTATGAACTCGGTGTGGATCCGGATTCATTAATGGTGTTGCGTATGGCTATGGCGGCGCCGTTTTATTTGCTGATTTACGCCTTCGCTACCAATTCCAAGCAAGCCAAAATGAAAATTTCGGATTTTCTGATGGTTTGCGCTATCGGAATATTGGGATATTACTTGGCGAGCTATTTAGATTTATCGGGCTTGGTTTACATAACGGCAAGTTTTGAACGCATGATATTGTATTTGTTTCCCAGCTTTGTGTTGATAATATCCGTTATTTTTTTAAATCATAAACTCACATTGACCGAGATATTTGCTTTTATATTCAGCTATCTTGGTATTTTAGTCATATATGCTGAGGATTTTCGATTCTACGGCCACGATGCAACCTACGGTATGTTGTTGGTATTGGGTAGCGCCATAGCGTTCGCTGTATTCGTAGTGCTAAGCGGTAAATATATTGCGAAAGTCGGTTCGGTGCGTTTCACCAGTATAAGTATGTTGGGGGCGACGGTTGCAGTATGTTTGCACTACTTATTTAATGCAACAAGTGGCTTGGGGGAATATCAAAATCAAACCTATGGATTGATTTTTATTCTGGCATTATTTTGTACTGTGCTTCCCTCGTATTTTATTAACATGGGGATCAAACGTATCGGTGCGCCACGTGCTGCCATAATCAGTACTATCAGCCCCGTATTCACAGTAATCATGGCTTATGCGTTTCTCGGTGAGGTCAGTACAACAATGCATATGGTTGGGTTTACGCTGGTAATTTTAGGAATTGCGACTATTAGCCTGGCCAAATATATTCAGCCTACCTTGTCTAAACTGCAGGCAGCGAAATAAAGTACAGGTTAATTGGTCCCGGGAAAGGTGTGTTTCATGCGCCCTTCTCGGGTGAATTTATTGTTTGCGATTGTCTTGATAAAAACGTTCGAATTTTGAAACAGAAAAACCATTCATGCGTTTGTTTCCCATCAAAATAATCGGTACTCCGCCTGTCCCCAGGTTCTGGTAATCTCTTTTCCCTCTATCGGTAGTTTCTACATCGTATTCTTCAAAAGCAATTTTGTTCGCTTTGAAGTAGTTTCGCGCTTTTCGACAATACCCGCACCATGATGTGCTGTACATTACAATTTTGTCGGTTTTGCCGAACATGCTGTCGATATCGACTATGGTAGGGCTCGTATAGGAGTTAATCTTAACTTCGATTTTTTCCGTGGTCTGATTTGGCGGTGGGCGGTCGGTAAAATAGACATTACCTTGTTCATCAGTCCATTTATAAATTTCGCCCGTGGCGCTAAACGCGATCAGGGTGCCAGCTAGAAGCACTGGAATTGTCAGCAGAGTTTTCATTTCCATTGATCAATGTTTACTTGTTTCATTCGAAGCGCTGCTTTGCGAAAGCGAAGAAAGCTCGCCGGCATGTAGATAAACAAAACCATGGCATAGGCGAATACTCCCGCAGCAATCCAAAACCCCCAATCGCGATCAGGTTCAGGATAAAGCATGAAAATAATAAATGACAGCAGGCTCATGAAAAAGCCAGGTAAAAACAGCAAAATAATGGACTGTTGAGGATTGGCCCGGCCGGCGGCATCTACTACCGATTGATAATATTCTTCTTCGCCAACGGTTCTCACCAGCCAGAGGCGAAGGCTATTGGACATTGAAACCATCAATGAGGCAACCAGGATAGTAACAGCGCCTTGTTCTGATACGTAAGGAATCAAACATATTAACAATGTGGCAATGGCATAAGGCCAGCGGAACTTACGGATAATGGGGTTGGCTTCAAGTTTCAACTTTGGCGATAGCAGGTATGTAGTGCCGATGTCACCGAGGCGAGCAATAAAAATGAGGATGGCCAAGAGATGATCTAAATGGTCTGTTATAACTGTTTGCATACATTGTTACTAAATCTTGGAAAAACAATAATCGTTTTTCAAATGAGGAATGTGAAACTTAACTGATTCGCTTGCGGCGCAATGGTTGCTTAGTATACACCAAAAGCTGCCGCGATAAGAATATTCAAAACGGTCAAAATAAGACTGCCAAAAAGTGCTGGCGCAAATCCTTGTATTCGAAAACCCGGCGCCAGGGCGGCAGCCAGCCAAAGCATTAGTGCATTGATCACGAATAAGAACAATCCAAGGGTTACAATGGTAATTGGTATGGTGAAAATTATCATCACCGGGCGAATTACGGCGTTGACTACACCAAGTATCATTGCCGCCAGGAAGGCCGAGCCCCATCCATCGATTTGGATGCCTTTTACCATATTGGACACTAGCAATAACAATGCCGCCGTAATAACAAGATGTGCGATTAATTCCAGCATGGGCTAATTTTGGTCTAAGTTGTAATCTATGATACTTACAATTTCACCAAAATTACATTTAAATTATTGTATAGTTGAGTTATGTTAAGGAAATTGTTGTTTAAGATACGATAATTATTTTATGAGTTTGTAGTCGACTAATTCATCTATCGCGAGACCACAAAAATGAACGCCGAATCCACCTCTACAACATCACAAATCGAGAAAATATGGCTTAAAATGTATCCCAAGGGTATACCGGCAGAGGTTGATGTCAATGCCTACTCTTCCATAGTCGATGTGCTGGAACACAGCACACAGCAATTTCGACAACGGCCTTCGTTTGTCAATTTGGGTACCCAATTGACGTATGGTGACCTTGGGGATAAAACGCTCGAGTTTGCCACCTATTTGCAACAGGAGTTGGGATTGCGCAAGGGCGACAAACTAGCCATAATGATGCCGAATCTTTTGCAATATCCTATCGCGTTGTTTGGTGCACTACGCGCAGGCCTTACGGTCACCAACGTAAATCCGCTGTACACACCTCGAGAATTGAAACATCAGCTTGTCGACTCCGGTGCAACCGCCATCGTTATATTGGAAAATTTCTGTGACAAGTTATCGCAAGTGCTCGCGGATACTCAGGTGAAAACGGTATTTACCACTCGTATTGGTGACATGCTCAGTTTTCCAAAGTCAATGATAGTGAATTTTGTGGTTAAACATGTTAAAAAGATGGTGCCATCTTATAGGCTGTCGAGCACTATCAACTTTAACCATGCTCTTCAAATTGGCAGGCAACGCAAATTCCAGCCGGTAGAAATCAACAATCAAGATATCGCGTTTATCCAGTACACTGCGGGCACCACAGGCGTGGCTAAAGGGGTTTTGCTCACACACGGCAACATCGTTGCGAATCTGCAACAGACTTCCGCATGGATTGGTCCATTTATAGAAGAAGGTAAAGAGGTCATTATTACGCCATTACCTCTCTATCACATATTTTCCTTAACGGCGAACTGCCTGCTATTTATGAAAATCGGGGCGATGATCTGCTTAATAACCAACCCGCGGGATTTTAAAGGGTTTGTTAACGAATTAAAGAAAGTTCCTTTTAGTGCCATAACAGGAGTAAATACATTATTTAATGCCTTACTAAACACCCCAGGTTTTTCCGCTCTGGATTTTTCTAAGTTAAAAATAACCATAGGTGGCGGTATGGCGGTGCAACGATCCGTTGCCGAACGATGGAAATCGGTCACTGGACAAACTTTAATTGAAGCCTATGGCTTGACCGAAACATCACCTGGCGTATGTATCAATCCTATTGATTTACCGGAATACAACGGAAATATAGGCTTACCACTTCCCTCCACTGAATGCTCCATACAAGACGATGACGGAAAAATATTGCCAATTGGAGAAGTGGGGGAGCTGTGTGTGCGTGGCCCCCAAGTGATGCAGGGATATCTAAACCGGCCGGAACAAACCGACGCCGTGCTGAAACCAGATGGATGGTTTCATACGGGCGACATGGCGACCATTGACGAGAAAGGATTCGTCAAAATACTGGAACGTAAGGATGATATGATTGTAGTGTCCGGATTCAACGTCTATCCGAACGAAATAGAAAATGTTGCTGCCGAACTCCCGAGTGTGCTGGAGTCGGCCGCTATAGGGGTGCCGGATGAAAAGTCTGGACAAGTCGTAAAAATATTCGTGGTAAAAAAAGATCCGGCGTTAACCGAAGACGAATTAATTCAACATTGCAAAACAGAGCTTGCCGCATACAAAGTTCCGAAACTCGTGGAATTCAGAGACTCTTTGCCTAAGTCTAATGTGGGTAAGATATTGCGCAGAGAGCTGCGCTAGTTGCGCAGTATTACTGCGAACGATTGACAGTAGGCGAAAATTTGCGGCTCACATATATATAATTTTCCGCAATTCTGAATTAACGGGATATATATCTTCTTTTGGAACTGACAGTTTATTCAGTTCTCCAGACTTCAATAAATGCCATTGCTCTGATACATAGTCAGAAATATCTTCGATTTTGAGTATGCCTTCACCTTTAAAAGGTACCAAAAATTCATTTCTTAGCCCCAATTGAATTGCTCTGCGTTCCAAAGGTTTTCCAAAAGGATCATGGTCTGGATCCCATTGCAGTCGCACATTGGTTTTCAACAAATGTTGTTTCCAATCGTTCTTTGGTAGTCTATTAATATTTGTAGAAGGAAACGCATTTAGTAGAATGCGGTTAAAAAAATTTCGTCTTAAATAGATTGCTAATGCTATTTCTTGTCCCACTTTTTTACCCCATCCTGACCTGTACATCATCCACAAAAAGTTTGGTTTAATCCAACTCATCCTTGTAAAGCTAAACGCTCCGCCAAAATATTGATGTTTTGCGGCAAACAAGCCAATTTCAGGCCTATAAGCTTGATAGACAACGACGTAATCGTCAGCGTATTGTGCGAGAATATGCTTTCCTTCTTTAGGCTAACTTTCTTTTTGCACTGTATAGTATTCTGTCTAGAGTTTAGAGCGAACTAACCCGTTCAAGCGGTGTAAAAACAGCTCGACTCGAATCGTTGCCTCATTAATATTTCTAGTTTTACGCCGCTT
>Ga0111150_1075_pt1 | contig 10793 bp, 8 predicted proteins | sample DeeMarSeWOR28_12_FD_80256 | JGI IMG/M metagenome (GOLD analysis project Ga0111150, IMG submission 80256) | Gammaproteobacteria bacterium SG8_11 | reverse complement strand
TGGGAGTGAACATTAAATGGATGGTCACCATCATCATCAACATAGTAAAGACATGACTCATGGTCATATGCATGACAGGTCACATCATCATCATGAACATCATAACCATCACTCTCATCACGCCCATATGGTAGAGGATTTCCGCAAGCGATTCTGGATTTCGCTGATTCTTACTGTTCCCATTCTGATGCTTTCGCCAATGATCCAGGGTTTTTTTGGGTTAGGGGACCGTCTGCGCTTTCCCGGCGATTTATTCCTCAATTTCCTGTTTTCTAGCGCGGTGTTCTTCTACGGCGGCTGGCCATTCCTCAAGGGATTATTTGATGAAGTGAAAGACAAAAATCCGGGCATGATGACCCTGATTGCTCTAGCAATTTCAGTGGCTTATTTTTATAGCTCTGCGGTGGTATTTGGCGTCAAGGGAAAAATCTTCTTCTGGGAACTGGCAACCTTGATCGACATTATGCTGCTGGGTCACTGGATTGAAATGAAATCGGTGATGGGTGCTTCCCGAGCTCTGGAGGAACTCGCAAAGCTGATGCCTTCCGAAGCGCATAAAGTGATGTCGGATGGCAGTATGCAGGATGTTCCGCTGGAGGAGCTTCGTTCCGGTGATAAAGTGCTCATCAAACCCGGAGAGAAGATTCCAGCCGATGGCAAAGTGATGGAGGGTGAAACATCCGTCAATGAAGCGATGATTACCGGCGAATCAAGACCGGTTTCGAAAAAAGCACACGGAAAAGTCATTGGCGGCGCCATCAATGGAGAAGGCTCCATTACTATTGAAGTGGAAAAGACCGGCAAGGATTCATTTATTTCTCAAGTTATTGAATTAGTGCAGCAGGCGCAGGCAAGCAAATCCCGCACACAGGATCTCGCCAACCGGGCTGCTCTTTGGCTGACTATCATTGCCATCTCCGCCGGTGCGATTACCATGTTCATTTGGTTAGCAATTGTCCACCAGGATTTTGTTTTCGCTCTGGAGCGCACCGTCACAGTGATGGTAATTACCTGTCCCCACGCTCTCGGATTGGCAGTGCCGCTGGTGGTGGCGGTTTCGACTGCCATTTCGGCTCGCAACGGACTGCTCATCCGCAACCGCGCCGCTTTTGAAAAAGCACGCAATCTTCAGGCGATCATTTTTGATAAAACCGGCACTCTCACGGAAGGTAAATTTGGGGTTACCGATATTGTAGCTCTAAATGTCGCTCTGGATGAATCCCAATTGTTGAGTTATGCCGCTTCCGTGGAACAGAATTCCGAACATCCCATTGCCAAAGCAATTATCAATTCTGCTGAGAGAACTATGAAGGTTGCAGAGTTCAAAGCTATCCGGGGAAAAGGAGCGCAGGGAAGAGTGGAAGGCAAAGAAATAAAAGTGGTGAGTCCTGGTTATTTAAGAGAGAATAAAATCAAATTTAAGAATGGAAAGATTGATAAACTGAATGTTCAGGGCAAAACGGTGGTTTTTGTGCTGGTGGATGGTAAACTGCACGGCGCGATTGCTCTGGCGGATATTATCCGCAAGGAATCCCGGGAAACCATTGCACGATTAAAGCAGATGGGCATTCAGGCGATGATGCTGACCGGCGACAACAAACAGGTTGCTGAATATGTGGCAAAAGAACTGGCGCTGGACGATTATTTTGCCGAAGTGCTGCCTGATCAAAAAGCGCAGAAGGTGAAGGAAGTACAATCACGCGGGCTGATTGTAGCCATGACCGGCGACGGAGTGAATGACGCTCCGGCGCTGGCACAGGCAGATGTGGGCATCGCTATCGGCGCCGGAACGGATGTGGCTGTTGAAACTGCCGACATCGTGCTGGTGCGCAGCAATCCTATCGATGTAATTGACATCATTGCATTGGCAAAAGCCACTTATCGCAAGATGGTGCAGAACCTCGCTTGGGCAACCGGATATAATGCCTTCGCTATTCCGCTGGCAGCAGGGGTGCTGTTCAGCTACGGTATTATCCTAAGTCCGGCCATGGGCGCTGTGCTGATGTCATTGAGTACAGTGATTGTGGCAATCAACGCCAGGATTTTGAAGGTGGGGAAGTAGTGTTTTGGCAGGATTTTAAGGATGGGCCGGATGATATTATGGTTAAAAGAACTTTAGAGAGTATTCGCAGAATAGTCAGCCACGTCGCGAAAGTGGAGGAGATTTAGCATCACCACTTCACCAGTAATATTGCGAGCAAATAGGGCCGCCCCTGCCTCCTGCGTAACTTCCAGGGAACGTTCTGTAATGTAGTGTCCTCTTTCTCCTTCATGGCTCAGTGCAGAGACTGATACCTTTTTTTCCATTGATTGGTCATAGCGCTCTTAGAGAGTCACGATGGAATACCCTTCTTTCTCCAGCTTACCAATCCACATTTCCAGGAGAACATGTAGTTCTTCAGCAGGATTTGTTTGGGGGTTCTCTTTGTGATCAAGCACGTCAAGCACTTCAAAATCAAAAGCCGACTCTCCAAACAAGCTCCATGCTTCCTGCAATTCCCTGTTTCGATGACTCCCGAATCTTAGTTCAAATTTGTGTCTGTTGATTTTGGCCGCGAGATCGGTACCGAAACCGATATATACTTTATCGTCTCGAGTACTTGTGATCCTATACACTCCCATGGGCCGCTTAGCCTCTTTGTATGCCCTCTTCATCGCTGATTTGTCCATTCTTGTCTTCCCTTATTTGTCTTAAAAACATAACGATCCTGCTAACCTGACGACGGACGGATTGAGACAAAACTATTCAAACAAACGAAACTTGATAAACCACAATACTGCTCAAAGCCGCCAAACCCCACCGTCCAGCTTGAGCAAATGGATTAGATGCATAAATACGCCCGGCTATTAGAACGACAGTGAGTATTGAAGAAACAAAGTGCGATCCGAATCCATACGGATACTGACTCTGCCGGGCAAGTAGACTCGCTGCCATCTTTCTCCTGGCAATATCGCGCCCACAGCTCCGCCAATAAGCATGCCAGGGATTCCGAAAACCGCCACAGCGCCAAACAACCTCAGAGTCGAGGTTGTATTGCTGAATAGCTTAGCAAAAGGACCGCCATCTACGTTAACGTCATTCCAAGTCGCTACCGCATATATTCCGCCAATTAGCCCTCCAATACTGCCACCGATAGCTGCCCCTCTGATCGCACCCCAACCAGTCGACCTCCGAACCCTTACATCGACTCTCTCCACCTGGTCAAAGGCTATCCGCCGCAGCCCACTACTATTCTGACCTGATACAATCAGGCTATCCGCACTAATGCGGTGCAAAACACATTCGGTGCGAAACCCCGCTCTCTGAATGCGAAGACGTCTTCCCGGTTCGAGTTCTTGTTCCGTTTCGGCATTGATCTCCGTCGTAAATAGAAGAAGTATCGCTGCGGTAAGGGCTGTGATTTGCATGAGCCTACCAAGCTGTGACATAACTCTGTGGGAATTCATTCCTATTACTCTTTGCTGTGTTTTTATAGTCTGAACCTGACGATTTTGAGATAATCCTTGAGCCTGACAGGGAAGTGAGCGAGTGTCGTGGTGAGCGGTGCGGTGAGTGAGCTAAAAAGCCTCAAAGGTTTACCTCACTTTAATTATGAATACTTTTATCTATGTATTTTTATATTACCGTTTTTTAGATAAGTGTCAATAGGTAAGAAAATTACTGAGCTGCAACCTATTAAATCAAAGATTTAAAATCTCTAATTCAAACTCATCAAATTCCTTATGCATCGTATCCAGGACGGAACAGTTTTAAGTATGTCGCTATAACCTGCAAAGTTTAAATACTATTTAGACTTCAATAAAAACAGGAAGTACATTTGACCGCCCTTAATGTTACTTCATCAACACCATCTTCTTCACTTCAACGAAGTCACCTGCTTCAAACTTGTACAAATAAACCCCACTCGCCAACTCTCCCGCATCCCACTCGTATTTATGTTTTCCAGCGGGCAGTTTGGCTGAAACCAATGTAGCCACCTCTTCACCTAAAATATTGTAAATCTTTAGGAACACAAACTCTGTGTGGGGCAGTGCAAATTCAATTGTTGTGTTAGGATTGAAGGGGTTGGGGTAGTTCTGAAACAACTCAAATTTGTCTGGTATTTCGCTATTATTTTTATTATCGAGAGATAGAATTACATTTAGACCCTGCAATTCTATTGCTTCATAAAATTTGTTTATTTCAATGTTTGAATAAGTGTCAACAATTTCGGAGGGCCACTTGATAATTAGTGAATCCACAACCGATCCATCTCCCAAACCAAATTCGATATTAAAACTATTTTGGGCATTGAATCCGGTTTGGCCACAAATTTCTCTAACTTGCCACACAGCCGTGCCATTGATTGTAGATTTAGCTTTTACTCTGGCACCAATAGCAGAGGTGTTGGATATTGTTCCGACACATTTTATGTTAATCCAGTTATTATTAAACATGCCATTGTTTCGATATAAGCAGTTACTTTGGCTAGGGATAGCACCATTGGGGACAAAGAGATCCAGGTAACCGTTATTGTCGTAGTCCGCCCAGGTGGCTCCATTGGAGCGGCCTCCATCGTTGACCAGATCACCTGTGGTTATTTTGGTGAAGGAACCGTCACCGTTGTTTGAATAAAAAAAGTTATTCTGGTTGTAGTCGTTGGTTACATATAGATCAAGGTCGCCGTCGTTATCATAATCTCCCCAACTTCCCCCAACCGAATGTCCACCATCGTTAACAACAGGCCCGGAGGTTACTTTTGTAAAGGTGCCATATCCGTTATTTTGATAGAGAAAATTATTTTCATTATACCAATTTGCCACAAATAAATCAAAATCTAGATCGTTATCATAATCACCCCAGCTAACTCCCACCGAAATACCACCATCGTTCACCACCAGCCCGGTGTCGAGCTTGGTAAATGTTCCGTCTCCGTTATTCTGATACAGGAAGTTGTTAATAGCGACACCGTTAAAAGGATCGCTATTCGCCACAAAAAGGTCTAGATCGCCATCATTATCATAATCACACCAGCTGGAGCTCAGGGACTTTTCACCATCATTGACGATATCTCCGGTTGTTATTTTGATGAACGTTCCATCCCCATTACCCTTATAGAGAAAATTGTTTTCGCCCAGACTGGTAAAAGCGCCGTTGTCCACGAAAATATCCAGATTTCCATCATTGTCATAATCTGCTGTACTGGAGTTAAATGAATTGCCGCCATCGCTTACAATTGCTCCGGATGTTATTTTGGTAAATGTACCATCACCATTATTCAGGTATAAATGGTTATTTCTAGCGAAATAATTTTGCACAAACAGGTCAAGGTGACCATCATTGTTAAAATCACCAAAGCTTCCCCCCGAGGAAGTGCTGGTATCAGTGACTACGGGTCCGGTGGTAAGCGGGGTAAATGAACCGTCACCGTTATTCACAAAGAGAAGATTTGTTTTATCGTCCCAAGCATCCGGGACAAACAGATCGAGAAAATTGTCATTGTTAATATCACCCCAGGAAGAACCTTCCGAATATCGGTCATCATTCACGACCAGACCTGTGGTTATTTTGGTGAATGCCTGCGCTAAAAGATTTGTATTAATCAGAATAAAATAAATGAGCAAAAAAATAAAGTTTTTCAACCTGTTTTTCCTTCAATTCTAATGAATTTAATATTCTTTAAAATGACTATTACCTTTGCTTCGAAAAACCAAAATATATTCAATTAAGTTGAATAGAGGATATGAGACAATTGTCATGTATAAATTCACTCCCTTGCCCCCTCTCTTTTAAGAGAAGGAGAACTGATAAACCACTACGCACAAATGAATTAATTAGGGGTGAGTCAAGTGTTAAACACATTTTATACATATCATTACCTTCTGCACTTATAACCCATTCCCATTGCATATTCTGCGCAAGTAGAATAGTTGAAGGAATAAGAAGCAATACTGTTAAAATAAAATTCCGACTATTTTTCATTATCATAACAATTAAAAACTATAAAGATCAAACCGTTAAATTTTATTTTATCAAAACCATCTTCTTTACCTGAACAAAGTTGTCTGCTTGAATTCTGTACAGATAAACACCGCTGGCAAGACTACCAGCATCCCACTCATATTTGTATCTTCTGGCAGTTAATTTTTCTGAAACGAGCGTTGCTACCTCTTCACCTAAAATATTGTAAATCTTTAAAGTAACAAAATTAGATTGGGGTAATGCAAATTCAATGGTGGTTGTGGGATTAAATGGATTAGGATAATTTTGATAGAGATGAAAGTTTTTCACTACCCCTTCTTTCGGATTATCCTTAATCGGTGTTTGCGTCAGCACGCTACGATCATAGACAGACATTTCTGAAGAATCTTTTGTGCAAGAGAATCCCGCATTTTGCAAATAATTTTTCCAGGCTTCCAGGTTGTTGCGATATCTGCTACCTGGCCTATCGGGATCGGTATTATTGGGATTGATGGCGATTGGGGTTAGAATATATTTTGCGGCATACCAGGACACGGCAACCGGGTCGGTGGAAGCCAGAAGCATATCTGTCTTCACAACATCAAGAACGTTGGGGTCGCGGATACTGGTCCATGCAGCGTCCAGGATGATAAATTTTGGGTAGGTAACCGCCATTACCCGGGCAACAAGAGCATAGCTACCAAAAAAATATTGGTAATGCATTGATTGCCAGCCGCCATAGCGCGCGGTTGCGTATGCTGTGGTAAGCACTCCAATCCAATTTTTAACAGCAATTGTGGAGCCAGCCATCGAATGCGCTTTTAGTACCGGAAAGTCAATTATACAAAGCGAAGATGAATCATAAGCAGCCGCAAGGGAATCCCAAATACCATAGCGAAGCGAAATATAATAATTTTGGGAAGGCGAACGGAATTTCGGATAAGAAATTTTTGTAGAATTTTCATAGACATATCCGTCATTATAGTCGCCCGTAGAATATTCATTTGCTACCGCACTCCAGATGTAGTTCCAATCAAGATAATATACCGGATATCCTTTGGCATAAAATGTATTTACTACATCAGGAATAGACTGATTGGGATCTTCGGAATTATTATCATTTTGGTTAATTCCGGTGCCTATTTCCTGTGTATTATCACAAATTAAAATTTCACCGGAAAAACCATCAGGGTGCTGTAATATTTGCCATATTAATCCTTTAATGCGGTCGGTGCTGGTAGTGTTTCTACTGGTCCACTGGAAATTTCCCTTAATTATTACAATGTTATTGGCTCCCACAATGCCGGATGGATGGGTGGAAGTCTTATGCAAAAAAATATTTTTCACTTCCATCATTAAAAGTAGTGTATCAATGGCAGGATCGGGCAGGTATTCATCGGGGACGCTTGTATCGCCTGCGGCAAGCGAACCTGTTGTCGGCGGAACCGAATCCATTACAAAAACAGTGGAGATGGGATTATTAACTTCCCAGACAGGTAACGCTCCATTGGTTTTATCACCGGCACTGCTAAAATCCGGAATCACTCCAATAAACAAAACAATTCCTGCTATTAAAATAGCCATTCCAGAAAATCTAGCAAATTTTTTTAGTAACAAACTCCCGGCGAAAAAGGCTATTAAAGCCAAAATCCAGGAGGCAGCAAGAGGAAATGCGGCTTGCTGGCAGGGATATGTTAAGCGTTTAGGATTAGTTCCACTTCTAAGCAAGACCCATATAAATGCAAAAAATCCAATTATCCAGGACCATAAAGGGAGAGTTTTGAAATATTTCAGCGGTGAAATCATAATTCATCTCCTTATTTAGGTTACAAAGATAATTATGTTTTTAATCTACAAAAAAACTGATTTGATTAAAAGGGACTAACGCTCACAATAAGCGGCGGCCAAATCTGGATAGACATTCTTTCATGGCCGCGCCAGGCCGTCCGCTTGATTGTGTTGTTAGGGGCCACTTTTATTCAAGATAGTCTCTATTTGCTTTACATGATGCACGACATGGTCAGCCTGCATTTCAATGACAAAGCCTACCGGCACTCTTACGATTTCACCATTTGGTTCACGAAATCCTACCGATCTATTCCATCCATCCGGAACATGTTCAAGAAGCTGAAAAACATGGTTTCTGTTTGCCTGAAGCAGAGACAGCGATACATCAACAGAACGCTGCTTGTAAGCCCAACGATCAGCCCAGGTGTCCTGTGTTAGTGTGCGGTACCAATCGAGTGAGAACTCGGTTTGTTCGTTACCAAGCGCTTGTTTGATACATGTCTTCCAAAGATCATCGCCGTCTACAATGTGATGAACAATCTGTCGGATAGTCCAGCCACCTTTAGTGGGAGAAGTATCAAAATCAGCTTCATCTAAATCAGCAAGAGTACGCCTAAGCAATGCTGGCCCTTCCATGTATCGGGCGATGACAGAATCCTTGTTAGCCGGTGACTTCATTTCATACCTTTATTTTCTCTATGTAAATGAGTGGCGCCTAACGACCGGGCTCACTTGCGGCGGGAGATTTCAAGCACAGTCATTGATAAGCCAAATAACTTTAAACCGGCTGCCAGTTTTTTTCTTTCACTCAACAGTGTTATACAATTCATATTGTACGAATAATATTTCTCAGTACATTAGACAATATCAGATAGAATTTTATTATCCTGTACACGTTGAAGAACCAACCATTTAGAAGGGTATCTTAATTGAGTAGTTGTAATTCAAAGAAAACCTTCTTGATTCGGTCTGTCCTTCGCCGATCGCATATACGATCCTATAGCGACCCTTGGGCAGCCGTATCTTTTTAGTGCCAACAGCCGTAAAGATCATTTTATTGTTCATGTCATATATCGAATAATCCATATCGCTAAAATTGCAACGAATCCAAAGCGTATAAAGCTTGTCTAATGTAATTACACCAAGATCCCTGTTCGTCTTAAGCGCCAGGGTATCCGCGTAGGTTTGATATCCCTCCATTTTTAATTCGAGTATGATTGAATCTTTATTAAAAATATTTATTGCATCCGGCGTTTTCGCAGTGAGCACACTGTCTATCCATATGTCAGCTCCCTGCGGTTCTGTGTTCACGGTCAGTGTTTTGAAATCAAGTACAACGGGTATTGCTAAGGTCTCTGTCGCTCCGGGTTTCAGTGAAGTGAAATTACCGTATGGAAATAGACAATGTCCCGGTCGACTGTTTCAAAGGAATAGTTTCCGGGCCGTATATGATACAAGGTAGCCGGTACGATTACGGTATCCATGGGAGATGGTTGGGAAGATTGGTATTTCATGCCCACTTTGATGGAATCTTTTGTTTTTTCGGGCTCAAGCCGCATAATAATCTGGCCGGGTTGTTGGAGATAGTATCGGTAATATATCAATCCGGCGGCAACTATAAATAGTTCCAGAACCGCCAGCTGAAAGAATCCATTTCCAGATAAGGAGCCGAATGACCTGCCTGAATTGGTTGCGATTCCCGCCGAAAACAATATTAGGAAAATCAGAACAGAGATCCCGGCGGGTATCAGATAATTTTTCAACTCATCAAGTAGCATGGCGAGAAACATATTATCATACAGAGCGATCCCTATAATTACTACCAGAGAAGTTAAAAGGAAGAATACTGTAATAAATGATCGAAATTTCTTCATGATTGCTATCGTCCCTTATTAGAAGTAGTTAATTGTGCGCTTTCCAAATTGTACTGATTTTATTAAAATTTCGCCACTGAGTTTTAGTGCGATTCTTCATCTTTTTAATTCCTAACAAGTCATTCCACAGTTTCCAGATATCACCTAGGAATTTATATTTTTATTATTCGCGAACAAGAATATGATAGTTATCGGGAAAAATCTGACTTTAGATTAGGCTTCAAAGCATGGGTCATGTTTATTTGCAGAATTGAGAATAGAGTGCAAAAACTGGTTCAATTGTATTACTTAAGGTTGAGGGGTGGGGGTATGTCGAAAAAAAAGCAAAAGATTCCTTACTTCTGGGATGTCAAATGGCTTTGAAAATTCAAAAGCATAGGGTGGTAACCTCAAAAAATATCATATAAAATTTTAAAAAAGAGGTTGGCGCCTTTAAATTAATATCAGTACAAATCCTTTAAATGATGACATTTGGAAAAGAAAAATGAAAGGCAATTATCAAAATACTAGAAGAATTTGCTCAATCTATAAAAAAGGTTACTAATATTACACTTTTTATATTGCGGAAATGTCTAAAATTATTGGCTTTCACTAGGGAAAACCAAAAGGGTTGATATGAAACTCGTGAGAATTGGTTCGACCCTATAAAAAAGGCCCCTGGATGTACAGAAATTGAAACGATATGTGTAAGGGATTTGTAAAAGGGCAATAATCAACAATCACTCAGAAAACAAAGGGAATCTACCATAAAGGGGGAGGGGGTAATGGCAGATTCCCTATCTTCAAACACGCCAACCAATCCAATAGGAGGATTTATTAGCCTAAAGAATATATTATAGTTGAATAAATATTGCAATAGTAAAGGCCTGCGGAAGATATAAGTATCAGTGGGATGGTTAGTGGTGTATACTTCTATTGAATAGAAACAAAGCAGGGTATTGTGCAGATCCGCAAGCCGCTGCTGGTAAAATAATTTGGATTCCAGAAGACAAAATTTTTAGGAAGGGTATTGGCATAAGCTGCGATTTTTTTAGATTATTTCCCACAAGGAATCTTTTTAAAATATTGCTTTATCCCACGATAAAGCTAAATTGTAGGCTCAAGGCGATGACAAATTTATTATCCAGCTATTTTTTTTAGAGGAGAATCTTCCAATGAAAATTCTGCGAATAATATTACTTATACCAATG
>Ga0111150_1068_pt1 | contig 10823 bp, 10 predicted proteins | sample DeeMarSeWOR28_12_FD_80256 | JGI IMG/M metagenome (GOLD analysis project Ga0111150, IMG submission 80256) | Gammaproteobacteria bacterium SG8_11 | reverse complement strand
TTTCATCCGGGCAGCTCAGTACCGAACTCCACCATATGCGTGATGCCGGCTTTTTGTCCCAGGACCGTAGCGGCAGCAAGGTCGAATACCGGGCAAACACGAAACATCCCCTGTTTCCAGAGTTGCAGTCCATGGCCCGCAAGGCCCTTGGGATGGACAAGATACTGGAAAGTATTGTCGAGCGTCTCGGCAATCTCGAGATAGCGCTTTTACTGGACGAATATGCTCAGGGCAAAGACACCGGGATAGTTGATCTTGCGCTGGTGGGAGACATCAACAAGCAGAATCTAAATGATCTGGTAGAGAAAACCGAGCGCTACATTGAACGAAAAATCAGAACCCTGATTCTTACATCGCAGGAATATCTTGCCCTAAAAGCCTCGCTTGATTCGCGGCCGCACCTGGTGCTCTGGGAGCGCAAGGGCGAAACCGAAATTTCAGCGAAATCCTGATGTCGTTGTGTCTGCGTCACTTTACCGCGTAAACAAACATGGAATCGAATAATACGTACTCATTGGTAATCGAGGCAGTCCTCGTTCGTTACAAGCAAACCGTCATCGGTTTTTTATGGGCGATCTTGCGCCCCCTCCTGACCATGCTGGTGCTCGTCATTGTTTTTGGGAAGCTGGCGAAACTCCCTTCTGATGGTGTTCCTTATCCAATTCTGGTATTCGCCGCACTATTGCCCTGGCAGTTCTTTTCGAACGCCTTTACCGAGGCGGGCAATAGTCTGATTAGCAATTCAAATATGTTGTCGAAGGTCTACTTTCCGCGACTCGTGATTCCGACAAGCGCCGTTATTGTCAGTTTCATCGATTTTCTGATCTCGGGTTTGATTCTGGTTGGCTTAATGGTCTGGTATGGATTTTTTCCGGATTGGCGAATACTTACCCTGCCGCTTTTTATATTGATCGCATTTGCCGCAGCGATGGGTGCCGGTTTATGGATTGCGGCACTAAACGTTAAATATCGTGATTTTCGTTACATCATCCCGTTTATCGTTCAGTTTGGACTTTATGTGTCGCCCGTTGGGTTCAGCAGTGCAATAGTGCCAGAGCAGTGGCGTCTCTGGTATTCACTGAATCCCATGGTAGGAGTGATAGACGGTTTTCGTTGGGCGATTCTGGGGGCAGATAGCCAGATTTACTGGCAGGGATTTTCGCTGTCGATCACCCTGGTTGTTCTCATTTTCGTTTCGGGCATCGTTTTCTTTCGTAGAACCGAAAAAACGTTTGCCGATGTAATTTAGGGGTATCTGTGTCTGCCGTAATCAAAGTCGAGAACCTGTCCAAGCGCTACGTCATAGGGCACCAGAAGCAGGAGCGATATTCTGCCCTACGCGATGTGATCGCTGACAGCGCCAAAGGTATAGGGCGGAAGCTATTGAATTCCGTCAGTAGAAAAAAATCCCTGAATGGAGATGCAACCCGCGAAGAATTCTGGGCATTGAAAGATATAGACTTTGAAATTGATCAGGGTGATCGGGTTGGCATTATCGGGCGAAACGGAGCAGGAAAATCAACGTTGCTGAAGATTCTCAGCCGCATCACCGAGCCGACAACAGGTAAGGTCTCGATGAAAGGGCGCGTTGCCAGCCTGCTTGAGGTCGGCACGGGTTTTCATCCGGAATTGACTGGTCGGGAGAATATTTTTCTTAATGCCGCAATACTCGGAATGAGTAAAGCAGAAATCAAAAAAAAGTTTGATGAAATCGTCTACTTTGCAGGAATAGAACGTTTTCTAGATACACCGGTTAAACGGTATTCGAGCGGTATGTATGTACGTCTTGCATTCGCCGTAGCTGCCAACCTGGAGCCCGAAATACTGATCATTGACGAAGTGCTGGCTGTAGGAGATGCACAATTTCAGAAGAAGTGTATCGGGAAGATGGAAGAGGTAAGCAACGAAGGGCGGACAATTTTATTCGTTAGCCATAACATGGCAATGATTTCCAATTTGTGTCAGACGGGCATTTTGCTTGAGGGGGGACAGATTACTGCCGATGGTGAGGTGTCCAAAGTGATTCAGCACTATTACAAAGAATCGAACAACAGAAAAGAGTTGTCCAACCGGTCTGTCGGCAGTGAAGCTGTAGAACTTGTTGGTGTTGAGTTAATAGGCATGAACAGAAATATGGAAACAACTATTCATGATAAATTTACTATACGAATGCGGTACAAAATCAAGAAAAATATCGATGCGCGCTGCGTTCCGAATTTCCATTATTTTTCAGCCGATGGGAATTGCATCTTTGTATCTAACGCAAATGATATTTCCAAGATGCCGCCCGGTGTTTATAACGCGGACTGCAGGATACCGGGAGGGTTGCTCAACGAAGGGATCTACTTTGTTGGTGTTGCAGTCACCAGCTATTTTGACGCAGGAAACTATCGAGTGGAATTTTATGATCGCAACGCTTTAACATTTAATGTCATAGATCCTATGGATGAAAAATCCGATCGTTATGGCTACGTTGGGCCAGTACCGGGGGTGTTGCGGCCAAAGCTGGATTGGTGCGTTACGGGTGGTGAGATATGAAGACCGCTATTCTAGCAGGTGGATTCGGTACTCGCATAAACGAGGAATCCTCGGTACGCCCAAAACTGATGGTAGAAACCGGCGGCAAACCGATCTTGTGGCACATCATGAAGAGTTATGCTTCAGCGGGTTAAGTGAGAATTGGCGAATCAGAAATAATATGAAACCGTTTCTTTCAATACTTATTCCGACTAGAAATCGGGCAGCATATCTAAAGTATGCAATCCAGAGCGCCATTAATATACGGGCGGAGGATATCGAGATTATTGTTTCTGAAAACCATAGTTCAGATAGTAGTCTTGAAGTATGCAACTCTTTTAGTGACCCAAGGTTGAAGGTGATTAGGCCATCGTCCCCGGTGCCGATGCACGAGAATTGGGAATTCTTGTTAAAGGAAGCTCGTGGCGAATGGGTCACTTTCGTGGGTGATGATGACGCAGTGATGCCACATTGCGTCGATCATTTGAGATATTTATGTAAAAAATATCCTCAGGCTGAGGCGATATTGTCACCGAAGGCTTACTACTTTTGGGATGGCTGCCAAGAAGTGTATGGGGATTCAACCGTAAATATTTCAATTAAAGCCGGAGAGAAATGGCGGGACTCCAAGAAAGAATTAAAGCGGTGCTTGAATGGCGTTAATGATTATAGAAATTTGCCGGAAATGTACTCAGGGGGATTTCAGCGACGCACTCTGATCAACCGGGTTTTTCGGGCTCAAAACGGATTATATTTCAGATCAGTCACGCCAGATGCGTACTCGGCTTTAATGTCGGTAATATTTACCTATCAATTTCTTGAAACAGGCGTACCCATGGTATGGGTAGGTACATCCCCGCATCGCAATCTTGAATCTGATCAATTCTCACACAAAGATCGAAAGGCAGATTTTTGGGGAATGCACAGTGAAGACTCTTTGACAATCAATAGAAGTCTTGGCGATTTAGAGCAATTTACGTTTCCACTGGTATTCTTCGAGGCCTATATTTCGGCGTTCCCGTTGACATCTTACTCAGAATTATCCCTAGAAAAGGTTCGGTCTCTTTTTCTCGATGCGGTAAAAGAATTTAGAAGACATGGCAATGAGGCGGCAGTAGAAAAACTTGCTAGCAATCTTGGATTTAGTATTCCGTCCAGTAGAGACCTTGGTTCGACTGTTACCCGTTTATGCGATTACTTTTTTCGGAGGGTAGGCAGAATATTTAGGTTGGCCAAGGGTTATGCATTGGCAAAAATCGGAAGAGAAGCGTTTGCTCCAATTTATAGCTACCGTTCTACCTCGCAACAGACTCATCCAGATATACTCTCTTGCGACAGCCTGATATCTGAGGGTTATGAGCAGTGGTTGAAGAAGAACAGAATACAACAGACTAAGGGAAGTAGAGCTGAAATCTAAGCAGAATATTGCAGTATGAGAATAGATTAAAGCGAATGCGGAAATGTATAGATCGATAGAGATGTTCTGCACGAGGTGTCAGAAACTGATTCGCCTGTTGGGTGATATACCGGGTAGCGTGATGCCTTATCGTCCTAATAAAACACTATTTTTTTGCTTCATGAATAAGTCGCAAGTACAAGCCTGGTTGCTGCCGGCTAATTGATTCTGAAGCCAGGGTTGTTCTGATAAGGGCGAGGAGGAAAAGGGGTGTCGCGCATCGTCGAGAATGAAGGCCATTGTTCGAAGGGTTTGTAGAAAACAAAATGCTGAATCAAGTTAAGCGCTGGACCAATGTGGTATTAGTATGTATTGACCCATCAATCCTGTCTAGCTGAACATCATAGGACGTGACCGGGCATCCTGCGGCCAGATCAACTTTTCATGACAATTTGATATTTGAGGCGCCCGCTATATGAAGGTCGAGAATAGTTATAGGTGGAAAAGTTGTCCTCTGTGTATGTCGAGCGATATTTATCAAATAGGAGAATTGTCTTATACCGGCAAGATTAGTTTTTCCAGTGTAGAAATTGAGCTGAAAAACATCCCAGAAATGTGGAAGTGTCAGAGGTGCAGATCTGCGTTTGTTCAAAATATAGTAGCTGTAGAAACGGCGCGCTCGCTGTACTCAATGGGGCAGGCGGGCGCTCGTTGGCCAAGCAATGATTTTGATAAAATGAAGACCGACGTTGTAGTTCAAATCATAAAAAATATATTCAAGTCGGGTGGGTCTGTTCTTGATATTGGTTGCAATACGGGGGAACTTCTCGATTTAGCCCACGACTTTGGATGTGTAACGTCGGGTGTGGAATATTCTTCTTCAAGCAGAGCGAAACTGGCCAGCAAGGGTCACCAGGCGTACTCGATAGCCGAAGAAGCCCCGGGGGAATTTGAAGTAATTACTGCCTTTGATGTGGTTGAGCACTTGTATGATGTTCCCGCTTTCCTGTCGGATTGCGCCAATAAGCTGGCCGAAAATGGGCGGCTGGTCGTGATGACGGGAAATGTAGATTGTTTGAGTGCAAAATTGTCGGGGCCGCGGTGGTGGTACGCTCAATTTCCTGAACATATCGTTTTTCCATCAACAAAGTATTTTTCAGATTACTCTGGATTGAGAATTGAAAAAAGGATTTTGAGTTATGCGGCAAAAAGTTTTGAGTACCCAAAATATATGGGGCTTCTTGCTTTGCTGAACGCCTTGCTGGGAAGACGCAAATACACTGGATTGCCATCGATCGTTGCTGACCATGTTTTGATTGTTTTAAAGAAATGAAGCTTGTATATAAGATAGTCAATGGAGTCGGGCGGCAATTGATACGCTGGGCGGGGAAAAGGCGCCTTGGCCGAGTTGATAAGGAAATATTCAGCTATGACGACTGCCTGGCCACAGTACAGATAGTCAACAAATATCACCTGCCAGTAAGACTTTGTGACATCGGCGCGAATGCCGGCCACTGGAGCTACGTTATGCACCAGCTGAATCCTCGCTTGGAGGATGTAGTCATGTTTGAGCCCCAGGAAAAACTAATCGCGGGTTTGAAGGCATTGTCTTTGGCAAGAACAAAGATACACATATATCAGTGTGCGCTGGGTGATAGCGAACAGACCTTGTCTATTTCTGGAGGGACTCCGTCTGCGTCACTATTTGAAGCCGGTGATAATCAACACAAATTCTTCCCAGGCACTGTCAAAGAGGAAAGCGAGCAGGTTGAGGTAAGGATGCTGGATGAAGTATATAGAACTGACGGGCTGGCTTATCCGGATGTAATTAAAATGGATGTGCAAGGCTACGAATTAAACGTGTTGAAAGGAGCAAGAAATGTTCTTGCTCATGCTCGCTATCTGGTCATCGAGTTGTCTTTTCGTGAATTTTACGAGGGCCAAGCAGCACTTTGGGAATTGTGGCGATTTTTGGACGAAGAGCAATACATCATGGTTGATCACGGGTATGAGTTGCGTTCGCCACGCGCACCCTATGAGTTGCTACAGTTTGACGCGATATTTGTGAACAAGCGTTTCGAGAGGATATGAAACAAAAGCATATTGTTTTAGTCGATGGTTCATGGGTTGGTCACCACCCTACTTATATTAAAACGTTCATTAAGATACTGCTGGGCGCAGGTTATCAAGTCACTGTTCTATGTCCCGCTCCTGGGGAGGTGTCATTGTGGGTAGAAAGAAATGTCAGTTTGGAGCAATGTCGGTTCAAGGCTCATGATTTTTCTGACCATGATCCATGGTTTTGGAGATACATACCCAATAAGATTAGAAAAGCTTTATTGTCTTTGGCGCGTTGGTTTCATGTATCACAATCGTTAAAGAAATTAGTTTCTTCCACGGAAAAACCAGATTTGGTTTTTTTTGCGTGGCTAGACAGTTACTTATCTGGGCTTTCACCAGCACTTTTAATAGATTGGCTATTTCCTTATTTCTGGTCTGGGTTATATTTTCACCCCACCCATTATCGGGATGTAAAGAATAATGGGATTGTCAGGAAGAAGCTCTTTTCGCTCACAAGTCGTTTGATTGCCAAATCCAAATGGACCACTTCAGTAGCAGTGCTTGATGAAGGCGTCTTAAGCAAGTTGCACTCTAGTCTTCCTGGCAAACAAGTAATTTTGTTTCCTGATTTTGCGGACGAGATCCCCTGTGACGATCACTGCCGGTTAGCTAGGGAAATCGGGGAAAGAGCGAATGGCAGGAAAGTAATCGGTTTATTAGGAGGTTTATCTAAACGAAAAGGATTGTTAACGCTAATTAGGACCGTTGAGCAGTCAGGCGAAAGAAATTGGTATTTTGTTTTTGCCGGAGTATTTTTAGAAAAAACTTTTTCAAAAGAAGAATTAACTGAAATCAATATATTCTTCAATACACCAAGGGACAATTGCTACTTTCATCTCGAAAAGATACCGAATGATGCTCAGTTCAATGCGGTGTTAAATGCATGCAGCGTTATTTTTGCCATGTACGAAGACTTTCCTCATAGTAGCAATTTAGTTACGAAATCTGCTGCCTATGGTAAGAAAGTGTTAGTTAGCTCTGGCGGTTATATGGAAGAAGTAGTCAGGCGATATAATTTGGGTGAGGTTGTGCATACGAGAGACATCCAGTCAACGATAGGTGCTCTACATCGTTTAACTGCCAGAAATTCTTCGCACGAAAATATGTCTGGCATGGAGGAATACGCAAAAGCCCAGTCGCAAAAAAAACTCGAAAAAGTTCTTCTAAGTTTAGTAGAAACTTCTATAGACCGTGCCACCAGTATTGCAGCACAATAAATAGATCGGGCTAAAATATGGAGGGTATGTCTTGCGCGACTCAGCAGCGAAATGGTTGGCTTCTCTTGTATCAGAATATTTGTAAAATATACCTTATATTGATTATTGAAATGGGCTATTCGGAGAGTATTAATGCAGATTGTTGTATTTGGTGGTGATGGTTTTTGCGGGTGGCCTACAGCACTCCATCTATCCAGCTTGGGGCACGAAATAGTAATTGTCGATAATCTTTCGCGACGGAACATAGACAATGAGCTGGAAACTAATTCACTCACTCCGATTTCTCCGATGTCCACACGTATCAAAGCCTGGAAGGAGCTAACTGGGAATACTATCGAGTTCTACAATTTTGATATCGCGAAAGAATATGATCGTCTCCTGCATTTGTTTTACCACCATAAGCCGGATGCCGTCGTACATTTTGCCGAGCAGCGCGCAGCACCGTATTCGATGAAGTCCGAACGGCAAAAGCGCTATACTGTCTACAACAATTTGAATGCCACCCACAATATTCTATGCGCGATTGTCGACTCAGGCCTGGATGTGCATGTTGTTCATCTCGGAACTATGGGTGTGTACGGCTACGGAACGGCTGGGATGAAGATTCCGGAGGGTTATCTCAAGGTTCAGGTGGTCAATGATATGGGGGAAGTTTCGGAGCAGGACATCCTTTACCCAACCAATCCCGGGAGTATCTATCACCTGACCAAAACTCAAGATCAGCTATTTTTTGCTTATTACAACAAGAACGATTCTGTCCGCGTGACCGATTTGCACCAAGGGATTGTCTGGGGAACTAATACCAACGAGACCAACATGGACGAGCGATTGATTAATCGTTTTGACTATGACGGAGATTATGGAACCGTTCTCAATCGGTTTTTGATGCAAGCAGCAATCGGTCACCCTTTAACTGTACATGGAACCGGTGGACAAACTCGTGCTTTTATTCATATTCAGGACACCGCCAAATGTATCGAGCTAGCAATTAATAACCCGCCGACCAGGGGCGACAGGGTAAAAATCCACAATCAGATGACCGAAACACACCGGGTTCGTGATCTAGCCAACATGATTGCTGAAATGACCGGGGCCACCGTGAATAATATGCCCAATCCTCGCAATGAAGCAGCCGAGAACGATCTGCATGTGGAAAACAAATCGTTAGTGACTATGGGCCTGGATCCAATCACGTTGAACAAGGGGTTGATGCTGGAAGTGCACGAGATTGCAAGTAGGTATAAAGATAGGTGCGATGTCAGAAAAATTCCTGCAACTTCATTGTGGCGCCGGAACTGAAGTCCTTGGAAACTAGCCAGCGCGGTGCGCGTGAGTATGAGGACGGTTTTGGGGTTCCCATAGCGTTGTTCAATTTTAACCGGCCTGAATTGACGCGACGTGTCTTTGAGGTCGTCCGGGAAATCAGGCCGCGACGGTTGTTGCTGATTGCAGACGGACCGCGCAGATCAAATCCGGATGATGCTCATATGTGCGCTCAGGTTCGATCTGTTTTCGATGACATTGATTGGGAATGTGAGGTCTCTCGAAATTTCTCGGATTTCAATCTAGGCAGCTTCAAGAGGAACTCTAGCGGCCTAAATTGGGTATTTAATACTGTCGAGGAAGCCATCGTTCTCGAAGACGACTGTCTTCCATCGCCGTCGTTCTTTCGTTTTTGTGAAGAACTCCTTGAGCGATACCGGGACGATCCAAGAGTTGGAGTTATATCCGGAGACAACTTCGGTTTTCCAAAATCGTATTTTAGTAGTGATAGTTATTTTTTTTCCGCCTATGCGCTCACCTGGGGATGGGCTTCCTGGCGAAGAGTGTGGCGGCAAGTTGATCTGTCTATGTCGTGGTGGGAACCGAGGGAAGGAAAAAAAATGCTGCGCACTTCATTTCCGAATCCTCTGGAATGGCGCTACTGGTATGCGTTATATGAAAGAATCCACAGTGGTAAAATGAATAATGCCTGGGACTATCAGTTGATCCTTTCATCCCTCAGGCACTCTCAGTATTGTGTGGTTCCACGAGTCAATCTGGTTTCGAATGTCGGATTTGGCGACCAAGCCACACATTGTAGAGATGGCTCTTCACCGTTGCAGGCATTTCCGGTGAAGGAAATTACGTTTCCGCTGGCGCACCCTGCGGATGTAAGGCGCAGCGCTATAGTTGACCACGCAATTTTCCGTATACGGATACATCCGTCTTTTTGGCAACGTGTATGGAGCGATCTAGTCAGAATCCTCAAACGAGTCGGAAAGAAAATCACTTGACAGTTTTTTCATTACTCATAGTTATCTTGCCAGGGTGAGGGTTGATATGGCCTTGGATGAAGTAGTTTGCCCCGGTTGTGGCGAAACCGGGTCGCTGATTGGAAAGTTGCAGGGCAGCTATCTGTTTGCAGGGGTAGCTTACGACAATCCACTACCGAGCGGTTATCTGTATCGTTGTCCAAAGTGCTTTCTAAAATTCAGGTATCCGATACAGGATGCCGATGCTTACCGGCGTCTCTATGACGTACCTTTAACGTCGGCTTGGGGCGCTGAAGCATCGCGCAAGGATTGGGAAAAAATTGTAGAATATATACACAAGACTCTTCCGCAGGGCGGGAAGATTCTTGATTTCGGCTGCTACAGCGGGGGATTGCTAAAAATACTGGGTGAACGATACGAAAAATACGGCGTCGAGGTCAATCGATCCGCAGCAGACGTTGCCGTGAATCGTGGTCGAACCATGATTTGGCAGTCACTGGATGAAATACCTGATGAATTATACTTCGATGCGATTGTTGCCTCGGATGTTGTAGAGCATGTGCCAAACCCCGAATTGTTGATGTCGCAGTTAATGCAACTGTTGGGTAAGGATGGGGTGTTAATTGCAACTACCGGAGATGCCGACAATCCAATTTGGAAGATATTTGGGGCAAATTGGTGGTACTGCTTTATAGCGGAACACATTACGTTTATATCGAAGCGGTGGCTTGATTATTATTCTAGGGAGCATCAAGTAAAGATAGTGCGATTCGAAAAATTTCGTTATGTTCAGCTGGGGATGATGAGATATTTATTGGATGGGGCGCTAGTTCTTTTCTATGGAATTGCGCCGCGTTTATTCTTGAAAATGGGGAAAGTAGCGAAAAAGTTTTTGGCGCGCGGCGGAAAGGTCAGCCCAACAGGCCCAGGAATTAGTGCGGATCATATTTTTGTCGTGCTGACCCATCGGGGACGCTCGTAGAAGCACAGCTAACAATTACTGATCTCGCCCATGTAGCCGGGCGCGGCCTTATCATTGCAATCACACAAACGTCAATCAAAACAATGTGTAGTGATTCAGTGGAAAAGAACAATGAACGCTAGTTTCTAAATAAACGGCCAAAGATAAATAGGATAGTGTAGCGCGCCAGATTAAATGCTACGCCGACACCAGCAAGTAACGGTACCGGGTAATATCGAGAAAAAAGTGAATAAAGATCTTTCACGTTTCGGTGGGAGCGCCTGTCGGTAAACGTTCTCTTGAACTCTCTGAACGATAGTGCTTTAGGGCTACTTGCCAACGAGGTTTTTGTATCA
>Ga0111150_1050_pt1 | contig 11017 bp, 8 predicted proteins | sample DeeMarSeWOR28_12_FD_80256 | JGI IMG/M metagenome (GOLD analysis project Ga0111150, IMG submission 80256) | Gammaproteobacteria bacterium SG8_11 | reverse complement strand
GCATTCCTAAAACGCTCCAATCACTTGGTCGTCGTTACGTGCAATACTTTAATCGAAGCTATGGCCGCACTGGAACCCTATGGGAAGGTCGTTATGGCGAATAAGGGGTCAGACTCGAAATACTATCAACATTAGGCTAGAATCACTGCCTATTAAATTGGTGAAAGGAGTAGTGTGATGGCCCGACTTGCTCGCTTCTTTACATGACTTTATGTCATCAACATATGTTTTAAATAAAAGCAAAAATGTATAACAAGCCGTTTAAATCGCTGTGCAAAAAAGCGCACAGCTCGGACGCGCTTAAAGCGGCGCGCCGTTTAACTGGTCGATAAGAGGCGCCGTCCTGGCGCCACTTATCGCGGGGCTGATCGATGTGTGCAAAAACAAAGGATACGACATCGTTTAATGATAGGTATTGAATTCACGGCGGCGCTGAGGTCCACACGCACCATCATCTTCGCGATAAAGTATGCTGATTTTGATGCGTCATCGTTCCTACAGAAGCGCCGCCTATCCAGGGGCTCGAACGAGCTTCCGTCTAAATGGGTATACATACCCATTTAGGCGGAAAGTCGATCAGCCCCACGTTAGAAGGAAAAATATGTTTAAAGATACCGCAGAAGAATTTCGTTATGAAGAGAAGGGATCACTATTGGTTAGAGTGGGGATGGCTTTTTTTGGAATTATTTTTTTGTTTTTTCCATTTCTTATGCTCTCTATTATGGGCGGAATAAGTTTATTTACTTCAGGCAAGTTCGGCTTAGTAATCCTTTTTTTCATTTGCGTTTTGTTTGCCATTATTTTTTGTGGTTTTTGTTTTAAGGTTGCGTTTTTTGTTCCACGGCAGACCATTATTTTCAAAAAGGGAAAAAAGATTATCTATTATCTAACAAATCGACCCTTTAAAAAGCAAAGTAAGGAGATATACCAATTCTCCGATGTAAATAACCTTGAAGTTATTCAGAGTGATAGCAGTATGGATTTTCCAAGTTATTGGATTTCACTTTCAATTAATTCGGGGAGGACTTTTACGATAGGTCATTTTGATGAAAGAAGTGAAGCCGAAGAAAGAGCAGGTCAGATTGATCAGATCATTAATTTTCTGTAAAGAATATTAAAATTTCTAACATCTTCAAATGGGGTCAGCCATTAGCCTGAAAAGTGGTGAAGTGGCGAAAAGAATGGTAGACATTTTATCAGGCAGTGGTATTGAGCCTTGGAAGGATAATCCTAGGGTAAGCATCCGACGTAAACGCCGGACACTTACTCTGCGATTGCTGTTGTTGCCCATAGCCATAGCGTAAACATATCTATGCTGGCCTCCTCCAGTTTAAGATATGCCGGTTGACGGAAGACTGAGGGCGCAATTCCCTCAATTTCCCCCGTTCTCTACCTGGCTGGTGCAATGGGCATTTACCACCAAAACGCCGCAAAATATGACGCGCTGTCTTGCTCATAGCCCGTGACTCCTCGCGTTAAGTATTCACTGCCGGTCCATTGTTCCCACTCTTCTTGATATTCCTCGCTCGTCATACCATGACGCGCCGCAATCGCTGAGCTGAACGCCGGATACCAAATAGCCGAGAACCGAACCGCGCCATTATGGTTATACGCCTGAAGGTATACAAGTTGGCGTCCATCCGCATCATTCTGCTCGTATTCGTTTTGATATTCTGCAGGCGTCAGAAACGATTTTGCTCTCCATTTTCCAACACCGGATTTCTCATACAAGGCCGTGTAGCTTAAGTAGCCATTGATTGAAACCACTGAAATGTTGACTGGACGATATCCTTTCACGACCATCTGATCGAACTCTGCTTGATGCTCGGTCTCGGTTCTGCCATGATAAGCCACCTGGTCAGGCCCCGCCTGCCTGACGAATATAACCGCATAGCGAATGCGATTGTCTTGACGGTAGCTTTCCACTTGCAAGAGCCTGTAGCCTTGATTCGTCCAGTGATCAAATTCGTCTTGATATTGCGTTGATGTCAAACCATGTCGCGCCACCCACGGTGCAAACGCCGGGCGAAAAATGGCGTTGAAATAATTCACCCCCTGCACATCATAGCCGTCCACCCAAACGGGCATATAGCCGCAAGCGGTTATGTTTGTAAATATATTTTGAAAGTCGCTGGCTTTAATGCCATGTCTCGCTACTTCGGTATACCCTGAATCCGGGCTTGGCCAAATTAGCGAATCTTCCCATGGTAGCGCGTGCCCGTCCAACTCAGCCCAGGGCTCGGATGCCACGCTGGCCAAATCAATTTTTTCCCAATCAAGCGCCATGGAACAACCAAAATGCAGCGGCCTGAGATGGCTGTCCTTGCGCCCGTCAATATGCAGGTGCGGATTGCTGCTTTTGCCGGAATTGCCTATGCGCGCAAGCATGTCACCGGCTTGCACAGAATCGCCGGGCGCTACCTCGGCGCTATTTTGTTTCAAGTGCAGATAACGCACCACTTCATCGCCATAACGCACACGGATCATATTCGTACCGTTGCTGGCCGTGCCTCCACAATTATTGTAAGTAGGTAACCTGTCGGCTTTGTCATCAGTAACCAATTCAACAACGCCATCGGCGATCGCGTATATGGGCTTGTCCCATACTAACCAGTCTTCATTTTGGCACCCTGTTGTTCCCGGTATTATGCGCGACCAGCTATCGTCATCAGGATTCCATCCGCGCACACCTATGTCGTAGGCGAATCTCTCATTGCCCCCGTGCTTTCCCGTTACCCAGTCGCTATGCCCGGACCAATATTGTCCCGCATCGAGATCGCTCGATTTTCCAGGAAAGCGGTAACGTCCCTTAGGTGCGTCATTAGCATGCTTGGCGAGCTGCCGGTAGACTTCAGTGGGTTCAGGGTAACCGGAAAATTGTAGTACGAAGTTCACCGCCACTGGGGTAGGATGGGGAAGTCTAATCGTATAATTGTCATATTCTCCGTTGCCGTCGACGTAATCAGGATGATCTTGCAAGTGTATGGTTTCTTCAGATCCTGGATTGATGGTCACATTGACGTCAAAGTCGATGGGGAGAGCGAACGGAGGACCAAAAAATTCGACCGTTGCTTTTTCTAGCACAACTGCCCAGGCGCCGTTATTTTTAATGATTAATATTGGCGCGAGTTTCGCGCCGTCAGCACCGTTTTGCAGTGATTGCGCAATATGTGCGTAAACCAGTTTTCCATTTTCTTCGGGTTCAACATTTACCGAGACATTCGCTTGTTGCGCAATTTTGATTGGCAAGTCCGCGGCTCGTTGTTGAGCCATTGTTTGTGATAAATAGAAAAACGATAACAGTGTTAAAAGTAAGCAAAGATGGTTGGCGTTACGCACAGTTCGTCGTGTCATAATACTCTCCTTGTGTCATGATACGGTTGATATTCGATCACAAACTGGCTTATTTAATTTCTCCCTCTGTTTTTAGAGGTATTTGTCAATCGTGATCAATGAATTTATAAATTTATTAAAGCAAAGATAATTTACCCTAAATTGATCTTAGAATTACTCAAGTAAGTATGGTGCATTCATATAACATAAAACATATCCTGCGAGTTTGCTCAACAGTCATGTTGCAACCTATCATCGAACAGGTTACATATTGATTACTACTGCTTCCATATTAATTGCAGAAGGTAGGCGTTGATGAACAATATTGATATCGACTATTTTCTGGAGCCAAACGGCATGGGATAAAACGTCAAGTAAATTCACCTAGATCCTTACGGGATAATAACAGGGATGTATTGGGTTTATCGCTAGATAAAGGGGTCAGCCATTAGCCGTCTCCCGTCAAGTGTCCGAGCGAAAATAGTTTATCGCCAAAAGCAATAAATTTGATTGTTCGCAGCGACAGCGGTTTATAGTAACAGACGACGTAGCCTTTCATTCACCACTAATACCCGTTGGCAGAACAGCCTGCACCTCCCAGCAAACCCTATCCCAATCAGCCCGATGGCCATGAGAAACATGCTAGGAGGCTCAGGGACAGCTGCCTGATTTACCGTGATATCTGTAGAGGCAAGGATGTCAAAGCCACTGATTTCGTAAAACAAACCATAAAAGAATCCATCGTATGGCCCTTCAACCGATAAGGAATCGGTTCCTACCATATCGGCACTGAACGACAGGGTCGCCAGCAGCAGATTATCCGTAAAGTCGAGTCCGACCCCGGCAACATTATTCGGGTTGAACGGATCAGAGACATCCACAAATCCGCTTTCCACTGTATAACCGGTATAGGAGAAGATGGTGCCTGGGGTGACGACATCGAACCCGAACGCCAACAACTCCTCTCCAGAATTTTCACCATCAACCCAGACCTCCACATCGAAGGTCTCGCCCAGGGTAATATTGTTATCCAACACATTGAGTGTAACGAAGGCCCCTTGGGACTGCCCCATACCCAGGGTCAGGATCAAAGCCATTACTACAAGATATAGCCTTTTCATAGTTGTCTCCCTTTTGTTAACGTCTCTATTCATGGTCCATTACTGTGCGGCACGGTAGTAGCCATACCAGACACGGTAGTCATTGAAGGTGATGCAACTATCCGCATCATAGTTGGCATCCGGGTTGTAATCTGTATCACCTTCGCAGCTACGTAGTGCCGTCCACAGAATCACTCTGTCGTCGAAATCGACATCGCAGTCGCCATCCAGGTCGCCCGGAACTTGGTTGATAACACAACCGGAATCACAGGCATCGCCGATGCCATCTCCATCTGTATCGACTTGATTTGGGTTAGGGGTGTTGGGGCAGTTGTCCTGAGCACCAGGCACTGCGTCCCGATCACTGTCCGCCTCATGTTGAATATCCACGCATTGCGCTGCACCTAAAGAGTCTGTGTAGCAAATCCGCCAGGTCAATGCACCGCATGGGTCGTTGGGTGTCTGTGTCGTGAAGGCGATGGTATCTGTACTCAGCACCTCTGACATGGGCATCACCGTGCGGGGGCCGTCCGGGTCCAGATCATCATTAGGATGAGCGAAGCTTGCGCTGGGATCACTGACCGCTACTGCATCGGGTGGATTGAGGATCTCGGCAGTCAAATCATAGGCAAAGCCCCAGCCACCATTGATAAGCTTCACCTGCCAGGTATCGGCACTAACCACCTCACAACCCACTACCCGTGGATACGGTACGATCGGATAAGCCGGATGGGGAACGACATGCTCGACAAAATTGGTATCAATGCGGGATGGGGGTACGGCATCTGGAAAGATGATCGTGGCCACATTGCGTACTCGAGTACCCGGTGTGGCATCTGCACGTACAGCAGCACTGAAGCTGACACTACGGGGGGTCTGTGGTGGCACGACAGGGTCTGTCCAACGCAGCACACGGTTTGCGCTATCAAAGGTTCCACTGTTATTGATCACCAATGTTGAGGCGTCCAGGTCTTCGTCCAATACGTCAAGGATTTCGACATCATGGGCGTCCACACCACCGATATTTTCGTAGGTAATGGTATATGTCATCTGCTCACCGGCCTGGGTATAACCATAGCCTTTGGGATTTGTAGGCGGGATTGAAACCTTATAGTTTGGATCAGCCGGATTACAGATAGGGCCCTGCCCCCGGTTGTTTGGATCACAGCAGTACGAAGGCAATGACACGGTGATACCGTGGACTGTAGTCGTGCAATCTTTCGCAGCCAAATTGCCTAGACAAAGTACTCCTTCAGGGGGAGGAAATATGTCGCATGGACCATCGGGAAAATTCGGTGGTTCAGGCGGGGGGAAACAGCCACAGGGATCGCCCAACTCAGTACAATCCATACGGCCGTTGCAGTTATCATCCACCGTGTTACCGCAGATTTCCGCCTGTCCCTGACGTGAGGCGTCATCATAACGCGTTACACTCAACGACAGGTTGTTAGTAGCATTTGGCTCGATGGAACTCGAGGTCACACGGGCAACGTTCAGTAAACTGTAGCCACAACCGAAACGTGCCTCTCCTGCCGGCGCTTCGAAGGGTGGAATGCTGGTCGTTAGTGAAGCACCTGTATTGCCCAGTGATGAGAGATCACCCAGCGTCTGGGTAACCACGCGGCCGTCTGCCGATATTGTCGCCGAGGGTGAGGAGCTCAATAGCGAGGTCCCCGGGGAGAGAAAGTCGATCAGTTGCACGCCGTTGGCTACATCCGGCCCCAAGTTGTCGATGCTGAAAAGATAATTTAGTGAACCGTTGTTTTCAGTGGCTAAACCTGGGCCTGTCTTCTCGAGTGCGAGATCAGACTCATCGGTGGGTTGTGGCCCAGGAGCAGGGTCGAAACGTAATTCTTCCCAGGCTGCAGCCCAGCAGGCATCACTGAGTGTAACACTCTCGATCTCACCAATATTATCCGCACCAATCCATAGATCATTTTGTCCAATTGGGATCTGGTGTTGCTCGGTTCCAGCTGTACCGTTGAACTCGATGACACCACCACACTCACCCCACAGATAGTGGAAGGCCAGCACCGCAACCGGTGGATCTATGTTAAGGACTGTTCCTTCGGGGTAAGGAGAGAGGAGGACAAAATCACTGGCGAGTCCTATGCTTGAGTCTGTGGTGAATGTAAACGTTGTGCCGTTAGCACTGACCTCGAAGAACTGCTCGCCGTATGCAAGCCCGGAGGTGTCCAGCATGATGCTCGTGGCATTGTTCAGCGCTGGATCTGACGGATCGAAGAACAATCTGGCGTTTGCCGCTTGCGGCATGGCTAACACCAATGAGAGCAGAAGAGCTGCCAGTCCAACCCATCGCTGCGGTCTATCGCAACAACGAGTAAGCTCAGAGTTTTGATTGCGCAGATCGAGATATGCGAGAGGTGCCACAAATCCAGAGGTGTGCGAAGAACTCAATCTGTTCATGATCCTCCTCCTTTTTTAATCAATTATTTTTCATGATCCATTACTGTGCGGCTCGTATCTGTTTTACATTTATCGCACTGTGTATAACTATTCAGTTGTCAATATGCAATCGAATAAAGCCGGTTTTAGTTGTTCCGAAGTACTGCTATGATTTTTCGCAGGAGAATTTCCTAAATGAAATTTATATTAATACTTGAGAAAAGCACAATGACGTACATCAATCAGTTAGCTGACCCAATCGGAATAGTTTTCGGTTATGTCACGTGCATGTTTCTGGACGATGGTATGGTTCTTGACCGCTTCAGCTACCTCACCAAACTTTCCGGAGAAGTGTCACTTTTCGGAAAGCGGAAGAGTAATCGCGAATCTAGCTCCAGTCCCGTCGCGCGATCCTGCAGTGCTTTGCCGCGAGCTGTGTTTCTCAACCACATGGCAGCGCTCACAGGCCATAATTCCTTATACGCGTGAAATCGTGAAGCAGATCTTTCGGAAGAGGTGATTGGATTTTTCTTGCTTGAAGCAATAGCGGGCACACGGCGGTAGAGCGCACAACGTGGTAAGCAAGGCGCGCTCCCATTTCGCCGTAGTGATGTACTTCGTTGTACATCAAATCATTCAAGCGTGTCCCGCGCTTCGCTGCAGAAACTTGCCATTTCGTAATTATCAGCAGAGGAAGTAAGATATAAAATTATGGGTGATCTTAAAAGCGTCGGATATAGCGACTGGTTTAACAGCCGAGTGGATGATGACATGATCGCAATTCATGGTGTGGCTCGGGTGGTTTCTGTGCATAAAGATAGCTACACCGTGACTAAGGGAGGGGAAGAGATATTTGCTGAGTTGTCAGGAAACCTTCTTTACCGCACCGAATCCGCAAGCGATCTTCCTACTACGGGTGACTGGGTATATGCCGATTTTTTCGACGATGATACCCATGCCATTATATATGGCGTCTACCCAAGAAAGACTCTTTTGAAGAGAAAGGTGGCTGGAAAGGTTGTGGATTTTCAGCTGATCGCTGCAAATATTGATGTTGCCTTCATTATTCAATCTTTGAATGAGAATTTTAATCTACGAAGGTTGGAGCGCTATTTGGTTATGGTCAATGAAAGTGGGATTGAGCCTGTTATTTTATTAAGCAAGTGCGATCTTATGTCCAAGGAGGAAATTGATGAAATTAAGAAAAAAGTTTTGGGTGTCGCTCCTCATGTTGTAGTGATGGAGTTTAGCAATTTAACTCAGGACAATGTGGGCTCAATTATTAGCTTGCTAAAGCACGGGTCTACCTATTGCTTGTTAGGTTCATCCGGGGTTGGCAAAACCACCTTGCTGAATAGCATAATAGGGAATGAAAAATTTGAAACCCAGTCAGTAAGCAAAATTCAAAGCAAGGGTCGGCACACCACGACAAGCCGTCAATTAGTTCGCTTAGAGACCGGGGCGATGATAATAGATACTCCGGGAATGAGAGAGCTTGGCAGTTTATCCGTAGACGATGGCATGGAAGAGACCTTTTCAGAGATACTGGAGCTTTCACAAAATTGCAAATTTTCTAACTGTTCCCATACTAATGAAAAAGGTTGTGCAATTTTGGCTGCCATACAGGCCGGAGACCTGTCCGAACAACGCTATCAAAATTATCTGAAGATGAAGAAAGAGTCCGAATTCAATCAAATGTCCTATGTGGAAAAAAGGAAGAAGGATAAGAGTTTTGGCAAGTTTGTTAAAATGACCATGAAGAATAAGAAGAGATAGTTTTAATCACTTCACAAAGCGCTATAATTCTTTCTGAGGGCAACAATCCTGATATTTGGTGTGGTTCCAAATAAAACGTACACGAGAAACTATTATGGAAAAACTAGTCAAAGGCTTTCTGAAATTTCGTAACAAGGTGTTCGAGGAAAAGAGAGAGCTCTTCACCAGGCTCTCAAGCACACAGTCGCCGCGCGCGTTGTTTATCACCTGCTCAGACTCACGCGTCGATCCGACACTGCTGACCCAAACCGATCCTGGCGAACTCTTTATTCTGAGAAACGCAGGGAATATGGTTCCACCTTACGGATCCATGCAGGGCGGCAGTACGGCGACCATTGAATATGCAATGGCCGTTTTGAAAGTGCCCCATATCATTGTTTGTGGCCATACTGATTGCGGGGTCATGAAAGCGTTGTTGCATCCGGAAGAGGTGAAGGAATTGCCTGCGGTACGTGCTTGGGTTGGACAGGCAGAGACCACGCGACGCATCATGCGGGAGCATCATGTGAACTGTGTTGACGACGAGCAATTGATTGTCACGACACAGGAAAATGTTCGTTCGCAACTCGACAATCTGCGTACTCATCCATCAGTCGCGCTGCAACTTCGCAAAGGAAAAGTGGAGTTACATGGATGGGTGTATTCAATATCGACCGGCGACATTTGGGTCTATGATTTTAATACGGAGGCCTTCGTTCCATTGACGGAGCATGATGCTTAGTAGAAATGGGATCAGAAATCTGATGTATCGAGAAACGTGTGAAAAAATAGTCTGGCAGGCGAACTAGCCCCAAACCAAGTGGAAGACTAAAGAAGAATGAAGATTTGGAATGGTGATTCGAGTTTAACCCTAATTATTTTCGAATAAATTTCGATAAGAAAATGGCACTTCACGAACTTATTTACGTAAGTATGGCAACGCGGGAAATGTCATTGGATGATCTGACAGACCTGCTGGACCAATCTCACCAGAAAAACGCCAGGCTGCATATCTCGGGATTACTGGTCTATCACAATAAAGAATTTATGCAATTGTTAGAGGGAAACAAGGAGGACATTTTTTCCTTATACGACTCTATTTGCAGAGACGATCGCAATACACAAAATTATTTACTGTGGGATGGGCCTATTCAGCAAAGGTCTTTTGCGAATTGGTCTATGGCTTTTCTCGCCCCAGGAGAATTATCCCTTGAAGGGAATCCGGCGTACTCTACCTTCCTCCAATATGGGCTTAGACAACAAGCCATGAGAACACCAAAAACAGTGGGTAAGTCATTTCTGACATCACTGAGAGATGATTTTCTAGGAAAATGATGTTGTTGCAGAGAATGTCAGGTTGCAAGTAGCGATGAAAGGACAACAAATAAATCCTAGAAAAAATATCTGAAAGCTAAACTAGTGACAGCGTTAGCCTAGAGCGATAAGCGCATTGGACATTCATCGATGTATAGGGATTCAATGGTCTTGGATTTATTAAAGATACCGATTTGCCAAAAATACTTATAACCTCTTATGTGGTTGGCTATGAGGTTTAGGTGGAAAATGCGATGGGCGCCGCTTAACAAGGGCGTTCATATATCCCTGATTTCCCGCTCCTGATATTCCCGCCTTTTTCACCGAATTACCCGTTTGTTGGGGCTAAAATAAAAAAGGGTCAGTCTCGAAATAAATTCAGCGTTAGGCTAAAATCACCGCTTATATAAATGGTGAAAGGAGTAGTGCGATGGCTCGTCTTGCTCGATTCTTTATAAAAGATCAACCTCAGCACATTATTCAGCGAGGAAATAACAAAGATGTAATTTTTGCTCATGAAGCTGACTATCAATCCTATCTTGAATATTTAGCCGAGGCGGCTGAAGCCAATGAACTGAAAATCCACGCCTATGTATTGATGACAAATCATGTGCATTTGCTGGCCTCGCCGTTACACGAGCAAAGCATCCCTAAAACGCTCCAATCACTTGGCCGTCGTTACGTGCAATACTTTAATCGAAGCTACGGCCGCACAGGAACCCTATGGGAAGGTCGATATCGGGCTACACTTATCGATAGTGATCAATATTTATTCGCTTGTATGCGTTACATTGAACTTAACCCAATTCGGGCAAATATGGTAAGGCATCCTAAAAACTATCCCTGGTCAAGTTATCACCATAACGCAAATGGGAAAGCTGATGCATTGCTTACCCCTCATAATCTATACTTGTCGTTAAGTAAAGATGAAGCCAATCGTCAGGCAAAGTATGCAGCGTTATTTAAAGACCGTTTGAGCCAGCTCGAACTTGAATCGATTCGAGCTGCAACCAATAAGGCTTGGGTGCTGGGCTCAGAAAAATTCAAGAAACGTGTAGAAAAATTATCCGGTAGACGAACAAGCCCTAAACCAAGGGGGAGGCCAAAGA
>Ga0111150_1048_pt1 | contig 11338 bp, 9 predicted proteins | sample DeeMarSeWOR28_12_FD_80256 | JGI IMG/M metagenome (GOLD analysis project Ga0111150, IMG submission 80256) | Gammaproteobacteria bacterium SG8_11 | reverse complement strand
CGGCCGCCCCACGCCGGTGGAACGGGTGATGATTTGCCCGCCGGAATCGCGCATCGGGCCATTAAGTGACAGCGAGCGCAGTGAACATCTTAGCCGTTCGCCGCTAAAAGGCCGTTATGATACCGTAGTGGACCGGGAATCGGCTTACGAGTTACTCAAACAGCGCGCCGATGTGGAAGCCAAATCAACCGCGTCGACGGCCCGCTCTTCCAAAAACTCCCGCGGACCGGGACGCCCCCGCCAATCGGTATTAGAAGCGATGACCAAGAGTGCAGTTCGCTCCATAGGCAGTTCGCTAGGCAGACAAATCGTGCGCGGCATCTTGGGATCATTATTAGGTAAAAGCCGTTGATTTTATTATACGAAATTAAAAGTTGGCTGACCGAAATGTCGTCTTAGTTTTGAGTCTAACCATTTTTTCTATTCATAGCACGACTTAGATTTCTTAGTGGCCTTTCCAGTAACATAGGGGCGTGTTGCCACATGTTTCGCTCTAATGCACTAAGGCGTGAAAGCCATACCGTGGTATCCGATACAACTGGGCACGGAGATGGATTTGAGAAAATTGTAGCTATCATCGTATACGTCTACCGCTGCCGGAGACTGCAAACAATTCGTTCCGATATAGAGTTTGTTTTGGCGATAATTATATTCAATGGCTATACCCCAAGACGGCCGCGATATGTTGTCAACAATGGTGTTGTTCACGTATTCAAAAATATTAATAAGCCCGCTTCTGTGCCAGACGTACATATGTAAACCTGCAGGATTCACGGCCAGAGCAGAGATAGATCCGTTGGCCGGCAAGCTAATGGGACCTTCGGCAACCGCGCCGGTTACCGAAGAGATATTGATAAACTCCGCGCTATAAGTAGTGGATGCCCCGGTCGAGCAATCGTTGCCCACAATCATGCGGTAAGTAATTGTGCGATAGGCCACTTCCCTAGGGCAATCACCGATACCGGTCAGCGTTGTTAGGATGTCGGTGGCGGTGTCCAATGACATAACCGAACCGGGCCGTCCATTGGAGGGGCTTGCTTCGTTGACGATGAACACTCTTCCCTGAGAATTGATTTTAATCGCCGCGTCACTGGGAAACTCGCCCAGCGTAAGAGTGTTTATTACCGTGTTGTTACTTGGGTTGATAATGGAAAGCGTGCCGTTACCGCCACCGGAATTGATATTGACTACATAAATTTTGTCGGGTGTGTTGTTAAAGCTATCTGTATACGACAGTACGGTGCCCGGGCCATTACCAACCGAAATGGTGTTCGTCACAGTGTGGGTTGTCAAATCCAGCCGGGAGACCGTATCCGTCGCGGAATGCGCTATGAAAGCGTACAAAGGCTGTGCGGGATAAAGCGCAATGCCGCCCACGCCGGTGTCGTCCAATGTCACCGTGGTCAGGATAGTGTCGTCAATCGCATCCACAACCACAAGATCACCAGCGCTGCTTAAAAGATAAGCGCGATTAACCACTTTATCACCCAAGGCCGTGTATTGCGTGTTACCGCTTATGCCGCTGTCAACATGGGTGGCGCTGATAGTGGTAACACCGGCGATGATGTTTTTGGTCAAACCCTTGCTCCCGGGATTGTTGTCAACAATGGCGATGCTTGTAGCGCTGGACGACCAGTTTACCGCGTTAGTGACATCGGCTTGGCTGTCGTCGGTGTAGATTGCCGTCGCCGTAAAGTTCACCCTTTCGCCTAATGACGCGCTAGGATTGCCGGGGCTAAGGCTGATACTGAGAATTTCTTTTGGAGTGATGGTTGCTTGCGCGTCGGCGGTAACGCCATCCATACTGGCGGTTAAAGTGTAAACGCCTTCGGCGCTGGCTGATACTATCCCACTGGTGGAAACCGAGATATTGGGATTGCTTGTGCTCCAGCTTACTTGGTCTGTTAAGGTGGCCGCGCTGTCATCGGAATACGTTCCATCAACGCGAACAGTGTAAGTGCTGCCCAGCGGAACGGACTGGCTTTGCGGCGTGATAGTTAACAGTTCCAGGACCGGAGCGCCCACAGTAAGCGTCGCCGAAGCGTATTTTGTACCCAGTTGCGCGTTAACGAAAGTGCTTCCTTGGACTAATGTTGTGATTTGGCCAAAACTGTTGATCGCTGCGATGCTGTCGTCGGCTATGGACCATGTCACCTGGGTTGTGATGTCTACGCTGCTGCCATCGCTGTAATGTCCGGTTGCGTTCACCGTCGCGGAATTGCCCAGCGCTATGTCAATTGTGGCCGCGCTGAGTGAAATACTGTCTAATACCGCTTCCGTCACATTGATCGTGGTAGTGCTGGAAACGCCGTGAACGCTAGCGGTTAATTGGGCGCTACCCGCACTAGTTGCGCTCACAGTCATCGTGGAACTGTCGAAGCCTGCTACAGTATTGTTGGAATTCGACCAGTTTAAGCCCGAAAAATCGGTAACTTGGCTTCCATCGGAATAACTTCCCGCGAGCGTGAGCGTTTGTGTCGTGCCGTTGGTCAGGGTGATTTGCGAGGGAGTGATCATCAGTGAAATGATGGGCATACTGGACTGGTCGTTATAAAGAGTTCCGAAATCGATTTCGTCCAAATTCGTGGCATCGTCGCCATCACTGTCGGTATATTGGTAATTACCCTTCTGCAATTCGACAGTTTTTTCAGGCCCTATGATCACGTCTTCGCTTAAGGTAACTAATTCTACTATTTCTGTATCCGACAACCTATATTCAAAAACTAATTTTATGTTATAGGATTTTCCTATTGTCATATTGGGAACAGTGGCTACGCCGCTGCCGTCTTCCTGAATATCCATATCATATCGGTCGGTATCATCAATAATTACGTACGCTATTAACCTTTGTATATCAATACTGTTGGCCTGAATTAAGGAAAGCAATGGAATCTTAACAACAGATTGCTGGGTTTTTTCATGCGTGGCAGGTTCGCAAGCCGCCGTCAAAAGAATTATTAATATAAATAAAGCAGTTCGAATCTTGGAATACGTCATCGCACTAAGCCTATGATTTAAAGCAGTTTAGTATTGGTGTTAAGTCCGTGATCGGAACGCAGACAATCTACTCGGCAAATATTCCAGACCTCAATCTCGACTGCTACGACACAGGCCTATTGATTGGATAGTCACCGAGTATCATTCTATTTTGCACAAAGTATAAAACTGCAGATTTGGCTGAAAACTGACAAATATCAAAGAATTGGTAAATATTCGCCATGACCATTAATTCTGATGAGGAACCTTATTTATTTATATAAGGTAAAAAAATAACAAGCCCAATAATTACAGCGCTGATAGCCGTAATGAGTACCGCCCCTGCTGCAATATCTTTTGACTTTTTTACCAACGGATGGAATTCTGGTGATACGACGTCACAAATGTATTCAAGTGCCGTGTTGAGTGCTTCCGCGACGAACACTGCGGTAATTGCCAATATCAATACAGACCATTCGACCGGCGTAATAGCATAATAGAAAGCAAGTGCAACAACCGTGGCCGTAGCAAGCACATGGACCCACGCATTGTGTTGTTCCTTGAGTAACCCAGCTATTCCTGCAATTGCATATTTTATGCTGCAAATTCTTGCGGTGAGGCTAAACCGATTTGTATATTTATTCATCTCTCCAACCCGTGCTCAATGAGAGCTTGGTGGCGAGAATGATACCCTTTGTGACGTTTTTTGATAACGAGAAACTAGATTCTCGTTATCAAATTTTGTGACACAATATATCTTTTTCTAAAAAGCAACAATCCAACGCAACCTAGTGCAAATAAGTAAATAGACACTGGTTCATCAACCGAAAAAACATCAGAGTTAAATGCGATTTTCCCAAACAATGCAGCGGCATTGCCTTCACTACGCTGCTCAAATGTTGCGGCAAAACTATCTATATCCCCATTTAACCCAAAATCTATATCCAAAATGGTGAATGACCCAATTAACGTATTACTGCCGCGACCATTTCCGGAAATACTCATACCAGCTGAACCAGCAGGTTCAAATGGAAATCTAACCGCATCGTACGTCCCTTCTATAAGGTCAATGCCTAATTCGTGCGTTGAAAAAGAAAGATACCACCATTGCGTATAATCAGGCGCTGTAAAACTTAAGCGCACTGAGTTGTTTTCGTAAGTTGGATTTCCCCAATAGGCTTGATTAGCGGAAAAAACGCCATCACTTTCGGTGAAATAATAATCAAGTCCTTGGCCTATATAATCCCCTTCTTCGCTGTTCATCTCTAAGAAGGTAATTGGATACGCCGTCGCATCTAGTGAAAAAATCATCGCACATAGGACTATTATTTTTTTCATTTTCATCTCCATTGAACTATCCACAAAACAAACTTGCGATTTGGTGAATCTCTTTAGATTCTAGCGTAGATGTCAGTTAAATGCAGCCTTAAACAGATAGGAAGTGATCCCACTTTAAAGGAGAAATTGCTTTGGGATTATATTACCAAGCGTAGAATTTCCTTCTTATACGCATAGAGAATAATACCGTCGTTTAGACAAAATTTAACGCGAAGTATGGGGCTGTATTCGGCCTCTAGTCAATCTTTACCTTGCCCCTGGACTCTTTGATTTTAGCGCGGCGGGATTTATTTTCCAGACGTTTTTGTTTCGCGCTTTTGCTGGGTTTGGTGGCAATACGTTTTTTGCGTGTCACCGTCACACTGCGAATCAAAGCTTGCAAACGATTTAGGGCGTCTTGTTTGTTTTTTTCCTGACTGCGGTATTGTTGGGCCTTGATAATTATCACCCCTTCTTGGGTGATGCGTTGATCGCTTAAGACCAGTAGGCGATCCTTATAGAATTGCGGTAACGATGAAGCCAGGATATCAAAGCGCAGGTGCACGGCGCTGGAGACTTTGTTGACGTTTTGACCGCCGGCGCCTTGAGCTCGGATGGCGGTTATTTCGATTTCATCGTCTGGGATAGCGACTAGTCGGGAGATAGGTAACATGGTTAGGTTCGTTAACTAATCATTGTTCAGCTTTGCAGCTCAGTATGCATTGCAACGAGTGACCGCGAGAGCGAAATGAGCTTATTGCCGTATAATATGATCTTTGATCGACAAATCAAACCGATATCGGGAAAATACATTGAATACAACCAACTTTAGCGACGGCGCGCAAATGTTCGCCAATCGTTTGAATAAAAACCGTAAACACTTGAGCAAGTGGCTGCAGCGGGAAGCGATCCATTGTTATCGCTTATACGATGCCGATATGCCCGAGTATGCCGTGGCAGTAGATGTGTATGAAAGTATGGCGCCGCAACACACCCAATGGGTGCATGTGCAGGAATACGAAGCACCAAAGAATATCGATCCGCAGAAAGCCCAACAGCGGCTAAATGATGCAATGCAGGTTATCCCGGCGATTCTGGATGTGTCTGCTGGCCACGTCTATTTGAAAGTCCGGCGACAGCAAAAAGGCACTGCACAATATGAAAAGCTGGCTTCCAAGCAGCAGTTCCATGAGGTGCTGGAAAGTGGTCACCGGTTTTTAGTGAACTTCAGCGACTATTTGGACACGGGCTTGTTTCTGGATCATCGCCTCACTCGCGCTATGTTAGCCGAGCTGGCACCAGGCAAGCGATTTTTAAATTTGTTTGCTTATACCGGCAGCGGCACGGTGTATGCGGCCGCCGGAGGTGCGGTTGCCACGACCACTGTAGATATGTCCAATACTTATATCGAATGGGCTAAGCGCAATATGGAAGTTAACGGTTTTATCGGTGAACAGCACAAATACGTACAAGCCAATTGCATTGAGTGGTTGGATAAAGCCGCTGGCAACCAACGTTACGGGCTTATCTTCCTGGACCCCCCGAGTTTTTCCACTTCCAAGCGCATGCAGGGCACGTTTGATGTGCAGCGCGATCATGTTGCGCTACTCAATAATACCACTAAGTTGTTGGAACCCGACGGCGTGCTGATTTTTTCCAATAACCTGCGCAGTTTTAAATTGGACTACGAGGCTTTAGGTGATTTGACGATTAGAGACATCAGCAAAGCCACCTTGCCCAAGGATTTCGAGCGCAATCCGAAAATCCACCAATGCTGGCAGATTCGTAAATCGTAATGTTAGAAAAAACGGATGTAGTCATCATCGGCGCCAGCGCATCGGGCTTGATGTGCGCCGCTCAAGCCGGCAAACGTGGTCGGCGTGCTGTCGTACTGGATCATGCCAACAAGGCCGGCAAGAAGATATTGATTTCCGGCGGCGGCCGCTGCAATTTCACTAACTACACCATCAGTGCCGAGAACTACATCTCGCACAATCCACACTTTTGCAAGTCGGCGTTAAACCGCTATACCCAATGGGATTTTATCGACATGGTGCGGCGCTATCACATTCCCTATCACGAACGCGATCATGGCCAGCTGTTTTGCGACCACAGTGCCAAAGATATCCTGAGCATGCTGTTAAACGAATGCGATGAAGCGGGAGTCAAGGTGTTGTTGCACACTTCCATTAAACACATTGCTCAAGCGGAAGAACACCAGTTTTTAGTCAATACCAGCCGTGGGGACTATCAATGCGAATCTTTGGTGATCGCCACCGGCGGGCTGTCGTTTCCGACCATGGGCGCCAGCGCATTCGGTTACAAGGTGGCGGAGCAATTTGGCATCCAAGTATGGCCTCCAGTGGCGGGTTTAGTGCCGTTTACTTTGAACACCGCAGACAAAGAGCGCTTTGCCAGTTTGGCGGGTATCGCTGTCGATTGCATTGTGAGCAATGAAAGACAAAGCTTTCGGGAGAACCTGCTGTTTACTCACAGAGGTTTAAGCGGTCCGGTGATATTGCAGATCTCCTCCTATTGGCAACCTGGCGAATCCATAACAATCAACTTATTACCCGATATAGATTTGTTCGACGAACTTAAATCCGCACAAACCCAACAATCCAAGCAAATGTTAAAAACTGTACTGGGGAAATATTTACCGAAACGATTAGTGGCCACCGTCATCGAAATCCAATTAGGCGAAACGTCCTTACAAGAACTGTCTCACAAGCAACTCAACGCAGTCGCAGATCAGCTTAGGCAGTGGACTATAAAACCCAATAGCACCGAAGGTTACCGCACTGCGGAGGTCACCGTCGGCGGTGTGGATTGCGATGCCTTATCTTCCAAGACCATGGAATGCAAACAAGTACCGGGGCTGTATTTTGTAGGCGAAGTGGTCGATGTCACCGGTTGGTTAGGCGGTTACAATTTTCAGTGGGCTTGGTCTTCTGGGTGGTGTGCTGGACAATACGTTTAGTTTATAAATCCCTGGGCACATACAATTTTAGAAACTGGCCATGTTGTACTATGGCTTTGTCCTGATGTTTAGCGTGCGCTTGCACATTGAGCAAATACCATCCTTCACCCAGTGTATCAAAAGCCTGCACGATTCCCGATGACTCCTCATTGGTGGTCAAGAAATCCTCGCTGCCCGCGTCCCTGTCAAAATACTTTGGGTTATGGTGGGCGATTTCTTTGATAGCGCCACTGCTGATATCGTACATCCATATTTTTGCCAACCGGGGATCGCTGCCCGGATCTTCCTGAATTAAAATTCGGCCCCAGGGATCCACCGTTAGGTTGTCCATCATAATCAAAGCCGTCTCTTCGCGATCGCCGTATTCGGGATTCCCATTGATGAGGATACTGATGACGCCGCCTTGCTCCGGTTGGCTAATGTCATTAAAAGTCAGTTTAAACAGCCGGCTGTTACCATCGAGTTGGTCTGTCGTCAGGAAGTAGAATTCGTTCTCATGCCCTGGGCGGGGATCCCAGGCCCCGTCTTCCAGACGCAGGAATTGTGTAATACCGTTTTTATAAGTTTCTATTTGAAATAGGTGTCCATCTTCATCGTTGATGGGTACATCGATTTTACGCAATTCGAATGCGATGGGCTGATCGCCTGTAAGCCATTCTTCGCGGATTTCGGCATTGGGGGTACTGCGGCACTTGGCATCGTCGGCTGCGCATTCGCTATCCGACACTCGCACGCCATACACTTGACCATTGGTCAAACCGGCACGCTGCAGCGGATGATCCCCGGTAGTTTGTTTTTCACCGATATACACATAAAGCTCGCTGGGAGGATTGTGTTTTATGAGTTCTTTTTCGACATCACTCAGTTCATCCCATGCGGTGGCGTAGGTTTTGTTCTTAGCATCATCCATGAGCATGGCGATGGTTTTTTTCTGGCTGTAAGGATTCAAGACGATATTTTCAAACGACATACGCCCCATGGCCGGCAGTTCATAACTGGTGCCGGCGTATTCACCACTCACCATATGCGCATATGCCCGGCCATTGCGGTTTTCCGGCGGCTTATAGCTGGTATTGGTTTCTTCGCCGCTGAAAAAGATCTTCTCCTGCGTGCCGTAAGTGTTACCGTTTTCTGTATAAGACAACGCTGACTGCGCCGGCAAATCCGCGGAACACAGCCGTGATACCGCTTGATTCAGTTTCTCATAGCCACTCATGCCCGCTTCGGCGGGCAGGTTTTTTTTGTAGAAAAACACTTCCTTGGTTAAGTCTTCACCGTTGATCACTTGGTGTGTTTTTTTATCCAACGTCCATTTGGAAACAAATGCGCCGCTTTGGCTTTCCTTCAGCTCATGATTGATTACTGCGACGATATGGTCGCCTTCTGCATAGACACCGATACCGTCGCCGAAGCCAACCATGCGGTAGTCGCTATCATCACTGGCGGTTTCGCCGGCGGATTTCAACACAGTGATCTTGATTTTGTCTTGGTAATCGGGATGGGGAACCAACATTGCATGGCTGCTCTCAACAGCCGACGGCTGTTGGGGAGCCGGTGAGTCTTTTGGTGAACACGCCGTAAGCGCGCCTAGTGCTACTAGAACAGCCGTGATTACAGGGGTCGTTTTCATATTGAATCCTTAAGATACATTTAGCAATTATGGAATCGCCTGCGCGGAGGATAGCTGTTTCGGCGCGACACGGTGTAAGTCGCGAGTCAGGCTGTTGTGCAACAGCAACTGAAAATCGTTGGGGTGTATGCTGAATCGCAATCGCTGTTGATGTTTGGCGTCGATGAAATTCAAGCGATTCCATAAGGCAACGAAAGGCGCCCGGAACCAAGCATCGGCTTCGTAGCCTACCATAGGGATCCGTTCGAAACAGTTTATTTTGCTATCGTAAATACCGCTAAAATATTCGTAATATCGAAACGGTAAGCGCCTGAGCATGGTCCGGGAGATATTGCCCATAGCCCAAGCCGGAGGCACGTACAAACTGGGCGGCGGCAAATCATGTTGCTTAAACCACCCATAGCATCGTTCGATCAAGCGGGCGATGCCAGCTCTGTCCAGCGCCAGATGTTCCGCCACATTTTTAGAGATAAACAAACTATGCAGGCGGTGGCTTAATCCGCCGTATTCGCTAACTTGATGATGCCAGCCATGACCTGCCAGCTCAAAACCCTGCTTGGCGTATTCCCGCAGCCGATCAATTTCGCTTGCCTGCCATGGTTTGCCGGGCACGACCAGCAAAGTGACCGTATGAATCCCGTTTTTACTCAGGGTATTAATAATTGCATCCACTTTGTCCAAAGTGGCCGGCATAACATCATGGATAGAAACAAGTGTAGGAATGGGAGAGGAATAACTAGTCGATTTCACCGTCAACGCCACGCTTTAATAATTCCAACCACGTTATAATCGTCCATTCATTAAGTTGCTTGGCGGCAATCCGGCCACGTTGTGCTTTTTTCTTACGCACCGAATGATCCAGATCGGCGATACGCGCTAAAGCCTGGGTGACGGTTTCATCCTCCCGGATTACAAACAATCCCCGGCTTAATTCAGGCCACTCCAAAATTCCACAACCGTGCGAAACCAACACCATTCGCTCCCTGGCCATGGCTTCCATGGCAATGGTGCCGAACGATTCCACCAGTGAAGGTAGAACGAGCACATCGATGGAATCCAATGTTGTTTGCATTTGCGCCCGGGGAATCCAACCCAGCAAGCTGGTATTGGGTAATTTATCCACGCGCTTGCGCACTGCTTCACGCATGGGACCGTCACCGGCGATAACAAATTCGATATCTGGTAAATCGTTCGCCGCATCGAGGAACGCCTCGATATTTTTCTCCGCCGCCAAACGCCCGGCAAACAATACTCGTTTGATCTCGGAATTCATTGGCACTACCGGGTCATCGAGAAACGATTTGGGGATAGGAGTACCCATCAACTCCACAGCGGGCGCGCCCATACGCTGGGCCACGCTGACCATCTCCTGGGAATTGGCCAACACCAGCTTACCTTGCTTGAATAGGATACGGTTACACACTTCGAAATAGCCGCGGGTGACAGCGCCAATTATGCGTATGCGGTTCCAATACAAACTCATGATTTTTTCAAAGTGCGTGTGATAGCCGATAATCACGCTGGCGTTGTGGCGTTTGGCGATTTGTGAACCGATCAAGCCATAAGGCCCGGGCGTGGGTATGATGACCACATTAGGTTTGACCTCGTCAACCCGACGCATTAACCCGCGAATGGATGGCACGCATAGTTTCTGCGTGGAATCACCCGGCAATGGAAACATAAGCCCACCTTCCCACACACCGTCTTTAACGGTAGGTGAAATCAAGGCGGCATGGGCCACATGATCATTGAGTTGCTCGACAAGGTCGGCGTAATACGCCCCTACTCCGTTTCGAGCGGGCGCCGCGTCAGAGATCACCGCGACCCGGATAGCGGTCGCTTCAGGCGTTTCAATATCTATTTTAAGACTATCCAAGCCCTGGCCTCTCAACATTTAAGCTTCTCCTACTAATGGATGCCTGACTGCTAGTCGTTCTGAATTACGAGCATGATAGTGTTTTTGAAAATCCGGATGCTCGTAAACGTGCGCAAAACGCCGCATTATCGCCTTCTCATCATAGCCGAATTGAACCGCTGAATAGGAGTGCTTACTACGAAAGCCTTTGGATTGCCGGGCTTCATCGGCCAATACCGATTCGTAAGCCGATGACAGCTTAAGCTCCAATTGTTGATAGATGGATTTAATAGTTGCCTCCAAGTCGCTGCGCAAGGCATGCATTTGCAGCACACTATGCCGGGTACCGGCTTTGGCCTGGGAGATGGCTTGGAGCAAATTTTCATAATAGAAAGACAGCAGCTGCACCATTTTTTCGCGGAAAAACCCACTATCAGGATCATTACCGCAGGCCAGCATGGCATCACGCACTGAACTCAGTTGCGATGGCAAGGTTTCTTTGGGATCGCGCAGGCAATAAACAAATCGGGCGTCAGGAAACTCCGTTAGCAACGCCTGAACTAATGAGCCAAATGAGGCG
>Ga0111150_1047_pt1 | contig 11394 bp, 8 predicted proteins | sample DeeMarSeWOR28_12_FD_80256 | JGI IMG/M metagenome (GOLD analysis project Ga0111150, IMG submission 80256) | Gammaproteobacteria bacterium SG8_11 | reverse complement strand
CGATCGATCCAGTGAGCATGGCGGCCGCATCAGACAAGATGTCGCCAAACATATTAGTAGTCACCATCACATCGAATTGCTTCGGCGCTTTGACCAACTGCATGGCCGCGTTATCCACATACATATGGGATAGCGTCACATCGGGATAGTCTTTGGCCACTCTGGTCATGACTTCGCGCCAAAGTTCGGTGCATTCCAATACATTGGCCTTGTCCACTGAGCACACCCGCTTGTCACGCTTGCGGGCGATGTCGAACGCTACCCGGCCAATGCGTTCGATTTCGGACTCGGAGTATACCAAAGTATTAAAGCCTTGGCGTTCGCCATTTTCCAAAGTACGGATACCCCGCGGTTGGCCAAAATAAATACCGCCGGTCAACTCCCGCACAATCATAATATCCAGACCGGAGACAATTTCCGGTTTCAACGTGGAAGCGGCCGCAAGTTGAGGGTATAAAATCGCCGGCCGTAAATTGGCGAACAATTTCAGTTCGGAGCGCAATCCCAGCAGTCCTTTTTCAGGCCGCACCGAAATATCCAAATGCTCATATTGGGGCGCGCCAACAGCGCCTAATAAAATTGCGTCGGCGACTTTGGCTTTCTCCAGAGTTTCGGCCGGCAGCGGTGTACTGTGCTTATCGTAAGCACTGCCGCCCACCAGAGCGTGCTCTATTTCCACATCCAAACCAAAGCGTTCGTGTAAACGCTGCAATACTTTGACGGCCTCGGCGATTATTTCCGGTCCGATACCATCGCCCGGCAAGACCAGTATTTTTTTACTCATTGACACTCCCCATCACCTAACAATCGGTGATACTAAATCTTTTTCCGCTAAAATTAAACTACAGACAAAGCCCAACCGACTGCGCGCATTAATTGGTTAAAACAACCATGGTGCTTGTTCCTTACGGCGAGCCTCGTAAGCCTTGATGTCATCCACGTGTTGCAAAGTGAGGCCGATGTCATCCAGGCCATTGAGTAAACAATGCTTGCGAAACGCATCTACATCAAAACTTAAGGACTCACCAGAGGGTGTAGTGACGGTTTGAGCAATCAAATCCACCGTGAGCTGATAACCTTCCTTCGCTTGGATTTCTTTAAATAACGCATCCACTTTATCAGCTGCCAGAACAATAGGTAAGATCCCGTTTTTAAAGCAATTATTATAAAAAATGTCTGCGTAACTGGGCGCGATGATCACCCGAAAACCATAATCCAACAACGCCCAGGGAGCGTGCTCCCGGGAAGAACCGCAGCCGAAATTCTCCCGCGCCAATAAAATCTGCGCGCTTTGATAGCGCGCCTTATTGAGCACGAAGTCCGGATTCAAAGGCCGGTTACTGTTGTCCATACCCGGCTCGCCATGATCCAGATAACGCCATTGGTCAAACAAATTGGGGCCAAAGCCGCTGCGTTGGATGGATTTCAAAAATTGTTTGGGAATAATCGCGTCGGTATCCACATTGGAACGGTCCAATGGCGCGACGATCGCCGTTAAGGTATCGAATTTTTCCATGTACTCATCCTCATCAAATCTCTTTCTATTTAAAGATCGCGCACATCCACGAAATGGCCTTTGATGGCGGCCGCCGCTGCCATTGCGGGACTGACCAAATGGGTTCGTCCCCCTTGGCCTTGCCGGCCCTCGAAGTTACGGTTGGATGTGGAAGCGCAGCGCTCTCCCGGCTCCAGCCGATCGGCATTCATGGCAAGGCACATAGAGCAGCCTGGCTCACGCCATTCGAACCCAGCCTCTATGAATATTTTGTCCAGCCCCTCTTTTTCGGCCTGACGTTTCACCAGGCCGGAACCGGGCACTACCATCGCCAGCTTAATGTTGTCCGCCACTTTGCGATCTTTGGCGACGGCCGCGGCGGCGCGCAAATCTTCGATACGCGAGTTGGTACAGGAACCGATAAACACTTTATCCACATAAATATCGGAGATAGGTGTATTGGCTTGCAATCCCATGTAGGCCAGAGCCTTGCGCATGCCGTCGGCTTTGGTGGCGTTGCTTTCTTGCGCCGGGTCCGGCACGTTGGCGTCCACCGGCACCACCATTTCCGGCGATGTGCCCCAGGTGACTTGCGGTTTAATAGCGGCGGCGTCTAGGGTCACAATGCGGTCGAACTTCGCCCCGGCATCACTGTGCAATTGTTGCCAGGCGTTAACCGCCTTATCCCACAACTCACCCTGCGGTGCGAACGGCCGACCTTTGACATAGGCAGTGGTTTTATCGTCCACCGCCACCATGCCGGCACGGGCTCCCGCTTCAATAGCCATATTACAAACGGTCATACGACCCTCTATAGAAAGATCACCAATGGCTTCACCGGCGAACTCGATGGCGTAACCGGTGCCGCCGGCGGTACCGATTTCACCGATAATGGCCAGTACGATATCTTTCGCCGTAACACCTTTGCCGGTTTTACCATCGATTTTCACCAACATGTTCTTGGATTTTTTCTGCAATAAACACTGGGTGGCAAGTACATGTTCCACTTCGGAAGTACCAATACCGAACGCCAGTGCTCCCAAAGCACCATGAGTGGAGGTATGCGAATCACCGCACACCACCGTCATACCGGGTAAAGTAGCACCTTGTTCCGGTCCAATAACGTGCACGATGCCTTGGCGAATATCGTCCATGTGATATTCGGTAATGCCAAAATCAGCGCAGTTTTTGTCCAATGTTTCCACTTGTAATCGTGACACTGGATCCTGGATACCTTGATCACGGTGAGTGGTCGGTACGTTATGGTCAGGAACCGCTAGATTAGCCGCGGTCCGCCATGGTTTGCGGCCCGCCAGGCGCAAGCCTTCAAATGCTTGAGGAGAAGTGACTTCGTGGACTAAATGCCGGTCAATATATAATAATGCCGTGCCGTCATCTTGCATGCGCACTACATGCGCATCCCATAATTTGTCATAAAGGGTTTTCGGTCCTGCCATGGCGCTATACCTTTTTTGCTTCAGTGTTATACGTTGTCAAGGTCGCGGTTAGTACCCGACCCTACCAAATTTTTGGCCGATAAGCTCCAGCCATTGAAATCTTAACCCAAATCATGTATTACATAAATTCATATTTTTCATAAAATAAATTCCTATTTGGAATGCTTGATTTTTTATCGGATGATGGACAGCACCGCCTTACACACATTCTTAACCGTCGCCGCAACAGGCTCATTCACAGAAGCGGCGGAAACGCTATATTTGTCGCAATCCGCAGTCAGTAAACGAATCGCCGCTTTGGAAAGTGAATTGAATAGCCGCTTGTTCGACCGCATTGGCAAACAAGTGATACTCACCGAAGCCGGCAAAGTACTCGCCATGCGGGCACGCCCTTTGTTGGCAGAAATCGAAGATACCCGCCGGCAAATTCAAAATTTGTCGGATAATATTGAAGGCCGACTCAGTGTCGGTACCAGTCATCACATTGGATTGCACCGCCTGCCCAAGGTATTACAAAACTATAGCGCGCGATTTCCCCTGGTCGAGCTGGATTTGCATTTTATGAATTCGGAACAAATTTGCGAAGCCGTGAAAATAGGTGAACTGGAATTGGGCGTGATTACACTACCTTTACAACCCATGGAGCAACTGACATTACACCCTATTTGGGATGATGCCTTGGAATTTGTTATCGGACCAACTCACCCATTGACACAATCCCGACAAACAAATTTACTCAAGAGCAAGAGGTTGACCTGCCGCTTGAAAGAAATGGCCGCATACGGGGCCATACTGCCTACTCGCGGCACATTTACCCGGGAAATTGTCGACGATGTATTTTCTCAACATCAATTAACATTGCGGGTTAAAATGCAAACCAATTACTTGGAAACTATCAAAATGCTGGTCAGTATCGGTCTGGGATGGTCAGTGCTGCCACGGAAAATGCTTGTTGACGCCGATGTTTTACTAGTATCGGTGCCCAAGATTCATATCCGCAGAACATTGGGGGCGGTATGGCATGCTTCACGAACTTTATCCAATGCCGCCAAACAATTGCTGGCGCAATTGGAGCAACAGAGTGATTTTTCTTGAAATGCATAAAAATAAGGTTGTTTTTCGTCGGCCTTGCATAACCGTATTTCATAAGGCGCAAGAGGCTGATGAGCTTTTATTACCTTATATTTGTAGATAAGACATTCAAATCAAGATTATGGAAATTGTGGAATCGTTCAAGCGGGAATTGACTAAAAGCGGCATGAGTTTTCTTGCTCTCTCACCCCTACCCGCACTCAAAGCACACGTCCAGTTTATCGGTAAACTCAACGAGCAAGAAGTGCTATGGGATGCCACTATTCAAACCCTAGCCTCGTACCTGGCGGAGAATCCGCAGGCTATACCTTCAAAAAAAACCTTGGATGTGCGCTCTTTTATGCAAGTGGAACCTCCTGAGAATGGCGTCAGCTTATTAAAAGTGGTGTTAGCGGTTCCATTGATCGACGAACCCACTATAAAAAAAACCATCATCATGATTCGCTGCTATAAACGTTTGAAGGTGGGTTATCATGAGTTTGGCAAGAATTTGTAGAATTTATTATTCACACGAAGAGCACGAAGCAAACGAAAGAAATATAATTCTTCGGTATCTTTGCTCGTTCATAGCTTTTTTGTTCACGTGCTTCGTGGCGAAATTAATTTTGGTGACGCAATCCTCGGCTATGGTTAGTGTTTAAGATTTTTTCTTTTTACCCCACTTCTTAAACCGCTTGTCCCATTTTTTAAACTTTTTCTTACAATATTTGTTGAGCACTTCAAAATTATTAAAGTACAACTCAAAATCCTCTTCTGCAGGACCGTCAAATTCGCAACAATCATTGGAATGTTCGCGGCAAATCTGCGGACGGTTATCATAAATTCCACACATCCCATTGGGCTGCAGATGGGCACAACGGCCGCTCACCGATAAAAACCAACCATCTTCATCTTTAAACAATGCCACGTTGTCGTGCGACACTTGCCAAATCAAATAATCAAAATCTTGCATTGAGCGTGGCGTATCGATTTGATGAGTGATGTATGTGCAGCAAATGGACTGAACGCAGTGATTACATTTATTTTCAGGAGTAATCTCCAGAACAGGTAACTTCTTTCGCCGGGTTTTGCTGTTTTTTTTCGGTGATTGTGTTTTGTTTTTTACTCTGGATTGTGCCGTTGCCATTTATACTCCTATGATATGCCATTAAATAGTTTCGCGTTTTGTGGACCTTTATATATAAATTCACGACCGTTGTGAAGCGCAAAGCACAATGGTACAACTTCAACCAAGATAACAGTAGTTGATTGCACAGTTAGACGCTATAATTCAAACAAACTATTGTGAGCAAACTTATGCCTGAACAAGCATCCAGCACTTCACTAAACAATTCCTTGGAAAACCAGGCCTCCGAAGATAACACTGCCGAAACCGCTTACGAAACCTATGCCGCCGTGGATTTAGGTTCCAACAGCTTCCATATGATTGTGGCCCGCGAACAAGAAGGTCAATTGCATATAGTTGACCGGTTGCGGGAAATGGTCCGGCTCTCTGCCGGTTTAGATGCAGCCAAACACTTAAGTGAAGACGCCCAAACTCGTGCCTTGGAATGCTTGCAACGCTTTGGTCAAAGAGTATTGGACATACCTCAAGGTAAATTGCGCGCCGTTGGGACTAATACTTTACGCAGCGCGCACAACTCCCGCGAATTCCTACGCAAAGCCGAACAAGCGTTGGGCCATCCCATAGAAATCATCTCCGGTATGGAAGAAGCGCGTTTGATCTATTTAGGTGTCGCCCACAGTCTCGCGGCAGACGAGAGTAAACGGCTGGTGGTTGATATCGGTGGCGGTAGCACAGAAGTCATCATTGGCGAAGGCTTCGCGCCCATGTGTATGGAGAGCTTGTATATGGGATGCGTGTCCATGACGATGAGGCTTTTTCCAGACGGTAAGATTACCTCGCAAGCCTGGAAAAAGGCGGAAATCGCCGCCTTAATGGAGCTGGAACCAATTATTACTTTGTTTCATCAAGTTGGATGGGAAAAAGCCATAGGTGCATCCGGTACCATTAAAGCGGTGCGCAATGTAGTGCAAGCTATGGGCTGGTCCGAAAACGGCATAAGCGCGGAGGCAATGAAAAAACTGGTCAGCGCGTTAAAAAAAGCCGGCTCGTTCGATAAAATCAAACTCAGCGGCTTGAGCGAAGACCGCCGGCCAGTGTTCGCCGGCGGCGTGGCTGTACTAAATGGAGTATTCAAAGCTCTGCAAATCAAACATATGGAAGTATCCGATGGCGCGCTGCGTGAAGGCTTATTACACGACCTACTGGGCCGGATTCACCACCAAGACGTGCGCAGCCTCAGTGTGGCGGCTGTCACCAAACGTTTTCAACTGGACTTAGTGCAAGCGGCAAGAGTCGATGACACTGTGAAACAACTATTGAACCAAGTGGCCAATGATTGGCAGTTAAATATCTCTGATGATGGCCAATGGTTATCTTGGGCAGCTCAGCTGCACGAACTGGGTTTAAGCGTCGCCCACAGCCACCATCACAAGCATGGCGCGTATATCGTGCAAAACGGCGACTTATCCGGATTTTCGCAACAGGAACAAGCCATCTTGGCCGTGATAATCCGCAATCACCGCAGAAAGTTTGTTAAAACCCAATTCGAAACCTTACCGGAAAAATGGCAGCTCAGAGCTCAGCGCTTATCAATTCTACTCAGGCTAGGGGTACTCCTGCATCGCAGCCGGTCCAGCACGCCCATCCCTGATCTGCAATTAAAAGCGGATGACAACACGCTGACCGTAGGATTCCCCAATGGTTGGCTGGATCAACACTCTCTTACGCGCGCCGATCTTGAGCAAGAATTCAGTTATTTGGCTGCCAGCGGTTTTACACTGCAGATTGAATGACTATTGATTTCTGCAGTTTCCGCTTCTTCATGCAAAATATCTCCTCCCGTCTACGCAAGTTCCGCCAACGCTTCCAATAGAGTTTTCTGTGCGGAAAACGGCAGCTCTTCTTCCCCACGAGATACACGCTCATATGCACCATCTTGGTTTAGAAGCCAGGAGTTGGAGTTGTCCTTCAGATAAGTGTCGATATCGGCGATGATGCGTTTGCGAATTTTTTTATTTTCAATAGGGAAGCAAGTTTCGACGCGTTGAAACAGATTGCGCTCCATCAAGTCTGCGCTGGCGCAATACACTTTAGGATCACCACCGTTTTCGAAATAGTAGATTCTGGTGTGTTGCAGAAAGCGCCCGATTAAAGAACGTACTGTAAGGTTTTCCGAAATACCTGCCATACCCGGACGCAAGTTGCAGATGCCGCGTATAATTAAGTCAACTTTTACCCCCGCCATCGATGCCCGATATAACGCTTGGATGGCTTGTGGTTCGGTCAAGGAATTAATTTTAATAATGATATGCGCCGGCTTGCCCTTTTGTTGATTTTCGATTTCCTTGTCGATCATGTTAATGATTCCCGGGTGCAGGGAAAACGGCGATTGCAGGATTTTTTCCAGTTTACCCACCTTACCCAAGCTGGTCAGTTGCAGAAACACGTTGTGAACATCACGGCCAATCCCTTTGTCGGCGGTCATCAAACCGTAGTCGGTATATACCCTAGTAGTGCTGGGATGGTAGTTGCCAGTTCCTAAATGCGCATAATAGCGTAAGCTACCTTCTTCCCGGCGCACCACTAATAGCATTTTGGCATGGGTTTTATAACCCACCACGCCGTATACCACATGCACGCCAGCTTCTTGCAGCCGGTTCGCCAAGGCGATGTTGGCTTCTTCATCAAAGCGTGCCCGCAACTCCACCACTACCGTTACCTCTTTGCCCGCTTTGGCAGCGGCTACTAAGGCATCGACAATAATGGAATTGGGACCGGTGCGATACAATGTTTGCCGGACACTAATAACATGAGGATCTTTGGCCGCTTGTCGCAACAAATCGATTACTGGTGCAAAGGATTGAAACGGATGATGCAACAATACATCTTCATTACGTAACACGCTGAAGATATCTTTGCGGCGGGAAAGTGATTTGGGCAATCCCGGCGTAAACGGTGCGTATTTTAAATCGGGCCTTTCCACCAAATCGATCACGGCGGCCAAGCGGTTTAAGTTTACCGGGCCGTTGACCAAATACATTTCGCGTTCGCTAATATCAAATTTCTCCAAAAGAAAACCCACCATATGCTCGGGACAATTGTGCGCGATTTCCAAACGCACTCCGTCGCCGTAACGCCGGGAAGCCAACTCACCTTCCACGGCGCGTAACAAGTCGTCGATTTCTTCTTCGTCCACAAACATATTGCTGTTACGGGTCACACGAAACTGATAACAGCCTTTGACCTCCATGCCGTAAAATAAGGCGTTTACGTACTCGTGGATGACTGATGACAAAAACACAAAATCGTAGGGGCCGCTACCGGTTTGCGAGGCCGGCAATTGAATCAATCGCGGTAACGCCCGAGGTGCTTGCACAATAGCATGGCGGCGCACGCGGCCAAATGCATCTTTGCCAGATAACTCCACTATGAAGTTTAAGCTCTTATTGAGAATGCGGGGGAAAGGATGCGCCGGATCCAATCCCAATGGTGTCAGCACTGGCAACAACTCTTCTTCAAAATATTTGCGTAGCCACGCTTCCTGGGAGTCATTCCATTCCTGGCGGCGAATAAAGCGAATGTTTTCCTTTTCCAACAATGGCAGTAGTGTGTCGTTTAACACTTGATATTGCTCATCCACCAAACGGTGTGCCCGCTCCCCAATGGCATTGAGCACTTCGTTGGGTAACATTTTATCCGGGCCGGTGGCGGTGGAGCCCAATTCGGCCTTTTGGATGAAGCCGGCTACGCGCACTTCGAAAAACTCATCCATGTTAGTGGTGGAGATACATAAAAATCGCAACCGTTCCAATAAAGGCACATCGGAATCTTTGGCTTGTTCCAGAACTCGTTGATTGAACTCTAAAACACTTAATTCCCGGTTGATGTACAAATCGGATTTTGTCAGGTCAATGGGTTCGACGTGCGCATCCACGGTTGTTGACTCACTTTCAATGGTTTCACTCTTAGTTGTTTCGCTTTGAACTGATTCGCTTTTGGTTGCCATGATTTTGTCTGAATAGGTTTTGATTAATATAAATTAAGATTTAGAGTTAACAATGCCTAGATAAAAAGCGGCAATTCTAATACAACAATATGACAAAAACATTGACACAGCTCATTTATTATTCAATGCTTTTTCCAGTTTATTACAAAATATCTTTAACGCCTTAATGCGCGCATAACGCTTGTCATTAGCCTCCAGTAATGTCCACGGGGCGTATTCCGTACTGGTGCGTTCCACCATGTCATTGACGGCATGTTCGTACAAATCCCATTGTTCCCGATTGCGGTAATCTTCTTCAGTTATTTTATGCCGTTTGAAAGGCGTCGCCTCCCTGGCTTGAAAGCGGTTTAGTTGCTCTTCTTTGCTGATGTGCAGCCAGTATTTGACCAAAACGATGCCAAACTCGACCAACTGCGCTTCAAAATCATTAATTTCTGAATACGCCCGCATCCATTCGTTTTCACTGGCAAAGCCTTCAATGCGCTCCACCAACACCCGGCCATACCAACTGCGATCGTACATGGTAATAAATCCCGCGCCGGGCAAATGGCGCCAGAAACGCCATAAATAATGATGAGCACGTTCCTCATCAGTAGGAGCCGCTATGGGAATGATTTGGTAATGACGCGCATCCAATGCCGGCACAAAGCGGCGGATAATGCCGCCTTTGCCTGCGGCGTCCCAACCCTCCAAGACGATGATGCTGGACACCTGCTGATCCAACGCTTCCCGGGATAGCAGATTCAATTTACCTTGAAATTTTTCCAGTTGGGCTTTGTACTCGGTTTTTGTCAGCGAACTATTAAGATCCAAGGTGTTGAGTAAGGTGACAGGCGCACCGGTTACCGGTGGTGTGATGTGCCGAAAGCCTTTTTTCTGGTTAGCAACGGAGTTTTTTCCCTTGGCTAGTCTCTCCGTCAAGCGCTCTAAAATGTGTTTGCCAACTGTTAAACCGCGATAACGCGGATCGGTGCCTTCAACAATTAACCAGGGCGCTTCACCGGTGCTGGTAATGCGCAACACGTGTTCGGCAATACTACGAAAGTCATCATATAGCTTGAGATGTTTGTGGTCCCGTTCGGTCACTCGCCAGCGGGTTTCCGGATTGGATTCCAGCGTCTTAAGCCGTTTTTTCTGCGCGTCTTTGCTTAAGTGCAACCAAACCTTGATAATCAATGCACCATCGTCGGCTAAGGCTTTTTCAAAATTGTTAATTCTCAGCAACGACTCGTCTAAATCCGCCTCGCTGATATCCCCATAGACGCGCTCCGATAAGGGCCGGCTATACCAGGATCCCACGTACAAACCAATACGCCCTCTCGGCGGTAAATCACGCCAAAACCTCCAAAACTCCGGCCGTTGGCTTTCTTCATCGGTGGGTTTGCCAAAGGCAAACGTGCGCACATATCGGGGATCCAGCCATTCGTTGAGCAAACCCACCGTGGCCCCTTTTCCGGCGCCATCCACTCCGGAGATCAATACAATCACCGGAAAATCGAGTTTACTCAGCTCCCACTGAGCATCCAATAAATGTACACGTAGATCAGGGACTTGCTCCTGATATTCTTGTTTACTGACTTTATGGCCGAGTTCTGCGACTTCAAACATGGTGTTTATTGGTTTTGTCTAATGGTTGTGATTATGCGAAAAATCCTGTCAATTGATCTATTTGCGCAACATAGCGAAAGCTCTCTTACATAAAAAAGTGTAATCCAAGATTGGTTGTACAGCTACATTGATTACTATTTTTGCTGATGCCTGAAATATGGCCAAAGGGTAAACGGGACTTTACTGACTACTGACACAAAAAATATGGTATAAACGAGATGTGGGTCTACGCGCATGCACTAATACTGACAGTGTGTGATTACGCCAATCCTGTCATAAAAGTGTAATATTTTGATGGGTCAATCGCGGTTAGAATGGATTGGGCATGCCCGCCGTTTGGTTTTTAGTATACATAAAAATACCATTTTGCGAATGCGAATAAATCCATGTAGCCGGTTGGCTTACACGCAGTTTCGTTTGTGAAAAGCAGTTTTATAAAAATTAGTTTTATAAAATGACAACACCCCTCTCTTATTTTGATCTTACCCAAGAATCGAATACCGACGATTTTATTGTCAGTTTACAAAATCATTTTGCGGTCAAAGTCAATCCAATGCGGCTTGTGAAGCGTGTTTTCCTGGACACGTTCGACTGGCGATTATTTTCTGCCGGTTTGCAATTGGAGCGCCAAACAGGCGACGATGAGCAACTATTCAATTTGCAACAATCC
>Ga0111150_1042_pt1 | contig 11512 bp, 15 predicted proteins | sample DeeMarSeWOR28_12_FD_80256 | JGI IMG/M metagenome (GOLD analysis project Ga0111150, IMG submission 80256) | Gammaproteobacteria bacterium SG8_11 | reverse complement strand
AGAAAAGATATCCAGAAACAACATTCCTGCCCCTGATATAATCAAAATAATCAAATAAGGTCTCCACTGATCGCTCGGAGCTTGATATAAAAACGCCCCTCCTATACCAGCGACTCCTAAAAGATGAGCGGTACGTAAAGAAATCCCCATCCATCGTAAAACAACGTCTTTATACATATACCAAACGATCAGCTTTTATATAAGATTACACTTAAACCCTTACTGACAAGACGCTTACTGTATCTGGTCTTCGAAAGTTAGTCTACTTTTTCCATCGCTTTCTGTTTTGATATTGGTTGTTTCATTCATAACATTTCAGAATTTTTTATCTGTAGGATTTACGACAAAATCTACGATTTACTCAAAGCCTTGTTAGAGTTGCAAGCAGAATAGACCTAAAAGCTGATCGTATATTCAAGGTTTTAGCTACTCAGGTTTACTACTTATTGCTTTTAATAAGCAAAATTCTAGCACTTGGTTTGATATTTGCTTGGCCTTTCTTAACGAAGTATATGCTGATAATAAATACTAGCTATCAAAGAGTGAAAACACTGATGCATCAATTCGAAAACATTTCCGTAGAACAAGCTCAACAACTACTGGACGGTGGTGATTGTACCGTAATTGACATCCGTGATGACCGAAGTTATGAACAAGGGCAAATACCTGGCGCACTTCGCTTTAATGACAAAATCATTCGTCAGCCACGAAAAACGGAACAACGCCACTCACCTGTACTGATTTATTGTTATCACGGTAACAGCAGCAAAGACATAGCCCAAATGCTGTGCGATTTCGGTTTTTCTAAAGTGTACAATCTCAACGGGGGCTATACCGCATGGGAAGCCGCGAAAAAACAAATCAGTTCGATTTCGCAAAATTCTACATTACCAAAAGAAGTGTATGCCTGGCTGGTAGAACAAGGCGTAGACCCAAACAATGTCAACCAAAGGCTCGATAACGGCATGACAGCGCTAATGCAGGCCTGCCGATTCGGATTGGCGGATGTAACAAAAACACTTTTACAAGCGGGTGCCAATGTTAACTTGATCAACAGTGATGGAAACAATGCGCTGTGGCTAGCCTGTTTCTCTGGCGACTTGGCAACAATTGAAGTTTTACTCAAGGCTGGCGTCAATATTGACAATCAAAATACTACTGGGGCTACTGCCTTGATCTACGCCGCTTCTGCGGGCAAAACTGATGTTGTCAAGCAATTATTAGAAGCCGGCGCTAATCCCCATATAATCACACAAGACGATTTCACAGCTTTAGATTTAGCAGCATCGCCACAAACATACAGATTGCTTAGAAACCTCGCAATTACGGTCAATATAGGAGCGGCATAATGTCACTGTTTATAAACATTAATTCCCCAAGCAAAGAATTGGAAAAAAGCCCCATAGATGAGGCAATCACCATCTTAGCCGCCAACGCCGCTATTGAAAAAAGAAACGGTCACCTTCCTAAAGGTCCGGCATTGGATATTACCTTTATGCTACCCAATAACAATGATGTTCCGCCGTTCAACGGCATGCGCATGGGCGGATTTACCAACGAAAATCAAACGTTGTTTTTTGAAAGTGCGGTACCGGAACATATAGTTCGTTCCAAACACGCACCCCGCTATGTTGCAATAGCTTTGCACGATGCCGTCGACAACGCCAGCGATTTTTTTAAAAGTAACAATATAGCCTTCGACGATGCCCAGTGGCATCGTGCAATCACTCCACTTGTTAGAACGGCTTCGGTTTTATCCAAAAGTAATTGGGGATTCTCTGAATAACAGTACTTAATGCAAAATTATGGCTCGATGAGTATGTCGTTACGCTCGCAATGACTTGTTTATATTGTTATTGCGAGGAGCGGAGCGACGCCGCAATCTCGGCCTCGACGACTGCAGGGACTTAATCAAAGCGTCCTTAGAAATCAAATTAGCGATTGTATTCAACCTTGTTGTTAAGGAAACAAAATGAGCAAAATAGGCATATTCTTTGGAACCGATACTGGCAGCACCCGATTGATTGCAAAAATGATTGCAAAAAAATTGGGTGATGATATCGCCAGCAAGCCACTCAATGTTAATCGAATCAACGTCGAGGATATGCTCAGCTATGACGCACTGATATTGGGCACACCTACGTATGGTGAAGGACAAGTGCCCGGCAAATCAACAAAAGTCGCCGCGGGAAGCTGGGAGGAATTTCTACCACAAATTAAAACAAATGATTTATCCGGTAAAGTTATTGCTATTTACGGTCTGGGTGATCAAGAAAAATACTCCGAACGTTTCGCTGATGGTTTATTTCAACTTTATAGCCAATTGCAGCAATGCGGTGCTAATATTATCGGCGACTGGAGCACCGAAGGATACGAATTTGAAAAATCCAAATCGGTAGTTGATGGAAAATTTGTCGGCTTGGTACTAGATCAAAGTAATCAACGACTACTAACCGAAGAGCGAATTGATGCTTGGCTGAAAACAATAGTACCGATACTTCTCAAGCAAGAAACCAAACAAGCCGTCGCTTAAAATATGGGACAGGCAGAGCGTTGAGCTTCACAAACTCAATCCGCTAACCACTAACAACCAACCACGAGCCACCAACTATGTACATAGCCATGAACCGATTCCGCATCGCCCCAGGCTGCGAACAAGACTTTATCGACATCTGGAAAAACCGCGAAACTCATCTTGACTCCGTGCCAGGCTTTAAAGAATTTCATCTACTGCAAGGCCCCACGGACGAAACCTGCACCTTATTTGCGTCACATTCCATTTGGGAATCGGCCGAAGCTTTTATGAATTGGACCAAATCGGAAGCATTTCGCAAAGCACATGCCAGCGCTGGCAGTGCTAAAAATATCTATCTTGGCCCGCCCCAATTCGAAGGATTCGAAGTGGTATTGTAAAAATTGCGCTAAGCCGCAAACGTAATTGAATGTAGGAGCGACCCTATGGGTCGCGATTTGTGCGATATATACGCATGAGTTCGTAATTCACGGTGCACTGCCCACTTCCACTTGGATCGCCATCGAACCAAGGGCGAGGTTCCGACCTGTGCTATCAACATGAGGCAATAACATGAAATACCAACCCAGCATCCATGAACTTTCAGAAACCGATACCTACTCGTCAAAACAGCGCCTACATTATTTCTTAACCCGCGCCGTCGAATCTGAAGAAGTCTGGGGCCTCAGTAATAAATCCGGTTGGGTCATGAGAGAGCATGACAACCAAACCATCTTGCCTGTTTGGCCTTACCAAATCTTTGCCGCAAAATGCGCAACCAATGAATGGCAAGACTATAAACCCGGCGCAGTCTCTCTCGAACATTTCGTTTACAAACTTTTACCGGTAATGATAGCGCAAGAAATCAAAGTTGAAATCCTACCCTCAACAAATCAACCAGGCAATCTATTGGATGCTCGAGAACTCTCCGAGCTATTTGAAGGCATGCTCGAGTCGGGCGAGTACTATATGGAAGGTTAAATTGTGGCTAAAACTGATTTTCTGGTTTTTCGACAAACTGCATACACCACTCTTCAATAATAGCTCGGGTTTGCTCCGGATTTTCCGTTAATGGCCAATGATCGGCATCAATCGATTGAATCTCGGCGTGAGGAAAGCGCTGCATTTGTTGTGCTGTTCCCTGGCGATCACTAATTTCTGCACCTTTAGAGACAATTGCCATCACCTTAACAGTTACATCCTCAAGGTGTGACAAAGGTTGGACTAACTCTAATATATCCTGGAGATAATTCGCTACGGGAATATAACGCAAGTCAGCAAAGGGATTCATATAAAGCTTGGCGATGGATTGTTTAGCCGCCAATTTAATTCGAGTTTGTTCATCCAGTTGCCACAAATTGCGTAGCTCAAAATGGCGGCGCCGCAGACCCAATTTATTCAAACCAAATCCCAACCACATGAGGCACCAAATCATCCATTTCAGCCTTCTCGCCCAACCCAGAACACCACTTAATAACTGAGGAAATGTAGGATCGATCAATACGATGCCCCTACATTGTTCAGGATGACGATAAGCAAACTCAATCGCCACTTGCGCACCAAGACTATGACCCACAATAAACGCATTGCTAAAGCCTTCATGTTTTAATATAACTGCAATATCCTCGCACCATTCCTTGCGTGTTACTCGACGCCGTTGCAAAGACAACCCATGCCCCACCAAATCAACACGCAGTAAGTTAAAGTGCTCTTTAAGCGAGGTATAAGCAATGAATTCAGACCACCGAGTGTGGTTGCTGGCTAGTCCATGAATGAAAATAATTACCGGCTTGTTTTTATCTTGTTCAATAATTTTATAGCCCAGTTTGTAGCCGGGATACTTTACAATCGACTTAGTTACTTCGTTCTGGATAGTCATCATGTCATTGTGGTGTTATTGTAGATACATCATAACACTAATCTGCTTTTACAAAATTTGATATCAGTATTTCGAGCATATCCTTTCAGAACCATATCTATTCATTTTAACTATGTAGCAGTTTAGGAAAAGTCAGCATTTTGATAATATTCGCTTACGATTCTAAAGCAGGGAGATATTTTTAATATTTGTATAACGGCTTGGTAGTGATTGCTGACATAGGTTAAAGTACTTCTCTACCGGTATCTTTATTTTAAAGCCGCTGTTTTGGACTACTCTAATTCCTTCACTTCACACAAATCACTATCGTCTTCGTCTATATACTCCCACATTTCATTTTGATGTAGCCAAATAGGATCAGCGTTTTGCGTTATGAATTCATCGACATTTATACCGTCGATGGTTTGTGGCCGTTTAATACGCACTTGCTTTCCATTCATAAATACCCACATATATTTCCTATGCCTTTCTGCCTTTGCTTCGCGCCTGGCTCTTTTCTGGGCAGTTGTAAGTCTTTTCTTTCCCTTTTTCTTTTTCGTTGTCATCGCTTATTTCGATTCAATGTTTAGCCGGTGCAGCCGGATCCAGTCCGCGGTGGAGGTCATAGCAAGCACAGCGAGCGGACACAAGGCGCTGGTTACGCGTTTTTTATTACCCAATAATATCATCGTGCTTTTGTGTTACTACTTGGTCAAGGTTTAATTTTTTATACAAACCTTCGTTTATTTCTCTCGGACCTATAACGTCATTTCTTAATGCGTAAATAATAGCGATTTCCGGTGGAGATAAAACATACATCTTGTATAATTCTCGAGCTTTTTTATCATGAAACTCGTGAATACGATCAGTTAATTCAAATACGTCAATGTATTTGCCTCCCCATTTTTGGAAGTCTTCATATAATTTTTCTAGCAAGTCAGTAAGGTGTTCTTCATAGCACTCACTAACTAGTGATCGTAGCTCCTTTTTTTCTTTTTTATTTAATTCCACTTGGTTATTCCTATTCTCTTTGGATAGTTAAAGAACTGTATAGCCAAATTTTTTTGCTACCGGTGTAAATTTGCGAGGTACCGCAGCTATGCTGCGCCGAGACAAAATAGAACAACTGGTTAGGCGCTTGCTTCAACATAACTAACTCAAAATCGTTTTTAGTTCCGTTAATGCTTTTTTACCTGGTTCTATTCCGAGCATTTTCTCTTCTATTGGAGTTATATCCTGCTCTATTATTTCTACTGACAAATTGTGAATTTTATCTCTTATTTCTCTTGGAATAGATTCCATTGCCGGCTCATGCATTTCTATACTTTCGGCTATTGAACTAGCTGAAGTTTTTCCATTCTCATATGCATTTATGACCTCGATAATTCTTTGTACAATTGTTGCGTTTGTCATATTAGCGCCTAATGTTTGCTATAAATCGCGAGCGTTTAGCGAGTCGATTTTAATGGCATGGTTATACCCTTATTTCCACAATGTTTTTGATTTGAAGCCATATTGAAAAATACCGTACCAATAAGGGATAAGAAAAATAAAGAGTGGTAGCATTACACGCAGCTCATAATTTTTTGAAGTAGCCTTGCCTAGTTCCCCGTATAATTTAACTGCTTCCAGATGACCATAAACAGCAGTGCCAAAATACAAGGTTAAATCCACCAATAGAAATGCCGACCAAAATACAGGGGAACCTATTTTTACTTGTTTTATATAACCAAATAAGCCCACTAAACCAATTAATGTTACAACATGCCAAATAACCTCAAAGAATGTGCTGTTCTCAACTGTAAATGGAATACTAGCAATTCCCAAGATATTTATTATTGCCAATAAAGCAAAGTAAGAAATCCATGCTTTGTAGTATTTAATCAATTTTCTACCTTGTGGGTATAAAATGTATTGGACTGACCGCTGGGTCAGTATATCTAGGATTAGTGAATGCTAATATACCTCAACAAAATCAATCGAATTCATTGAGTTAACTATTTTCAGGTCAGTATATCAAGTCCGGAAAATAGCGGTAGCAACTTGTATAAGCAATTGATTTATATTCCGAAAAGTGCCATATATTGCCCAATGACTGATTTGGCTAATGGCGTCTTCGAGGGCGACCTTTGAATGATTGCATAGCAACCAAATTATCAGCATCAAGTATATTTAACCATTTCATGATACTCTATACGAGGTCTTCTGTACTCTCCGAACCCGCCATACGAGAAACATAATACGGTTATCAAGATTAGTTTACCCTTTCAGAGCTGAGTAATCATTCGATACTGAACGAAACCAAACCTTTGTGGAGTCACATTTTTAGTCAGCTTTACATTCGGGGTTGCTCTCCATTTCGATATTCTTGAAAATATACATGTTGTTAATTTACAGAAAAATATTATGACTACTACCGAAAAAATCTCAATACTTTTCGAATTGGGTGAAGCCAAAAGAAACGAAGATTGGCTTGGTTATTCCCAGTATGGATTTAATGAAACTGACGTCCCCGCTTTATTGGAATTGCTGGCGGACGAATCACTCAATCACGCTGACACTAGCAGCAAAGAAGTCTGGGTACCACTTCATGCTTGGCGCACCTTAGGACAAATAGGAAGCAGCAACGCCATCAAACCGTTGATTGCGTTGTTTGATGAACTTGTTGAAGACGATTGGGCGCTAGAAGAGCTTCCCAAGGTCATGGGTATGCTAGGCGAACCGGCCATCGTCCCTCTTGCGGCTTACTTAAATGAACGCGACCACGACGAATTTGCCCGCGTTATGGCTGCAGACGGTTTAGCGGAAATTGCCAAGCGCCAGCCTGCTTGTAGAGAACAGGTAATCCAGCATTATAAGAATTATATGAACAAGCCGGATGAGTCGGCTGACAACCTAAACGGTCTACTGATTGGTTGCCTGTTAGATCTTGATGCCAAAGAGGCAATCAATGAAATCCGGCAACTTTTTGCAAAAGATTGCGTGGATATCAGCTGTGCCGGAGATATTGAAGAGGTTGAGATCGAACTGGGATTCAGAACAGAACGTACCACACCCAAACCAAACTACGCCTTGGCACACAGCCAAAGGATGCTTCATGAACTTCAAAAACCCAGCAGTGACGATATTTTCGAAGTAATCGATTACTACTTGACCCATTATGGTCAGGATGATTCGATTCTAGACACCTCTGAATTGGACGGGTTTTTTGCCGCACTGGCGTGTGCACCCAACACGATTATGCCTTCTGTATGGATGCCTGCCATCTGGGGCGGCGAAGACCTCGCTCCTGAGTGGCAAACTAAACAAGAAATTGAAGAATTTACTCACGCGGTGTTTACGCTTTACAACCATGTGATGTATTGTCTAAATGAAGATGATTTTGAAGCACTTTTTCTAGAACACGAAATTGAAGATAAAACATATACGATTGTTGATGAATGGTGTCATGGTTTTTTGCGTGGCCTCAATCTTTGGGGACCGTTGCCAGCAGCAGCAGATGCCGCTCTTGTCGAAGAGCTCATTCAACCGATTAAGCTATTCGCCACCGAAAAGGGCTTTAAAAAACTCAAAACCATGAGCGAACCTGAGTTGGTAGAACAACAGCAGCTGATCGAACCTTCCGTACTACGGCTGTTTCAACATTTTCTAAAACAGCGCACACCAACCGGTAAGCCTGTTACTCGCGAAACTCCTAAAGTGGGTCGCAATGATCCTTGCCCTTGTGGAAGTGGTAAAAAGTATAAGAAATGTTGTTTGCATTGACGCGATCAACTTAGACAAAAACTGGCGGGATCAAAACATAAAAGCTACTATGGATTTTAAAAATCCTTCCTCGATGATGGGCATCACGAATCCGGTGGTCAGGCCGCTTTTCGAATCTTCATTGATCAGTCCGTCACTCGTCAAGTTCTTACTGATGGCGGGAACTCCCGTTAACCATACTTTGCCAATCAAGCCTGTGCCCCGTTTAATGTGTTTGTTTTGGTATAGCGCGCTTATATCTTCCCCTTGCTCACATGCGCCGGCATAAAAAAATAAAAAGTCACGCTCACGATCCGGTATCCATATTTCAAAGCGAAGTGCGATCGGTGTGCTATGCGCTGATAAAAAAGTAAGTACGTATTCTTTATTCGTAAAATAGAAAAGCGGCAGACCGATTGCGGATGTAATGCCTTCAATAGCGGCAGTACTGGCTCTTTTAAATAAAGATGAATCCGACATATCCGAAACCAGCATGGGTATGCGATAGTCCCACACCGATCCTGGCAAGCCGCTGCCTCTGGCAAATTGAATATTTCGGCTTGCCTCTTCGAGTTTTTTCAGTGAACCATAGTAACCATCAACTAGGCCTAATTCGCTGGATTTTTCATTTTTTTTAGTCCAAAGTTCAATTGCCCCTGCCAGTATTTTTTCTTCAGAGCTTTTTTCACTGCAGAGTAATACCACAACCGCCAGTAAAAACTCTCCTACAAAAATTGGAATCGCAATTCCTACATTGAGACCCGCCCGCGCCGCTTCGTCTTTGCGCCGAAAATAGGAATTCGCCAGATCGGTGATGATTTGTGGGCTCGCACTAGACCAGGCTTTGCCCGGCAAACCTTCATCGAAATTAAATATTCTTTGTTCGCTGACTTTTTTAAGTTCGTCATATTTCCCGTATATGGCATCGGCCAATGCCAGTCCTCGTTTGTCGGGTGTAGGTGTCCAGATCTCAATAACTCGGATAAAAGTACGCAATACAGGATTCCTTAAATTTTCTGCTGTTAGTCTGTCATGTCTAACTGCAAATTTAGCACAAAACAACCAATGTGACGCATTTTCTTGTAGTATTTTCGACAAAATTTTTAAAGCCGCCCTATAATAAAGAACTGCCACACCCACCCTACTGATTTAGCGGCATATTTCCACAATCAGCGCCTTATCTTATTTGGTATGGTCTTTGCGACGCAAATATCAGCACTATTTTACAAATGAGGATATTTTCTTGCTTTTAGGAAAATACGAACATGAAGGTCTGTCATTCAATTCCAACTTTGAATAGAAAGCGAGTAAACAAGCTATGATGGTTTATCAATGTGAGCGTTGCCAAGTTTATGAATATCTGGGCATCAAAGAAAGACATCAGCATTAAGCATTTATTATTAATGCTTGCCGAGCAATTCGAGCCTGAAAGCTATCAAATCCTCGAGAGCCAGATGGATGACGACCGGGCCATTCGGCTGGCAAATCCTCTTGCAACAACCGCTCAATTATACATTTTTACTTATGGCCAGGAAGAAGGTTGTTATGGCGTTCACATAGAATACCCTGACTTACAAGAAACCAACTATAACGATACCATCGAAATTCACGAAAATATTTCATTTAGTAGTTTAGTGAGTATCATGATAACCAATCTGGAAATACCTATAGAAAAAGTGAATTCATCTTTGATGTTTTGATTCGCTTATCATCTGAAGGACAAACCGGTATTTACCAAACGCTAAACGGCCTATTAATTATAAAATACGACTACTGAATTCAATGTGCTATTTTGAAATAGCGGAATAGCTAATAGCGAATCGTAGTTGTTATTGGAATCATCCTGCCCACAGATACTTAATTCGTGCGATACATCGTGACTAATTGCTGGAATGCCGGTTTGCCATACGCCTCCAACGGTTCCCTCACCTTTTTTAAAAAAACGCATTGGATTGGGTTTATCGACTACGCGACTGCCTTGATCAATTCCGGCCTCGAACAATAAGCTATTGGTTTCCTCATCAGGAAGCCAAACTTCAAATCGTTTCGCTATGGGTGTCCCGCTGGAGGACAGAAATGTTATGACTGCGTCTACAGCCTCAGTTTTTTGGTTGGAATAAAAAGGAAGCCCTATTCCGGTGGTAATACCTGCTTCAGCGGCACTTTGAGAACGTAAAAATGAGTTGGAATTAGCTAAATCCCCCATCAGCAGCGGTTGACTTTTTTCCCACACCATTCCAGGAAGCCCTCTACCCCGTGGAAACTTAATCCGTTTGGAGATCCACTCAAATTTCTCCAATTCACCGTAATAACCGTCTATAAAACTTAAGCCGCTCAGACCGTCATCACGCCATATTTCAATGGCGCCTTCGGGCTGTCTTTGTTCACCGCATAAAAATACCAGAACTGCATTGAGACGCTCACCTGCAAAAACCGGAATGGCAACAGCGGAAGTCAAACCTACTTTGTGGGCTATTTCTGTTCTTAAAAAATAGGAGTTATCAAAGCTTTTTAGCACCAGCGGCCTGGCCAATTCCCAGGCTTTGCCCGGTAATCCTTCACCCAGTGCAAACTTTTCTTTACCGCTGATTTGTCCAAACTCTTCCAAAGAGTCATAGTTGCCGTCTTTCAACTCTAATTCGCTACCTGTATCCGTTGGAATCCAAATCTCAGTAACGCGAATAAATGTTTGCATGGATTTAACTCCGCTGTTGTCGCGGCTTGGTACAGACTGGATTCCAACACTCATTCTGATTTCTCCCCCGGATTGAAAGAATGTATAAAGAGACTAGTTCCGCGTTCTTTAGGTCACGTACTATCGAGGCCAAAAAGAATTAGTACAATTGATTATACATTGTTAATATAATCGTTAGAACAAGTCATGGCGAAAACTATAAAAGTGTACAAACTGAACAAATGCACACTGACATACATTGACTGAATTTTTCTGTAATAGTGAACGAGCAGCTTTTTTATTTGGAATATTTTTACTCTGCCACTGGTTTGCCCAGCGAGTCAAACCGTAGGACTTTTGGGTCTTCTTCCGCTTCAATAATTACCGCGCGTTGCAGTTGGTCCGATCCATTGTATTCGTAGCGGTGTTCAAATTCGATTTCGCCATATACAATTTTTTGACAAACCATTAGACGGTCTTGGTCGTCGTAGTAGCCTCGAAAATAGGTATTGCGATGTCCCATGTCGGCAGGTTCCAATTCATTGACCAATTTAAGTGGTAGCTTCACGCCACTGTATGCGACAAAGTGGCGGCAGATAGGGTATTTATTCAATTTTTGTTTTAAAGTAGTAACTAGAGTTTAGAGTCTCAGAGGAGTAACAAATAAAAAATTCTATTCAATAGCTTGACAAAGCGGTGAACATCGCGCAGCCGCGTCTTGAAA
>Ga0111150_1051_pt1 | contig 11661 bp, 7 predicted proteins | sample DeeMarSeWOR28_12_FD_80256 | JGI IMG/M metagenome (GOLD analysis project Ga0111150, IMG submission 80256) | Gammaproteobacteria bacterium SG8_11 | reverse complement strand
AAAATCGAATCCCAATGGGTGGAGGAGGTAGCCTCGCATTTGCTTAAACGCAGCTACTTTGAGCCACATTGGGAGAAAAAATCCGGCTATGTAGCGGCCTACGAAAGCGTTAGTTTATATGGACTTATCATTAATCCCAAACGCAAGGTGAATTACGGTCCTATTGACGCTAAAACCAGCCGGGAAATTTTTATTCGTTCCGCGCTGGTGGAACGGCAGCTAAACACCAACCTCGAATTTTTTAAGGCAAACGAATCGCTCATTCACGACGTGGAAGAACTGGAAGCCAAATCCCGGCGCCGAGATGTCTTGATAGACGATCAGGATTTGTATCAATTTTATCATGAGCGGCTGCCGGCACATGTTTTAGACAGAGTCTCCTTGCAGCGCTGGTATAAAAAAGCGAGTGAAAAGGAACGACAAGCATTATTGTTAAGCAAGGAGTTTTTAACCAAGCAGGCTGCTGATCAAGAATACGAAGCATTGTTTCCAAACCAAATAACCGTCAATGGATTAAGTCTGGCACTTAATTATCATTTTGAACCTGGTCATCCGGAAGATGGTGTGTCAGTGAGTATACCGGCGGTGGTATTGCAGCAATTGCCGCCTGAACCTTTCGAGTGGTTAGTACCAGGCATGTTGCGTGACAAGATTATAGCGCTCATCAAGAGTTTGCCGAAATCCATTCGCAAATCGTTTGTACCGGCACCCAACTATGCCGATGCCTGCATCAATGCGATTCATGATAAAAATGGATCATTAGCAATAGCATTGAGCAAACAATTGAACAGAATGTCGGGTGCACCGTTACCGGAGTCGGCATGGCAAGAACAAAAAATCGATGACCACTATTTAATGAATTTTCGTGTCATCGACGATCAAGGTAAAACGTTGGCGATGGGGAGAAATCTGGACCATCTCAAAGAACAACTTAAAAACCACGCCCAACAGCAACTCAGCCAGATGGATAACCGTCAATTCGAAAAAACGGATATAATCCGCTGGGATTTTGGTGACTTAGCAGAAACTATCAAAATGCAACGTGGCGGATTGGTATTTAAAGCCTATCCTGCGTTAATAGACGAACAAGACAGCGTGTCTTTAAAACTGCTAGACAATCTGCCCTCCGCCGTCCGGCAATCAAGATTGGGTATTCGCCGCTTGTTCATGTTGACGGCGCGACAAAATATTAAATATCTGGTAAAAAACCTACCGCACATTGATAAAATGTGCTTGCTTTACGCAAGCATTGACACTTGCGAGCACCTCAAGGACGATTTAATCCTCGCCAGCGTAGATGAAGCCTTTTGGGGCGGAAGCTTGGGCAAGAGTACTGTCGGGATAATTCGTACCCAAAGCGAATTCGACACTCAATGCCACAAGGCCAACCAACATCTGATCACAGTTGCAAACCGATGCAGTGAGATCGTATTTAATAGTTTACAGACTTACCATCAGATCACGAAATCCCTAAAACAACATACCGCATTGAACCAACTGCAAGCGATTAGCGATATCAACGAGCAGTTGCGGCTATTGGTGTTTCCACACTTTGTGGTGCGCACTCCTATGATTTGGCTGGAACATTTACCACGTTATTTACAGGGAATAGAAATTCGACTGCAAAAACTGCAGCAATCTTTTGCGACCGATCAACAGCGGCAAAATCAATTACAACCATACTGGCAAAAGCTAGTGAGACAATTGGAGATAGATGCAGATACGCTTAGCCGCCACCCGGAGTGGGTGAACTATCGCTGGATGTTGGAAGAAATGCGTGTTTCCTTGTTTGCGCAGAATTTAAAAACTTCCATACCCGTTTCCAGTAAACGTTTGGACGAGCAGTTGGCGAAAATTAAAAAGAGCACGAACTAGTTTTTAGCCGCCGCAGGCGGGGAGTTATCGTCGCTGTCCTTAAAGACTAGTACCCAATCGGTCTCCCGGCTTCTGGATGCGGCACATTGAATTTTCAACTCTTCTTTTTCGCCTTTGGCGCGAATTACACCTGCTAAGACAATTTCCACCTTGTCACCGTGAATACTACGGTCTTTAATGGTTTGAAATTCCGTTTCGGGATCTGTCGTAAGCTTGGGGTGTGAATCCGCAAAATATTTGCCGGCTTGTTTGGTACACTGATTGATGGCTTGTTCGGTCAAAGAGCCAATTTCCGATACCCGGTAGCTATGCACAATGTTCTTAGTCGAAGTTTTACGGTTCTTTGCGGTAGAACCCATTAAATACGTGTCTTGTGAGGTTTCTTTACCTTTACAGCCTTTGTCGGTGTAGGTGATTTTTCCGGTACTGTCGATACATTTTTCCACTGCCCCGGCTTGTACTTGCGCGGCGACTAAAATCGATAAGGAAATCAATAAATAAGAATAGTTTTTCATAGGTTTCAAGATCGGCTTAAGAATATTTGAAAGGCTGGTTAGTAAAAAACTTAACGTCTTAGAAGATCGGCAAATACGGGAGCAACTTTAATTCAGATTTAACAATTTTAGATAATGTTTTATTGCGTATTATTGTTAGTACTGGCCAGTCTTGTCGATTGACGATAGAATAAGTGATTCATTTTATTTACAAAATTTAAGTTGACCATTTTGAACACCCCCAATTCATCGATTTACTGGTACGATTTGGAAACCTTTGGTATTGATCCAAAGTATTTTCGTATTGCACAGTTCGCTGGTATCCGGACAGATTTGGAATTAAACATTATCGATGATCCGCTGGTGATGTATTGTAAGCCCAGTGACGATTTTCTACCCGATCCCTACTCATGTCTGGTGACCGGTATTACTCCTCAGATAGCCCAATCTAAGGGTTCGATAGAGGCGGAATTCATTGCAAAAATCCACCAAGAATTTAGTAAGCCAAGTACCTGTGTGGCCGGTTACAACAATATTCGTTTCGACGATGAATTCGTCCGCTATACGCTGTACCGCAATTTTTTCGATCCTTACCAACGGGAATGGATGCACGGTAATTCCCGTTGGGACATCATTGATATGGTCCGTTTGACCAAAGCCTTACGCCCCCAAGGTATACAGTGGCCAGTAAAAGAGGACGGTGCACCCAGTTACAAACTGGAAGATTTAACTTGGGCCAACCACATCCAGCACGAAAGTGCTCACGATGCGTTATCCGATGTCTATGCGACGATCGCTGTGGCAAACTTAATAAAAACTCGTCAGCCGAAACTCTACGAGTTTGTTTTTCAGCATAAAGACAAACAATCTTTGCTGGCATTGTTAAACGTGCATGTACGAAAACCGGTGTTGCACGTGTCGGGTATGTATCCTGCAGAACGCGGTTGTACGGCCATGGTATTACCCTTGGCATTGCATCCGGTGAATAAAAACGCCATTATCGTCTATGATTTAAATGTAGATCCGGCCGACTTGCTTACATTGAGCAGCGAAGAAATACAACAGCGGGTCTTTACCGCCCAAGATCAGTTGCCCGAAGGGGTGAACAGAATTCCATTAAAAGCAGTGCATGTGAACAAATGTCCTATCGTCGTGCCGGTAAATACATTGGACGATGAATCGGCCCACCGCTTGGGTATAGATAAAGCACGCTGTCTACAGCATGCAAATACCCTGCGGGATGCCACTGATCTCAGTGAAAAAATTGCTACTGCGTTTACCCCAAATGGACAGGATTTCAATACGGACCCCGACTTCAGTTTATACGGCGGCTTCTTCAGCGATAGCGACAAACAAAAAATGGATATTATCCGCTCAACACCACCTGAAAAATTAAGCAGCTTAGCGCAAACTTTTCAAGACAGGCGCTTGCCTGAGATGTTGTATCGTTATCGAGCGAGGAACTATTATGAAACCTTGAGTCATGAAGAAAAGCTGCAATGGCAGGAATTTCGTGGTTTACGCTTAAACGATCCAGAGATGCCCATGGATCTGCAACGTTTCAACGAAACTTTAACTGCACTGGAGACCTCAGCGGATATAAATGCAGCACAACACTCAGTGATTAAGCAGCTTACAATGTATATGGCGGACATCAAGTCTGATTAAGGCTATCCCGGTTCTGCTCGAAGCCACGAAGCCCAAAATTGGTTAAGTCCTCGCAGCGATCGTGGTTATCTTATTTTCAGCGTTGATTCGGCGCATAAAACTGCCATTATAGCTTGCATACTTTCATATCCAGTGCCTTAAGCTGTTCGGCGTTCACGGAATTGGTAATCACCGCAATGCTCGCATCATCCGGATTAAAATAAGTATTTGCCACTCGCCGCAAATCATCCAGGGTCACGGTTAAAATTTGCGAGCGAAAATGTTGGCGTTGCTCGGGAGTACGGCCGTAAAGTTCATTGACGAAGGCATCCTTGGCTTCACCGGAGGGCGAACTGGGCCGGTCGATGGAACTGATGACACCTAAAATCGCCTCTTCTATCTGGCTGGGTTCGTGACTTTCACTCAGTAGCCATTGTATGGAATTGTCAAAGTCGTTAAGCGTGTCTAGCAGGCGGGGATCGCGATACGAGAAGAATCGGAAAGTGGCGTTTTCTGCTTGATAACTGGCGCCACCGCCGTAAGCACCACCATGCTCACGGATTTCACGATGTAAAAAGCCGTTTCGCAAAAAGCCGGACAACACTGTAAGCGCCGGGGCATCGGGATGACTGACGGGCACCGCGGGATAGGCTTTGGCGCAGAAATTCACCGGCGTGCTGGTTATCCACATTTCCTTGACTCGTGAGCGCACAGCATCCAATTGAAATAGTTCGTTGGATTGGGGCGTTTGCAGCGATTGCCAGTATTTCTCCAAATCCGCTACATATTGCGACTGTTTGTCCGATTCTCCGATTAATACATATTGACGAGGTGCATCGAGGATGCGTTGATGTAACCGGGATAATTTGTGGGCGAACGCTTTTAGATTGTTTTCATCTTTAAAACTATCGTCCAGTAATTTGGTTTGCCGGGTACCTTCCAGGCCACTGAGGCGGTGTTTAATCGCCGCCGCCGGGCTCATGCCGCTGCAGGCCGCGGCCATAGCCAGCCCGTGTCCGTTACCCATTACGCTTTGTTCGCGCTGTGCGCGCATTTGCGCCACCAGTTCGCGGATGCGTGCATATTCGTCAAAACGGGCCTTTTCCATAGTCTCCCGTAGTAATTCCGTCAACGGCGCGGAATTACGCAATAAGGCTTTACCAGATAAAAACAAGTGTGCAGAAACGTCTTGCACGTCATCGATTTTGCCGCGCATGGAACTCTGGGCGCTGATTCCCCCCGATACTGCCGCTTGTCGGGCCTGCATTTGCAGATAATCTTTGTCGCCGCATCCAACTTCGGTCAAACAATAAGTGTAATACGGCAGCAGATCGATGAGTTCGTCTTCCAGTTTTGGCAAACTAACTACCACTTGCTGGTATACCAGGCCGTTGGTGGGTTGGGCATAAAATTTCGCGTTTAATGTCGATGCCGTGTCAGTGGCTTCGGCAATATGCATTTTCGGTGGTATATCTTCCAAGCCCACTTTGGGCAGTATTTCCTCATCGTCTTTTTGTTGCTGGCGTTTGGCCAATTGCAAGGCTTGTTGCACGATGCGTTGTTTCTTTTCATCAGAGAGAGAAGCTTTGATGCGTGTGAGTTGTTCGGCTTCCGCTTGTTCCCGCCGCTCACTCAATTGAGGATCCGGTTTCAAGGTCAATCGCACGCGGTGCCGGTTTTGCAACAACATATCCTTAACCAGGGATTTAACAAACTGCGGATCTTGAATTTGTTGACGCAGCTTATTGAGAACGGGATCTATATTCAAAGCCGTTACCGGATCACCACGATGCACGGCTGTAGACAGGGCGTCTAAAATCAGTTGCAGACCGTAAGGATAGCCACCACCGCCGATTTCGCGTTGCTCTAACTCCAGTTGGTGTAAGATGGCTTCGACTTGTTCCAGAGGCACACCTTCTTCGGCCACTTGCTCTAACACTCCCAACACCAAGGCTTCGATTTTAGCGGCGTTTTCCGGTTTTGCACCTTCCAATCCGCACATGAAAGTCATTTCCCGATTGGAATCTTCGATGCCGCAAAGCGGTGAAGGCGAGGAACCAAGATCGGTGGTCTCCAGCGCTTTGCGCAACGGCGAGGCGCTATTATCCAGCAACACGCCGGATAACAAATGCGTTTTTAATTGGGATTCCAGATCGGTACTGTCACCCAGCAACCACCCTATCACAACGTGAGTCTTATCACCTTGGGCTTGAGTTTCATCCACTGGGTAATATTCTTCCACGGTCAGGGGAGCGTGGTAACGTTTTTCCGGTTTGACCGCTATAAAGTCATCCAGCTTATCAAAATGTTGAAGTGCCAATTCTTCGAACTTGCTTTGGTGTTCTATGGCGGGGATGTCGCCGTAGGTCATGAAAACAGCGTTTGAAGGATGATAGTGCGTAGTATAAAACGCTTTTAGTTGCTCATAGCTCAAGTCGGGTATACATTCGGGATCCCCGCCACTGTTGTAGTGATACGTAGTAGTAGGAAATAGATATTTGGTGAGCGTTTGCCACATTAGGCTAACCGGTGATCCCATCGCACCTTTCATTTCGTTGTATACCACGCCTTTGTACATTAGCTTGGAAGAGGGATCGTCGGGTTTTTCAAACTCCAAGCGGTGGCCTTCCTGGGCGAAGTCCAATTCGTTTAAGTTGGTGAAAAACACCGCATCCAGATAGACATCCAACAAATTGTTAAAATCTTTTTTGTTTTGACTCGCAAAAGGATAGGCGGTCCAATCACTGCTGGTAAACGCATTCATAAAGGTGTTCAAAGATCGTCGGATCATCATGAAAAACGGATCACGTACCGGATAGCGTTTACTACCACATAAAGCAGTGTGCTCTAATATATGCGCCACTCCGGTGGAATCGGTAGGCACGGTGCGCAAAGCCACTAAAAAAACGTTTTCCGGATTATCGGCGGCCAAATGATAGTGTAAGGCACCGGTTTTTTTGTGCTGATACTCCTCGATAGTGATATTGAGCGCCTCGATGGTTTCGCTGCGTTTCCATTCAAATGCTGGGTGTATTTTGGTAGCTGGTGCCTGTGTTGTTGTGTCTGTGGCAGTGTTGCCAACGTTAGTTGTGCTCATAAACCTCGCCCGTGAGTGAATCGAAAATTCAAAGTCATTCTAGCTAGATATTGTTTAAGGATTGGAAATTCAATGTCACGCCACCAAACGATTAGCCTGATAGAAGCCTACAAACTTTGAGTTAGCGCCATCTTCGGCGCCGCTTGTTTGCCAGGCCAGGTGATCAGTTTCGCGTAGGCAGACCAGATTGCCAAATCACGTTCGATTGCCTCTACATCCAAAGCGTTTGGATCTAAGTAAAACAAATCATCTATAGCGTAACTCATAGCCAACAGAATCGCAGAACCAGGCACCGTTGCCAGGGTTTGCACTGCATGTTCATGGGATTGGAAGGTTTTGCGTATTTTCAATTCCCTTGCCATATCGTTGAGTTGTTTTAGAGGCAAAATTCTGAGCCGGTCTTGCAGCTCAATTTTTCTGCCTCTTTTTATCACGCCGTGTTCGGCGAGGAGGTCGACTAAATTCCGGTTGGGGTCTTTTTTCGGTATATACAAGGTGCGATTATGGCCGCGAAGCAACTGTTTATAGGCATTAAAATTCTCCAAGAACTGGGCGTCACCGAATTTTTCCACAAACTCATCGTTCACAGCTTGGCCTTTGCCGGCACCGAATTCCAGTAAAATTCGAATTTCCGATTTACTCAAGATGCTGAAATCGTAAGGTTGAGGTTGGTCGTTTAGCAAAATCCGATTGGCAGCGGCAATCTTTTCGATATCGGTAGCTGTGGTCACTGTTTTGCCAAGATTTTCTAGAAACCGGCGCCGAAGAGCGTCTATATATTTGTCCAATTCAATAATACCGGGCCTATAGTAGGCGATAAATTTATGCAGTGCCAATTCGTCGTTGTGACTCACGATGGCTTTGAGTTCACTGCATTGATATTCCTTCAATCCTGAAACGTGTAAATAAGACAAAATCTCTGTGCCATAAGAGTTTATGCGGCTGTTGTCGGGTGGAAGAGCGTTGATTTTGCTGAGCCAGGCTCCTACAAACCATAACAATGTTAAAAAGGTCAAAACCAAAAATAGTGGTTCTGCAGCGGTCATCTCATCACTCGAATATTGGTGTCCTTTATAGTGTAGGTGAATTCAACGAAACAACAAAAACTTAGCAAGGAATTAGGGAGGAGAATGTTTGAACTCGGGCTTTAGGCCATTAAAATATTTGATAGAGGCAATTAGGATATTTTATGTTCTATGTAAGATCTTAAAGGTAAAATACGGATTAGTTTTAAAACCCTGTGGTTTCCAATTTTCAGTACGATAACGTTAGCATGAATACAGAACTGCCTGAATTCTTAGCAAATACTGATCCAACCTGGTTGGCTGGAGTTGGTATTCTGATCGCCGCCTCGTTAGTTGCCTTAATTTGGCTGATTTATAAATTGCGTCATCCCAGTGACGCTTCAAGAGTAGAAAAAATAGTTAAGGAAGTCAGCGATGCTTACGTGAAAAACGCCGTGCTCTCGGATGGTCTCTACGGTTATCACTTTATCGATTATTTGATTCTTCTCCCAGGTAAAATTCTCGTATTAGCAGTGCAAGACAATGAAGGCTACATTTTTGGCGGTGAAAAAATCGAAAAATGGGCGCAAGTAGTCAACAACCGCAGCTTCAGCTTTGATAACCCTTTGATTAACACCAACCATTATATTCAAGCCGTGCGAGACATTTGCCACGATGTGGAGATTATTAACAGGGTGGTGTTCACCAGTAAAAGTAGTTTTCCCAAGGGCATCCCCACAGGAGTCATCGAATTCAATAATCTCAAAAACGAATTGGAGGCTTTAAAAGGACAGGGGACGGTCACTAATCCCGTTAAATCCACGTGGAATAGACTGTTGGAGAACACTAAACAACAGGAAACCCAGTACAAACAGGAACTATCCAGGGCCGCCTAGCGTTTAGTAGGTACTTTTCAAGGTTTCTTGCAACTCAGAAAATTTTCTAACCAAAGGCGACCATTTTCTAATTTCTTCGGGCAGTGTTTGCAGGGCTTTTTTCGCCGCTTGCGCATTGCTGAAGTCACCATAAATTAACGTAAACCAACTTTTACCTTTGACGCTCACTTCGTAATAAGCCACATCGGATTTATTGGGAACGGTTTGCGCAACGCTCAATAGGGAAGCCAAATCATAACTTCCCGCTAAGTGTAATGTGAAATGTTCCGGATTCTGCTTTGCAACCCAGGAGGTATCTTTGGCATCCGCTAAATCCTTGGGCAGTGGAGCGCCATGGTAGCGTTTTTTCGGTTTAGCTTGGTGGGTTTTATCTTTTGGCGCTGCTTGTTCTCCTAACTTATCTAGGATTTCGCTGGCTTGTTTCACACCTTGCAGTGAGGCGATCTGCAGCCAATAAATCGCTTCATCTTTATTTTTCTTAACGCCTTTTCCCTCTAAGTACAACACACCCAGATTATATTGAGCGTAAGGATAGCCAACTTCGGCGGCTTTCTTATACCACTTGGCCGCTGTTCGATAACTCTTACGAACCTCTATGCCTTGTTCATAAAACACCCCTAGATTGTTTTGCGCTATAGCATGATCTTTATCAGCGGCAACTCGGTACCAAGCCAAGGCTCGCTGCATGTTTTTATTAACGCCTTTGCCGGTGTGGAACATCCATGCTAATGTCGCTTGGGCTTTGGGGTAACCTTGATAAGCCAATGGTTCCCATAATCGATAAGCGTATTCATAGTTGCCAAATAAAAACGCCATACGAGCGCGTTGATATTCAGTTTCCGCATCGGCAATCTGAAAAAAGTCGCTGGAATCCTCTTCAAAGAAAAGGTGTTCTCCATACGCGGTCATCGCGCAAGGATCGTAGTCGCGATAAAACAGATAGTTGTTCTGCTCCAGTAAGGCGTTGTCTTCTTGGATGTCGTCAACAGTTAATGGTGAGATCATCGCCGTGGTATCCGCGAATGAGCCATGCACATAAACCAGCAGCAGAAAACTCACGATGCTGGTTTTTAAACTGCAAAATTCAAATTTTGGCATTTGTTTAAAAAATGATTAGTAAACCTCAGAAACCAACACCTTTATCGGCCCGGAATCCGTCAAACCTGAGATGACATTCGGTGGATAGGGTGGGTAAGTAGCTAATAAAATAGTCTCTTAAGCTTCACATATGACAATAGACTCCTAACAATGTTGACTATTGTAGGGTATATATTACAGAAATATGAAGCATAAAATTGACTAAATGAGTGGGAAAGCATAAATCGATTAAAGAAGCTGCTTATAAAAAGGTTAGCTGGGTGTATAACCAGCTCCATACGCGCGATTCACGTACTATGACTTTCTATATTTTCGAGCGAAAAAAAACCCCGCCGATAGGCGAGGTTTGTAATATTTCTTAGTCACATTTATTAAATCATATTGGCTAAATTTTCTTATTTCTGGCGGAAAAAAAGCTAACGACTAATAAACCAAGTCCCAATATTGCAATAGTAGAGGGCTCAGGTACTTTGATGGCGTAATCGAAACTAGTGACCTGACCCGCGTCAGCGTGGGTGATAGTGGCAATTGTCGTAATGGAGAAGAATCCATTAGTTTCGACCAAACCGCTTTTGGACGAACTAAATGATAAACCGCTGAGTTCACCGCTATCGGCCAGGAGGATATTTTCTCCAAATTCCGTATTTGTGTTATCCAGGAAACTCTGGAAAGATACTGTGCGAGATCCAACTCGGCTTCAGCATGAGTACCAATGTAAGGATTGCTCAGACCGGTTGTATTGATGTCCCAACCATCGAAATCTTCTATTAAATGCGAGATCTTACCTTCTTTAGCGCTGAAGTCTTTGTATAACTCATTATCTCGGACTTGTAATGTGGCGTTGTCGGTACTTAATTCCAACACTAATATGGCGTTTGCTGGAATACTGGCGATGGTTAATAACCCCCCTAAAAAAATACTTAATACAGCTTTGGTTTGTTTCATACTTTGTATCCTTTAGTTTACTTCTATATGGTTATTTACTATACAGCAATTCCCGTACCAATTTAGTATCTTATTGAATTTTAAAAGGTATTTCGCGCTATTTTTGGAGTTTTAGTATATATCAGAAAAAAGTGTATAAATATTCGACAATGACATCTGAGCTAAAAATGTTGCATTAATTCAATATGTTATTGAGCGTATACTCTATTTCTCTAGTGATGAATGCGGGAGTGACTCCCTGGCTATGATAAAAAGTAGAAAGACGATGTAAATTATTCCGACATAGTTAAGCTACGTTTAGCTGCGGCATCGGCGAGTTTTACCGCCTGCGGGATTTTAGCGGAATTAGTAAACTTAGTCTTAGGAAATCTGGTTAGTCAGATTGATCATTTTATAACCGATTGAGATAACGTTTCTTGATCCCACTGGGTAAAATCTTTCCCTTAATTAAAAAAGGCCGGTGGTGAAAACCACTGGCCTTTTATGTGTTTATTCTAATTTGTGGATAAAAAAAGAATAAGTAAGTTGGTTGGCTCCCCAGGGCGGACTCGAACCACCGACAGGCTGATTAACAGTCAGCTGCTCTACCGACTGAGCTACTGGGG
>Ga0111150_1045_pt1 | contig 11737 bp, 8 predicted proteins | sample DeeMarSeWOR28_12_FD_80256 | JGI IMG/M metagenome (GOLD analysis project Ga0111150, IMG submission 80256) | Gammaproteobacteria bacterium SG8_11 | reverse complement strand
AATCTCGAAATCATTGGCCGCATCGTCAACGGGTAGATTAGTGACATTGCCTAGGGTCCACGTCACCGTGGTTGGACCGGTTGCCGGATCACCCGCTTCTACAATATTAGCTGCGGGAATGTCGACATGACTGAAAGGTGCCACAGCTGCATACGGTGCAGGCCCAGTATTGCCGTTGATGCTGACAACACCTTCAAAGTCCAGGCCTTGCGGCAAGGTATCCACCAGTTGCAAGTTGCCTAGCGTTCCTTCGGGTACTGACATCGTTAGGGTGTATTCAACCATACGGATCGGCGCTTCGCACTTTAGTAATGGTGGCGTTGATGTCCGGTATAGTGACGGCCGCCGCCGCAGGCAACGTGGTGTAATCGTTGAGCCCACCGATACCGTCCGAACCGTCACGCTCGCCACCGCTGGCGCCATCGTTGCTGGTCCACTGCGCAACAGCGCTGTTGTTTAGTGTCTGGTTTGCAAACGCGCTGTTGAGTACGCGCACGTCGTATTCGATGGTGACCGACGCACCGGCGACGATGTCTATGTCGGAGGAAACGGTACTGCCAAGACTCCAGATTAAAGTCTGCGCTGTGGTGACGCCATCTCCGGTAATATCGGGCGCGCCTATTGTGTTATCGGCACTTACACCACCACCGACGGTGACAGTAGGATTACCTTCGTACACCAATCCAAGGTCTAAGTTGTCGATCAGTGTGACATCGAATACATCTGAATTATTGGCTCCACCAGCAGCCGTTAGCGTTACGGAATAACGAACTACCTCACCGGCAGTAGGAGTGTTGTTATTGACGAGCTTGGTGATGGTGGTTATGCCCGGTTCAATCACGGTCATATTAGCGGTACTGCCTGAACCACCTGCGGTCTGCGTTGCGGCGTTACCGTTTGAGCGATTGTAGGTGTACGTAGCGGTGTTATTAAAAGTCAGGCCTTGCTGATTGCCAAGTGTGTTCGACAACTGAACCGTTATATCGATTACTGCCTGGCCACCGGCAGGAATATCGATACCGGTTGCGGTGTCTTCGATAACCAGTGATGTGCTCGTACCGGTGTTACTCAATGTCCAGCTGCCACCCGATACTACGCTCGCACTGACAAAACTCATGTCCGCAGCGGAGGCAGTCAAATCATCGAGAATGCGCACATCGTACAATGGCACATCCGCCAGTGCTCCATCGGCTGGCACTTTAATCCTGTATGTGAATTGATTTCCAATGGTGACTGTGGTTTGCGCTGGGTTGGCTTTTGACAGCGGACCGGGCGCCTGGATCTCCACGTCTGTACTATCTATCGTGGAACCCGGCACCGATGGATTGTAAACGCCGTTTTCAAAAGGATTATCACTTAATGCCGTAAAAGCAGGCAGGCCGGCGGCATCAGCCTGCGCTTGGTTTGAAACGGTAGTGGCGTTCGCAAGCCCCGGCAATAAATTAATTTCAAACTCGACTACAAGCTCGGGATTCAAGACCGGATCGAGATCCAGATTTCCTCCGTCGCCAAATATCTGTAACTCACCGGTAGTGTTGTTAAAAGAGAAGTCCGCCACCCCATCAGGCAGAGGCGTAATCATGGTAAATGAGCTCAGATCAAAATATGCCGGATTCAAGATATCAGTTACCGTCAGATCATTGATCACCTCAGTAAAATTGAACAGACGCAGGCGATAATGCAGCGTGTCACCGGGTGCGGCGGTGGTCGTAGGATTAGCGCCGGTGGTTATATTGCTTACGGTTTTCTGAAAAAGGTAACCTGACAGCGCTGCTGTAATGGAATGGCTGTCCTCGTGATCCAGCGTGCCTGGCGTTCCAGTGGCGGGATCTGGTTTGGTGTAAGTAATCACGGGATAGCTGCCGTCGGGATCCGCACTGAACCATTGGGTAACGCCGGCATAGTTGGTAAAAACGGTGCCATCATCGGCTACGACCGTATCGAGATCCAGCTGCGACTGGTAAGTGATGATCAAGCGCTCGGTCGGCCCAATGACGGCCTGATCCGTTAACATGGTGAGGCTTAGTTCACAGGTGGGCGCAGCAGTGTAACTTACCGAATAATCAACGCCTTTATTCAGGGGCCCAGATACAGTGGTTACGCCGTCGGCCTGAAATATCTCCGCCGTAACACTGGCCGTTGGATCAAAGTCGCACATGCCCGTAGCGCCCACGCCCGCATCGGGCAGTAAATCAAGTATGGTGGCACCCCAGGCATCACTACCGCCGGAATTTTGCACATCGATGGTAAAAGTCACCGAACTGCCAGCGTTGACGGCCGTGTCCGGGCTGGTTTTTGTGACGACAAGTTCGGGGGCGCTAATGGTCATCGGTTGGGTGACGCCGTTTTCACCCGGCAAGGGATTAAAGAACGTCGGTACACCATCAATATCTATAAGTCGCCCGAAGGACCATTTAGCGGTGTTGAAAAACTGCGTCCCCGACGCATTCGTATTGTCGGCAACCACCGTGATTGCTATTTCAATCTGATCGCCTGCTGGGATGATGACACCGGGATCGATAACGAAGGTGAGAAAACCACCGACGTTTGTAAACGTGTGCGCCACTGGTATGCCAGTACCTACCCAGGTTACAGCAGGTGGACCCACCACAGTAAGATCCGCGCCGGTCGCGTTGAGATCATCGGTAACGGTTATGGAATGTAAATCGTTGGCCGAACCCGCATTGTTGATGTAAGTGCCAGTAACCGGGTCATATAAGACCGGGATCCTTAACGTGTATGTGAACGGCTCACCGATACCGACTGTGGTTTTACCTGGGGGATTCTGCTTGTTGATGGCCTCTACCGGTATAAACAAGTCTTGGCAGCTATTTTTGGTGCCATAGTCCGAACCATTAACGAACCAGATCCTGTGATCGATATTGGCGCACGCCATATTGCCGGTGAATATGACGTTATTGAATGTAATCAGATAAACCGAAGGATCGTTGGTTTGAAAGTTCAGTGTCGCGGTGAGTGGATTAGACGCTGTAAAATTCTGGAACGTACAATCGGTGTCAATGGTGATCTGGGTGGGAAAAGCGGTAAAAGCAGGAACAGTAGCGGTATAGTCCACAGTACCGTCCACTACGCCATTGAATGGAGGTAGAGAACAAAATTCTCCCGCTTGCACCGATGAAACCGTGCCAAACAAGAGCATGAAAGCCAAGCGCCAGGCACTTCTTTTAGTCAATGCTTTAGTTCTATTTCGGATAATTTTATTTTCAGGACAGATTCGCCGTGCGTGTTTTGCAGCACTGGTAGCTGTCACCCACAGGACTGAAACTAGATTCAATATTAAGCTGGTCAGGAACCTATGGTTCATGTCCAGCTCCTGCCCACCAAACCATTACAACGTATCGAACCAGTACCGTCTGCGGCTACATAAGTGAGGTTAGTTTTGGGAATCGAATACCAAAGAATAGCTATGATTGCGAAATAATAAGTAGTATGGTGAGCAGCATCACAATAGAAAATCTTTTCGCGACTAATAACTTTACGAGCGCCACATTGTTCATCTATACTTGGGCTTAAACTTTGGGGCGCCGTGAATACAGTTTTTTGCAGCGGCGAAAAAAATATAGCAATGGCACGCCCTGCTCGCTTAAAGCACATAGATATCGCTGACTTGTGCGCCATTGCTCCAATACTCAAAATACTTCTCAACTTTATTAACTACTATCAATACACACTACACCCCTCCTGACCACTGGCTTATAGTTATGATGCCGGTAAGAAATCGATCGGATACAGTATGGTCACCGGAGGCACTCCAGGCTTATCGCCGAAGTTAAATTTCGCCACGCGGTCGACGATTTTCTCCACCAGAGTCGGCGAATCCAGATCGGTTGATTCCACTTGACAGAAGGATACCCTGCCATCGGGCTCTATTGTGATTCGCAACACCATCTTGCCCTGCAGGGTAGGATTGGTGCGCAACTCTCGGTTATAGATCCGGTACAAGGCCGCTTTGTATTTGTCGAATACGATTTGAATCTCTTCGTCGGTACGCGACGGTCCAGGTCCATCGCTCAGCGGCCGATCTTCTGCCACAGCGCTGCCGATATCGCTTTCCACTCGGGAGAATGCTACCGCCGCGATCTTCTCGCCGGTGCCGGCAACGTCGCGACTTAACGATGACGTGCTGATACCGCCACTGGAACTGGAAGCCTGAGACGTCAAGATATTGCGTTTGACACTCTGCGCAACAGAACCTTTGTTACTTAAACTGGCGCTAGCTCCCAGTTTGGCCTCCGGGGTATCTTCCAACAGATCCGCGAGATTGTTTCGGAAAGCCAGTACACCTTTGTTCTGTACTTTCTTGCGTGCTTTGTCACGCTGTTCCGGAGTCGGTTTTTTCTCTTTGTCTTTTTTCTTCGGCTCCTCGGGTTTTTTCTCCTCGGGCTTAGGTTTGGGCTTAGGCTTGGGCACCTCTGGTTTCTTGATGACTTTGGCAAGACGTTCAGGAATCTCCACCACTTCCGTGCGATCAGGAATAGGCAACTGCAATTGTGGAATCCATAATCCCAACAATATGCAAATAAGCAGCGTGAGGAATAATACCTTGCGATACTTTTTTTCGTCTTCGTTTTTCTTGGTCCATGGCATCACCATGGCGCGGTAAGGTTGCGGTTTGGCTTCCCGCTCTATGATATAACCGTGTTTAGCTTCTTCTTCTCTTTCACGAAGGTACTCGATCTCTTCCAAGAGATACTCGATGGCGGTTTGTCTTTCGTTGAGTTGCTCAAGAATGGCAAAGCGTTTATCGTTAACTTTCTTTATTCTTCGCTCGAAAAATGCGGCTTTATCGCGCAGTTTTTGTAATTGATCACCAACTTGATCTTCTTCAACAAGCCCCGACCAAAACAATTCATTGGCGCCTATCTCGTCGAGCTTTTCCAGATTCTCGCGAATGTTGGTTATCAACTCGTACCGTTGCGCCTCGTCAGCAAATTCAGTCAGTTTCTCATCAACAGAATGCAGTTCGGAACCAAGATGCTTAATTTCATCCTGATAGTGATGAATTTGCGCTTGACAATAGTCAATCTGCGAATGAATATCTTCTTGTTCTTTTGCTACTGCGCTCACGACATTAACTTCTACATTTCGTAAATTTAAACCAATAACTATTAACTCTGCGAAGCTTTTTGAATTACAGCCAAGTTAATCGTTCCGTAGCCGGCGACCGTGCAACTGGTCATCACTTTTTGCAGCACTTTAAAAGGAATAGTCTTATGGGAAAGAATGGTGACCTTGTCGCTTTGTGCGACGGTTTTAGTGCTGACACCAATAACGTTTTCTCTAATCTCTTTCAGTTTCTCGCTAATTTCCGGAATAAGTTCTTGTTTGGCGGCAACCACATCGCTGGTGGCTATTACCGCTTCACCTTGCACCAGCACCGCTTCATCAGAAACCAATACCACCGCTGTTTCTGCGGGTTTGGTTTCCACAACCGAGTCGGGCAAAGTGATTTGTTTAGGGGGCTCCAACACTTCACTGGCCGCCGAGTTTACTAGCAAGAAAAATACTAATATCGTAAACACATCCATTAGCGAGGTCAGATTAAGAGCAGGCAGCTTCCTCTTATGGTTTCTCGCCATACGTTTCATACGCCGCGTATTTTTCATGGGGCAAATCCTATTGACATATCGGGGAACAACTCGGCCTTGACAATTTCAGTACTCCCCGGTGGGAGCGTTTCGAAACTACGCACTGCATCCATAACTTTGATCATGTAGTCGTATTCAATATCCGGCTCCAACAAGATAGTCGCGTCAGTTTTATCCGGATAATTCTCTTTAATCTTCTTCAACAACTCAGAAAGTCGCTGCAGATTGTATTCTCCGTTTACCTTGGGGATGTTGGCCACAACACCTTTTCCATTACCGATTTCCAGGAACTTCTCCCGCACAATCACTTCGACGCTGATGACTGGTTTATCCACCGAACCGCCGGCACCTTCTGGAAGATTAAGTTCCATGATGGTAATGCGTGAAAACACCGCGGTGATCAAAAGAAACGGAACCAACACCACCATTAAATTGAGGAAGGTGGTTACATCCAGCTCTGGTGGCTCTTTGCTGTGCGCGCGGTAATGGTGCTTTCTGGCCATAACTGTCTCGTCCTATTCCCTAGTATTAGTCCCTGGAATTAATCCTTATCTGGAGAGCTATCGGCAGATTCGGCTTCATCGCTTTCTTGTGCTGCTTCTATTTCTTTAGCTTCATCCACTTCTTTGTCCGCAGTTTTAGCGGGAGCGGGAACTGCATCAGCACCTTGGCGCTTGGCCATCTTGGTAATAATGCTCAAGGTCTTTACAGACGCCATTTCCAGACTGTCGACGATTTCTCCCGTCTTGGAAGTTAGCACTACATAAATGATAAGCAGCGGAATACCTGCCATAAGGCCGAACGCCGTGGTGTTCATGGCCACGGAAATACTGGCGGACAGTAAGTCGGCTTTTTCTGCCGGGTTGGCGTTGGCCACCGCCGTAAATGCCTCGATCAAGCCCATGATGGTACCTAACAAACCCAGTAAAGTTGCAATATTGGAGAATAGTGCTACGTAAGGAGTGCGTTTTTCCAACTGCGGTATGATTTCCATCATGGTTTCTTCCATCGCGATTTCGATATCATCGCGGCGGCGAACGGCGCCTTGCAGCTCCAGACCAGCACTCAATAAATGACTGATGGTGGAACTGTTCTTTTCTGTCATTTCCCGGGCGGTATCGAAGTTGCCTTCCACCAGCACCGGATGCAGCTTATCCCACATGCTACGGTTTTGATTACGCACCATAGTGAGCTTGATATAACGCTCTATGGCGATCGCGATCCCGAATGCAAACACAAACAGTATTGGGTACATAAAAACCCCACCTGTTTGAAAAAAAGCTATAATGGCGTCCATTGTTCACTCCTTATTGATCAACACTTTCTATAACAACTCGTAGCGTGCGCTGTGCGCACGAATAATTTTCAACACCCGATTCAAACTTCAACGTACGCACAACGGCTACGTCGGGTTACGTCGCGCCCGAGCTTTTCAGCTTAAATTCACAACCTGGTTAGTTGCGCGCCTAACCCGACCTACAACGAATTTATGTTCAATCATTCCACTGCGGTAATGGAATAAAAATCCAATTCCCGCGCAAACACGTCTTTATCAACGGGTTTTAATTTCTCGTTCAACAAACTCGATGCCAGACCCGTTTCCACACCAAGCTCAGAGCTTTTCCAAGGCACAATAAACAGCGACTTAGGCGCTTCCTTGTTACCCACGATAGAAATACCGGACAATTCCTTGGCTTCGTTTTTGGATTTCTCTTTTGAAGCCTCTTTGGATTCTTTTGCCATAGCTGATGCGGATAACGCCACAAGAGCAACAATTAGCAGGGTTGATAAATATTTTTCTATGGCTTTCATCATGCTTGCTTTACTTCACATACGGCTCTTAACATCGGCGACCCAAATCTTCACGTTCTCGTCATCGGGCATACCTTCCAAATACGCTTCATACTGTTCCATGGCGCAACTTAAATCCTGGATATAGATGTCGCATAACACACCCAAATTCTTGCGAGCCGGCAGATAATCCGGATACATCGTCAATAGACTTTCATAAGTCTGGCGTGCTTCGGCATAACGCCCGGTTTTGCGATACACTAATCCCATTTCGTTGTTGGCCACTGGATGATAAGCGTTTAGCTCCAGCGCCTGTTTCAGACTTTCTTCGGCTTTATCCAACTCGCCGGTGCGGACATAGGCTATCCCAAGGTTTATGTGCGGCCCGGTAAATTTACTGGCTTTACCGGAGACGGCTTTCAGCAAACGAATCGCTTCAGGATATTTTTCCTCTTTCAGCAACGTCACCGCTTGCTGGAATTCTTCCCTGACTTCCGGATCTACAGGATAACTTTCGGTGATTTCTATCACGCCTTTTGGCAAACAGTTTTGCGCAAGCGGAACTACTTGCGCTTGATCGGACTGAGAACTCGTGTTTGGCGTGTTAACACCAGTGCAACCGGCTCTTGTTTGTTGCGCTTGAGCGGCTTGTGTTTGTTGTGCCTTTGACTGAGTGCTTGATTCTTTTTGCGCACCCGTGGTGACACAAGCGGAAGCCAAAAAACACAGCGCGACAGGCACCAAAGCACGCGACGCGCGTTTAAGTGTGTTTGCTGGTTTTTGTCTGCTCTGTTTCATAATTCTCTCTTCAAATACTGCTACTCATTAAAGCCGTATTTATGTCGGCCATATTGTTTCATTACTTGGAATATTGGGAGTCATAGTGGTCGAACCTCCTGATTCCATTTATTCCGATTTCCGGGAAGCGACTCCTTGCGCATCCGGAGTTTCCATTACCGCGGTTATCGCCGCTTGTTCTTGTTGGCTACTATTTACGTCAACATCCTGTTGCAGTACTTCTTCCTCGCTTAACTGATTTTCCTGCGTGGTCTCGGTTTCCGCGCCTTGCCCAGCCGTTGCTTGTTCCGTCTGAGTTGGCGCGTCCGTCGCAATGGCTTCTTGCCCTCCACTCGTATCCTGATCGACGGTTTCTGGAGCAAAATCCTCCGCACCCTGCCGTGTATCCTGCGTATCCGGCTCCGCAACGCTTTGCTGCTCCGCACTTAACTCCTGACTAGTCGCAACATCACTTTGGATTTGCGCATCATCTTGAGAGCGCGTCTCGCCCACTGCCTTATCTGGCGTTACGGCTTGCTGATTTGGCGAATCCTGTTCCAGCTCTGTTTCAGTCATCAGCTGTACTGTGGCAGCCTGTGATCCCGCATCCGCTTCTTCCGAATGCGCTTCCGTAACTACTTGTTCAGAAACCGGTTCTTTCGTTGCGCCGGTTACCACCGGACTTGGCTCGGTTTTCAGAACTTCCTGCATAATACTTTCGGCCGCTTGAGCGGAATCCTGAGCGGAATTTTTTGGGATTTGTGACACATAGCGAAAAAAATCAATATGTTCGACATAAATCGTCGCGGCGTCTTCGCGCACAAAACGTGGCGAGGAATACTGGTAAAAATGCAGCTCGCCGATATAAGCCAAACGTTCTTCGTATTTGGCGTAGCGCGCTGGCATCAACTTGGCCAGCTTTTCGATACTGCGGTCAACCCATGCGCTGTAAACGCCAATGGTCAGCAATTCCACATTTTTCTCATGTACTCCGATGGCTTTTTCCTCGAAGGGAAACGCTTGGTCTTCCAGCGCAAGATTGAATTCCTCCAGTTCCAGCGCGCTGAGGCCTTCGGGTCGCTCGGATTCCATTAACGAGCGGCTGAAGTTGTAATAGATCTCAGCAATGTAGTAAGTGGATGCCGCCGTCACGTCGGCCACTTGGTAGTCCACCAGCTTGGAATAATCAGCCACCAGGGCTTTCATAGCCTTTTGTTTTGCCTGCAAAGTCTTCTCAAGCGGTTTTACCAGTTTAAGCGCGATAAAATCGTCAAACCGCGGTTCAATGATCACTAGCGATGCCTGAGCCGCCAGATACTTCGTGCGATCGGTGCGCTCCTCGCCAGCGCTAGCATCGCTGGTAATAATGTGTTGCAGAGTTTTGCGATAGTTGGTCAAGTCTTCACGCGACTTGTACAACATGGCGATTTTGTAATACGTCTCCAGCGCGAACTCCAAAGGTTTGGGAAACTTCACTACGAACGCCTGGTAAACACGCAAGGAATTATCGGTATCCTCGGCTTTTTCATACATTTCCGCCGCGGTGAGCATGGCTTCGCGGATCAGCTCTTCATCCTTGGATTCGGCGGCCACTCTTTCGAATTCCTTGCCCGCCAAGGTATAGCGTTCCAGTTCCTTGTAAACAAAAGCGATTTTCTTGGTGACATCGTGCTGTAGTTCGTGACCGGGATAGTTACTACGAAACGCCAACAATACCGTCGCGGCTTGCTCCAGATCCATGATCTTAATAAGTACCGCGGCGGCATCGTATTCCGCTGCTGGACGGATCTTGGACATAGGCGCCACTGAAGCGATGCGTAGAAAATGATGTACAGCGGTTTTATATTCTTCCTGAGCTTTGGCTTGTTCACCTTGCTTGTAGATGGACGCGGCGAGGTTATCCACCAAACCTTCCCTGCTTTTATCGTCTTTGGCGGTTAACGCTAACACTTGGCTATAAGCGGTTTCCGCATCGGCGAAGTTTTCCAGCTCAAACGAGGAATGCGCCACCACCAGCCAGGCGCCACGTTTAATAGTGGGTTCCGCGTTGGGATATTCGCTCAGCAAGCGTTGGCCATTTTTAATAGCCTCTTCATAGTCTTGCATGGCAAATAAATCGTCCACGGCCGCGCCCAACACCACCGTGGCTTTTTCGTGATCGGGGAAAGTATCCACTAAACGTATTGAGCTGCGGATGATGTCGCGCTTGACTGCAAACTTTTGTATCTCCGCCACACCTTTCAAGTGCTCACGGTAGGCATATACGGCGGCGTACGCCGCTTTGGAGGATTTTTCATTCACCGGATAGTCGTACGCCGTGCGCTCATATTCGATGGCGGCCAGATTGAAGTCTTTGTTTTCCAGTAACAAGTCCGCTAACTGATAGTTGATGGCCGGGGATTGCTCGTCTTTGGGAAAAGACGTCAAGAACTCTCTGTACCAGCGCGATGCTTCGCTGAAGTTCTGCGATTTGTCTTTGACGAATTTTTTGTCCTGATATAACGAATGGTAGTGCTTGGCAAGATCAAACAAGTTGGTCTTGAGGTAACCCAGTACTTCGGGATATTCGTTTTGGTCGAAATAATTCCAGTACTCGGCATTAATACCATAAGTTGAAGCATATTGTTTTTTCGCTTCGATGACTAAGCGGGGAAAGCCGCCTTTCATATAAATGTCGATCACCCGCATGCTGAAATGGGGCGACTTTCGATGAAATGGATTGTTATCTACGAAAGTGTTGTAAGTGACGGCCGCATCGCTGTAGCGGCGTTTAGTAAAATAAAACTCCGCTAAATGGCTATATACCCAATCTTCATAAGAGCGCGTACCATTGTTAGCAAAATACTCCTGGACTGATGTCGCCCCGCCTAAGTTGGAAAACGACAGACTGATTACGCGAAAAGTATCATCAATGCGCTTTCTTTCGATTTTATCTTCGGTTTGCTCGAAGTCGTAACCAATGGAAACCTTATAGTCCAGTAAGGCGATAAACTCATGCAGCGCTTCTTCATACAATTCCTGTTTGTAGAATGTCCAACCTTTTTTAAACAAGGCACGATCGTAATACACTGAACCTACACCAAACTTCAATACAGCCGTATATGCCTCTTCCGCATTCAGATACTTTTTACGAATGAAATAATATTCGCCGAGACGAAACTGTACTTCATCGATGTAGCGTGAATTGGGATATTGCTTGATCAGTCGCTTCACCACGTCCATGGCTTCATCCACTTGCCCGGTTTCTTCATAAGCCCGAGACAATTGGTAAAGCACTTGGTCGTTGCGCTCGTACATGGGGTATTTCGCCAACAGCTTGTTATAAAGTTCTATCGCTTCGGCAGCATTGGCGTTTTGTAAATCGGCGCCTGGTTCACCCGCAGGCACCACAGCACTCACATCGCCGGTAGCGGATTGAACGGTTTGTTGTTCGGTGGCGCGTTTTTCGAAATCTTTTTGTGATTCACTGACATCGGCAATAGGAGATGTTTTGTCGCCTGGTTCAGTTGGTTTACTTTCCGCGGCTTCAGTAGTTGCTTGCGCTTTAGGCGAATCATTCT
>Ga0111150_1038_pt1 | contig 11783 bp, 7 predicted proteins | sample DeeMarSeWOR28_12_FD_80256 | JGI IMG/M metagenome (GOLD analysis project Ga0111150, IMG submission 80256) | Gammaproteobacteria bacterium SG8_11 | reverse complement strand
GTAATTCAAAGAGTTATTGGAATGGAAGCAACTCATAGATTGGTGAAAAACAAATTTTTATTGGAAGAATTTTTACGACTCTTTAGCAAATGACCGAAAAATCCCCTCACACGCAGTTACGAGACGCGTTTAAAAATAATCCCCAGTATCATCGAATCCTGTTCGAACAATCCCCCATTGGCCTGGCGCTGTGCCGCATGAATGGCGAATTGGTGGATGTGAACCCGGCTTATGCCAATATCCTTGGTCGAAGTGTGGAAGAAACCTTGCAATTGTCTTATTGGGACATAACTCCCGAGACCTATGCCGAAGCGGAACAACAACAATTGCAGAACCTGGAAAGTAACGGCCAATATGGCCCTTACGAAAAACATTATATCCATAAGAGCGGCCGGCCGGTTCCCGTAAGGCTTTCCGGACAAATCATTCACCTTGACGATGAAGTGCTGATTTGGTCTTGCGTGGAGGATATTTCCGACAAGAAAAATGCTGAATCCCAACTGGAAAAACGCACTGAGCAACTGCTTCGGCAAATCAGTGAAAACGAACAAACTGAAAACTCCTTGCGTTTTGGGGATGCAAAATACCGAGCCATCTTTGAGAGCGCCGTCGACGGCATTATTACCATTAGTGAAAATGGCTTAATCGATTCTTTCAATCCGGGCGCCGAGCAAATGTTCGGTTATGAAGCCAGGGAAGTCATCGGGCAAAACATTGCTATCTTGATGCCCGAGCCCTATGAATCACTACACGACAGCTATATGCAAAATTACCTCGCCAGCGGTCAAGCTAAAATCATCGGCAAAGGGCGCGAAGTTAAAGGCAAACACAAAAACGGCAACGTATTCGATATCTATCTGGCGGTCAACGATGTTGCGGTGGCCGGCAAACGCTTATTTACCGGAATCGTCAGCGACATTACGAATCTGAAACGCACCCAAGCCGCACTGCAACAAAGCGAAGAGCGCTTTCGCCGCAGCCAGCGCTTTGCCAATATCGGAACCTGGGATTGGAACATCCAAACCGGGGAATTGTACTGGTCCGACCGTATCGCCTCGTTATTCGGTTACCAGGAAGGCGAATTGGAAACCACTTACCAAAACTTTCTTAATGCCATTCACCCAGTCGACCGGCAATACGTCGTCGATGCGGTCAACGCCTGTGTCGAACGCGGCGCGGAATACAATATTGAACACCGCTGCGTCTGGCCTAGCGGTGAAGTACGTTGGATGCTGGAACGGGGCGATGTGATAAGAGAAGAAAACGGCAAAGCCTTACGCATGCTGGGTGTGGTGCAAGACATTACCGCCCGCAAACAAGCGGAATTGGATTTGCAAATCGCAAAAGAAGAAGCTGAAAGAGCCAATCAGGCAAAATCGGAATTTTTGTCCAGCATGAGCCACGAATTGCGCACACCGTTAAATGCAGTATTGGGCTTCGCTCAGCTACTGGAATACGATGATCAACTGAATCCAAATCAAAAAGAAAGTGTTGTTGAAATACAGCACGCCGGCAATCACCTGCTGGAACTCATCAGCGAGGTATTGGACCTGGCTAAAATCGAAGCCGGCCGCTTGGATTTATCGTTGGAACCTGTATCAATCTCCAAAATCCTAGAAGAATGCTGCACCCTGACTCAGCCCATTGCCAGCACTAAAGGCATCAAGATGCACTGTATAGGACAATCACGGAAATCCGAACCGGGCAGCAACTTCGAGCAAGTGAACGACAAATATGTCTTCGCGGACAATTTTCGCCTGAAGCAGGTATTGCTGAATTTATTGTCCAATGCGGTAAAATACAATCGCAACAACGGTTTGGTTACAGTGCAATGCCAAGATATGCCAAGCGGCAGATTGCGTATCACCGTAAAGGACACCGGCTATGGCATACCTCAGGAAAAACTCTCGCAGCTGTTTCAACCCTTTAACCGCTTGGGAGCAGAGAGCGGCAATATTGAAGGCACCGGTATCGGTTTGGTGATCACCAAACGGCTAGTGAATATGATGAACGGCGAGATGGGAGTGGAAAGCGCCTACGGCTATGGCAGCACCTTTTGGATTGAGCTACCGCACATCAGCCACGATGCGCAGAGCACAGAAAATCCAGGTGCAGTCAACGCTGCGCCCAAGGTGCTCTCCAACAAGAAGCCACTACCCACCCCACCCAAAGGCACAATACTGGTGGTGGAAGATAACCGCACGAATCGGATCATTCTCGAGAATCAATTAAATATTCTGGGATACGCCGCTGAGCTGGCATCTGATGCCGCACAAGGCTTTGAACTTTGGAAAAATAACCACTACACAGCCATATTGACCGACATCAACATGCCCGATATCGACGGGATGGAATTCACCAAGATGATCCGCAAGGCCGAACAAAACTGCGCAGGGCGTATACCCATCATTGCTATCACCGCCAAGGCTTTGCAAGGTGACGCGCAACAGTGCTTGTCGGCGGGCATGGACGACTACATTGCCAAACCGGTTGATTTAAACACCCTCAATGAGGTGCTGAATAAATGGTCTGCATTAGCGCCGTCACAAGACACGGCAACCGCTAGTCAACACAGCGCCGAGGAAACGCCGGCGGTCGACATCAATGTATTGCGCAACCTGGTTGGTGATAACGCCGCTATCCACGCCGATGTATTGCAAAGCTTTGCGGACAATTCGGAAGAAATCGTGAAAGCTATCCACGAAGCTTACCAAGCGAACTGCGCGCAGGATATCGTTTGGTCCAGCCACAAACTAAAGTCTTCCTCTTTGGCCATCGGTGCCGCTAACTTGTCCGCAGTTTGCGAGGCACTGGAAATCGCCGCTAAACAAAACCTCTGGCAGGACATTACCACGGCCTACCAAAAACTGGATACGATGTATAAATCAGTAATGGCATTTATTGATGAGTATCAACCGCCGTATGCCGGCAACATGCAACAAGATGCAAATGTGTCGGTATACCACCCGATATACGTTCGTGTGAATTTACTGGCTGTTGACGATGACTTGTTTATTCTCAAGCAAATTGCCGACCTGGTTAAACAACTGGGCATTGTCTCGCCTCGCACCGCATCCAGCGGCAAACAGGCATTGCACATATTGGACAACCAGCACCCCGGAGATAGTGATACGCGCATTAATATCATCCTCTGCGACTTGAATATGCCCGGCATGGATGGCATCGAATTTCTGCGCCACCTGGCCCAACGGCATTATAGCGGGGGTGTAATCTTGATCAGCGGCGAGGACAGCCGGGTATTAAACGCCGCCGAAAAACTGGCTAAGGCGCACAACTTACAAATTTTAGGTACACTGCGAAAGCCGGTATCCGCGCTGCAATTGCATACACTCATAACCAAACTCACCCTACAGGAACAAACCACGGCGGTTGCGGAGCAGATGTTAAGCGCACAAGAACTTACCGATGGCATTGAACAAGGCCAGGTCACCGTTTATTACCAGCCAATCATCGACATTACCACCGGAAACGCTGTCGCGGTGGAAGCATTGGCGCGCTGGCGGCATCCGTACAGAGGCATCTTGGGCCCAAACACTTTTATACCGGTGGCGGAAAACCACCGGCTCATAGACGCCTTGACGGTGGAGGTTTTTTCGCAGGCCGTTCAACAGGCCAAGTCTTGGAAGGACGCCGGCTTGGAATTAAAAATCGCCATTAACTTATCCATGGACACCTTGAAACATCTGGAACTGCCGGAACGGTTTATATCCCACATCGATAAATCCGGCCTGGAGTATAAACAAATTGGCTTTGAAGTGACCGAGAGCCGGTTGATGCATGACATCACCACCTCCCTGGAAATTTTAACCCGCTTAAACCTAAAAGGCATAACGCTGTCTATCGATGATTTTGGCACAGGGTACTCCACCCTGGAGCAATTGCAACGCATCCCGTTCAGTGAGCTTAAAGTAGACCGGCAATTTGTCAGCGGCGCAGTATTGGATAGCTCCAACCGTGCCATATTGGAATCCAGCGTGGAACTGGCGAAGAAACTCAACATGACAGTCGTTGCCGAAGGCGTGGAAACCGAAGAACAGTTTGAGCTCGTAACCAGCATCCATTGCGATTACATTCAAGGCTATTACGTAGCGCCCCCCATGCCCGGCGGCGAGGTATTGGCCTGGGCAAAACAATGGCAGCAATCCAATCAGTTGCGGCGTTTGCTAAAAAAGACCGGCTCCTAACCAAAACTGCAACATGCCACCAATATCACCATAGCAGCTCCGTAATGGAGACAATGGTATGTGAAAATGACGGTATCGGCCAGAAACTGACAACATATGTCGGAATGGCGATATTTATTGACTGTGTGAATAAAACCTAGAAAACTACATTCTCTATAAACAACGGTTGAAACACTAGATAAATCAAAAATTAATTAAGATACAGAAATGAAGCCAGAAAAGGTTGCCTGCCTCTTTAATGGGAGAAGTAAAATGAAAAAATCAATTATTAAAGTCATCATATCCATATTAACAGTTGGCTGTGCTTTTACAGGCTGCTCCAATGAGGATAGTAATGAGGGTAATACAGCGAACAAAATCGTAGCATGTAAACTGGATGACTTTAATCAATGCTTTGAATGGATAAATTTAGCAGATGCATTGGTGGATTCTTTGAGTTCAACATGTGTAAATGATGACAATGGAATAATTGTAGAATCATGTCCAACTGAAAATGTGATTGGTATATGTGAAGAGTTGGATGATCCAATCACACCTGATCTATTAAATTATTTTTATTTGCCTCTATCTGGCATAGATCCAATTTATTATGCGGGTGTAAAAGAACAAGCATGCATTGAAGCTGGCGGGGTTTGGGAGCCTGCAAATTGAAATTTATTTAAACTAAATCCAAAAATTTTTATAACGACCGAACCGTATTGACTGTGTACGAATCGTACTTGATATGCGTGCCGCAATATTAAAAAATAATGGTTCTTGTGTTGGCATGTATGTCGATAACAGTTAATGCGACCTCAATACACAATCAGCATTTAGCTTTCACTGTACAGATCTCTGAAGGTTTTAAGGAATATGACTATTTAAAACCACATGGCGATGTGAGAACGAAGCGGATTGTTAAAGAAAAAACGCTGTAAGAATACAACAGAGGGGTAGTCCCGGGGAGAACAACGACACTGGTATCTTTATATATCGAGCGTTCTAGTTTGGCGAACCTATCGGGGCTCGGTATCAGTGAACTATCGCCAAATACTAACCGTTTGAAAGAGACATGGCGGGAACATAAGATTAATCTTTACCGTATCGAGCGAAGGTATACGACAGCTGTGGATACAATTTTGACGTTAAATGCAGCAATCCCTTTGAAGGCGGAACCTATTCAATTTAAGCTCACGGGTGGTGTGGCGGATGAAAATGAGATGAAACCATTTTTATCGTCAATGCTATCCACTTTAGACGGCGAAGCTGGGATAATCGCGTATGCTGTACAGTTGAAATACGTAGCTATCGCAGTGATTGTTACTGCGGTAGGAGTATTGGCGAAGGGCAGTCTAACCTCTATGTGAAAGCCTTTATCAAGAGCACGCAAGCATCTGAACCGAAAAACAAATTTCGATTTTTTATTTCAGTGCTCAATGCGGGTTGCTACCAGTTGTTTACTTCAAGCGTTACCAGACTTTCGTGCAACCGAAGAACAAGTCTTCACACAAACACCTATCGAGCCCTTTTACCATCGGGCTTAGTGTTTCTGAGAAAAAACAAAGGAGAAGGCCAAATGAGATTCTACACCCCTTCAACCGACCTCCTGCGTCGGCGAGTGAGCTTGGCGTTGGACCACCAATGCAAAACGACGATTTCTGCTTAGTGTCCGTTGCCACATTTAATAGGCTGGCTGATCGCTATGCCGAGAAGTACTTTCACCAGGAAATATATGACCGGTTTCTGGATCAATTCGTGAAACGAATCGGATCGCCAGGGGTTAGCGTCCTTGATGTGGCGTGCGGACCGGGCAATATCTCAGCCTATTTGACGAAGGTTAGACCTGACCTCAAGTTAGTCGGTATCGATCTGGCGGAAGGAATGGTTAAGCAGGCTAGGCTTAGGGTCCCGTCCGCGGAGTTCTTGGTTAAGGACTGTAGACACATCGACGAACTTCAACAAGTATTTGATGCCGCTGCGTTTGCATTTGGCTTGAGTTACCTGACTGACAACGACGCGAATCGATTTTTTACTTCGCTCAACGCCGCTCTGGCTGATTCTGCCATGCTGTACCTCTCCACGATCACGGGTGAACCAAGATGGTCCGGATTTGAAACATCCAGTATTGGTGACAGAGTTTACCTCGAGTATCGAAGCGTTAGCGAGGTAGTTTCAATGGTTGAGCGAGCGGGATATAGGATTGATTTTGTGGAAGTGATCGCAAGCCCTGCCAATGCACCGAAGTCAACGCAGGATGTCATTCTCATTGCACAACGGGTAAAATGTAGTTCTGCTTAGTAATGGCCTAATCCTTTGCTCCAGCCGACGGCCTTCAGTCGAGGCAGACCCAAATCGTTGTGTGTTGCTGTTGGTGTAAGAATAGATGCAAGAATATGAGGGCAATTATGTCTAACATGATTCTACTTGGTACTCGCAAGGGCAGCGTAATATTTGACCGTGTCAATGCTAACTGGCGTCCTCGCCCAATCACCCATGCGGGGATTCCTGTTTGTTACGCGGCACGTGATCCGCGTGACGGTGCATTATGGGCTTCCCTGGACCACGGTCACTGGGGGCCTAAGCTGTCGCGGTCGCGTGACGGGGGTGAGACCTGGGAGGACGTAGTGTCAGTAAAGTACCCTAAGGGCGCACGCTATATCACCAAATACCTGACTACTCCTGATTTCGATCCGAATGCACCGGCGGCTCAGCCTGAGTATACCGACGCCACTGTGTATAAGATCTGGAATATTGCATTTGGCAATACTAATCAGCCTGGCAGGCTATACGCCGGCACCATCCCCGGCGGTTTGTTTGTCAGCGATGATGGCGGTGATAGCTGGGAACTCAACCGGCCACTGTGGAATCATGATAGTCGCGGTGGCGATTTGTTTGCCGGCGATGCGACCAGTGAAAACCGTTGGCACGGCACGCCGGCGAGTGTGGATTATGGTGTGTTTGAACCCGGAATTCATTCCATCATTGTTGATCCACAAGATCCAGACCATATTTTTGTTGCGGTTTCCACGGCGGGTATAATCGAAACCACTGATGGCGGATTGACCTGGACGAGCCGTAATCGAGGTATGACGAACGATTATACCCCGGACCCGGAATCCGAGTGGGGACACGATCCGCATTTTGTGACTAGCTGCCCTGGTCAGCCGAATCATCTATGGCAACAAAACCACTGCGGTGTATTTTACAGTGATAATGGTGCGCAGACCTGGAAAAAAGTCAGCATGGCAGATGTTGGCGTACATTTTGGTTTTCCGATTGCGGTTGATGCGAATGATGGGCGTACTGCCTGGGTCGTACCGGCGCGAGCGGATTCAGAGCGTATGGCCATTGACGGTGGCCTGTCTGTTGCCCGAACCACCGATGGAGGTCAGACCTGGCAATCGTTTCGCAACGGTCTGCCTCAGGCAAACGCCTACGACATCGTCCTGAGACACAGCCTGGATGTATCGGGCGACTGTCTATGTTTTGGCAGCTCTACTGGAAATGTTTACGTATCAGAAGATCGCGGTGAAACATGGCAGTGCCTCGGTAACAATTTTCCGCCGATTTATTCCGTGCGATTTGGCTGAACATCATGCCTACCGTTGAAATGACGCAACATCTTTACCGGTTCTTTCCGCAGTTAGAGAACCAAAAGATCACGGTGTGCGCCGGCTCAGTTGCCGAGATTTTAAACGCGATTAACGAGATTGCCCCTGGCTTCATCGATTACGTGCTCGATGAACATGGGGCGTTGCGTCGGCATGTGAATCTTAGTATCAACGACACCCTAGTCATCGATAGAAAAACACTCTCCGATCGTGTTCAGGATGATGAGACTGTTTACATATTCCAGGCCTTGAGCGGGGGCTAGGCGCTCAGTCGCGATGGAATGGCATAATCTGCATGGATTTGGCGTTAGATGCAAAAATTCAAATATGATGGTGGACGTCAGCAAATACAAACAAATGTGTAGGCCGCTGTGGCGAGGCATCTCCAGATTCATAAAACATCACGATTGATTGCAACCAACCTAAAGCGGACTGCCATGTGGCGGCCCGCTCATATCTAGCTTGTTGTACCGCGCTAAGGTTCACATAGACTCTAGTAAACCACACATTGGAGATCCTAAACTGGCCATTCGGCATTGGCCTTATTCCAACTTGATAGCAACGAGTCTTCCGTCACTTCCCGTCATACCGGTAGCAATGAATAAAGTTTTGTTCTCAGAAATTGCCAGCATACCTGGTAAAGGGTAACTCCACACAGACAGTTTAGAATTGAGGTCTATTGCGTGTACCTTTGAATTGGTACTAACAAAAAGAAGATTGTCTGTGATGACCACATTTCGATGCAACGCTGTTTCATTACTGTCAGCCGGTGTCCAGCTCCAGAGAATCTCACCAGTATTGATGTCCAGCGCATCAAGCCGCCCAAGTGATTTGCTGCCGATATAGACAACCCCGTCTTTTACTGCAGGTTGTGTGAGATAGACATTGGTAGAATTCCAGAGATGCATCTTGCCTTCCAGGTCAAAGGCAGAAAGCTGTCGCTCATCATATTGTTCAATATTGGATGACGCGCGTCCGCTGAATGCGCCACCCGCGTATGCCAAGGCGATGTTGTTGTACACAACCGGGGAACCATGGTATGCGTGGCTTGCATATGCGTTCAAGCCGTCATCAATAGCAAATTCAATCTCACCGGTTCTCCGGTTTATCGCATTGAGTTCTGCGCCATTATGATGGAGTACGTAATTACGGGAAACAGCAGGTGTGTACATATCCCATCCACCGCCTAGTGAGGCACTCCATTCCTCTTGGCCATCTATGCTGCTAAATGAGTGAACATAGCCACCATAGTAGCCTCCGCCCTGATAAATTGAGTTACCGTAAGGAGTGGGCGCAAAGAAGTGGGGCCACTGGCCACCAAAATTTGAACTATGAAGTTGACTGCCTGTATTAAAATCAAAAGCTCGGAGTTTCGTATCTTCGTGACCCGTTGTAGCAGCCCATACTTTGCCCTCGGTGATTGCAGGTGGATTAAGGGCTGGCATATTACCTAAATTCGCCTCCCACACTTTATCCCCTGTTGCTTCATCCAACATAACAACCAAGGCGTCACCAAAATAAACGTCGTAGCTGAGAACCACTTTCCCGTCCTGTGCGACGACAGGGTTGATGCCTCCTATGGGTTCGGTACTTGAGGGACGGCTCCATGTCCAGCTTTCGGCAAAATTGTCGCTGTTCAGTGTAATGGGAACATATCCATTGTGCTGGGCATTGCGTTGATGGGTGGTCCATCCTGCCAGTTGGTTTACATCATATGTGACGGCGACGATATTAGCTGAACTGCCTATCACGTGCTCACAGCTAATCTCAAGACAAACCTTAAAGCTGACATCCGTCGAGAAGCTGTTCATTTGTGTTTGTGGTAGCAGTTCCAGCGGCAGGGTAAAGCTGTCCTGTTGGGGTAACAGCGCCGCGTTATCTACTATGCTGCCACCGTCGCTGTCCATTGCCACAAGGTATGCGGATAGCGATCCCATGTTGTTTGACTGCCAGCTCCCGCTGAGCTCCGTCACGGCGGGCGTATTATCTTTTCCTATAACGTTAATTGCAGACTCGTTTATGGTTATTTCTGCGCTAGGGTATAACACGTTAAGCGTGACGTCAGTGTTTCCGGGCTCGGGGCTTACCACTGTGGTGCAGCTTGAATCCATGCACACTTTGGACTCAATATGAAAAGTACGTGCCTCGGAGGCAGTGGCATCAATGGGATTTATCTCTAATGCAACTTTAATGGGTATGTTAGAAACATATTTGGAGCCGACGACTTTTTCTTGGAAATATTCGCCACTGGGATCGTATATTTTTACCCAAAATGGCATAGAGGTCGTGTCTTCGCTGGCTAGGTTAATTTCATATTCGAGAGTGCCTGACTCTAGAATAGTTTGAGAAAAGGATAGTGTAGGCTCGACTGGCACGCTGAAAACAATCGGGTTGCGTACCGTCAGATTTATCGGGATCGAAATAGTATCTTGCAGCGCTTCGTAACAATAATAATCTTTACAGACAGAAATAGATAAGTTGCTGTTTAACTCACCGATCTCATATAAATATAGTGTATCTATTGCCAGCGTTACTTGTTGAGATGTGTCATACAACGTGAACGTTTCAGTTTGAATAGACTGAAAACCGTCCGAAACCATCACGTAAAGTGGATTAAAATAATTGAAACCGTCAGCATCAAAATTCAGTTCCAGATTTAACGTATTTGATTGGCCGACCAGTACCGTGCTTCTAATAGATTCTGTCAGCACTGTGGCAGAGGTAAATCGTGGATTTATAGTGATATTGGCGGTAACTGTTTTTGTCCCGTAAACCTTTTCATCGCAAGTGGTGTTATCACAAAACTCAACCTTTATCTGTGCAGTAACCGTGGTCGCTTCTGTAAAAGGTCTGGAGACGAGCTCAAGTACGCTATCGCTTGAAAAGTCTGAGATATTATATAGTTTTGTTGGGAAATACCCTTGATCATCAGATATCTTAACTACCAATGGATTGTCTGAGTTGTAACCCGTTGAGTTGATCTCAAGAGCGATATTGATATTCACTGTACCGTCAACGCTGACAGTTTCTGAAAAAAAGTTTGTCAGTAATTTTGCGTAAGTGACTTCGGCTATTGGATTCGGAGAGTTGTTGTCCGATGGTACACTTGTTGTTACATTGCATATGTAACCACTGCTTGCAATTTCTTCCGCATCCAGGATTGAATTACCATTGAGATCCATGCCGGTTCCAAGTAACACGCCTCCCTCGGGACAGTTGTCTCCTGCGGGTTCAGCGACAATTGATATCAGACTAAGTTGGGAGGTTCCATCTTTACCGTCAGTTCCGTTTAAGCCGTTGCATAAGTAGCTCGTGCTCGCAACTTCATTTTTATCTAAAACACTATTTGAGTTCAGATCAATACCAGTTTCAAATAGAACGCCACCTTGAGCGCAGTTATCTCCCGATGGTTCTGGTGATGTGGAAACCAAACTGATTTGAGGCCCATTACTATTTTCACGTTTGCCATTACACACATAGCTTTGGCTGGTGACCTCATCCGTATCCAATTTAGAATTGGCGTTACGATCAACGCCTGTTTCGACCAGAAAGCCACCTTGAAGACAGTTATTACCGGCAGATTCTTGTGTAGTAGTGACTAAGCGGTCCCCAGGTGAGCTAGGTCGGTCCTTTTCATTCAGATCGTCAATGTAAGGATTTGCACTATCTGATGAGCCTGTCCCGCAACCAGTAGTTGTGAAAAGCACGATTAAAAAACATAAGAATAAGTAGTTTTTCTTGTTCATTATTATCCCTCAGAACTCGAATTGTTATATCGTGTCGCTACCGATAGCTATATGGAATACTGCTGCCAAATATAGTCGGAAGCGACATTATATCAATAGAAAAAACGAGTTAAAGCAGTAATTTGGGAACCAATGAAATATATCTTGATATAAACGTCTGCCTTTTTCGGAGTTAGCGATATGTAGAACAATTTTGCACTCTGACCAATTAATGCTTTTTCTAATCCATTAATGGTTGATTT
>Ga0111150_1084_pt1 | contig 11884 bp, 10 predicted proteins | sample DeeMarSeWOR28_12_FD_80256 | JGI IMG/M metagenome (GOLD analysis project Ga0111150, IMG submission 80256) | Gammaproteobacteria bacterium SG8_11 | reverse complement strand
GTGGCCAGCACCGGCCGGCGAATGGAAATATCAGGCAGTATCATTGTGGTGTACCCGCCGCTGCAGGTTGGTTGACAGGCATGACCGGCGCTTCGCTACGCAGTTTCATTTGCCCGGCGGTGACCACCGTATCGCCTTTACTTAATCCTTCCAGGATTTCCACCTGGCCTTTTAAACGTTTGCCGACTTTAACTTTACTCATCACCGCTTTGCCGTCGACCACTATATACACAAACATGTCTTTGCCCACCGGCCACAACGCTTCTTCGGGAATCAATAGCGCGTTTTCCCGGCTGGCCAAGCGCAATTGCACCTTAGCGAACATACCCGGGCGCAACATACCACGGTCGTTGGTGATGCGTGCTCGCAATAAGACGCTGCGGCTGGCTTCATCCACCCGCGGAGCGATAGCGTAAACTTTACCGGCAAAGGTTTCATTGGGGAACGCATCGGTTACCACATTAACCTCCAAGCCGGTTCGTAAATCCGGTAGATAAATTTCTGGGGCGCGAAAATCCAGTTTTAATAAATGTATGTCTTCCAAGTGGACCAATTCCTGTCCCGGTTGCACCACGTCACCCGGGCTGACTTTACGTAGACCCGATACCCCACTGAACGGCGCTCGGATGACAGTCTTGGCCAGCCGGTCTTTATACAGAGCTAATTGAGCATTAGCCTCATCCAGCTTGGCGGAGTCTTCATCGAATTGTTGCTGGCTGCTTAAATTCTTTTTCAGCAAGTCCTTGGAACGGTTGAATTTCACTTGCGCCAGTTTAACCGTCGCTTCGCTTTCCGCCACTTGAGCGCGGTATTCCGAGGCATCTAGGGAAAAAAGCACGGCACCTTTTTGCACGTTTTGGCCTTCATCGAAATGAATGGTTTCAATGCGACCGCTGATCTGCGGACGAATGACCACTGATTCGTTGGCCTGCAGTGTACCCACAGCAGAGATATCCACATTAACGGTGCCTTGTATTACCTTGGCTACTTCTACAGGCATAGGGGGCGGCCCGCCGGCCATGCCTCCTTGCTTTGCAGCCGGTGGGGCCGCATGGCTAAATAGAGGAAGCCAACTCAAGCAAACAAACAATACCGAAAGTGCGCTGTATTTGTGCGTTTTGCGGGGGTACTCGGTAGCAGATAAAGTATTGTCAGGAAGCGGTTTGGGATCGTTTGTGTGCATGTGAGAATCCGGTTATTGGAAGTTGTTTTCTCGGAGAGCGAGCAAAGTTAATTAGACATGCTATTTAGCCAAAATATTCAATTGAATACAAAATATATTTGTACATAAGCGAAGTGATGGTCGGCCGGTTACTAAGCAGATAAGTCATTACGCCTTGCAAGGATTTTGCTACTTGCTGAAATTATTATAAACAGGATATGTTAGGTCACGGTGCAAACTTGAAAATTGCTCGATCAATACACTCGATGGAATTTACTGTAAGCCACACCACGACGTATCGTTATGCCAAAGCCGTGAAATTGGGACCGCATGTAATCTGATTACGACCTCGCGCCGACGGAAATGTATTGCTACAGGATTATCGTTGTGACATTGAGCCGAATCCTAGTGCCAGCAATACTTGCCTGGACCATGAAGGCAATTTAGTTTTGCGTGCCAGGTTCGACCAGCCTACTCATCGATTGGAAATTACATCCCGGTTTGTGGCGACCACATTCCCTAACGATGAGTGTGAACTCACTGAATCAAGTTCGTTGCCAATTGTATACAGTGACGACGAACATCTGCATCTTGCACCTTATTGTGAGTCTTTGGCGTTGGAAGCCCCGGCACGACAGCTTCTAAATCAATTGGTGGCCGCGAACGATCAGCAACCAGTGCAGTTCTTAGAAGGCGTAAACACCTATATCCACGAAAACATTCAACGGGAAATCCGCCACGATGGTGGTCCGCAAATCCCCTCCCAGACTTTGGCGCGGCGACGCGGCGCTTGCCGTGATGTTAGTGTGTTGTTTATGGCGTTATGCAGAGCGCAGGGATTTGCAGCTCGGTTTGTCAGCGGTTATCAAGCAAAACCGGAAGTGGATCATGGGCGCCGGTTTTTACATGCCTGGCCCGAGGTTTTTATCCCGGGTGTCGGTTGGCGGGGCTACGATCCCACGCATGGCAGCATTGTCGCCGACGCTCATGTGCCGGTGGCCGCTTCGCGCACCCCGACAGGTGCGGCGCCTATTGAGGGCAGCTATTACGGTGTAGCCGTAGAATCTCGCATGGACTTTGTTATCAGTACCGATGTGCAGTGAGTATACAGATCGTGAATTTATAATATTTTTACTGCCACGTTTACGCGCATAATGGGTAACGGCTCGGGTTTACCAACAAAGGAGCCCGATACCGGTGGTATGGCTTCGGGGTGGCGATGTTGTGCCACGGCTATGTGGTCTCCGCCCACCAAGGTTCCACTGGTGGAGTCAAAACCACGCCATCCTGATCCTGGCAAATAAACCTCCGACCAGGCATGAGTGGATAAGTGTTGTACGGCATTGTCTTCTGAGGGAACCAATAAATAACCACTCACAAAACGGCTGGCAAATCCCAACACCCGGCAGGCCTCGATGAACAATGCAGCAAAGTCGCGGCAGGATCCGGAACCTGATTCTATAGTTTGCTGAGGGGATTGCACTCCGGGTTCTTCGCGAATCTGGTATTGAAAGTTCGATGAAATCGCTTTATTTAAAGCATCCAGCAATACAGCGGTTTTCATTAATTTGCCGGGGCTGCATATATCCTCTAGCCACTTTTGTACGTTGGGATAGTCCCGGGGGAATACCGCCATTTGGTAGGGTATCAAATCAATTTGCTCCAGGGGATTATAGTGAAATGGATAATGCAACGCCGAATCATCCAGGGTGAACTCCAAAGGTTGTTCCGCATAATGTTGCACCACAACATCACTGGTGATCTCTAAGGTTTGGCTTTTATCCAGAAAGTCTACCAGCGCAATTGAATTTCCATAGATATCCCGTTCCCAACGAATTTCGTAGTTAGGTGTAATATTCAATTGCGAAGACTCGATACGAATATCATGACCTTCGCGAGGCCTTACATGCAGTTTATGGGGTAGCAACTCTACCGGTTCGGCATATTCGTAACGAGTAGTGTGAGTGATTTCTATACGTCGCATAATTAATTTAAGTCAACGGTTGTGTTCTTGGAGATTGTCCGCATTGTTCAGATGTGTGCCACTAAATTATATCTGATAAATTTTAGTTCGCCCGCTTGTTTGCGCAAAAAGAGCGTATAATATGTTCATTGTCGTTTGTCTCGAAGCGACGATTGAAAAATTATAGCCTATCACATCGTATGGACCGTTCTGAGTTCGAACAAATTATCCAAACACAAGACGAGCAGATTGCCACCTTGGGAGTGGATGTGTGGGTTGGCATGGAACCCACGTTTACCCGGCGCTTTGCCGAAATCCCGGAGTGGTTGTCGGAAGCGCTGGGGCCGGAAAAGCTGCAGTACGCCTACGCGCTGCTCAAAGAAGTGCACAAACGCCAATCCGGTGGGGTGGTGTTGCACACTTTGGGCAGGCAATACTCCGGTGAAGATTTGCCTCGCTGGAGTCTAGGCTATTACCAGGCAAGACAAAATAAGTTTGTCTGGCAAGGGCCACCGGACCCATGCCTAACACAAGAATCTGCAGACGCTACACCCGTTGAACCTTTGGAGTCTCCCGTCATTGAAGCGTTTTGGCAGGCGTTAAATGACGCGTTGAACGCGTCATCATGGCAAGCAACGACTTTTACGGCGGCTAAGGATTTGAGATACCGCGTATTGTTTCGTTGCGACAGCGGTACACCCACTGTTGATATCAATAACAAGCCGCAACTGGCTCGTGCATCGGTGCATAAAACGAAAATTCCCGTCAACGGACTGGCTGACGAGCTGGCTGAGAACGGTGATTTGTTGTTGTGTCTCGATAAACACTCTGAAACTCCAGGTAGCATTGTAATTGAGTTGCCAGAGGTGCCGGATGTTGACAGCTTTGTGCAATTACTGAGCTGCATCGCACAAGCGGCCAATCAAACTTCCATAAAGACTTTAGTGATGCAAGGCTTTCCACCGCCAGTGGACGCTAGTGTCGCGTGGATCACGATTACGCCGGATCCAGCGGTCATCGAGATCAATCAGGCGCCCGAGGATAATGCGCTGAATTTTTATCAGCGCTGTGAACTATATTATAGTGCGGCTAAAGCCATTGGATTGCATTCATATCGTTTGCATTACAACGGCGGCGTTTCCGACTCCGGTGGTGGCGGGCAATTCACCCTTGGGGGTCCTGAGCCGTTAAGCAGCCCGTTCTTCCGTTTTCCGCATTTGTTACCACGCTTAGTGCGTTATTGTAACGCCCATCCGGCGTTGTCTTATTGGTTCGCTCCACCTTCCATAGGTAGCTCAAGTCAGTCGCCGAGGACAGACGAAGGTGTGCGCGAGTCGTTTCGCGAACTTTCAGTCGCTTTGGAACAACTGGAGAATGTAGAACATCCAGAGCCGGAATTCATATGGCGCAGTTTAAGCCCGTTTTTAGTAGACCCTTCCGGCAATCCCCATCGCAGCGAATTGAATATCGAAAAATTGTGGAATCCTTATTTACCGGGCCGTGGTCGTCTAGGATTGGTGGAGTTCCGGGCGTTTCGTATGTCGCGAAGTTCCCAATGCGCCGCGGCAATCGCTGTGTTGCTACGTAGTATTGTGGTTATGTTGAGCCAAGAGGATAGAATGCCTAAGTTGATCAATCATGGCACTAAGTTACATGATAGATACGCTTTGCCTTTTTATTTGTGTGCGGATTTGCAAACTGTGTTCAAGGATTTACAGCAGACGGGATTGGCATTGCATGATTCGATAAAAGATCTTTTGTTGCAAGAACCGGTGCGTTTTATCGGTCAAGCCGTATTTCACGGTTGCAAAATTGAATTAAAACAAGCACTGGAATTTTGGCCTCTAGTGGGTGATGTGGCATCGCAGGAGGGCGGCGGTTCACGATTGGTGGATGCCAGTACCTCGCGTTTGCAAGTTACCTTAAGTGTGGAAAGCCATCATCCCACCCAGCTTGGTGGTTGGGAGTTGTGGTTGGATGGTTATCGCATCCCGTTACGTCTGGAACAAGATCAGCACGGACCGGTTAAAGTGACCGGATTGCGGTACCGAAACTTTTTACCCAACATCGGATTGCACCCGGGCATAGGGGCGCGCAATTCTATTACTCTAGTATTGGCGCATCGCGGTTTGAGCGAAGCGTTGCAAATCAATTATTACGAATGGCATCCTCAGGGATTGGCTTATCCGGGATTACCAACAGACATGGACGATGCCGAACACCGCCGCAGTGAGCGTTTTACTACCGAGATTATTCCTTTTCAAGGTTATGATCAGCCGCGAACTCCGCCAGATTCCGCGATGACAGATTATTGTTTGGATTTGCGCCGATTGCCAAGTTAGAAGTTCCAGAGAAGCAACACCTGCCATATTGGATCATAATTAATCCTCTGATTGCCCGTCTTTAACGGCGAATCCCCATAACTGTTTTCTAAGCTTATCCCAGTTCAGTTTATTGAGTAAGAATATTCGGGAGACGCCACGATGAAAATTACGTTTGTTGTGCCAAAAGACGATGATAGATCCAGTCCCTTGAGTCAGTTCGTGCAATGCCGCATTTTGCCTCCGGTGGGTTTGCGGCGCATGGCTGGATTAGCGGGCAAACGAGGCGCAGTGGCCTTAGTGGATGAACGAATAGGCTCAGCCCGGCATAACTATCAGGCTGACATCGCATTATTTTTTATCAATAGCTACAACCGGGCACGTTGTCTGGTGTTGGCGAAACTCTATCGCGACGCCGGCTGTCATGTCGTGTTTAGTGGTTCTATGCTGGCCAACGATGCGCTTGAGCCGGCGCAATACGCCGATAGTTTGTTGGTGGGTTATGGTGAGGATTGCATCGCAGAGTTTTTATTTGACTATCAGCGGGGCAAAGCCAAAGCTTTTTATCACAGCGCCAACAAAGCGAAGGTTAACAGCGAGGTTGGAGGAAAGCGTGGCTACCCAACCATGCAGTTGGCTTGTTAGGGCAGGCTACGTAGGAGCGGCGCTATGCGCCGCGATTTGTAGCGATGTTTAACCGCGCCTGCCTCTGGTATACAGCACTTCCACATCCAGCCAAATACCTTCATGGGTCGCCAGTTTCTGAATTTCCGCCAAGTGCTGTTGTTTGAACGGTTCCAGCTGCTCAGGTTTTAGCTGGCTGATCAAACCGCGATACCCGGCGTACCAAACCACGTTCCACCATTGGTCGGCGTTTTCCAGGTGATAGCCGGCGTTATAGCGTTGCGTTTGTATATCACTTAACCCCGCGCTCCTGAATAACGCGGTGCTTTGTTCTGCACTGGCAATGCGTTTCCAGGAGATCGGCGGCCGTTCGATGCCGTATTCCTCCAAGTGACCGAGAAATATTTCCTGCACCGGTTGGAACGCGTCTTCGATAAACGAGCTGCAAACAATTTGCCCGCCGGATTTTACTTTTTGTGAAATGTGGCGCAGCGATCCTTCCATGTCTTCGACAAAAAATATTCCGAATGAGCAATTTGCCGCATCAAAATGGTTGTCGGGAAACGCCTGGTTTAACATGCCGTCGGAAAAATCAATAGCGGTGACTTTACCTTGTGGAAGCGCGCCGGCCAACTCCAATGCGGCAATGCCGGTGCCGGTCGCCACATCCAAAACCTGTTCATCGCCTTTGAATTGAAAAATATCCGGCAGCTTTTTCGCGCTGTTGATAAAAAACCGCAGTGCGGGATTGTCGTAGCCTTCCGAAACCGTGTTAAACGTATTTTTTATGTGAAGTTTGCGTTCGTGTTCGTCCATGGTATTCCAATGCTCATAGAGTGGTGCTTTGAATGTTCTGACTGTGTGATTGCAAATACTCCGTAATTAATTCTACCGTGACATCATCCGGCATTTCTTTACCCGCGGCCATTATATTGGATTTCATGCGCAATACCACCCGTGCCCATTCATTGGGGCTGTGTTGTGCGGGATCCGGGGCCGCGTGGCACTGCGAGCATGTCGTTTCAAACGCCTGCCCGGCGGGCGTGTCCAGATCGGTGTACTGGCTCTTGTCCAGTGGTTTTTGCGCATTGTCCGCCAAATAAGTACGTAGTATTTTCCAGTCTTTCTCCGGTGGCATCATCACCCGTATTAAAACACCGCCGCGGCGTTGTTGCATTTCTTTTTCCATGCGATCGACAACGCGCTGCCATTCCTGAGCCGTGTGCATAGAGGGGGTGGGCAAGTCGTGGCATTGCACGCAGTACAACGTCAACATTGTCGCACCGCGAGACTCAGGATCAGGCAACGCCTCGGGATTGAGACCTTTGGGGATCACCCAAATACCGGGGTTGTTTTTCAAGGCGGCTTTTTCGCCTGCAGTGGCGGCGGCGGTTTGTTTATCGGTTTCGCGCTTTTGATACAAAATTTCGTAGTAGATAGTGAAAATTATTACCCCGACGAACGCCACCAGAATCGCCAGGAAGGCTCGTTTTTCCCCTTGTTTCATGTTTTGATACCTCTTGACCGGATACAATCGGTTGATTCCGGTATATTTATTGGCCTTTGTACAGTTGACGGAGAATAATGACTGGATTTGACATCTCTGGCAACCCTGCAGCTCACTAAGGATTGCCTGGACCGGATTGCAACCGGCTGTTTTTCTAGAGAAAAAGCGCATATTCAGCGGTTTAGGGATCGTCACGCTCAAGTGAGTGTCGAAAAGTGTGTGCATGTGTTGTAGGTGCGAGTTATGAGAAAAAAACATCGAGTCTCCCCGGAAGAGAGCGCGTTGTTTCGCGAGGCGATGGCCGATGTGCAGCCTCTGTCCAGCGACAAAATCCTGCCCAAGGCTAAAAAGCCCCTGCCCAAGCCTTTGCAGCTGGAGCGCGACATGTATATCTGGGATCTTGGGACCGGTGAAGCGTTGCTATTTGTGCGCGATGGTATGCATCCCAATACTCTGCGTAAACTGCGCCGCGGTAAAATCCGTATCGAGGCGGAGTTGGATCTGCATCGTTTGACTAGTGAGCAAGCCCGCAAAGAAGTCGCCACGTTTCTCGCTCACTGCAAAGCCAGCGGCAAACGTTGTGTGCGAATCATTCACGGCAAGGGCCTGGGTTCGCTAGAGAAAAAGCCCGTACTAAAAGGCAAAGTGGATCTATGGCTGCGACGCCATAACGATGTGTTGGCCTATTGTTCAGCACGACCCATGGATGGGGGCACCGGGGCAGTGTATGTTTTGATCAAAAAAGGCTAGGTTTAAAAAAATCAGGTTCCTCAAACTAAACCATTCTTAAGTTCGCGGCGTCACACTAGCGAAGACCTTGATAAATCCTCTGCTTGCATCGACAAGCTTGATTACGCATGGATGAACGTGAAACAGGGATTGTTTCTTCTTTTATCCGCATTTTGTGTGGTGAGCCTCTTTGTTGGTTTTCATACGCGTGTTCCTGGTGAATGGAGCGGTGTATGATTAAAAAGTGGATACGCAAATCAAACCTCTTTTGAGGCAGTTACTGGAAGTGGCGGCGAAGAGCCGTCACCGTTACCTCACGGTATTTGCCGGTGAGCCACGCTGGTGTTATGCGCAAGCTCAAGAATCGATGGATTTATTGAAATCCACCGGAGTGTTGTGGATTGGGCAACACGCGCCGGACGTTGGCAATACCTACACCGCTTCCCGAGCCCAACATTATTTGGGTATGGAGTTTCAAGCGGTGGTGTTCGATGTCTACAACGGTTTCGATCCGGATTTGTTTGCTGCCATTGCCGGTACTATCAAGGCTGGCGGAGCGTTCGATGACCCGCAAAAAAAACGTCTCGCCATTTGGCCGTATCAAAGTGCCGATGTTGGCGGGCGGTTTTTAGGATTGTTTGCGCAAACGTTGCGGCAAGAGGCCTGGGTAGTCGTCATCGAACAAAATCGACCGATACCTGTTGTGCAAGAAAGTGCTTGGCAAACGTTCCCGCCCGAACAGCTTCCATCAGAAATAAATTTCCCCTACCGCAGTGAAGATCAACAGCTAGTCGTGCAAGCCATAATGCATGTAGCCTCCGGGCATCGCCACAGACCCCTGGTTATTACCTCCGACCGTGGCAGGGGCAAATCGGCGGCGTTGGGGATTGCGGCGGCGCAGTTGCTGCAGCAAGGTGTTAAACCCATAGTGGTCACCGCGCCCCGGCGGGATGCAGTTGCTCCGGTGTTCGACTGTGCACAATCGCTACTGCCGGGCGCACAACGGCTCAAGGGTAAATTACGTAGGGAGCAAACCCATCTGATGTTTGTTCCTCCCGATGATTTGTTACGCCGTGATTACCGCTGCAATCTGTTACTGGTGGATGAAGCCGCTGCCATTCCTGTCGCCTTACTGGAGCAGTATCTGAAACGTTATGCGCGTATCGTCTTCTCCACGACCATACACGGCTATGAAGGCACCGGCAGGGGATTTGCGTTGCGTTTTCAAAACAAACTCGATCACCACACACCCGGCTGGCGATCCATGGCCTTGGAGACGCCTATTCGCTGGGCGAAACACGATCCATTGGAGGCTCTGGTATTTAAAGCACTGTTATTAGACGCCGATGCTGCCCCTGACGAAGTTGCTAAACAAGTGGTTTTAAGCCAATGCTATTTCGAAAAACTGGACAGAGACGCATTGCTCAATGACCAACAAGCGCTAAGGCAATTGTTTGCGTTGTTGACTATGGCGCACTATCAAACCCAACCGGCGGATCTGCGATATTTGCTGGACGCTCGCAATTTACATATTTATGTGCTGCGTTACAGCGGCAGTATTGTTGCTGCCGCGTTACTGGAAGAAGAGGGCAGGTTCGATAGTGAGTTGGCGGTAAAAGTGTATGCCAACGAGAGGCGAGTGCGTGGGCATTTGCTAGCGCAATCATTGGCTACCTATGTTGGATTGAAGCACGCGCCGCGACTTAAGTACGTGCGTGTCATGCGTATAGCGGTGCATCCGCTTTCGCAACAAAAGGGGCTGGGTAAAATTCTGCTTCACAATATCGAAAGCTCACTCGCATCCAGCGATATAGATTTGTGGGGCGCCAGTTTCGGTGCCACTCCAGAGCTTATTCGTTTCTGGCGGAAGGCCGGTTTCTCTCCAATACATGTGGGACTGGGCCGCAATGCTGCTAGCGGAATGCATTCGGCATTGGTGTTAAAAGCGTTGAGTGACTCAGGGGCTGTATTGTTACGGGAAGCGCAATTGAAATTTCTTCAGCATTTTCCTGTTATGCTGTCAGAGTCCTATAAAGATCTGCAACCACTACTAGTCAAGGAATTGTTTGAAACAGAGCTTGATGCGCCTTGGCGCAAGTTATCGGAATCAGATTGGGCGGATATTAAGTCGTATGTCAGTACCTCCAGAGCCTATGAGGTTAACTCAGTACCTATTTGGAAATTAGTCTGTTTGTGTTTGGCAGATAAATTTTGTGCCCCTGAATTGGTGGGAAATGAGTTAACGATACTTGTCACCAAAGTGCTCCAAAGAAAGTCTTGGAAGGAATTAGTTCATGGCATTGGTCTAGGTGGCCAAAAGATAGCTACGCAGACTATGCGCCAGACCGTGAAAAAACTTTATGACTACTACGCTTCCAAAATCCCTTAACTGCACCAAGGTCCTTTACGCGTTTGTGTGTGTCCGCGCAGGAACACAATCGTATCTTTGATACACTTCTTTAGAGTAGTCCAATGCCTTAGCTGTTTGTTCACCTCAGAGAAGATATAGGGCTTGCTTTGCTTTTTTACTCAACTCTTCGTCGCCGGCCCGGCGCAAAACATCTCAGGCTTCGGCGGCTAAACATTTGATTCTTCTCTTTCTATATCAGAAAGTTTCTTGGGAATATGTTTATGAATATGAAGCGGCTTGCTCGATAGTGTTGAATGCACCAACGATTATATTTTTAGCAATAGTTTTTAATTCGAGTTTAGTCAGAATTTCAAACGCATCGCTTACTGTAAAATAATTAAATTGATCCGTTCTCAAGCCCACTACAGTGCGCGCCCATTCAAGCTGTGGATTCATTATATAGCACCACTTTTATTGGTGTGGCCCGCAATTTGAATGCAGCCTGGCGGATCTGCCTGCCGAGAGATCCGTCGCTAATGAACAATCAACAAAAAGGTGGTCAATTTTGCGCGCCAACAACTACCTGCAGCATTTCGCACAAATTACTCGTTCAATCAGTGGATTACTGTTATTACTAGTAATCAGCTGGCTGACAAATTTCAATGCCGAGGCGGATCCGTTTCCGCCGCAATGGAATAGTGGCGCCGGACCGGCGATACACTACGCGCCCGCGCCTTGGCCTTCGGAACCGGCAAATCCTGCCGACTGTGGCGGCGATTGCGGTGATTGGTTGCCTTATACCCGTTTTCAGAACAGTGTCAACGATCCGCGTGTGCAAGATGATTCCAACGGCGGCACGGCACCGCAAAACTACGTCAACGTCGCTTCTTCTTGTAGCGATAAACAACTACCCAGTATTTATTATTATCTGCATCAGGGGGCGAGCCCGGATGATGATGTCATCATGTTCCGCTGGCGGGTGGAACAGATCGCCAACAACTACGCCACCGGCCCCAATGCCGGCAGTTACAGCGCGTCCTCCCCCTGGAGTTCCGCCTTATGGACCGTATTGTTTGATATTGACGGTAGCGGTTACCGGAGTTTGGCGGCGCATCTGAACGGTTCCTCCGGCAGTCCTGCCGGGCCGGTGGATATGCTGGCGGGTATCTGGAGTCAGACCCCCACCCAATCCATCGATTATCTAAACGATCCCAACGTACATTTGCTG
>Ga0111150_1078_pt1 | contig 11939 bp, 13 predicted proteins | sample DeeMarSeWOR28_12_FD_80256 | JGI IMG/M metagenome (GOLD analysis project Ga0111150, IMG submission 80256) | Gammaproteobacteria bacterium SG8_11 | reverse complement strand
CCTCCATTGATAATCCAATAAAATAGTGATCTGTTCGAAGAGCGCTGGGTAGTACCATGAAAGCACCAGACACCACAAAACAGTGGCGAAAAATATTATTTTGCTCAACCGTATTACACTTTGCCGCCAGAGATGTTGCGGCTGAGCGAATACGACTAACGGCACAACACTTAAGAATATCCAAACCGAATATTTGGTAAATAAAGCCAACACTATTGCGATGGCAGCAATAAATACATGGCCATACCCCCCTTCTTTTATGGCCAACACAGCCGTGAGAACCGCCAGGGTAAGAAAAAACATTGCGGGAATGTCCACCATCATTAAAGGTATTTGGGTATATAGGTAAGGAATGCCCAGTAACAGAGTAGCCGCTACCATGCCATGATGATGGCTCCATAAGATTTTCCCTAAGGCGTAAGTCAGGGCCATCGTACCCACAAAAAACAAACTCCCGAGAACCTGTATCACCTCCCGATATTCACCGAACGCGTTAAACATCACACCGTAAATGAAAGGTATTAATGGCAAATCGGTCCAGGCGAAAATGGTGCCGCCCCACTCTCGGAAAAAATACCCAGCGCCATACAGTTCCAGATATTTCGCTTGAGTGAAGTATCTCGCATTATCGATAATGACCTCAGGTGTTTGCCAAAACGGGATGGTTAGGAAAAAAGCAACAATACTGAGAAAAACAATATTTACCGGCACTCGCCATTGCAGTTTTGCAGCTATTAAAAAAAGTGCTAGCAAAACGGACAATAGTGCCAGCATGGCAAACAATTGTTCTTGAGAAAAACCCCAATACCAGCTGACGAGGCGATTATTGTCAAAAGTTCGGAAGGTATACAAGAATAAGGGAACGCATAATAATAATAAAAAGCTCAGCAACAGCAGAGGCACTTGATTTTGTTTGGGCTCAGCGATTGTATGAGCAATATTACCCAAACATTGATTAACTGAACGCTTCAGATTGGTTTTTATTGCCGTTTTGTTGGTTACAACTGAAGCTAGCATTTGCTGTTCCTCGATATGCGCACCTTACCACGATATCACTTTGTCACATTGATCAATCTTTTCCACTAACTCGTCATACGACAATGATTCTTCCGCCAAACTAACCACTTCAACTTGGTTTTGCGCACCAAGTTCATTCAATAGTTCCGAGAATTGTTGGTCTTGTTGGTCATTTACAATGGTTAAGATTTTCATACCGATATCTGTCCTTCTGTTGTTTTTGAGACCACTGGACAAAGGCTTTGTAGTCCGATTGAACAAGATTTTATAACACGATGACTTTGTCCGCTTCGTTGTTCATCATGGCATTATTAAACTGACTCCCACAGATAATTTCTTTGGAAACACAACTGGTGTCGACCCCGCGCTCATCCGCGCTATGGCGGCAGACACTAATGGATACATTTTGCAACTTGCATAAATCCGAAAATTCACTTCGCCCAATCAATTCAGTTCCCTCGTCCATGGCAAATATGGTTACTTCATGACCTTTATCACAAGCCGCTTTGGTAATGCCTATAAGGTGATTTAGGTGTTTATTGGTGTTTGTCAGTATCCCCAGTTTCATTGAGCAACTCCTTTTTTGTCTATGATCTGATCAATGGGTTTTAGGCGTTTCTGCCAATTAATTTAAGTTCTCATAATTAATACAGTTTGAAGTAGATTTCTTGAATGATGCATTTGCATCATTTTGAGAAGTATGGGATACGGACTATAGTTAGCTTACACAAAGACTACAGGTGGGCTGGTACAAGATAGCATATGGCTATTCCATACTAATTCAGTTAAGAATTTAAGCGAAACTACTGATTTACACTCACAATGCTATTACGACATGAGGAGACGACGATGACACGGAAAATTGCCATTTTAGTGCGGGATCGCCAAGAAGAAGCACTACGCATGTCCATTGGTTTGACGCTGATGGACGATTCAATCGATGTTTACGTATTGGATAAGAAAATCAACAAATCCGAGGACAACGCTCTCAACATTGAAACCATAAGAGAGATGGGTATGAAGCTATTTTCCAATTGCCCAGATAATACGGATATGGAATACCTAAGCACAAAAGAAATCAGCCAAAAGATTCCGTCTTACGATCATATCCTCGCGTATTAGTGATTAGCATGTCGGGCTGTCTGGCTATGGATCTTTCGGAGGCGATAAATAACCAAACTGTCGGAGGGATAACTCACACTCAAGTAAGATAAATATACATCGATTGCTGATTAAATTAACTCATGACGATAAGCGTAAGCCACAGCTTCCGTTCGGCTATGCACACACAACTTGGACAATATATGTTGTATGTGATTTCGTACAGTGGTTTGACTGACGGATAACCGTTGCGAAATCGATGTACATGTCAGCCCTTCTGCCAACAAAAGAAGGATTTCTTGTTCACGTGCCGTTAAACGCAGCTTAGGTTGAGCATCCGCATCATTGCTTGATTTAGCGCTCGTCAGAGCTGGCACAATGTGTTTGGTTTGTGCGTATTCCAGCGCCTTAAGCACGCTAGTAGATTTTTCCCGATGAAGAAAGTGAGTGACTATCCAGTCTTCCTTACACTCCGAGGGCATTAATACGATATTAACGGTCACTAATATCTGCTTACCCGCGGCGTTTTTAATCTTCAATTGAAATGTTTTAGGAGCATCACCTGTGCCTTTGGATAGACCGGCGACAGCACAGTCTTTGTAGCACAAGGACTTATCTGTAAGAGGATGACAACCTTGCATCACGTCGCAGCAAGGCCGGCCTAACACCCAATTTGAAGAATAGCCGAATAATTCTTCGCAGCCGGTATCCCAGTAGATAATGCGTTGTTTGCGATCAATAGCAAAAACGCCGTCTGAAGCAGAGAAAAACAAATCTTTTAGTGTGGGCATTGAAGTACATTCCCAGAAACATCCAGCCCAAACGCTCGGAGGTGCGATTATTGTTTTGTTATTGGTTACTTAATGGCATTTACCGCACATTCAACTACACAAAGCACCTTTTGGCAGAACATAGTGCCTCGTTACCAACGTCACACCCCCAGACGTTAAAGCTTTTTGTCTATAAAAGCACGGCAAATAACCTATAAATCTTATATCCTACTTTAGACTCTATCTCAACAGCGGTTGTGTAGGATTTTTCCCAAAGTAACCGGAGTCGCCCTACAATTGGGGGTGGACAATTATTTATTTTATTTTCTCAAGCATTTTATGAATGGCCGTTTCGTCAAGAATCGATATACCCAATTTTTGCGCTTTGTCGAATTTTGACCCAGGATCTTTGCCAACAACGACATAATCCGTGCTTTTTGAAACATTTCCCGTCACTTTTGCGCCCAATGATTGCAACCGGTCCTTGAGTTCATCGCGTCTCATCGACAATGTGCCGGTGATGACAAAGGTTTTGCCTTGCAGGGGTGACTTTGCGGTTTCAAATCGCTCAATTTGGGGCCAATGCACTCCCGCCTTGATCAGTTTATGGATCACATCCCGATTATGCTTTTGATGGAAGAACTTCACGATACTGTCCGCCACCACAGGGCCTACATCCGGAATTTGCTGCAAGGATTCTTCTTCCGCCTTCATCAAAGCCTCCAAGTCTCCGAAGTGTTTTGCCAATGCTTGAGCAGTGGCCTCACCCACATCCCGTATGCCCAGCGCATAAATAAAACGCGCTAAGGTGGTGGATTTACTTTTTTCCAGCGCATCCAAGATATTTTGTGCGGATTTGTCAGCCATACGCTCCAATCCGGCCAATTGTGCCTTGCTGAGGGAATACATATCGGCCGCATCGTGAATCAAACCTTTATCCACCAATTGGTCCACCAGTTTGTCTCCCATACCATCCACATCCATGGCCCGGCGGGAGTTGAAATGTTTGATACTGTTTTTGCGTTGCGCTGCACAAAACAGCCCACCGGTGCAGCGTGTGATTGCTTCCCCTTCGCGCCGTTCCACTTCTGAGCCACACACCGGGCATTTTTTCGGCATATGAAATTTTTTAGTATGTTGGGGGCGCATGGAGTGTATAACCCGATCCACCTTGGGAATCACATCCCCGGCACGATAGATCACCACGGTGTCACCTACACGTACATCCAAGCGTTCAATTTCATCTTCATTGTGTAATGTGGCGTTAGAGACCGTCACCCCACCTACATCGACCGGTTTAAGCTTAGCAACTGGAGTAAGGGCACCGGTGCGCCCGACACTGACTTCAATACCGAGAACTTGAGTCATGGCTTCTTGGGCGGGGAATTTGTGGGCAATAGCCCAACGCGGGGCGCGGGACACAAATCCCAGAGTTCGTTGCTGCTCGATGCTATCCACTTTATAAACGACACCATCGATTTCATAATCCAAGCGCTCGCGGCGTTTGCTGATATCGTCAAAATAGTGCAAACAGCCTTTAATGCCTTTGACGCGCTTGATTTCCGGGGACACACGCAATCCCCATTGCCGCAACCGCTGCAGTATTTCGCTGTGGCGATCTGGCAATGTTGCACCCTCTACCCGGCCGACGCCATAACAATACATTGCTAAAGGACGCGTGGCAGTGATGCTTGAATCCAATTGCCTTAGACTGCCCGCGGCAGCGTTTCTAGGATTGGCAAAAGTTTTTTCGCCGGCTTCCTCTTGCTTTTCATTTAACGCCACAAACCCGGCTTTCGGCATATAAACTTCGCCGCGCACTTCTAAAATTTGCGGATGACCCTTACCGACTAACTTAAGGGGCACACTTTTAATGGTACGTACATTTTGGGTCACATCCTCACCGGTGAATCCATCCCCTCGCGTAGCGGCCTGAATTAAGTGACCGTTTTCATACATAATGCTGATAGCAAGGCCATCCAGTTTGGGCTCCGCAGTGTATTCGACCTGATCAACATCCGGTGCTTTGAGTAATTCAGCGACCCGACGGCCAAAATTGCGCACCTCATCTTCATCCATGGCGTTGCCCAAGGACAACATGGGAATCTGGTGTTGGACTTCACCGAATACTTTCAGTGGCTTGGCCCCTACCCGTTGAGTCGGTGAATCCGGGGTGATGAGATCGGGGTATTGTTGTTCTAATGATTGCAGTTCCCGAAACAGCTTATCGAACTCGGCATCGGGAATTTCCGGGGCGTCCATTACATAATAAAGATAATTGTGATGATTGATTTGGTCACGCAATTCGTTGATACGGTTTAACACCGCCTGTGAAACGTTTTGTTTTGTCATAAATAGTTCTTATTGTGGTTTGAGTGGTTAACAGCCGATTTTGTCTTTGAGTTCTTCTTTGAATCCAAACTCCCGCATATTCTTGACACGCATAGGATATAAAATTCCGTCCAGATGATCGCATTCGTGTTGTACCACTCTGGCATGAAATCCATCCACTACCCGGTCAATTTTGTTGCCGTTTGCATCGAATCCCTGATATCGGATGCGTTTATGACGCTGAACTAATCCGCGCATGCCGGGCACACTTAAACAGCCCTCCCAGCCGTCTTCCATATCATCGTTCAGCGGTGTAATGATTGGATTAAGAAGCACAGTCTCGGGAATTTCGCCTCTGCCGGGATAACGGGGATTGTTTTTGTCCACACCGAAAATCACTACCCGGCGCAACACGCCTATTTGCGGCGCGGCAATACCCGCCCCCTCCTCAGCGCGCATCGTGTCGTGCAGATCCTGGATTAAGTCTTCCAGTTCTTTTGTGCTAAACTGTTTAACTTCGTGGGATCTTTCCAGCAACAGTGGGTGTCCCATTCTTAATACTTTTCTGGCAGCCATTCATTTCTCGCTAGTTACTGTTTCTAGTTTGGAACAATCCCGGTTGGTTGTCGGGCATAATTCTTGAGTGCAGTTTTCATAAATGAAAATTTCTTAAGTGTAGATTAGTTCTCACAAATGCTTTTGCCTTATATACTATCAATTTTCCGTTAATCAATTATGCAGACATTTATGAATAAATTTTTCTTTTATTTCAATAAATTAGGTCATTTTACTCAATCTGCTGTTATTTTCGCAGCCATCGCACTCCCACCCGCGCAAGCAGCCACTGAAAAATCCGAGATCCCCTGGTACGAAGTAGAAGTGATTATTTTTGCCAATCAGCAAAAACGCGCCGCGGACACCGAAACCTGGCCCGAAGAAGCGTCTTCCGCCGGTTACGGCTATGTATTGGACCTTGCCCTGCCGGGATTTTCACCGTTAAAACCCAAATTACCGCCGGTAAATGCACAAGCCGCAGCGTCTGGTCTATCGGTAGACACGGATGATATCTACGGCAATGGCGCTTATGTGCTTTTGGATAAAGAGTTTTTTCAATTGAGTAATATCGCTAAAAAAATCGATGCTTCTTCGCAATACGATGTGGTGTTACATCTGGCTTGGCGCCAGCCAACTTTTGATGAAGACAAATCCATACCGGTGTTCGTTTTCAATGATATGTTGGATCGAGACCCCACTCCAAAGCCAGTCTCTACTCCCGGATTTGGCCAGGGCTACGATTTCTATGTTGACGGCTTGGCAGCGGGACCTCAATATCACTGGTTATCGGGCACGTTAAAGCTTAGCGTTTCCCGTTATCTGCACTTAGAATCCGATTTGCACATCAAATTGCGCACCACCAAACAGGAAGTCATCGAGGAATCCCCTCCGCCGGAGACCGGCGGTTTCGGATCTTTCTTTGGGATGTCAAGGGAACCTACACCGATTATGATTGAACGACCGTTATTACAAGACTATCGGTTGTTCGAAACCCGCAGGATGCGCAGTAAAGAAATCCACTACTTCGATCATCCGCTGATGGGTATCATAGTTAAAGTAACGCCATATGAATTGGAAGTCCCCGCAGCACCACAAGCGGCTACGACAATTCCGCAACAGCAATAATCTCGGGGTATCCTTATACCCCCGACTGGCAACAAGCCACAAAAAGAACAATAACCAATGAGCAAGAGCCGCACAGTTACCCCGCATATTCAGCGTTATCTGATCGCTGGGGTGTTAACCGCGATTCCTATCTGGATTACGTGGCTGGTATTTGAATTCTTTTTGCGACAGTTATCCAACCTGGGCCGTCCGTGGGTCAGAGCTTTTTCGAAAGTCGCCGAACAATATATTCCGGGCGCCGGCTCATGGTTACTGGCACCTTGGTTTGAATCCGCGTTGGCCATAATTATAACCATTGTCTTTCTTTATATACTCGGCCTGGTGGCAAGCCGGGTAGTCGGCAAACGGGCAATCACCGCGTTTGATGCGCTCATTAGCCGCATTCCTTTTGTCACCACCGTCTATAAATCCACCAAAAACCTAATTTCTGCGGTGCAGAAAAAACCCGACAAAGTGCAGCGTGTGGTATTAATCCCGTTTCCGACTCCGGAAATGAAAACGGTGGGTTTTGTTACGCGGGTACTGAAGGACAATGATACGGGAATGGAATTAGCGGCGGTGTATGTCCCGACCACACCCAATCCAACATCAGGCTATTTGGAAATCGTACCCTTAACTCAAGTAATCTCTACGGACTGGAGTATTGACGAAGCCATGACGTTTGTCATCTCTGGCGGTGCCGTCGCACCGGATAACATCAACTACAGTAAAAGTGTTAAAGTTCCGTTAAATGATGAAAACCCTTGAGGACTACGACGAACTGCCTTATTCGGATTGCCCCATTAACGTCAGCCGGCCCGATAATTTATATGTCATCGGCCGCTTATTTCATCTGCAACCCGCCCGCCCCGAAAACTGCAAAGTCTTGGAATTGGGCTGCGCCGGTGGCGGCAACCTGATACCGCTTGCTTATTATTGGCCCAACAGTGAATTTGTTGGCGTGGAGCTTTCCGAAAAACAAGCGGCTCAAGCCAACCGTATCATACAAGAGCTGCAGTTAACCAACGTTCGCGTTATGCACCAAGATTTAACGTCACTGGAGCAAGACTTTGGAGAATTTGATTACATTATTGCCCACGGCGTATATTCCTGGGTTCCTGCCGAAGTGCAACAACATCTACTAAAACTGTGCAGCCAATTGCTACAACCCGATGGCATTGCTTATATTAGTTACAACACCCTTCCCGGTTGGCAGCAGCGCAACATGTTGCGCGATATGATGCGTTATCACTCCAGGTCCGCTTCCACCACGGTGCAACAACTTGAAAAAAGCCTGGAAATGTTGACCATGTTGTATAAAGGACTACCGGAAAATGGCAGCTTAAGCGAGCGCTGGGTACGTCTGCAAGCCGAAGAATTGCTCAATAAGCCACCCAACTATGTATATCACGATTATTTGGAAAAATACAATACGCCGGTATATTTCCATGAGTTCGCCCAACAAGCCACTCAACACGGCTTGCAATATTTCGCAATACATGGACTTTTTTTATCTCAAACATTTTCGACAATCACTGCTTTGTCGCACAGAGCGCGATCCACAAAGACAAATCCATGTGGATGTGTTGAAAGAATATTATTTTTATTCTGATCTTTTCATTAAAGAAGATATTGACCTGTTCTCTGCAGAGCCGCAAACGTTTGTCTCACCGTCGGCAGACAGCTACATAGTGTCTCACCCTCTCACCAAAGCAGCGCTAGCGGAACTGCTGATGGCCTACCCTAACACTTCAAGCTTTATCGAGCTAAGCCAACGCGCTGCTGCCAGTGTCACTGAATACGGGGATGGAAAATTCGCAGGCGAAACCGATAGTTTCTTTAACGAACTCGTCAACTTGTATTTGTCTGGAGCGATTAATGTCACTACAACGCAGCGCCAGTGTGCGACCGTTCCAAGTGAAAAGCCACGATTTAACGGCTTGACAAGGGCGTTTTGCCGCCATAACAAATTCAGTGTCGCTTCGGTTCACCATGACAGCATCACATTGAATCGCTTACAACGCGAACTGATTGAATTGACCGATGGCCACCGTGACATACAACAAATCACAACGGAATTATCAACCGCAATCAATAGTGATGAGAGCTTACAAGCGGAGTATACGCAAATGCTCGAGACCTTGAGGCGCAATGACACGCTAAGCAAGGCTATTCACTCCGGCGAAGTGAATCCGGCGTTTGTGCAACAAGCTATTACCAATCTTGCCTATCTTGGCCTGCTGGATAGCTGAGTATGTCCGACAACTCAATTGATTGGGATGAAGAATTTGCCGATGAGCGGCAACGTATCCTGCGAGTGATGGAAAAGATGCTGGACATGGGCATCGCGGGTGTCTAGGGAGAAGAGGATGCCAGCATACCGGACTCCGGCTTCCCCTGCGAGAACTATCTCGAGCAATGCCAAGCGAAATGCTGCACGTTTATCTTCGCCTTGACCAAACAAGAATTGAATCAAGGACAGGTGCAATACAATAAACAAAAACCGTTTTTCATTGCCCGAGATGCCGACGGTTATTGCCCACACGTGGACCGCCAGACTTTACAATGTAAGGTCTATCACCACCGCCCCCTGCGTTGCCGGCAATACGATTGCCGCAATGATAGCAACGTATGGCCAGACGGCTAAACCATCTAAGTAAGATAACGGCTAATGGCTTGCATCCGCCAAAGCTTCCTGGGCAATTTCTTTCACCTCGGCACTTTCGTCTCTAACAAGTTTTTGCAAATACGGTATTGCCTGTTCCGTTTTCGTGAGCGATAAGAAATGCGCCGCATCGGCTCGCACTTTTGCGCTGTTGTTTTCAGCCAGCGCACCGATATCATCCACCACTGCTTGCAGACTATCGCTACCCTGAAGCTCTTCAAACACGGCGCTTATGCCCAGCTGGACTTTCATGCTTAGTTCGCTGTCAGCAGCCAGTATCAGCAAAGCCCGCAAGTTCTCTGGATTGCTTTTCGCCAATTGGGTAACTTTATCCAGTTTTCCGGAAAATAGTAGGTCATTCAAATAAACACTTTTACCTTGCAGTGACCCTACGCGTTCCAACCATTGCTTGATTTCACCTTCGCTGTGCGCGCCTTCTAACTCAAACTCTCCCAATCTTAACCACGGCACGGACCGCACACCCAGTTGCTTGGCTTGTTCCGGCCGCTGCGACACGTTCACCACATTCAATTGTGCAATAGCACCGCTTTTTACCAACTTGCTTAACACTTCCAGTAAGGCGGCACAATGAGGGCATGCAGGACCTATTAATAGTAGTGCTTCCGGTGTTTGTTTGGTTGGCATGGAATGACTATTCTTTTTTAGAAAATTTATGATGTTTTTTCAATTCTTCGCAAGGGTCAGGCCGGTCTATTCTGGCGGTAAACCATATATAATCGAACGGCAATTCTTCCGTACCCCAATAATCGCGGTACTCTTCAGGGTCGGTAAATCGTTTATCCACTTCCATCCATGCCATGGTAAATATCTTGGCGGAATCATCGGTTGCACGAACAAATCCAGGCACACCGTTATTTTGCGTGTGACCGGAGCCGGCGATCAATACGATGCCGTCGTTCGCTTTATTCTTTACTAGACTGTTGGCGATAGCGGCATCGCGCACTCTTTGGCCCAACATCATCGCAGGTACCATGGAATCTGGCAGCATTTGACAATGCGATTCTACAATACCTGTGCGCAGCAGTTCCTCGGATTGATCATCAAGCGGATTTTGTTGCAATTGAGTTTTTATGTTCTCGGGCAGACTTTCCTCTCCCTGCATGATAATTTGGTTAAGTTCTTGTCTATTGATATTTGCTGCGTGAATCGCATAACCCGCATCCAGTGTGGCAACAAACACCGGTTTATACATTCCCCTGTCAGGCCAGCCGGAGTTTTCCCACTGTACAACATCGAAAATTTGATCCGCTGTTTGAATTGGATGCTTGGCAAGGGCTTGACCTTGCTCCGGGGTAAGCATTTCAAATGCCACGGACATGCTGCGGCCTTGGGCTTTTAATTGCGCAATCACCCAGGCTTGGTAGTTATGGTGTACTGGATTGTCATGGGTTTCGCCTAATAAGATATATTCCTGACTTACAATATCATTGAGTAATTGCTGCTTATCGACAAATTGTTTCGACTCCACATGCCATATTTTGTCCACCAGTTTATGTTCTGTAAGCGTTAATTTCGAGGACGGCGTGTCGCGGATTACGGAATGACAAGCGCTCAACACAACCATAATCGTACTGAAAGTCCATACAGCTTTTTGTAATTTGATCATATAAAACCCAATATTTTTTGCGTTATTAAATGCCAGACGCAACGCATTGCTCCTGTCCGACCTCAATTTTTACTGTGATTCATGAAATACTCTATTTAGATTAGTCCATCAAAAAAGCAAAAAACTCACCAGTTTATTTTATTTATATTTATCAATGTGTTACAGGAGCATTATTTTGCTTCACGAACTTTAGTAATTAATTAAATTCTAATATAATATTCAAAATTTTGACCTGAGGAGAGGTGAGATATGAATATTGATAGAATCGTGATGGCGTTTGCCGGTCTTGTGATCTTAGGCAGTTTGGCACTTTCTCAATTGCATTCCATTAACTGGTTATGGGTATCCGCATTTGTAGGCGCCAATATGTTGCAAGCCTCATTTACCGGATTTTGTCCTCTGGCTTCCATCTTAAAAGCGATCGGCCGCAAACCGGGCATGGCATTTCAATAACAGCAATCGCGCATACAATAATAAGGCGGATGAACCATCCGCCTTTATTTTTTCACTGTATTTTTTGACAGTGGTTATCGCTAAGAAATCTTAATGGAATGCCGTTTCGATTTCTCGACTTTGGGTAAGGTCAACTCCAGTACACCGTTTTTAAATTCCGCTTTGGCTTTACTTCCATCTACGTCGCATGGCAAAGCAAAAGTTCGCATAAACGAGCCTCGGCTGGTTTCACAGCGATAATAGTTGCCTTTTTCCTCTTTCTCCTCTTTTTTGGTTTCGCCTTTCAACGTTACGGTATTTTCGGTCACTGTCAAAT
>Ga0111150_1083_pt1 | contig 11976 bp, 10 predicted proteins | sample DeeMarSeWOR28_12_FD_80256 | JGI IMG/M metagenome (GOLD analysis project Ga0111150, IMG submission 80256) | Gammaproteobacteria bacterium SG8_11 | reverse complement strand
ATCTTTGAAGAAGATTATGGGTATTCCAATGAAAGCTACAAAGATGAGCCTGGGAGCGAAACCGAAGTAGAACCTGAAGAAAGCGCACCCGCAACCGAAAATCCTGAACCAGAAAATAATGCATTTGTGAGCAATAAAACTTGCCCGGCTGTAACGGAAAACATTTTATCCGCCGCCACACAGGTGGAAGATGATGTCGATGATTACTATGCGGAAGAGCCAGAAAATCAGTACTTGCTCACTTACGAAATTTCAGGGAATCAGATCAGCAATCCGATATTTGAGAGCGTTTCCGGTGATTTGCAAAGTTACCAGGACGATACTGCCACACACCAGCAGATCTGGGAATACTTCATCACCCTTATTCCTTCCGATGAACGGACTGGGTTGAAAGAGTTCATGATCGTGACCGATGGAGAGAGCAACAACCTGGCGGCAGTGGCCCAAACAGCATATGACCCCAACCTATGGGCGCTCGAAGTGGACATCGTCGACTCAGATGACAAACTCAACCTGACCTATACTCTCATCCACGAATATGCCCACCTGCTCACGCTAGGGCCAAATCAAGTCACACCCAGCATCGCCATCTTCAATAATCCTGATGACGATGACATCTACTACGATGAGGCCTTTGCCTGCCTGGCCTACTTCCCCGGTGAAGGTTGCAGCCAGGAAGATTCTTACATCAACGCTTATTTCAACCGGTTCTGGGCCGACATCCACGAAGAATGGCAGGATATCAACCTGATCGAAGATAATGATGCCTACTACGAAGCGCTGGACAACTTCTACTTCGATTATGAAGACCGCTTCGTCACCGATTATGCTCCTACCAATCCCGAAGAAGATATCGCAGAAGCTTTCTCTTTCTTCGTGCTATCCCCACGCCCGAGCGGGAACACTATCGCTGAAGAAAAAATCCTGTTCTTCTACGATTACCCCGAACTCGTACGACTGCGTGATGAAATCACCAACGGCATCTGCAGCCTGAATCAATGAGCGAACGCAACCGTCCTATTTCCGAATCGTACTGGGTAGAGCCGGGGCGTTTCCTGGCAGGGGAATACCCCGGTCTTGCCCATGGAGAGCAGCTACGTCAGCGCCTCGATTCCTACCTCGATCTTGGCATCAACACCTTCATCGACCTGACCGACCCCGATGAGCTGCCGTCCTACTTGCCTATGCTTAAGGAGCAGGCAGGGTATTATGACATCGACATCCGCTACAAACGCTTTGCGATCACAGATCACAGTGTACCTACACCGGAAACTATGCGAGCTATTCTGAATGAAATAGATTCGTCACTCGCTGCGGGCCGCAAGGTATACGTGCATTGTTGGGGCGGTATTGGGCGTACTGGCACTACTGTCGGATGCTATCTCGTCCGGCACGGACACACCGGACAGGAGGCATTGGCACAATTGGCCGAATGGTGGAAAAATGTCCCCAAGAGCCGCATGTGGCCGCACTCACCGGAAACGGAGCGCCAGATGCAATTTGTTTTGAACTGGAGGAAGTAGGGACACAATATATTGTGCCCCTACGGTTTCATGAACTGGCACGCTCGCTATACGCAACAAGCCAACTGGACACGCAATCTGCGCGAGTATCTCTTTGAGCACACTGGATTAAAAACAGCCGAGCGGGTGCTTGAAGTCGGATGCGGGACGGGGGCGATTCTCAGCAAGATACAAACCAGAGCGCTGCACGGCCTGGACATCCAGCCGGCCTCCCTTAAGGAAGCGCGAGTCCACGCCCCGGCTGCATCCCTGACCTGTGGCAATGCCCTATCCCTGCCATATTCTGACAGTAGTTTTGACATTACCTATTGTCACTATTTGCTGTTGTGGGTCTCTGACCCGCAACAAGCGCTTGGTGAAATGAAACGCGTTACAAAGGCAAACGGGAACATCCTGGCATTGGCCGAACCCGATTACATCGCTCGCATAGATAAGCCTTCTGAGCTGACTGTGTTAGGCCGTTGGCAGGCCGAGTCTCTACAAAGGCAAGGGGCAGATCCATCTTTAGGTGGCAGGTTGGCGGAGTTGTTCTTTCAGACCGGGGTTGAACTCGTCGAAACGGGAGCAATTGAAAGTCAAAGGAACGATGCGCCTACACCTGCCGAATGGGAGATGGAATGGACTGTGCTGGAAAATGATTTGGCGGGAACCGTCCCAGCAAAAGAGATCCAGCGTTTAAAAAAACTGGATGAGGATGCCTGGGCACGCGGAGAACGAATATTGCATGTTCCTACCTATTTTGCCTGGGGGCGAGTTTGAACACGTAAAAAGCAGTATAATGCCTTCCGAAAGAACACCGGAGGTATTTCATTGGAATATACATCACTCGAAGAAGAGACCGCACAACCGGACGAATCTTCACATAAATCTCAGTCCCTGAAACAGTTTTTGGTTGACTTGCTGGAAACCATTATCCTGGCAGTTGTCCTTTTCTTTGCGATCAACGCGGTCTCTGCACGCGTGCGTGTGGATGGATTCAGTATGGTGCCCACATTGCAGGATGGTGAGTATGTGCTGGTCAACCGATTGGCATATCGAAATGATCTGCCAGTTCGCGGCGACATCATTGTGTTTTCTTCTCCACAAAGTCCCGACCTGGACCTGATCAAGCGTGTGATCGGGTTGCCTGGTGATAATGTGAAAATCTTTGATGGTAAGGTAGAAGTCAACGGACAGGTGCTGGATGAGCCTTATATTGCCGCTGCGCCCATTTACAATGGTGAGTGGAATGTACCAGGAGGAAACCTGTTTGTGCTGGGTGACAACCGTAATGATTCTTCCGATTCGCACGCCTGGGGGTTGCTGCCAGTCGAGAATGTGATCGGTAAGGCAGTTCTAATATACTGGCCTATTCCCGATTGGAACTTTATCCAACATGTTGAGACAGTAGCAGCAATTCAATAAATATCCTATAATTATATTAATAAGGTAACATGGAACTGCTCACATTAAAGGAAATCCACCCAGGAGAACTGGTATGACCAAAGTCGATCTGCCAAAACCAGTCCAATGCAATGAATGCCAGGCCGGCATGATGCAAGTGCGTTACATTACTTACTTCACATGGCTGGGTGATGAGCTGATTACCGTTCCGAATTTCCCGGCCTGGGTATGTGATGTATGTGGTCGCCGCGAATACGATGAACGCGCTATCTCATGGTTGGCGATGCTGCTCAGCCCCAACGCCGGCAGACCAACTTCAAAAAGCCTTCGCCATATACCAGCCATGCAAAAACCAGATACAAGTCGCCTGCGCCCGGAATAACATCCAAAGGAGCAGCTTTTAGCTATGTCTACTACCTCACCCCGGACTTACCGCTTTGTACCAGCAGATATTTATACGTCTGGTTACCGCGTTGTTGGTAAAGCCATGGTTGCAAATTCCGGCGTGATTGGCCTGATGAACGATACGACCAACTCCGCAATGGAAGTGCATGACGCCAGACTGGCAAAGATCCACATGCCAACCAAATTGGTGGACCACTTCGAAATGGTGCGCATGGTCAAAAATAAAGTGATGGTCATGTGCCTGTCGCGCCGCGAAGACCTGGGCCCCGCGGCACTGGTGCGCGGGGGTTTCGGCACGATCACGGAATACCCTGTGCGTATCACATCTCAGGTGTACGAGGTTGAAGGAAGACTTGAGTTGCCCGGACGGTTTGATTTTCAAGGATTGATGTTTGAGGGAACCCGGCATTTTATCCCGGTGTTCGATGCGGTGTTAACCGCTATCCTGATGCCTAATCTACGCGTGGAAAGTCCTGGCATGTTAGTCAATCGCGACCACGCTGATGTGGTGGCCTTGCTCAATCAACGTAAAAAAGAAGACAAGAAAGATACAAACGCTTGACCGATACGGGAGTGGATGATAAAATCCCCCCGCTTTGATGTGGGCGACTTCGGGTCGCCGCACATCACATCGCTGACATGGGTCAGCGATGTTTGTTGCCCCCATCGTCTAGTGGACCAGGACGCAGCCCTTTCAAGGCTAAAACCGGGGTTCGAATCCCCGTGGGGGCACCTTTTTGTTCGGTAGTAAAATATTAACGGTTGAGTGGGGCTTGGTCTGAAGGTAATGCTACTTTGCAATGTCCATATATGGGCGTTGCTGTTTTTTTATCCAGAAAGAACGTTTTACTATCCCAAAAATATTCTCATTCATCCAATAAAAGCCTATGAAACTAGCAATGATTTAGGATACGTTACTGCCATTTAATTTGGTAAGAAATCGAATTTCCATTGGGTTCAACGATGGAGAGTAGACAAATACGATATAGTTATTGACTTATGATGCACAATAGTGTAAATTACTAAAGCTATTTCGCACATTATTGGTAATAATAGTTTAATTTCATACAGGACTCAATTATGAACAAAATTCTCTGTTTATTTTTATTCTTTACGGTACTAATGCAGGCGTGTGCGATTGTCCCGAGTGATGTGCCATCACCGGCTGTATCGAATACACCGACCACAATATCTCCAACTTCATATCCTGCTATCAACGTAGACTCTACTAAAACGGGCCAGAAACCTTACTCATATCTTACGAGTTCTGGCGAGGAGGTGCGATATCTATTGTATCTGCCCGACAATTTTGATTCTCAAGAAGAGTGGCCTTTAATTTTATTCTTTCATGGGGCTGGAGCTGAAGGAACAGGTCAAAACATCGAAAAAATAATTAAAGAAAGAGGGCTTCCCGAAAGACTGGAAATAGAAAAAGAATTTCCTTTTATTGTCATCTCACCCCAATTGCCATCAGGATTATGGCCATCATATGTTGACACTGTGGATGAATTGCTAACACATCTCAGTGAAACTATCGCGGTGGATACTAATCGCTTGTATCTAACTGGTTTGAGTCGCGGTGCTTATGGTGTATGGCAATATGCGCTGAAATATCCAGATCGCTTTGCGGCAATTGCTCCTATTGCAGGCGGAGCATCATTATCAAGCAATCCAGTTCCAGATGCTATTTGCACTTTAAATAATCTCCCAATTTGGGTATTTCACGGCGAGGCTGATGTGATAGTCTCACCTGAATTAAATAAAGCTGTCGTGGCCGCACTGGAATCTTGTGGCAGCGATATTAAAATCACCCTATATCCTAACGCTGGGCACCAAGATACATGGATACTGGCATACGCAGATTCAGCACTTTTTGAGTGGTTTTTAGAACACTCAAAGTAAACCGATTTACAGATTACATAGAGGTTTTTAGAACACTCAAAGTAAACCGATTTACAGATTACATAGAGTGGGTTTGAAGAGTATTTTATGTCTCTTTCACTTGATATAAGTTGAAACTAGGGTTCGAATCCCAGTGGGGGCATCCGACTCAAAAAGTCGTTCAACAGGTGATTGTAGAGCGGTTTTTATCTATGATTCGGTTTGAAAATAAAGGGAATTTAGGGAAATACCAGATAGAGATCTCAACTTGTAGTTGGAATTTTTAAATAATGATTCGAGTTCCAGTGAAGTTACCATAAGCGGATTTTACTCGAATTAATCGCAAATGTGAATTTTCCCGAAATTTAGCAGGAAATAATATTGCATTACAAGATAGTCTATGTGCTCTCGTTCTTTTTTGGTTGTTAATTCATTCTGATTAGCGAACGAAAAGTAAAATCAATCCCAGGATTCCGATGAGCAGTAGCACAAGTTTTGGCAAATTGCGAAGAACACTGATTCTTTTAGCACCAGATCTGTAAAATGCCTGACTGTGCTTTCCCTCTTCCTGTAAATCCTTAACCTTCTCTTTTGATCTTTCCTCCAAAAATGAGTAATTCATTATTATTTCTCCTTTCAAACTCTGTTTCTAGTCCATTGGAGTGAAGGTAAAACTTTTTCATCTTAATAAACGAATATTTTTCTGTTTTTCAGACATAAAATCAAAAAGATAAGAATATACTGGTATGAGCTCTCAGTAAGATACAAAAATTCCACCTTACAACTCATATTAAGGTAAAATAAGTAAAATTTAGAGTGTAACTTATCAGACAAACAACATCCCGGGGATGCCAATGTCTCGAGAAAGCAAAACTACTAAACTTAGCCTATCCGATCTGGTCCACAATTGCGCAGAAGAAACTGATCTTTTTTTTCAACATCGAGACCATGACACCAGATACTGCTTTGAGTTGTTCCGACGAGCAATCCATGAAAATAACCAATATGCCTGGGAAATCATTTTTAACCAATACCAGCCATTAGTAACTGGCTGGGTAAGGCAGCACCCAGGATTTGAGACAAGCGGGGAAGAAACGCAATTTTTCGTCACAGGCACATTTGCAAAAATATCAAGTATTCTTACAGTAGAAAAATTTGATAACTTTTCAAACCTCCAATCTTTGTTGAGTTATCTGAAAATGTGTGTCCATAGTGTGATTACAGACTATAACCGTACGGCTGACCGAGCTAATCTGGATATTTCATTTGATGATATCCAGTATGAAATTGAGTCAACTGATCCTGCTCCAGAAAAGGTGGTGTCAGACAAACTTGACAACAAAACTCTGTGGACCCAACTTAACAAGAGATTGAATAACGAAAAGGAACGCCTGGTAATATATGGCATTTTTGTCCTAGCCCTAAAACCACGTGAGCTTTGCATTCATTTTAAGAATGTATTTACCGAGGTTGAGGAGGTATACCTTATAAAACAGAATGTAATGGCACGCCTGCGCCGCGATTCAGAGTTCCGCAAATTTCTTGGGGAAGATGATTAAAAAATGTTGATTTCTTCGTTTATACACATAGAAAGTCAAAATATATCTATGAAAGGTAGTGATGACCTGTATCTCCCCTCCTGAACCAGATGTTAGGCTTCTCATGGCCTTTCTAGACGGTGAAGTTGATTCGGAAACTGCGCTTCACCTGAAGCAATGTAACTATTGCCGTAATAGAACTGAAACTCTGGCGCGCGAGCAGAATATTTTAACTTCTCGGTTGTATCGGATTTCGTGCCCACCTACAGATGAGTTGGGAGAGTATCACCTACGAATGTTGTCTGCCCCTCAGATGTTGGTTGTTGCACAGCATGTGCGCGAGTGCCCGCACTGCACACGGGAAGTCAATCAACTAGAAGAATTCCTGAGCGATCTTGCCCCGGCTTCAGAAATCGATTTGGTAGAGCGGGCTAAAGTGCTGATCGCGCGTTTGGTTAGCGGACAAGGAGATTCAACAGCCCTAGGTGAACCATCCTTTGCGTTGCGTGGAGAATATAAGGGCCCGATAACTTATGAAGCTGATGGCATCGTTATTGTTCTGGATATTCAACCGGTCAACGAAGGAAAAGTGAACATTTTTGGTCAAGTGGCTGCGGATGATCAGGACATATGGACAGGTTCTACAATTACACTCACCAAAGCAGATGGGTCAAAAACTACAGATTCTTTGAATGATTTAGGCGCCTTCCATTTTGAGCAAGTTAATTCCGGTTCGATCCAGATTATGATTTTATCCCCCCAGGGTGTGGAGGTACAGATCCAGAATATTGATGTTTGATTAGGTATTATGAATTCTTTATTAGATACGGATGAACAGCTAGAACATTGGTTGGCGGATGAGATACCGCCTGAGATTCGTTCAACTCCATTAGCTGATGAAGTCGCAATAAAAGTGGTCAACTTCCTAAAAAAGGAGGCTGATAGATATTGGGCTATCGATCCGAATATTTCTTTGAAATATGCTGACCGAATTATATCTATCGGTAAATCTAGAAATGACAAATCCCAAGAGGCCTTGGGCTTAATGGCGCGTGGCGATGCACTCAAGTTTTTAGGTGAATTACAAAAAGCCTGGGAAATGCTTGAACAGTCTGGAAACATATATCAAGAAAATGGCGATGAAGTCGGCTGGGCGCGTACGCGAATTGGGCGTTTATTTCTTGGCCCGGATTTGAATCAGGTTGCAGAAACACTTTCTGATGTAGAACAAGCTCGCGCAATTTTTATTGAACGGGATGAGCAGGAGTTTCTGATGCGTCTGGAGATTAATACTGCCTACATCCATACCCTGCTTGGCGACCAGCATCTGGCTCTGCAATTGTACCAATCAGCGCTCACTCTTGCAGAATCGCTGGGGGCAGTTGGAGAGCCGCATTTAGGCATGATATATATGAACATCGGATATGTGCATGGGAGATTTGGCAATTATCCACAGGCATTGTTCTATTATAAAAAGGCCCGTTCCTACTATCTGACCCGCGACGAAACCCGCAATATCATCAACGTCGAAAAAAACATCGCTACTATCGCTCTGGCTCAGGGGCATTATCGGTCTGCTTTGCGCATGTTAAATGATCTTTCAACGCGTGGTTTAAAGCAATTTCCACGGGAGGATGAGAGTGTCAGAGATAGTCTGGCTGAATGTTACCTGAATCTCAATCGATTTGCCAAGGCGCGAGATCTGGCACGACAGGCACTCATTGAATACCGCAGTTTCAACAATAATTATATTCGTGCGCGCGTTCTATTGCATCTGGCCACGGCCGAAGTCGAATTGGGCAATTTTCCACCAGCTCAATTGGCCCTTGACGAAGCCGCTTCGATTTTTTCATCCCTGGGCTCACTCACCTGGAGTATGATCGCTCGCTTGAGGCATTCTCAAATATCATTCAGACAAGGTAAGCTCGATTTGGCATGGCAGGAAGCTCATGTCGCTGCCGAGTGGTTTGAGACGCAAAGCCAAGAGGTTAATTACGCTTCTGCTTGTATCCTGATTGGGCAGATTGCCCTGGCACAGGGTGATTTTGCTTCTGCCGGCCTATATGGTAAAAACGTCTTGCGGGTTGCTCAGCACTATAACGTACCTTCTCTGCGTTACGCCGGGCACCTGTTACTTGGACGCGTCGGTGTGGCTAATTCGTTATTCTCTCGTGCAATTCGCAGGTTTCGTGCGGCAACCGCGACCATCGACCGCATACAACGCGGCCTTACCATCACCTTGCGCCCGGGCTTCATGGAGAATAAGGGAGATGCCTGGCGTGAACTCATCGGCCTGCACTTACAACTAGGCCAGATAGACTGCGCGTTCGATGCTCTCGAACGCGCCAAATCTCAAGTGATGGTCAACTATCTGGCGAACCGTGAGCAATTTCGCTGGTCTCGTGAAGAACCGGAAAGCCGCATCCTGATCGATGAATTAGAACAGTTGCGCGCAGAACATCAGGTTTTTTACCAACTGGCTTTCAATCCACCCAGAGAACAAAATATGGTGGATGACACCCTCTCTGAAGAAGCTCTGGGCGAAGTAGCGATGCGTGAAAAGCGCATGCGTGCCATTACCGAGAAACTTTATCTGCTCAGTCATACGGACAACAATACACGCTCATCTTTCAACACCCTTCTTCCAAACATCCAAGCCTCCATCGATGACCGCACATTGCTCGTGGAGTTTTACGAGGATGGTCAGCAATTCTGGGCTTTTGTTCTCGATGGGCTGTCTTGTGAGGTACATCCATTAACATTAAATGTTGAAACATTGAAGAAATTGCTCAACCAGCTAAAGTCCAATATCGCTGCCGGGCTGAGCATAGGACCAAATTCCCCGGCTGCCAGTCGCATGACTCTACTGGCACAACGAATTCTGCAGCGCCTATATAATCTTTTACTCACACCGCTAAATATTCAACAACAAACTCGGAAACGCCTGATCATTGTGCCCTATGGTGCTTTGCATTACCTGCCATTCCACTTGTTACATGACGGTGACGGCTACCTGATCGAGAATTATGAGGTTGTTACCCTGCCGACTGCCAGTTTGGTGACCCGCCCAAGTCCGCGCCGCTCTTCTGGCGCTCTTATTCTTTCTCATTCCTGGGAAGGACGCCTACCTCATACGCTTGCAGAGGCCAAAATGGTTCATAGCATGTTTGGCGGCACGTTGTACGCAGAAGAAACTGCCACCCGTTCCGTTTTGCAGGCAGAACCGACCCAGATATTGCACATCGCCACGCACGGTCAGTATCGCCTGGACCAGCCCGATCTATCCTTCCTGGAACTTGCCGATGGGCAATTATATGCCGATGATTTGCTCCAGCAAGACCTGAGTTATGAGCTGGTCACGTTAAGTGCCTGTGAGACCGGTCAGGCAAACGTAGCTGCCGATGAGGAACTCATTGGTCTCGGGCGTGGCTTGCTGTATGCTGGCGCAGGTGCCTTGATCCTCAGCCTGTGGCAGGTGGCAGATTCAACCATTACCCAGTCATTCATGAAACGTTTATATACCGCCCTTTATGCTGGCAATTCAAAAGCCGCCGCGTTACGAGAGGCTCAATTGTTTATCCTTAATAAAGATCCACGTATTCACCCAGCTTTCTGGGGCGCATTTCAATTGATTGGAAATGCTAGCCCCCTTTCACCATTCGAACAAAATAATATGAAAAGGAGTTAACAATGTCTGGTAATTCTAAAGATCCAAAACTAGCAGTTTATTTTCAACCGGGGCAGGTTATGTTCCATGTAACCGGAACTGCAACTAAAGAATCAACAAAAATTTTGTTTGATAACGCAAAAAAGTTGGCAGAATCCATGGAGTTGCAAATTTCCACCCCAAGAATACAAAATTTTCCGCCAGCAGAAAAATATAATGACCAACAATCTAGAGCTGAATCGGGTGGCAATAAAAGAGGCCCCTTCTTCCTACTCTATGCTGACGTTACTAAGGATGGCGAGAGATTAGGCGATCAACAAGGTGACCTTATGAAGTTATTGAACCTTATCTTCCTTCTAGATGATGAGCTAGCAAAACCTTCGAATGAATCGGTACAAGTGGTATCGCCTAATTGGTTGATGAGCGGTAGCAGGGAGGATCCAGGAGGCACAGGTGGGCCTGGTGGCAGGCCATCACCCTATGTTGGAAATTCTGATAATACTGAGTATAAGTTCAATATCTCTGAATCATTCCCGCAGCAGTATTTAGATTACCTTAGACCCGATTGCGATGAAAACGTAGTTGTTGCGATCCTTGATACAGCGCCTTATCCAAAGAGTTGGTTGGATCTTATCATTTCAAACCCCGAAACTACAAGTTTTATGACAGTAGCTGACCAAGGAGAGTGGGAATATATATATGATAAGTGGGTGCACCAGCGTCAAGATCCTCATACTCTAATTCGAACCCTGCTTGACCCTACCGACAGACGACTTACTATTTATCCCGACCCAAGAGTAATGGATGGAAGGTTCAAGAATATGACGTGTATCGACCACGAATACGAGATGAACGATCATGGGCTTTTTGTGGCCGGTATTATCCATTCTCTCGCACCGCATGCTGAGCTTCACCTATTTCAGGTACTTAATAGCTATGGTTTAGGGAACCTGGAGATAATTGGCGAAACATTAATAAATGTATTCCGCGACTTTGAGGGCAAGCCCTTGATTCTCAACTTAAGCTTGAATTATGGTATTCCGCTTGAGAGGGCACACACCAAAGAGGGTAAGACACACACCAAAGAGGGTAAGGAACTAGTACCTGACGTCTCTGGGGGAGAGATTCTTGGACCTAAACGGGCATCGTGGTTAATTCGTGCAATTAAACCAGCCGAATTGATGTGTGATCTGTTCTATGACCGTAAATCAGGCATCATTGCTGCAGCAGGTAACGATTGGGATGATCAGCAACCGGGCGATCCCCGTCCGCAGGCTAGATATCCCGCTGCTTTTGACCATGTTGTGGGAGTAGGAGCTCTTACCAGGGGTGGTAAAGGTGTGCCTCGTAAAGCAGCAAGCTATTCGAATCTTGCCGACAGACCACCGATGAGTGGCACCACCACGTTAGGTGGCGAGGAAGGCACCGGAAATGGTATTCTTGGCACCTATACAGGAGAGTTTCCAGATGGTTCACCAAATGATAGTGGTTGGGCCTGGTGGTGTGGGACCTCCTTCGCGACTCCCATTATTAGTGGATTGGTAGCGGCTATACTCAGTTGCATGCTTTCTGAAAATCC
>Ga0111150_1036_pt1 | contig 12181 bp, 8 predicted proteins | sample DeeMarSeWOR28_12_FD_80256 | JGI IMG/M metagenome (GOLD analysis project Ga0111150, IMG submission 80256) | Gammaproteobacteria bacterium SG8_11 | reverse complement strand
TGCGGCAAAGAAATCGAGCGCGTCTTTGCCTCTAACAAATGTTTCTTCCCAAACCTGATTGTTAATCTTGGTGTCCACCAACCCATGGGTTACCAAAAGTCTTTGCATATCGCCAACCCTGATTGGCCAGAACTCCAACCGCTTACCAAGTGTATATTTTTTACTAACAATCCAAAATGCGGCGTCCACAGCTTCCCAATAATGTTTAGTACCATGGGCAGAGATGGCAATATATCCATTCTTTCGTAACACTCGTTGAAATTCAGAAATAGCTTTAGCGGGGTTAGGTAAAAATCCTAGCACCATGGAAGAACAAACAACATCGAAAGTATTATCGTTGAAGGGCAGTGATTCAGCATCAGCTTGCACTAACGTGATAACATCGACACTATTTCCATTGAGTTTGCCTTGAAAACTGCGAAGCATTCTAGCGGAATAATCCATGGCGAACACTTTTGACGCTCCTTGGTCATTGGCGTACATTGAAGTGATTCCTGTTCCACAGCCAACATCAAGAATGATAGCACCTTGGAGATCTAAAGGATTTAACAGTAGCTCCGTAATATTCTTATAATGCTTGACACCAAAATGGTCGTAATCGGAAACGTGGTCGATGTAGACACTATCATACCCTTTCGCCACACTGCTTTTTAACTCGTTGGGATCACGGAGCCTCCCTATAAGCCAAGCGACTACACTGTTGATATTTAGCAGCAACTTTAGCCATCATGAGAGTTTTCCATTCCATAATATTTTGTTCATTATTGCAAACTGCGGTTACTCAGCTAGTAGCTGTGCTTTTTTGTTTTTAATGCATCACATTGTATCTACACACTATTCACAAACTTATATTATTTAAAAGTGCTTTAACTTGTGTGCTGTTAGGAGCGTTTAATTTGTCAGCGCCTCTGACGTTTTAATTTCACGTTGCAAACTATTTAGCATTAAGACCAAATCATTGAGCTTCTGTTTGATCTGCTGCTTTTCAGAATCGGTTAATTCTGAATAGCCCCGAGTGTATGGCCAACCATACCCCCAACGGTAAGTGGTCGGAAAATACGGGCTTCCCCCCACCCTGACTCCGGCCAACATTATTCTCGCCACATTGGGCTCACCAATGTTTGCGACACATTGCTCCAATGAAAGGTCAGCAGCAAGGCGTTCTTGATGAGTACCACCTTGCCAATACGATAGATCGTGTTTAATGCAGCAATTTAACCAGAGGGTTTGCTGTTGCATAGTACCATCGGGAAACGAACTACAGCCATCGGTGGTAAATGGCTTTAGTTCACCGGCAGAGCATGCAGAAAGAATAAGGACCAATGAGAGCAAAAGTTTTTTCATTAAATTGTGATACCTTAAAATTCTAGTTCTGGAATCTGGTCAAGATCCGCCACCTTCTCCGGCTGTCTTCAAAGTAAAATAGAAGGTAGCCCCATTATCTAACGCAGCTTCCGCCCAGACCTTCCCCCCGTGACGCCTAATAATGCGCTGTACCGTAGCCAGTCCTATGCCGGTACCTTCGAATTCATCGCTTTTATGCATACGCTGGAACGGCTTAAATAATTTATCTGCGTAGCGCATATCAAAGCCGGCACCATTGTCACGCACATAAAAAGCCTTTTCACCATTTTTTTCCGTTGCGCCAAATTCGATTAAAGTCTGGAGCTTCTTGCTACTGTACTTCCAGGCATTGTCGAGTAAATTTTGCATCGCGCCACGCAGCAAACGATGATCGCCCTTACATAGCAACTGCGGCATGATATTCACAGTAGCTTGTCGATTGGGATCGTTCTCCATGAGTTCGTTGGTAATCTCGCGAGCAACAGCGCTCAAATCAATAATTTTTTCGGTGTATTCTGAACGGGTTATCCGGGATAGTTCCAGTATATCGTCGATAAGCTGCGCCAAATGCTTACCGTTTGCAATGATTCTTTGAAAATACTCAAACTCTTGTTCGGTGAGCTTCGATTCCACATCTTCTAAAAGAATCTGACTAAAACCGGTTATCGACCGTAGTGGCGCTCGCAAGTCATGAGCAATAGAATAGCTAAAAGCCTCTAATTCTTGATTACTCCTTTCCAAGGCGGCGGTTCTTTCCGCCACCAAATCCTCTAAGTGCCGTCGATATCTCTCAACTTCTACCTCAGCATGTTTACGTATTGTCACATCTTCGGTATGAACCATAACGATATCTGGCGGAACAAAAACATAGGTTATTACGAACTCCCCATATTCTCCTATAGTTCGCAAATAAAATTTGCCTTCATACTTGACTGTGGATTTCGTCTGAAAACACTTATTGAAGTCATCCAGTACTTCGGGCCTGTTTCCATACATTTCTTGCGCAGTCATACCCAAGTATTGAGTAATACCACCTTGCGTTATTTTCTCACCTGCGTCGTTATAATCCGTAAGCACAAAATCTTCATCGATCTTTCGCCAAGTATAGGTGGGGACAGGTAGGTTCTTGTATTGAGCCCGAAATCTTTGCTCACTTTCACTCAGGGTTACTTCAATTTGTTTTTGCTGAGTAATATCTTCAATGGTGAGCAATATTGTATTGGGATACTCTGACTTTGCGATCCAACGCGTATTGAGTAATAACATTTTGCGACCAATATTTACTAAGTCACACGTTATTTGTTTAGATTCGACACTAGCCTTTTCTTTTTGTACTTGCTTAAGAAATTCCCTAAACGGCGCCACATCCAAACTATTGTCGACCATATCAAAAAAAAGTGGTTGTTCCGCTGCTAATGGTTCGATCTGAAAAGCCTTATAAAAAGCTTGATTGGCCAGTACAACCTGCAAATCCGTATTTAAAACCACAACAGCCTTTTGTAAGGCATCAATTAGGCATTTAATGTCAAGCTCTGGCTTATTCATACGTCTGCTAAATCTCACTTGGCAATAATACGGCTTTAATGGCGGTAAAAACCGCGATGCACCCAAAATAAATAATCACTCCGCGGCACCACTCTGTCAAGAAAAATTACTCTCGACATGGACATGCATAGCCAATATCGTCCTGCAAACTGATGCTTTCCTGGGCGCGCAGCCAAAATTCTCTCAGACGACACAATTCCAGCTACAGCCCTTTCCTCCGGGTGTGCGAAATGGTAATTTGTAGTTGGCATATTTTGATTTTTCACAAACCTTACATAACTACTAAGGTAAATATTTTTAATTCAGACGGACAATTGATTTGATGTTACTCATCAATATTGCTAATGTGAGTTATTTGTTGTTCTAGCTTTCACTTTTATTATTTTTTCAAGAAGCGTTTGGAGAATTAATTCCACATCTCTACCTATGTGCACATTAGCCATACACTACCAGCCAGCAAGTGACTGGCCGATAATTATTGGCACTAATCGTGATGAAATGGTAAGCAGGCCGTGGGTATCACCAGCAAGGCACTGGCCAGACCGACCTAATGTGGTCGCGGGAATGGATCAGCTTGCGGGCGGAAGTTGGCTGGGCATGAACGACGCTGGCGTAGTAGCCGCGATAAATAACCGGGCCGGCTCCTTGGGACCGGAGCACAACAAACGCAGCCGGGGAGAGTTAGTGCTCGAAGCACTGGACCATGACACCGCTACCGATGCCGCAGAAGCATTGATGTATTTGAATCCCACGGCGTTTCGCGCATTCAATTTATTTATCGCCGATGCGCGCGATGGTTTTTGGTTGCGTCATATTGGTCCGGCGGATACAAACGGTATCGAGGTGTTTACCATTCCGGAAGGGGTATCAATGCTCACCGCGTTCGATTTAAATGACAGCCGCTGCCGCCGCACTCAAATTTACTTGCCGCTTTTTAAACAATCCAAAGCCCCTAAGCCATACAATGAGGATTGGTCGGACTGGGAGACACTGTTCTTGAACAACACATCGACAGAAAATGGTAGCGCAGTGCACGCCATGCGGGTGGTGACAGACACTGGATTTAATACGATTTCCAGCTCGTTGATTGCGTTGCCAAACGCGAAACTTGATTTAAAACCTGTTTGGCGTTTTGCACGCCGCTATCCCCACGTGGAACCGTATAAACTTGTACCATTGTAAATAGTCAATAGGCAACAGTAGAAGACACTACTAATTTCTACATTTTATATAAGCTGCCGCTCCAATAAATAATCTGTTGACATCAAAGCAGGAGAAATTCCATTCAACACAGTTTGAAATAAAATGCTACTATTATAATGATCTTTGATGGTTTCTAAATATTAACACACAATAAACCACAACCATAGTGATGTTAAATCGACTTAAGGCAACATCGTTAATTAAAAATCGGCTTAGGATTACATGGTATACCATTTGCGCTGCCGCGCTTTTCGGTTGCAACTTTCAGGAGAAGCAATCCATACCCACATTGCATTGGTATGTATTCAACGAACGCTCCGGTGCTTTCGACAGAGCCGCTAGCAATTGCTCGCAAGCTTCCCAACAAGCCTATCAAATAGAATTCGTACCGTTGCCAGCCGACGCCGATCAACAGCGCGAACAATTAGTGCGCCGACTGGCCGCAGGCGACGATGCCATCGACGTCATCGGCATGGATGTGATTTGGACAGCGGAATTCGCCCGGGCGGGATGGATATTGCCGTGGTCAGGCGATGCGGCCGAACAGGCTAAGGCAGGCCGGTTGCAAGCATCACTGCAAAGTGCTACATATCAAAATCAGTTGTGGGCGATTCCATTCACCACCAATACACAACTATTGTGGTATCGTACCGATCGCATCGAACAACCACCAGCCACCTGGGATGAATTGATACGCCAGGCTGAAGCTCTGGGCGAAGTGGGAACAATACAAGCGCAAGGTGAACGCTATGAAGGGTTCACGGTTTTTTTTATTTCACTGCTGGCTTCGGCCGGCGGGTCAGTGTTGGACGCCGACGGCGGAAAAGTCTCTCTGCCGAAAGAACCTACATTGCGCGCGCTATCCATCATGTCGCGCTTTGCCAACTCCTCTGCAGCGGATCCTGCCTTGGCCACCGCCAGAGAAGACCATGCGCGGCTGGCGTTTGAATCCGGCAATTCCACGTTTATGCTTAATTATACATTTGTATGGCCCAGCGCAAGGTTAAATGCCCCTGAGATTGCCGAGCATATGGGGTGGGCACGCTGGCCCTCGGTAACTGCGGGAAAACCTAGCCGCGTAACTATTGGCGGGATTAACCTTGGAATAAGCGCCCATTCACAACACCCGCAAATAGCCTTTCAGGCCGCCGCATGCCTGGCGTCGGAAGCCAATCAACGCATTGCCGCTGAGGTCGGTGGAATGCCCCCGACTATTGCAGCGCTATACGATGATGCTAAGGTGCGGGAAACCTTTCCGTTTGCCGATTCACTGCGTGATACCCTGCGCGACTCCGTGCAACGCCCGCAAACACCACTGTACAACGATGTTTCCTTAGCTATTAGCCGGAAGTTGCACCCAATGCGCGACATCGATCCCGAACAAGACTACAGCCGGTTACGCAACGCGCTCAGCCGAGCATTGAATTCGGAGGGTTTGCTGTGAGCAGGCGTAGCCGCGACGAACGCCGCTTAGGCTGGATGTTGTGTATCCCGGCAGTGACTGCGCTAATTCTGGTCACTGCCTATCCGATTTTGTATGCCGTGTGGTTGTCGTTGTTCCGCTATGATTTACGTTTTCCGGATGAGAGCACTTTTGTGGGATTGGCCAATTATGTAAGCATACTTACATCGGAGGTGTGGTGGCGTGCATTGAGCAATACCCTGATTATCACTGTAGGCTCGGTGTCCATCGAATTGTTACTGGGATTTACATTGGCGTTGATTATGCACCGCACATTGTTTTGGCGCCGGGCAGTACGTGCATCCACCTTGGTTCCATATTCTATCATCACCGTCGTGGCGGCATTAGCTTGGAAATTCGCTTTTGATCCCACCACCGGTTTTGTCAACGCATTGCTGAATCTAGATGAAGCCTGGCTGACCCAACAATGGTCGGCGTTTTTCGTGATCATTTTCACTGAGGTGTGGAAGACGACACCATTTATGGCCTTACTATTGTTGGCCGGACTGACACTGGTACCCACTGATTTGATCCAGGCCGCACGCGTGGATGGCGCCAACGCTTGGCAGCGCTTTATTAAAATCACTGTGCCGGTTATGAAGCCGGCAATTCTGGTAGCTCTGCTGTTTCGTACATTGGATGCGTTTCGCATTTTTGATACGGTATTTGTGTTAACCCGCGGGGCACAAAATACCGAAACTGTATCGGTGCTGGGTTACAACACCCTCATTGTGCGCCTTAACCTGGGCCTGGGTTCGGCTGTTTCGGTTTTGATTTTTATTGGAGTACTCATAATTGCAGTAGTATTTATCAAGGGATTCGGCACACCTTTGGTCAGGCAACGAGGAGATAAATAGCGCTTATGCGAAGCGGCAACATGGAAAAAGCGTTTTGGGGCATGGGTAACATCATCGTTATCGTATATGCCATGTTGCCGGTGATATGGATATTGTCTTTGTCACTAAAGCGCAGTGGCGACCTGAACGACCAACGGTTTCTTCCACAACACCTTAGCTTCGAACATTATCACTCTATCTTTACCGACCCGCAATTTCCCGCCGCCTTACTAAACTCCATTGGTATCGCCACGTTATCCACTGTGTTAGCTGTTGTCTTCGGAATGTTTGCCGCGTATGCTATTGTGCGACTGGATTTTCCCGGCCGGCGGTTGATTCTTGCCGGCGCTTTGGCCACCGCGATGTTTCCGCCCATCGCAATTGTCGGACCGTTATTCAATATATGGCGTAACATAGGATTGTTCGACACCTGGACGGGCCTGATTTTGCCGTACATGACCTTCACCCTTCCCTTAGCGATTTGGACGTTGGCGGCGTTCTTCAGAGAAATTCCCTGGGACTTGGACAAAGCGGCGCGCGTTGACGGCGCCACGCCGCTGCAGGCTTTTCTCAAAGTGATCGCACCATTGGCTGCACCCGGTGTATTTACGTCGGCAATACTGGTGTTTATCTTCGCTTGGAATGACTTTTTGTTCGCCATTTCACTTACATCCACCAACAACGCACGTACTGTGCCGGCAGCGATAGCGTTTTTTACCGGTAGCTCCCGTTTTGACCTTCCCACTGGCTCTATCGCAGCCGCTTCGGTGGTGGTTACTGTGCCGGTTATGATTGTCGTGTTGATTTTTCAAAGACGCATCGTTTCCGGCCTTACTTCAGGTGCCGTCAAAGGTTGACAAGAAAGCACTATGGCGACGATAGAATTAAACAAGATCAGCAAACACTATCCAGATGGCACGCAGGCGGTACACGATGTCAACTTCACTGTTAACGACGGCGAATTTTTTATTCTTGTTGGCCCTTCCGGATGCGGAAAATCCACGCTACTGAATATGATTGTAGGGTTGGAGGAGATCAGCAGAGGAGAGATCCGGCTCGATGGCAAAGGGATCAACGATTTGGATCCAAAAGACCGCAACATGGCGATGGTGTTCCAGAGTTACGCATTATATCCGCACATGAGCGTACGGGATAACATGGCTTTCCCCTTAAACATGGCCAAATTGCCCAAGCAGGAAATCAACAAGCGAGTGGAAGAAGCCGCGAAAATCTTGGAGCTAAGCTCGCTACTTGATCGCAAACCACGCAACCTGTCCGGCGGACAACGACAACGCGTGGCCATGGGCCGGGCTATTGTGCGCAAACCGGTCGCGTTCCTGCTGGACGAGCCTTTGTCCAACCTGGACGCTAGATTGCGAGTGCAAATGCGCACCGAAATCGCCCGGTTGCAAAAGCGCCTGGGCACCACCACCATCTATGTCACTCATGATCAAACCGAAGCCATGACCCTGGGCGACCGGGTTGCGGTATTAAAAAACGGTATTGTGCAACAAGTCGGCACACCTTACGAGCTTTATGATAACCCCCGCAATCTGTTTGTCGCCGCGTTCATAGGGTCACCGGCGATGAATTTTTTCCCTGCTCAACGGAAAGACCGCCGCTTGTTTTTTCCCATACTGGATATTGAAACGTCAATTCCCGATCAAGCTCGGCTCCCGGATAACACAGAAAACCTCATCGCCGGACTTCGCCCTGAACATTTCCATAGCGTAAGTGATAAGGACAACGTAGATAGGCATCAGCTTGTCGTGTTTTCCGCCACTGTCGATGTTGTTGAGTGGTTGGGTGCTGATCTATTGGTTTATTTTCAGAAGGAACTCGGTCATTGGCCTGTCAGTCCTGAACTAGCACAGGATCTTAACCTTCAAAAACCAGGCGGTGACACCTTGGACTTCACCGCGCGTTTGAATGCAGCGCATGTAATGAAGGAAAACGATACCGTGCAACTTTCCTTTGATCCCAATCGGCTACACTTGTTTGACCCAACGACCGGTGTTTGTTTAACATCACCGCAATCTTAAGCGCCCGTGGGAATCACCGCATTTTACCTACGCTCGGTTTTAACCATATCTTACTATCATGGCAGTCGGGGTCTGATTCATATGCCACTATTCGCTTCCCCCTAAACCGGCCAGTAACCGCTTGCGTGTTACGCTACCTCCTGCATCCTTGCAATTGTTCCTCAAGGGAGAGAGTTTAGAGTTTGTACAGATTATTTTTGTTTAGAATTGTGCGTTTTCTCCTACGAAGACGCGCACACTGCTTAGTATCATAAGCTAATTGCAGTAGATCACTGATATTGAATTTATCGACGATTTACTTGATTTGAAGCAATGAAGTTATCTTAAAAGTGGTAAAGATTTATACAGATTCACCGCGAAATATTTTGCCAATGCGTTACCACCAGGGAGCGTAACCATGAACGACAAAAACTCAACGGAACCTACTCAACCGCAACCACCAAAGAATAACGTTAAGGGAGCGTGGAATCAGGTTTGCGGATGGATGCAGGAAAACCTGTTCTGGACCGTCGCGTACGTAATTGCTCTTTTAACCACTGTGCTGGTCGGGCGCGAGCTTTTTGAGGGTGATCACTCGGCGACTTTTAGAGAGTGGGTATTATTTTTCCTGGCGACAATTTTATTCTTCGGCGCAGTAAGATTTGTGCAAATCTTTACCAGTTGTATTCGAGAAGACACTCAAAAGCCAGGCCAAGAGGGAGAATCGAAAGAACACGAAATATTAAAAGCGAAAGAACTACAAAAGATTGAACTCCAAAAACGCAGCTGGTTAATTTTTTCTTATTCCTTTATGTTGTTTGCGTTGTTTGCAGCATTACTGCCCTTTGTATTTGACGTTGAGCAACGATCAGCTGCAGAATTAAGTAAGCGTCCTATCGCTGTTTTCGTGGGATGTGTCGACTATTCCACCGATGATGAAGCCCACTCCCGGGAGGAATTGCGCTGTCAGTTGGTAGACAGCGCACAATCTCCCGCCCCTGGCACCCAAGCCCCTAAGCCAATAACCTCACTTACGCAACAAACCAGCGAGACTACACCGAAGCCTGGAGAAGCCAAAACTTCCGACACCACAGATACCACGAAAACCGAATATGCGGTCATTACCAATACCACTAAAACAATGCCTACTGACACAGGAATAAAAACTGAAGTCACCCGCGAAATAACGTTTCATCGCTACTCCAAAAACGGCATGTGGATTATTAACATAGGTGGAATGGTCAACCGCTGCAATACAGATATATATTGTGTACGCGGAGGTTTGTCAGTGCCTTTGTACTTTGTCATCCTGGCGCTGTTTGGCGGTGCTATCAGCCTGACACGCCGTATCCCGGAATACCAAAAGCAAGCCTATCCCAAATACATCCAAATTGACGAGAAGCGCCCTAAATTGCAACCCAACCAACTGCGGGAGTACTTGGTATTTCAGATTGTACAGTTTATCTCGGCACCGTTTATCGCCGTGGTCGCGTATTATTTGGTGGTACCGGAAAGCACCGTGGTATCGGTCACATTAGGCTTCGCTGCGGGATTTGCTTCAGAAACGATTTTGCTGATGATCCGCGCCGTAATGGACAAGCTCAATCCCTCTACTACTCGTTCCACTCAGTTTGGATCTATTAGCGGCTATATAGAACACAACGGACAACCGGTTAAAGACGCCAATATCCGAGTTATAGGTCAGCAGGGACTAGAGGCCAAATCAGATGACAGCGGGGCGTTTGTTATCAATAGCGTGCCACCAGGTGAGCACGTCTTGGAAATCAAACATACTACGGGCACTCAATCTAAAGATGTAAGAGTCAACTCAGGTCAAGCTACAAGCTGCCATATTAAGTTATAGGTCAGCGAAAAATTTTGACTATGTTGAAAATGGCGACAGGCTTATGCGCAAAAGTGTCTAAGTATACGCTATTTCACAAATATATTTTAACAAGTGTTAGATCAAAGGCTTATTCTTGTTTACCTTATCGCTGAATGTGATTTCAATTAATACAGTCTACATTAGTGTGTTTTGTCAATACGATCATCGGTTCAATATTTACCACCCGATCAGAAGCTTTAGTTTCCGGTTTGTTTATTTGCCAAAAAGTCGTATTAGTACTGTCTTGAATAATATATTTGGATGAAAACAAACTCGGTGAATAGTCACTGCTGTTTGCCAATGTTAGCGGTTTATTGTTTACCAAGAAGCTGCTGAATTGACTTCTATCGAAATTACATTCATTACGAAAATAATTGGAAACATCTGCAACTTCTGTTGGTAGTGATTCCAATCCGGTAAAAACATTGGTTTCCGGCCCCAGATTAATATTTCCGCTTACAGATTGATCCGATGCGGCACTGATCACACTATCTGATGTAGTTATTAGAGTTTGGGATTCAACGGTAATATCTCCCCCCATACCAGCGCTCGCAGTTGCCACGATTGAACTATTATTGAGCACAACTAACTCGCCTGAAATTTTAATGTCACCACCATTTCCTGACGCGGATAACACAGATGTAGTAATACCACTGTTTTGCAAATAGGCTTGTTGGGCGAATTTTATATGTATGTTTCCACCATCCGCCTGAGCAGCCCCAGTGCTGATATTACTGCCTGACATGCGTAGTGAGTTATTCACGTTAATATCGATGTCACCGGCTGCGCCATCTAAACTACTGGCGGCTAAAATCGCCGAGTCATCGGTCAACGTTAAATGATTTACATCAATATTTAAGCTCCCACCGTCTCCGTGGGAATCTGTAACTACGCTTATTTGACCTTGATCGGACAGTTCTATTTTGTTCGCAGTAATGTTGACATTTCCGCCGTCTCCAAATGCGAGGGACTCATTACCTTGGAATACAACTGTAGCGGATCTTATATAGGAGTGGTTGCCAGTGCCTTCGTCATAACCCGCAATGTGAATGTAGTCTGCGGTGATGTCGATATTACCCCCATCTTTCCAACTGGAGGTGCTGTTATCAATTTGCGCGCCGTCGAGTATTTCCAATGTATTGGTTGTGATAGTTATGTCTCCCGGCGCAGCCCCCAGCGGACTGGCGACAGCGAATATACCGGTATAATCGTCCTCAAAATAATCGGGATCCAAATTAGGGCTGGGACCTTTTAGTTTTATAGAATTGGCGTTGATGTTTATATCACCGGCATCACCTTGATCGAAACCAGTTGAAGAGATAACGCCGCCGTTGGATACGAAAATATCATCGGCGCTAATGTGAATGTCACCGCCGTTTCCTATACCTCGACTTAGCGTACCAATCACTCCAAATTCTGCAAGCTCCAAAGAGCCGGTGTTAATCAAGATACTGCCTCCACTGGAAAAACCTCTAGCGGTCGTATAGATGCCAGGCCAGTTAGCCCCCGGGAGGGTACCCGCGACATAGATTGAATTTGAATTAATGGAAATAGTACCACCGGTTCCGGAACCACGGACCGCGCCGGATGCTATTTGAGCACCTTGCAATAATTCAATTCGATTTGCGTTAATGTTTATATCGCCACCGTTGGCCGAGATTTCATTTTTCGGCGGAATTGTTTGTGTATAGATACCATTACCACCGACAATCTTTATATCGTTCGCGGAAATATTAATGTCGCCGGAATTACCCGAACCCAAGGATATGGACTTGATATCGGAGTCCATACCCCCTTGTATATCAATGTTTCTTACAATTAAATCAATCTTGCTACTGTCATGATCGCCGTAAGAAAAGCTCGATATCTCCGAAGTGTCTCCGAT
>Ga0111150_1034_pt1 | contig 12262 bp, 11 predicted proteins | sample DeeMarSeWOR28_12_FD_80256 | JGI IMG/M metagenome (GOLD analysis project Ga0111150, IMG submission 80256) | Gammaproteobacteria bacterium SG8_11 | reverse complement strand
CGCCGCCTTGATATGGTTCGGCGCCCAACAATTCGGTGTCTTCCTCGATTGGTTAATGCCGGAATTACCACAATGGCTGCAATGGCTATCGTGGATCATGTGGTTTGTTTTCGCCATCGGCGGATTACTGATTCTGTTTTTTACGTTTTCTTTGTTGGCGAATTTGGTGAGCGCACCGTTCAACGGCTTGCTTGCCGAAGCAGTGGAAAAGCATTTAACCGGGCAAACACTCCAAGGCGGCGAAGGCAGCTTTATTATGAGTATTGTGCCTGCGATCCTACATGAGATTAAGAAAATGGGTTATTTTCTCGCCTGGGCTATACCGTTTTTAGTTTTATTCATCATTCCCGGCGTTAACTTGGTGGCCCCCGTATTGTGGTTTGTTTTTAGTGCCTGGATGCTGGCATTGGAATATGCCGACTATCCCATGGGCAATCACAACATCTTGTTTACGGAGCAACGTCAAACGGTTTCTAAGAAGCGTTTTTTAAATCTGGGTTTCGGCAGCGCCGTCAGCGTTGCGACGATGACCCCTATTTTGAATTTTCTAGTGATGCCCGCTGCGGTTGCGGGCGCCACTGCATTATGGGTTGACCAGCTTGAAGAGCTGCAGAAAGATAGGGTTTAGAAACGTCCGAAAAAGCCGACCTGCAACAGCATAGTGAGCTCATAACAAATTAACAAGCTATATAAGGCGAATGACGTTAGTAACACATGATAGCCTTTGAATAGCCGTAAAAACCGAAAGTTCTTATGCATTAAAACAAATAAGATACACGCCGAAGTCATGGTGAATTTGACGATAAAGAACATCTGCGCGTCTTTTTGAATGAAATAATCCATAAACGGATTCATTTCATAACTGCCGTGTTGCAACAGCGCTAAGGTGAAATACGCATCAGTAGCGCTCAGTAACAACGCACCCAGAGCCATATAAACCAGCCAAGGTTCGTGCCGGTCCACGTATACGTTGACAGCTTCATCATCAATACGCCGAACCGCGGCACGTCGATTACGATAAAGTGAATGCATTGCCGTGCGAACTGAATTCCTGCGGCGGCGGTCCTGGCCATTATTTACGCGCGTACATATCTTGGATTCCGCATATTGTTCGCTGTTTATCAATTCCGCCATGTCTCTTAAATACCCCGAGATTGTTACCACTATTATTTATTTTCACAACTGCTGTATTGCCAACCAATCAATACAATATTGACCTGATCAAAGAATGACCAATATACATTAAAATAAAATTAAAAGTCAGCTACTTGAATGGAATAAAGTTGGAAATTTTTTGTTAAAGATCTTAATAAATTCTTATTATCAATAAGTTACTGCAACTTTCTTAAAAATGTCGTAAGTCTCTCGATACCCAAACGAAGATTATCCAGGGAGGTTGTGTACGCAAACCGTACATGGTTTTGGGGCGAATAAGTACCGAAGTCTATACCTGGCGTTATAGCCACGCCCGCTTCTTGCAATAGCGATTCACAAAACGCATAACTGTCATCGGAAAATCGCGAGCAATCCGCATACAGATAAAAAGCGCCTTCGGGCTCGATAGCAATATCAAAACCCAACTTTCGCAGCTCCGGCAACAAAAAGTCCCTGCGCTCCTCAAACGCCGCCCGGTGTTGCTCTAAAACTATTAGGGTTTCAGGAGAGAATGCCGCTAAGGCAGCGTGCTGTGAAATCGTTGCGGGTGCCAGGAACACATTTTGAGCGAGCTTGTCGATATCCCGGATGATGGATTCCGGCGCCACCAACCAACCCAAACGCCAGCCGGTCATGGTGAAATACTTGGAGAAACTGTTGATGACCAGCACATTGTCAGAGCGCGCCGCCGCGGTTGATACCGAGGTCCCGTACACCAAGCCATGATAAATTTCATCCATGATGAGAAATACGCCTTTTCGCTCCACGAACTCAATGAGTTGCTGCAACTGCGCTTCCGGGATTACTGTGCCGGTGGGATTGGATGGGGAAGCCAACATCACGGCTCGAGGTTTTGCTGTCCAGTGCTTTTCCAGCAATTCAGCCGTTAGTTGATAGTGTGTTGTTGCATCCACCGGTATACCGACGGCCTCGCCTTCCATCAGCCGCACAAAATGGCGATTGCATGGATAACCGGGATCGGTCATTAACACCTGATCTCCGGGATTGATCAATACTCCCAAGATAAGCAATAGCGCGCCGGAGGCGCCGGGAGTCACCACCACTTGTTGGGGGGAGACGTTTACTTGATAGGTTCGTTGGTAGTGATGGGAAATCGCTTGGCGAAGCTCGGACAGCCCTACCGCCGGTGTATAATGCGTATAACCTTCCTGCAATGCTCTTATGCCGGCATCCACAATAGTTTGTGGTGTGACAAAATCCGGCTCGCCTATCTCCATATGAACAATCGTACGGCCTTGTGACTCCAATCGCCTTGCTTTGGCAAGCAAATCCATGACGTGAAACGGTTCGATGGCCGCCATGCGTGCCGCGGCTTGGAGTTTTTGTTTGCTACTCAATGACGTTCCTTACTAAATGCGGTAGTCGTTTTAAAGCATCGGCTATCGACAGATTAAGCCTGATGCAGCTTTTTCACCAATTCAAGGTTTAAATACGTATGACCTAAACCGTTTCCTGATAATACTTTAAACGGCTTGTCCGGCTCACCCATTTGATCCAACACTATAGAGGCGCCGGTAAAATCGTGGTCTTTGGTATAGTGGTTTACCGTAATGATGGTTTTTAGATCCGCTCCCGAGGATGCAAGAATCCCGTTTTCCGAGTCTTCAAAGGCAATACATTGACTGGGTGCCAGGTGCAATTTATCCAGCACGTACACATAAATATCGGGAGCTGGCTTCTTATGGGGCACGACATCGCCCGCACCCACTACATCAAACCACTGCATAGCATCGGGTGCCAGCGCATTGTTGATCAGCGCCTCGACATTGGCCATTGTCGTGGTGGTGGCAAGGGCGAGTTTTACCCCGCGTTCACGAGCTTCGCGCATCAAACGCTCTACACCGGGGCGAAATTGGATTTCTCCGCCATCCAACATTTGTGTGTAAATCGCAGTCTTAGTTTTGTGCAACTCGGCAGCGAAATCCGCCAACTGCGCTTCCTCAATAAAGCCCGGTTGATACTTGGTAACATAGTGGCGGATACGTTCCTTACCTCCGGTAACCGCCAATAATTGCCCGTACAAAGACTGGGTCCACTCCCAATCGATTCCAGACTGCGCAAACGCCCGGTTGAATGCCACTCGATGGACATCCTCCGTATCGGCCAAAGTCCCATCCACATCGAATATCAAAGCTTTTAATTCAGAACTCATATATATCTCAATAAAACAAATAGTTAACACCACCCCAACACATATCCTCATTGCCATGGTATGACTGGGCTCGAATGTGCGGGCCAAAGCTTAAAAAATGTGAACTAGTTTTCATAGTTTCAATCTATTTACGTTATTTATTCGCAAATCCATTGATCAACATCTTCATCAGTCGATATAGAAAAAACCGTAACTGTCATACCGGAATAAACACATTAATGTTGTGTTTCTAATCCTATTCTGATATAAGTTGCGCCCTTAAAATTCGTGTGTCAGTAAATGGGAGCAGTTAATATGGCTGTGAAAAAAAACAAAGCGGAAGTAGTCGCCCCGACGTCAGATGATCTGGGTTTCAGTAACTTCACGCCCTATAAGGAAAAAAAGGGTGAGGAATACATGAATCCCAAGCAAGAGGAACATTTCCGCAACATCCTCAATAATTGGAAACAGGAATTGATCGCCAAGGTGGAAGAAACCGTCCACCACATGCAAGACGAAGCGGCTAACTTCCCGGATCCCAATGACCGCGCCAGCCAGGAATCTGATTTTACGATGGAATTACGCACCAGAGACCGTGAGCGCAAGTTAATTAAAAAAATCGAAGAGTCTTTGACGGAATTAGACGCGCATGAATACGGCTTCTGCCGCAGCTGTGGTGTGGAAATCGGCATCCGTCGCTTGGAAGCCAGACCAACGGCCACAGAATGCATCGATTGCAAGACGCTGAATGAAATCAGGGAAAAACAATTCAGTAAATAGTCGTTCTGCCGGGAAAAATCCCTCAACACTCGCCGGAAACAGTGAGTGGAACTAATTCCATATACCGCGGAAGATTTTCGCCATCACCCACTGGGCCGCTTCATTTTGGTTCACTGGTCTGCGCGCTAGCCAGTTATCTGCAAGCCAAATCGCAAGGCGGTCAATGGCTGGTGCGCATGGAAGATATCGACCCGCCCCGCGAGCCAGAAGGCGCGGCCGACGACATCCTGAGAACTTTGGAAACCTATGCCTTATTCTGGGACGAGCAAGTGTTGTATCAAAGTACTCGCCACCAGGCTTACGAGGAAGCTCTGCACCACTTACACCGCCTGGACCTCACTTATCCTTGTACTTGTTCCCGTAAACAAATCCGCGAAGCCGCCTTGCGCATGAATAAGCAGGTCTACCCGGAAACCTGCCGGAATAAAGGATTTACCCGATCGCCCCACGCTATCCGCCTCCGAACCGAATTCGAGGAGATTCTGATAAGCGACGGTATCCAAGGCAATTTTTCTCAAAATATCCGCGAAGAAGTGGGTGATTTCGTGGTGAAACGAGCCGACGAAAATTACGCTTATCAACTTGCGGTGGTCATCGACGACGCTGTCCAAAATATTACAGAAATTGTGCGTGGGTCAGACTTGTTAGATAACACGCCCAGGCAGATTTATTTACAGCAGTGCTTGGCTTATCCCCAACCGCAATACCTGCATATCCCCATCGCCACAAAAAATGGCGACAAAATGAGCAAGCAAACCAAAGCGCCCGCCGTTAATTTACAAAATCCCGTGCGCACCGGTGTACAAGCGCTTCGTTTTTTGGGCCAGCCTGTTCCCGAGCAGTGGCAATGGGCGAGCATCGAGGAATTATGGCGGTGGGCCATAAGCCATTGGGATTTGTCTGCGGTGCCTAAAGTCCGTGCGCTGGAACTCAATCAAGAAAACGCCAAATAACATGTCTCTCTAAGCCGCGCGAATATTGATATCCGCCGCCCCTTTGTTACCATACGCCGTATTACCCAGATAAAAACCCAGGGGAGAGGTTATGGCAAACGAAAATATCCAATCAATACTACAAGAAGAACGGCAATTCCCACCATCCACTGATTTTGCCGCCAAGGCCCGCATAAAGCAGGCTGAGCTTGAACAACTCAATCGGCAAGCCAGTGAAGACTACGAAGGGTTTTGGTCCAAGCTTGCCCATGAGGAAATTACTTGGCAGACACCGTTTAACGCCGTATTAGACTCTTCCAATGCCCCCCATTTCAAATGGTTTCATGACGGTAAATTGAACGTTTCTTATAACTGCCTGGATCGCCATTTAGCCGACAAAGGTGATAAAACCGCCATTATATTCGAAGGGGAACAAGGTGATGTGGAACACATTACCTATAACGAATTACATAAGCGCGTTTGTCAGTTCGCCAATGGCCTGAAAGCACTGGGCATTAAAAACGGCGATCGTGTAGTTATCTATATGCCTATGGTGCCGGAAGCAGCCATTGCCATGCAGGCTTGCGCCCGCATTGGTGCCATCCACTCGGTGGTATTTGGGGGATTTTCCGCCGAATCGTTAAAAGACCGTATTGAAGACGCCGGTGCCGTAATGCTCATCACCGCCGATGGCGGACATCGCGGCGGTAAAATCGTGGAATTGAAAGCTGCCGCCGACAAAGCCCTTAGCGAAGGTTGCGTCAGCATTAATAAAGTCGTGGTTTTGCAACGTACCAATCACAGTGTTCCGATGCAATCCGGCCGCGATGTTTCCTGGGATGAAGTCATGGCCAATCAAGCGACAGAGTGTGAACCGGAATGGGTCGATGCCGAGCATCCGTTGTTTTTGCTTTACACATCAGGCTCCACCGGCAAACCCAAAGGCATACAACACTCCACGGCCGGTTATCTCCTGAATTGCATCGTCACCATGAAATGGGTATTCGATATCAATGACAATGATATCTACTGGTGCACCGCCGATGTGGGCTGGATCACCGGGCACAGCTACGTCACTTATGGACCGCTAGCCACCGGCTCCACCATGTTGATGTACGAAGGTGCCCCTTCGGTTCCTGATTTCGGCCGTTTCTGGAAAATCTGCCAGGATCATAAAGTCACGGTATTTTACACCGCCCCCACTGCCATCCGTGCTTTGATGAAGCAAGGAGATCACCTACCCGAAAGTTATGATTTATCAAGTCTGCGCTTATTAGGTACGGTGGGTGAACCCATCAATCCGGAAGCCTGGATGTGGTACCACCGAACTATCGGTAAAGAGCACTGCCCGATTGTCGATACCTGGTGGCAAACCGAAACCGGTGCCAATATGATCGCGCCGGTGCCCGGTGTGGTCGCCACCAAACCCGGTTCATGCACTCGGCCGTTGCCTGGCATCGAAGCGGATATCGTGGATGAAGACGGTAATAGTATCACTACCCCCAACCAAGGCGGCTATTTGGTCATCAAAAAACCCTGGCCATCCATGTTGCGAACCATTTGGGGGGACGATCAACGTTATAAAGATACATATTGGGGTAAATTCCATGGTAAGTACTATTTAGCAGGTGATAGCGCCAGACGTGACGAAGACGGCTATTTTTGGATCATGGGCCGCATTGACGATGTGTTAAATGTTTCCGGCCACCGTCTCGGCACCATGGAAATAGAATCAGCCCTAGTGGCCAATCCCAAAGTGGCTGAAGCGGCCGTGGTAGGCCGGCCCGATGAAATCAAGGGCGAAGGTATATTTGCTTTTGTGGTATTGAAAGGTAAGCGCCCCGCCGGCGGTATCGATGAAACGCTCACCAAAGAACTGCGTCAATGGGTAAGTGAACAAATCGGCCCTATCGCCAAACCCGATGAAATTCGCTACGCGGACAACTTACCCAAAACCCGTTCCGGCAAAATCATGCGCCGCTTGTTGCGTTCCATCGCCAACGGAGAAGCTATTACGCAGGACACCTCCACGTTGGAAAACGAAGCGATATTGCTGCAGTTACAAGGCAAGGAATAGTCAGAGACCTGAGTAAGTGTTAAAAAAAAGGGGCCGATCTTCGCGGCCCCTTTCATTGAGTACTGATCAACTGCCTTCGCCGGCTCCGGTCAAATCGGTGAAATAGATTTCGATTTCCAATTCTCCGACAAACAAAGCCTTAATGTTCATTTTATTTTCTTCGTAACGCACGTCGAAGCCGTTCTGGGCTTGCGGATTGATGGCTTCGAAACTGAGCTTACCTTCCGGGAAAGTAACGTCCATGGTCACGCGCATAGGGTAGTAACCATCGAGAAATTTTCGTAGAAATGGCCCGTTGCGCATGCTATAGCTACCGTTGAAATTCGAATACAAGGATTTGACCTCGGCATGAATACACAACGTAGCGCCGGCGGTGATATTCTCCAACTGCACGGAATTTTCTTCCACCCATGCTTGCTTGATATTGTTCGAAGATAGTATTTCAATATGGCGTGTACGTTGCGGATGATAAAGAACTTGGGCCTTGGCTACTGGGTCTAATCGTTCATGACATTGAACCATATCGATCCAGCCGTCTTTGAGACTTTGCGGAGAAATGGTAAATCGGTTTTGTAATATCGGTGGCAGTTTGTCTGGCAATTCACTCAAAAACTCCAAATCACCTTCGTTTACTGCCAAGGCTTGCGCTTCATAATCAGTATCAGACCATTCGTCCCATTCGTCGTTGGCTTTCATACCTGTGACCAGTATCAAAATCGGTACAATTAAAACGATACCCAACAAAGTCCTGGCATTCTTATAAACAATCAACTGCAATAACATCTGGCTCAAAGACTTCATAAAAACCTCACTATTTTTGGCACGCACCACTGTGATGTAATTAAAAAAGTGATGTTATAGAAAATGATCTAAACGTTCATGCAGATTTGACTGTAACGATCCTGATTGAATTATTCAACAATTGCCGTCATGGTTTCACATTTAAAAAATGCTGCTACCGCAATATTTCTATTAAAATTGATAATTATCTGATAGTTACTAACACTCTACTGAAATGACTTCATTTGATTAGTGCAATTGATCCGGTGGTACCACAGAGGGTCCGCCAGCTAATTCTTCTTCAGTGGCATCGCGTATGGCGATGACATCCACATTAAAAGTCATGGTTTTACCGGCAAATGGATGATTGCCGTCCACGGTGAGTTTACCGTTTTCAATTTTGCTAACGACAAGCTCAGTCACATCACCGTGTTCATTCTGAAACATGGGCCTGGCGCCAACATGGCGGTATTCGGGTGGTACGTTTTCAATATCATCGATAAACGTCATATTGGGATCCACGTGCCCAAAGCCGTCTTCCGGAGGTAATACCACTTCCACGGTGTCGCCCACGGTTTTGCCTTCCAGCGCCTGCTCTACCTTGGCGAACATGTCGTTGTCAGCACCATGAATATAATCGATAGGGATGTCCGATTGCTCAACCAACTGCCCTTGTTCGTCTAAAATACGATAAGTGATTGAGACTACTTTGTGTTTCGTTACAATTTGATCTGACATTGTCACAGCCTTTGCTTTGTTGGTGTTTACAACTTAGGTCGCATCTTTGGCACATCGAAAGCCCACATCTTCGCTTTGCAATTCCGGTTCGGAAAATTGCCTGGATGCAGCACGAAAAAAATAGCTTATCGCATAATGCCCGATTCCACCACCGCCGCCGCGAATCACGCGGTTGGTTTTGCCAAAATTTTCGTTTTCATAATCGGAACCCGGATAGGCCTCGTACCAATCCGCAACCCATTCCCACACGTTGCCTGACATATCGTACACGCCATAAGGCGACTTGTTGTTTGCATAAGATCCCACCGGCGCGATACCGTTTTCCCATGCATCGTTGTCACCGGTATTGGTGATGGCAGGATCCCATTGGTTACCCCAGGGATACTCGTTAGCCGCCTTGCCGCGCGCGGCTTTTTCCCATTCGGCTTCCGTCGGTAGCCTGGCTTTACGCCATTCGCAATACGCTTTGGCCTCAAACCAACTGACGTTACCCACCGGAAATTGATCGAACGTCTTTTGCTGCTGCAACATCGCTGCGATGAGAGCGGATTTGTCCATGGCGCGGGTGTCCATGTCCAGCTTGAAAAAATCCGCCCCTAACATGCGTAACTTTTCCACATCCATGGATTGCATTTGCTGTTCACTCAGCGAATAGCCGTTATTGATCCATTGAAACGGCATCATGCGTTTGGTATGCAAAATAAACTCTTTGTATAACGCGTTGGTAACTTCATAGACATCAATGTAAAAATCAGCCAAATGGACTTTCTGTTCGGGGTGTTCATCCATATACAGATCGTTGGGGAATCCATAGCGCTCTTTCAAACCGCTATCATCGACTTTGTTACTGCCGCGGACAAACTCACCCGCAGGTATGCGCACCATTTTGACTTCTGTAATCGTTGTTGTGCTGTTCGACTCAGTCGCCGCCGGTTCGGATTTTTTACCACAACCTGCAGTAAACAACACGTTATACAAAACAAAGCCTGCAAGACCAATTAACCTGTAATGCTTCACGTTGTTTCCTTTGCTGTTATTGTTCGGCATCTTTAGCGCAACGAAATCCGAAACTATCGTTTTTCGTTCGCTTGGAGAAAAAAGCCCGGTTGAACACCGGCGCGGAAATACCACAGTTATAGAAAGAACAATCAAACCACGAACCACCTTTTAGTACCTTGTAACGTTCACCGTAACTTTCCGAAGCTACGGCATTACCAGGGTAGGCTTGGTACCAGGAATCCGTCCATTCCCACACATTGCCGGACATATCGTAAACGCCGTAAGGGCTGGCTCCGCCGGCAAAAGCACCTACCGGCGTAGTATCGCCAAATACACCGATTTCCCGCCAACGTACCGGGCTGTTGGACTTGGTGTAGTCAAATTCATTCCCCCACGGAAACCAGCGCCCGTCGGTACCCCGTGCCGCTTTTTCCCATTCCTGATCGCTGGGCAAGCGTTTGCCGGCCCATTGACAATAAGCCTTGGCGTCCAACCAGCTGACAAACGTCACCGGATGATCGGCTTTGCCTTGGGGAAAGGTGCGGTTTCTAAAATGGGTGGGCGACCGCCGCTTGGTTGCATCGTTAAACTTCTTGTACTGCAGATTAGTAACTTCGAATTTATCGATGTAGAACGCCTTTAAAGTTACCTCATGCTCCGGGCCTTCGTCGGGCAGCCGGCTATTGGTGCCCATGATAAATGTTCCCGCCGGTATCAATACCATGTCGTTGGGCGCATCACCTAAGCGGCTGTTGGGATAATACAACGGCATACCCATTCCTATATCGGGCCGTTGGCGTTGAGTTCCCATTGACGAGGATTGTTGCTGCTTATAGCTATCCGGAACTTGTTTTAAGGCCTCTTGCATGTGTTGCTGGTCTTTATGGCATTGCTGACATTTTTCCAACTGCTCCTTGGAGATCAAATCACTGTGCCGCACACCCGTATGACAGGCGATGCATTCATCTTTGACACTTTTCATTTCACCGATGGGAGGTAGATTTGCCCCCTGCTCCTGGGCAAAAACCAGTGAAGGAAAGATACTGAAAATCAACAACCAAAAACGCATAATTACTATATCAAGGAACTGGATAACTATTTTTGACAGAATAATCGAAATGCCATTGTAACACAGTCAACTTATCTCACGGGATGCTCGTAGTCACACAGGATACGCAATCCCTCTTCATTGCTTTGCGCCGCGAATCCCACGCAAATGAGCAAGTCACCGATGGCCGCCAGCTGATCGCCAACATAAAATAGCGGTATGCGTTCCCGCATCCAAGGCACGACGCCCAGTTCTTGAAATATATTTTTAAGACTGTGCTCCCCGGCTCGTTTAGGCAATTTACAGCGCTCCCCGCCTTGGCGAAAACGGATAGTCACTGCCTGTAACAATCGCTTTTTCAAACCCTGGCCTTCCGCGGGTATTGCCCGAATACGCCCCACGCCTGCAATTGACAAGGTTTGCTCTAGCGTCCATGCAATGCGTTGCTGATTATTAAAATCCGCCATGGCGGGCATAGCAAATAAATGATCCCGATACCGTCGCACTTCAGCACCGGGCCACTGCAGACGCGGGTTGGACTCCGGCGAGGTATCAATTACTTGACTCCAAATATGATGCAGCGTCTTTTGCGAGGGACAAGACAAATTCAAACTATCCAGCCACAGCCGAACCACATTGTGTTGCCGCTCCCGGCTCAACAATTGCAGCCGGGTTATGGATAATCTCTCACAACTGCCATAGATGACATGCTGCAAATCTTCGTTGGCAACAGCATCCATTATCGCAATGGTATCGGCGCACAATTGCGCTGAGCGGGAGACGGTTTTGGCCAGCGCCGGCCAACGTTGTTTTAACAACGGAATAACCTGTAAGCGCAAGAAATTCCGGTCAAAAGCCGGATTGTCATTGCTGATGTCATCAATCCACTGCAGTTGATGCGCTTGGGCGTATTGATGAATCTGCTCTCGGGTTAAATTTAACAACGGCCTGCTCATCTGCCCCTCACCCAGTTTGCTGTATCCAGGCATGGCCGCCAATCCGCGCGGCCCGCTGCCACGCAGCAATTGTAACAACAGCGTTTCCGCTTGGTCGTCTTGATGATGAGCCGTCAATAAACAATCGTTAGTGGTGAGTAGGGACTTAAACGCCTGATAACGAGCTTCTCTGGCTTTGGCTTCCGGGCTTTCGCCACTTGCGGCTTTGGCGTTGACCACTAGGCATTGAAAAGGAACTTGCAGTTGCCGGCAAACCTGCTGGCAATGTTCTGACCACTGGGAAGACAACGGGGATAACTGATGATCTATGTGTACAGCCTGAATGTCGAATTCACTCAGCTGCCCTTGAATATGCGATAATGCAAACAACAAAACATGGGAATCGATGCCGCCGCTGTAAGCGACCCAAAATCGCCGGATGTCATGGCTCTTTAGGTCTTGTAGCGCGCTTAACAGCTGCTGTTCAAGCTGTTCCATTCCCGAGCTATTTAGCGCTTAACGATTAGGTTTCGTTGAAATTGCCGAAATTCATCAGGCGTTGGTAGCGTTGGTCCAGAAGTTTGTCCAGGGGCATGCCTTCCAGGTATTCCAGATTTTCAAGTAACGCGTTCTTTAAATTCAACGCCATCGCTTTTAAATCGCGAT
>Ga0111150_1033_pt1 | contig 12335 bp, 18 predicted proteins | sample DeeMarSeWOR28_12_FD_80256 | JGI IMG/M metagenome (GOLD analysis project Ga0111150, IMG submission 80256) | Gammaproteobacteria bacterium SG8_11 | reverse complement strand
GCTTTGGGCGGTGTTTTCGTGACGCGCTTCGTATGTGGCCACAAGGGCCGGCGCAACATACAGACCCGTTATGGCTGGATGTGCCTGCCGTGCGCGGTGGATTGGCACAGGATTCAACAATCGTTTAAGCAGGGTGGAGCGGAGGGAAATGGTAATGGATTATCAAGAGTTTTTACAGAGCAAACAGATAGAGATTAAGCCGGTCGGTTTTTCTGTTGACGACGGCGACATCAATCCGATGTTGTTTGATTGGCAACGGGCGATTGTCAAGTGGGCGATTCGGCGCGGGCGGGCGGCCTTATTTGAGGACTGTGGCCTTGGCAAGACGCCGCAACAATTGGAATGGGCGCGGCTGGTGTCAACCTATACCGGCAAGCCGGTACTAATCCTTGCTCCGTTGGCCGTTGCGGACCAGACGCGGGCCGAGGGCGACAAGTTTAATGTGCCCGTTACCATTTGCGAAACGCAAGCAGACCGGCAGCCGGGCGTCAACATTACCAACTATGAAAAGCTGCACCACTTCAATCCTGCCGGATGGGGCGGCATTGTGCTGGATGAATCTAGCATACTAAAGGCATATGACGGCAAAACGCGCAAGGCGCTTTCTCGTTTTGCGCGCACGATTCCATTTAGGTTGGCCTGCACCGCAACGCCGGCGCCAAATGACCTAGTCGAATTGACTAATCATGCCGAGTTCCTTGACATCATGACCGGCAAGGAAATAATTGCCCTATTTTTTACACAAGACGGCAATACAACGCACAGTTGGCGCCTTAAGGGCCATGCACGCGGGCAGTTCTGGCGATGGATGGCTCAGTGGTCGGTTGCCGTCCGCTTTCCTTCTGATCTTGGCTATGATGACGATGGCTTTATCTTGCCCGAGTTAATCATGCATGAGGCCATTGTTGAAGGTAAGACGCCTGATGGCTTTCTGTTGCCAGTCACGGCGCAAACCTTGAGCGAACGGCGAGCTGCGCGCCGGGCTAGTTTACCGGATCGTGTAGCATTGGCGGCGGATCTGGTCAACAACAGCGATGAGCCGTGGCTCGTTTGGTGCGACCTGAACAAAGAATCTGAGGCGCTTGTCAAGGCGATACCGGATGCTATTGAAGTCGCCGGGCGTCATTCAAACGACCATAAGCGCGACGCCATGATGGGATTCTCAGAAGGGCGCTATCGCGTATTAGTTACCAAGCCAACTATCGCCGGATTCGGTATGAACTGGCAACATTGCCAGAATATGGCCTTTGTCGGCCTGAGCGACAGTTATGAGCAGCAGTATCAGGCGATCCGGCGTTGCTGGCGCTTTGGGCAGGAGAAGCCCGTTAATGTCCATGTTATCACGGCAACGACAGAGGGCGCAGTAGTGGCCAATATCAGGCGCAAAGAAAAGCAGGCCGCCATGATGTTTGATAACATTGTCAAGCACATGGCGATTGAAAGCGAGTTGAATGTGTCGGCGAAAAGAGAGGTAATGAAAATGGAATACGATGAGGCCGAAGGTCAAGATTGGATGCTATATCTTGGTGACAGCGTTTATACCGTGACAAATGTTGATAGTGATTCTGTTGGCTTGACTGTGTTCAGCCCGCCGTTTCCTGGTATGTACGCATACACGAACAGCGAACATGACATGGGCAACAGCAAAGACATTCAGGATCTTGTGAATCACTTCAACTTCCTCATTCCAGAACTATATCGAATCACAATGCCGGGGCGGCTATGCGTTATTCATCTGACACAAGAGCCGATATTTAAGCGCCATGCCGGTTATGTTGGGCGCCGTGATTTTCGGGGCGACATCATTCGCAGCATGGAGAAACACGGCTGGATCTATTGGTCTGAGGTAACGATTGACAAGAATCCTCAACTAAAGGCTAGTCGGACAAAAGAGCATACGCTTTTATTCAAAACGCTGGCGAAAGACAGCACCAGCAACGCTCCATGCCTTGCGGATTATTTGGTAGTATTCAAAAAGCGCGGCGACAACCCGACTCCAGTACGGGCGGGCATTTCAGATACATATGATAATCCCAATGGATGGATGACGAATGAGGACTGGATTGAGTGGGCCGCGCCAGTTTGGTATGGTGCCCATCGCGGCATCCCCGGCGGGATTGCTGAGAGCGACGTGCTAAACGTGCGCCAGGCCCGCGAGACTGATGACGAGCGCCATCTTGCCCCGCTCCAACTGGGCGTTATTGAGCGATGCGTCAAGTTATGGTCGGCGCCGGGCGATTTGGTTTACTCGCCTTTTGCTGGCATTGGTTCAGAGGGCTATGTATCGCTGAAACTAAACCGGCGTTTTGTTGGCGGCGAACTGAAACGATCATACTGGCAAAGCGCAATTGAGAATCTTGAGGCCGCCGTTAGAGAGCGCGAACAGCCTACGCTTTTTGACTTCATTGCCGCAAACGCAAAAGCGGAGGCCGACAATGAAACCGGATGACATCCAGCGCCGCGCGCTAGAAACCTGGCACCGTGCCTTACCGCTTGACCTTCAAGAACTGCACGCCGTTTTGGGCGTTGCGGGCGAGGCCGGCGAACTGGCCAACCAGCACAAGAAACATCTCTTTAAGCCGGGCGGCATGACGAACCGCGATGACGTACTAGACGAATTGGGCGACGTGCTTTACTACGTGGCAATCCTGGCGTATCTGAACGGCGCCACATTGGAACACGTTAGCCAGCGCAATTATGAGAAACTGTACGGCGGGCATGGATGGGAGCCGGATTATTATTTATACGACCTGATGGAAGAATCATGACCCGCGTCATGATGTCCGACCCGCGATACCCGGACATCGCCGCCGTGCTGCACCTGCTAGGCGTGGCGCATAATCCGGCGTGCTGGTTTGGCGATGCCGGCCCGGATCTGGAACGGCAGGCGGCGATCACAACGCTGGAGGATGAACTTGACCGGCTATTGGCCGCCGTGCCGCCGTCTGGGTTTGCGGAGTGGTTTGACCGGCCCGGCGGCGATGTTGTATAATCTGGGCGTAGGATTAACAATGACCGAGGCTATGACAGGCCCAAAGCAACCGGCACAAAATACCCTTTTTGAGTGGCCTTTGGCCTTCCCTGGTTGCGGGAACTGTCATAGGCCGAGGTCACTCAAAAGGGGTTTTTTTTTAGGAAAAATCTATGGCCGCTAAATACTGGCTCAAACTCTACTACGACATGCTAGACGACCCAAAGATCGGCAAGCTCAGGCCCGCGCTGCGCTGGCGCTTCATAGAGTGCTTGCTTGTCGCTGGCGAGTGCGACGACGACGGCTATATACCTGACCCGGCGGAGTACGCCTGGCGCGTGCGGGCTGACACCGAAACGGTGGAAACTGACTTTGTGCAACTGGCAGAGGGCGGGCTATTGTCGCAGAATGGCGGGCGCTGGCTTGTGACGAAGTTCAGCGAGCGCCAGGCGCCAGTACCGCCGACGGAACGCTGGCGACAGTGGCGCGACCGGCAGCGCCAACAGGAGTACAACGAACAGCAAACGGATTTCAAACGCGGTCAAACGAAAGTACAAACGAATCGTTTGACAGATATAGATATAGATACAGATATAGATAAGATGCAGATGAAGAAGGGCGCTGACGCGCCCGGCGTCAACGGCGGCGACATCCTTAATCAAGCGGCCTCAAAAGCGCTGGTCGATTGGTGGACGCGCCTGACCGGCGGCGGCCGGCCCTGGGGCAACGATGCTCAGGCGGACTACTACGGCCCGGCCGAAACGTTGCTAGAACGCCTTAATAACGACGTGCCCCGCGCCAAGGATCTGCTTGAGGAAAAGCGGGCGGAGATGATACGCGACGGCAAAACACCCAAGCGCCTGAGCGCCGTCGCCTTTTACGTGGTGGCCGATCTGGACGGCGAGACGATTGATTATTCCAGCAATATAGCAGACTTCAAGGTATACAATGAGCCGCAAACTTAACAATACCAACGTACCAGAGAAACTATTTAACGAAGCGACCAGCATCAAGCGCCAGGGCGGCAAGGTGTTTCTTGTCATTGGTGATGATAGGGCGCTAAAGCCGGGGCACTGCCACAACTGCAACGGTACCGGCGCGGTTGGCTATCAGTTTTTCACAGGAGGTCCGTATGATGCAACGCCAACGATCCAAAACATGCTGCCGAGCCCAAACCAGCCGAATAATGTATCGGCCCGGGCGACGTTTCATGACGGCAAATGGTACAGGCAAAAGACACGGACGTTTGCTTGCCCGGATTGCGAGGGCACCGGCATCATTGGCGGCAAGGCTACGCCGTCACCTGCGCCCGTCACCCTTTGACGACCTTGAGGCCGAGTTGCCATATTAGGAGGTTTTCATGCCTGAATACTACGATAACGGCTCTTTCAGCAACAGCGCCACTCCGCCGCCGTCCGGGCAAGATGCTGGTTGCGCGCTTCTGTTCGCGCTGCTGGCCATCGCGGCCGGGCTGCTGCTAATGGGCGGCGGGTGGTTGTTGCGGGTTTGGCAACTGGGCGGGATGTGATGTGGAACAAACGGAGGAAACATGACCCCAATTGAATTAATCGCAGCAACCGCCGCGCTGGCCGTCGTCGTCGCCGTTGTGCTGACGGCGATCCAGGGGGCGGCTGACGGATGACCTGGCCCCAATACCGCCGCCTGCTGAACCGAGCCGGCTATCGCCGCGATAAGGCCGACAGCTCAGGCGCGATGTGGACGCACAAGCATACGGGCCGATCCATTTACCCGCACGAGTTCAAGGAACAGCCAGACGGAACCCGGCGGACGAACTGGCAATACTGGGCGGCGCACGACATGACGCCGCCGCCGTTTTGAGGTGATAACATGAAACGAATCATTATTCTTGTGCTTATCGGTGCCATCGCTGCAACGGCGCTGGCCAACATCCCGCGCGACAACCTGCGCGCCCCGATTGCCGAAACGTCAACGCCAATGCCGGCGGCGACTGAGGCGCCAATCCGCGCGCCGATTCCGACCGCGCCGACGTTTGGGGCCAACACGCCAACACCGGACGGATACCCGGCCCCGGCTACGTTGCCCGCGTATCCCGGCCCGGTGACTGTGACGGCGCCGGCCAACTACGTGACGCCAACACCGCCGTAAATGGAGATGATGACATGAACGAAATAAACACCGCTGATCGTGATCGCTGTATCCGCCTGGCGTACAGAAGTCAAGACCATGACACGCAGGCGAGGATTGATTATGCGTCCTGGCAACTTTCGGCCGGGATAGCAGACCGCGACAAAAGGCGTAAAGCCATGTTTGGCCCGGTGTCTGCTATGGAGTTGGTTTGGGCGCTGGCGCGTCATGTTTATTTGCGCGATGATTGATCCCCTAGTTCTTCTCCACTATCGCAAGCCCGGAGGTGTCTATAAGTGCTTACCGTCCCTTGCCGGGCCGGGTTGCCGCAAGCAAGAATTGAAGCAGCCCGTAGGAATGGCCAGCCCGGCCCGGCGCAATTGACCACCACCAAACCATCATGATATACTGTACTGGTACAAAGTATCAAAAGGAGTAACGATGAAAGACCTTTCATTTCTTCGGCCATTGTTGGAGTTGATGTACACACACAAGTTCTGGACCGTGTTTATCGCCGCGCTTGTGGCCTCTGGTGTCACCTGGGCGGCGGATCTTGGCGAATGGGTGCCGTTGATCGTGCTTGTCGGCGGTTCTCTGCTTGGCGGTACTGCCGTTAAGGTGCAAGAGGCGCGGGCAGCGGGCAAGTAGGGGAGCCGTGTCAGGTAAGACCAGCCGATACCGCTATACAGACGATTTTCGCGCCAGTGTTGTCTTAATGCTGGAGGCGGCCGGCTATACTGGCGACAAGGAAACCAGCAAGGAGGGGAGCTTGTCAGCGGTTAGCAGGAATACAAAGGTTCCGTTAACAACTATACGACGCTGGTTTATTAAGGCAAACAATCCGCCGCCTTCCGAACTTGTAAATAAAAAACGCATTGACTTCCAAGAGGCGATTGAAAGCGAGATGGACCATATACTGCAAGAAATGGGTGCAACTCGCGGCGATGCGCCTTACAATCATCTGGCTACCGCCTTCGGTATTCTGTTCGACAAGCGTCAGCTCTTAATGGGCGGCGCGACGGACAACCAAAACCGTCAGGTGTTGATTAAGTATGCTGAATGACGCCGTCATAACCCTGCCGCGTCCGCACACGGCGCAGCAACGCATCATAGACGAGGCCGGACGGTTTAACGTCGTCAACTGTGGCCGGCGCTTTGGCAAGACGACGCTTGGCATTGATCGCGTCGTTACGCCTGAAACCTTGCCGCATCCGGTCGGTTGGTTCAGTCCGACCTACAAGATGCTGCTTGAGGTATGGCGCGAGGCGGTTCTAGCATTGGCGCCAATCACCACGCGAAAGAACGTACAGGAACGCCGCATAGAAACGGTGGCCGGCGGCGTCATAGAGTTTTGGTCACTTGAGAATCCAGACGCCGCGCGCGGGCGCAAGTATCGCCGCGTTATCATTGATGAGGCCGCCATGATTCCGGGCCTTATGGACGCTTGGCAGCATGTCATCAGGCCGGCGCTTGCTGACTATGTTGGCGATGCCTGGATGCTCAGCACACCAAAGGGGCGTAACGGATTCTGGCAAATGTACCTATGGGGCCAGGATGACGAAATGCCAGATTGGGCGTCGTGGACGTTGCCAACTTCGGCCAATCCGCATATAGCCGATAGCGAAATAGAGGCCATGCGTTCCACGATGCCGGAGTTGGTCTACAGGCAGGAAATATTAGCGCAGTTTCTTGAGGATGCCGGTGGCGTGTTTCGGCGCGTCATGGAAGCGGCGACGGCGACGGCACAAGACTCGCGCCAATACCTTGTCGTTGACGGCATAGAGCAGGGCTGGCATCCTTATGTATTCGGCGTCGATTGGGGCCAGATGAATGATTTTACCGCCATCGCCGTGATTGACTTGCACACGCAAGAACTGGTACATCTGGACCGGTTCAACAAAATAGATTATGTGGTTCAGTCTGGACGGTTGCACGCTCTGGTTGAACGGTTCAAGCCTTCGGTTATCGTGGCTGAGAGTAATAGCATGGGGCAGCCGATAATTGAGCGGCTAATCCGTGATGGCCTCCGCGTGCAGCCATTCCAGACGACAAACGCCACGAAAGCGGCGGCGATTGACGCGCTGGCGCTGGCCTTTGAGCGCGGCGACCTTCGGATATTGAATGACCCAATCCTGGTGGGCGAGCTGCAAGCGTATGAGATGAGCAAGACGCCCTCGGGGTTGGTCACGTATTCAGCGCCGGAAGGGATGCACGACGACACGGTGATCGCGCTGGCGCTGGCCTGGCAAGCGGCATATCGTAAGCCGTCGCCGTTTTCGGTCGAACAGCCGCTAAAGCGTAGCACATGGACGATTAACGCCGGCACGAATGGCGGCGGGCGGTGGAAAAGGGGCAAACTAGGACGATGATACATGGGTAGACGTAGACTGTTCCAGGATGTAGGCGCGCAATCCGGCGACCTCGGCAGCCGTTGGGGAATGAGCCAGGGCGATTTTCTGGCCGAATGGCAGGGCACGCGCAAGATCCGCAACATTAAAGAGATGCTATACAACTCGGCGGTCATTGGGGCGCTGCGCCTGTCCCTGGAGATGCCGATCCGCAATGTTCAATGGGCGTTTGTCGGCCCGGAGGGCAGCGACGCAGACAGCGACCCAGGCCTGGCGCTGCTTGACGACAGCTTAGCAAACATGCGCGACAATTTCGTCAGCCACGTTATTGACGCGCTTCTGTTCCCGTTCTATGGCTGGTCGCTGTTTAGCATCACCTACGAGCGCAACGGCGGGCGCATCCTGTGGAGAAAGTTTAAGCCGCTTGGACACGACACCATCCAACACTGGATGTATGATGACGATGGCGGGCTTGCCGGCGTGCAACAGTGGCCGCATCTCTGGGCTGAGCCAATACCGATAGAGCGCTTGTTGCTGTACAGGTTCAGAAAGACCAGCGGCGATCCAGAGGGGGAAAGCATCCTTCGCCCGGCGTGGATTAGTTGGTACTATGTGAAAAACGTTATGGACGTTGAAGGAATCGGCATAGAGCGCAACCTTGCCGGCCTGCCGGTTATAACGCCGCCAATGGGCGCCGACATGGCCAGCGGTGGCACAGACTATGAAGCGGCACACAAGACGGTACGCAACATTCGCCAGGACGAACAGGCCGGTGTCGTTTTGCCCGCGCCAATGGGGCCTGAGCCACATCAGCAATGGCGGCTTGAGCTGCTAACCGGCGGCGGCATGTCAAAGACGGTTGACACGAATATGGTGATAAGCCGGTACGAAAAGCGCATGCTTATGGCCGCGCTTAGCCAGTTTCTAATGCTTGGCATGGATAATATCGGCGCGCTGGCGACGTTTGAGGGCGCGACGGACTTCCATGCCATGCTGCTTAACGCCTGTGCGGACATCATATCCGAAACGTTTAGCAAGTTCGCCATTCCGCGCCTGTTTGCCCTGAACGGCCTTGACCCGACCGGCTACAGCATGGAGCATACAAGCGCCGGCAATGAGGATCTTACGCAGTGGGCCGACCTATTCGCCGTCGTTAAGGACGTGATTAACTTCCTGCCTGAGGATGAGATAGAAGTGCGCGCCAAACTGGACTTTCCGGAGAAGACGGTTGAAGAAATAGAGATGGCCCGCGCAGAGGAGGCGGAGCGCAAGGCGGCGCTTACGCCACTGTTGCCGCCCGTGCTGCGGCAACGGCAAGCGGGGCAAGGCGACCAGGATGATATGAGCGCCGAGTTGTATGCCGCCGGAAATGCGCCGGACGATGACGAACGTCTGAAATTCGAGCAAATCTGGCAACGCCAGATGTCGGCATACTGGAAGGGCCAGCGAGAGCGAATTGTTAAGGAAATGAAATAATGCTGCCGCCTGGCTTTTGGGATTCTGAGCGCGCCAGGTTATCGGCCGACATAGCCGATACGGTTTTGCGCGTTCTTATCGCCGGCGGCACGTCTGGCGTTGAACTGTTGCCACAGTCGGCGCGCGTTTTGGTTAATTGGGACATATTCAACCAACATGCTACCGACTGGCTCAAGATATTTCTGGGCGATGTGTCGCAGCCGGCGCAGTTTGCGGACCAAAACAGAGTTGCTTGGAATTGGGCCAGAGAGTTGACTGATGTGACACGGCGCGGTGTCATGGATGATATTAACGCATGGGTACAAAGCGGAGATCCCCTTCCAGAACTAGAAAAGCGCCTGATGAGAAACCAGGCGTTTAGTTCAAACCGGGCGCGCATGGTGGCGGCGACAGAAGTGACCCGCACGTATGCCAGCGGCAATCTTATGGCTTGGTCTGCAAGCGGGCTGGTCAGCGGCAAGCGTTGGCGAACGGCGGTAGATGAGCGCGTTTGTCCCATTTGCGGCCCAATGCACATGACGATTGTTGAGATTGACCAGGATTGGCAGTTTACGCAGGACATGCGCGAGGCCAGCCCAGAGCTTGACCGGGCGCTTAAGTCAATTGGCAACGCGGCATTTACCGCGCCGCCGGCTCATGTCAATTGTCGGTGCTGGCTATCGCCGGTTGTGTTCGAGGCGATGGACCCCGACGAACTGGAGGAGCAGAGGTTCGATAAAGACCAACGGCGGGCGGGGCAAGTGCAACCTGTGGAGCCGGTGCTGCCTGAACCAGTGCCAGCGCCAGCAGCGCCGCCGGGTGGCCCGCTCGGGACGCAAATCAGTGACACGATAAGAATTGATTCGAAAATACCAAGGGGCGGCAAGGTTGGCCCCAGAATACGCGGGGCCATAGAAGCAATAGATAGTACCCACGGCGACGGAACACTACAGCCCGTTAATTTGAAGCTCAGTAGTGGACAGGGTAGAGTGGGCGAATATGCCCACGATATTTTTGGCAAGCCGGTTCACATTAAGGTAAGCCGCGCCGGGCAACATCAAGGCTTAACAACGGCACACGAAATTGGGCACTATCTTGACCAACAATATCAGGCAAGAAACGCCGTTCCCGGTCAGCCTATTGGTAAATGGTTATCGTTATCTGATGAGGCGAAAGAATGGCGAGAGGCGATAGCGAACAGCCGATTACACACAGAACTCGATGCGTTGTATAGTGCCGGGAAAATAGAAGTTACTTTGGAAGGGGGGGGAATATTTGAGGCGACAGTTAATAAGCAATATGTTCGTTATTTACAAAGCACAAAGGAATACTGGGCGCGAAGTTATGCCCAATATATAGCAACGCAAAGCGGAAACAAGGACATGCTGACTGAGCTTTTTGTAGAACAGAGCGCAGATGGTTATAAGGCACAATGGGACGATGACGACTTTGAGCCAATAGCGCAGGCATTTACCGCCATGTTTAGGAGGCTTGGATGGCTACGATAGAAGAAAGGGCGGTTGAATTATCAGCGGCGCTTGGGATACCCCTAGAAAGGGCGCGATTTATTGCTATGATAGAAGCTGGCGAAATCCCGACCGCCGATGCTTTTGAAATTCAACGGGACGGTTCGTTGAAGCCGACAAGCCAGGAACCGCTAGAGGTAGCCAATGACCGACCCAATAGAAGTACAATTCGACCCGCCTGATCTGCCAAAGCGCTTTGCCAAGGCCGGCGGCGACCTAGAGAAAGAACTGCGCCAGACGATGGATCAGGCGCTATATCATATTCAAGATAGCGTACCGTCTTATCCTGTCGCCTCGCGCAAGCCGCAACCATTCAAAAGCGACAAGCAGCGGCGCTTCTTCTTTTGGGCGCTCAGGTCTGGACGAATCAGCGTTCCATATCGACGAACGGGCACGCTGGGCCGGTCACTAACAATAGGTCAACCCGGCAATATCAAAGAGGTGCGGAAATTGGGCCAGGGTGTTGAGGGGCAGTTCGGCACGCGCACAAAATACGCGCCGATGGTCATTGGCCAGCGCAGCCAGGCCAGATACCATCAGGGTACGTGGTGGACGCTTAACGAGGCCGGCAAAAAGGCGCGACCGGACATTAATCGACTATTCGCCCAGATGGCGCGCCGCATGGCCGACTTCATAGCAGGAAAAGGGGCATAGATGACTGAACCACTACCGACCTATCGCCTACGCCCGTATCGGCACCGCGCGGCGACGTGTAGCCGCCTGTTGTTCGAGGCGTACTTGCCGCCCGGTACGCATCTCCGCATACGGTGCCCATCATGCGGCGGGATGCACCAGATTCGGTTAGACAGTACGGGCGTGGTGGTTGGCAGCAATGGGCAGAATGGGCATAACTTGACACCTGACACACCATAAGTTAAACTGTAAGTTGACAACCCAATACTAGAGGACTAGATCCCCCCATGATACCGCGTAACGGGCGCGACGATTGCGGGGATTGTTGCATTTTAGGGAACTATGCCAACAGAACAGGTATTCATAAGGGATGATTTTCTGACCATCTCGCCGGGGGAGCCATTCCGGCTATTTCCTTTTGGTACGTTGGTCAAGGGTGGAAAGAAGCGCAACATCACACCGGAGTTTGCGGCTCAGTTCAAACTACCGGATTTTAAGCCGGCGATTAAGTTGGGTAGCCACGCCGACGAAACAAAGGCCGGCGGATATATCACCGGCCTGGAAGTGCGCGACGACGGTTTATACGCTATTCCAGAATGGAATGACAACGGCACCGCCGCGATTGCCGAGGGCGCATATCGTTACCAGTCGCCCGAGGTGGTTTGGGAAGGCGGATTTGAAGATAGTGAATCTGGCGCGGTCAGCAATGGCCCGCTGATAGTAGGGGCAGCATTATTGCATATGCCGCACATGGGAAGCCGCGCGGCATTGTATTCGGTAGATACCGAGGGAGAGCAAAACATGGATGAATCCGTGACCGTTCCCGCCAGTTTGTTTGAGCGCCTATTCGGGCGCCAAGAATCTGCGCCGGAACCGGAACCAACTCCAGAGCCAGATCCCGGCATCGAGCCAGACGTTTATGAGGCCGCAATTGCGGAGCGTGACGAACTGGCCGCCAAGATTCAGGCGATGGAATTGGAGAAAGAACGGGCGGGCCGTGTTGACGCTTTCGCTGCGGAGCTGGCAAAACATGAGGCCGTGGCTGGAAATGCCGTATTGGCCGAAGCGCTGGCCGACGTGGCGGAATATGACAACGACCTGGCCAATTTGTTGACGGTTGAAGTAGTCAAGTTGGGTGCCGTAGCCGATCAGGCTGGCATTACCAAGGACATCGGCAGCGCCGGCGACGGTAGCGACGTTGACCCGACCGACGCCTTCAACCAGGCTGTTTTGGCGCGCTCCGCCAAGGACGGGATCAGTTACCCAGATGCGGTTAAACTGGTCGCCGCCGAACAG